>Ga0326727_10018145_pt1 | contig 14424 bp, 13 predicted proteins | sample MB2enrmetagenome_FD_207643 | JGI IMG/M metagenome (GOLD analysis project Ga0326727, IMG submission 207643) | Lab enriched peat soil microbial communities from McLean, Ithaca, NY, United States - MB29MY | ecosystem: Environmental > Terrestrial > Soil > Wetlands > Peat | place: USA: New York...
TCAACGACTTAAATACATTCTATTTTCCTCATCAGAAGCGCGTGACGGTTCCGAGAATTACTATCGAGAGAAGCAAATCTTCATTCACCGAAGTCAACAAAACTCTAAAAGATGAAAAGGCACTGGAAGAAGCTGACAGGTGTTTCAACTGCGGCATCTGCATGCACTGCGATGTGTGCCTGATATTTTGCCCGGATGTCGCGGTTCACAAAGATGAGTTTGGAGAATATTTTATCGATTACGACCATTGTAAAGGGTGTGGCATCTGTGTGAATGAGTGCCCGCGTGAAGCAATGGAGCTTGTTCCCGAAGGCACGCCCGCGGTAAATCCTTCGGTGGCCCCAGGATTGCGGTTTTCCAGAGAGGAGAACGAGCCATGACCATTGATGAACAAAAAGGTTCGATCCATCCTTCAATCGACAAAATTCTGTTAATTGAAGGAACCCATGCCGCTTCTCACGCCGTGAAATTGGCACGCGTTGAAGTCATAGCCGCTTATCCTATCACGCCGCAGACTGGCGTCGTGGAGGAGCTTTCTGAATTTGTGAGTCGTCGCGAGTTAGATGCAAAATTTGTCAAAGTCGAGTCGGAGCATTCTGCTATGGCATGCTGCATCGGTGCTTCGATGGCGGGCGCGAGGGCGTTCACCGCTACTTCATCGCAAGGTCTCGCTCTGATGCACGAACTGTTGCATTGGGCAGCTGGCGGGAGGCTCCCGATCGTCATGGTGAATGTCAATCGTGCCATGGCACCACCATGGTCGATTTATGTCGATCATAACGATAGCCTTTCACAGCGCGACACAGGGTGGATTCAATTTTATGCCGAGAGCAACCAGGAAGTGCTCGACACCGTTTTGCACGCGTACAAGATTGCCGAGACTGTGCTGCTTCCCATAATGATAAACCTCGATGCTTTCGTATTGAGCCATACATCCGAGCCTGTGGCAATTCCGAAACGGGAACTTGTCGATGAATTTCTCCCGAAGCGCAATGCGCAATTCAAAGTCGATCCGGATGATCCCCATGCTTACGGCGCGCTGGTAGGTCCCGACGCGTACATGGAGATGCGATATAAATTGTTCCAGGCTATGGAGGACTCGCGCTCGGTTATTCGAAATGTCGATTCCGAATACGCGGAAAAATTCGGTCGTTCTTATGGAGGCCTGGTCGAAGAATATTGTACTGAAGGAGCTGAAGTGGTTCTTTTGACATCTGCCACCGCTGTGAGCACTGCAAGAATCGCGGTCGATGAACTGCGCAGTCTCGGATTTCCCGTCGGGTTGGTGAAGCTGCGGACGTTCAGGCCATTTCCAGTCGATGAAATCAGATCCATCGCACAGCGGGTCGGTAAGATCGGAGTTCTGGATAGAAATGTTTCCTTCGGCGCGACGGGGATTATTTATCAGGAAACGAAGGCGGTTCTTTACAATGCACCGGTCAGGCCGAAAGTTTTTGGTTTCATAGCTGGTCTCGGCGGACGCGATATTACGACGGAGACTATAAAAGATATTTTCGCGTTCGTGATGAACCATGATGCGCCAGACAATGAGAGCATTTGGATCGGACTAAACCGGATTCATCTCGATGGAGGGTCATAGAAGATGGGACAGATAAAGTACCAGCTGCCGCAGGAAGAAATACTTTCGTCAGGTCATTTTGCCTGTCCGGGCTGCGGCGCAACACTGGCGATGCGATACCTCTTGAAAGCTCTCGGCAGAAAAACAGTTTTGGCTATCCCGGCTTGCTGTTGGTCTGTGATTGACGGCCCGGTTCCGTATTCTGCTGCTGGAGTTCCAGTGTTTCACACAGCATTTGAGACCGCGGCATCAGTTTCAAGCGGAATAAAAGCCGGGCTCGAAATGCAGGGTGACCATGAGACAACGGTCGTAGCATTTGCTGGCGATGGGGGTACGTTCGATATCGGATTCCAAGCCCTATCTGGCGCAGCGGAGCGAAATGAAGATTTCATTTACATTTGCTACGACAACGAAGCGTATATGAATACGGGTATTCAGAGAAGTTCTGCGACTCCGCTCGGAGCATGGACCACCACGACGCCGAAAGAATCGCCGAAAGCCGAACGCAAAAAGAATATTATCGAAGCTCTTGCCGCTCATCGGATTCCTTACATTGCGACGGCAAGCGTCGCTTACCCGGATGACATGATAGCGAAAATCAGGAAAGCTAAAGAGATTCATGGCACAAGATTCATTCACGTGTTTTCACCGTGCCCTCCAGGATGGAAATTTGAGCCGGAAGATTCGATAAGGATATCGCGATTGGCGATCGAGAGCAGGGTGTTTCCTTTGTTGGAAATTTTTGACGGGCTATGTTTCAAGTTGTCGCATAATCCTTCCGGCATTCCCGTCCACGATTATTTGAAAACTCAAGGGAGATTCAAACACCTGAAGGAAGGGGATGTGGAGAAAATACAGAAGAAGGTCGACGAGGAATGGGAAAGATTGATGGCGAATGTAAATTCCGGGAAGAACATACCTCACCGAAGAAATGGTGCGGGTTCACGTAAATTGCCGGCGGCGAAGCTCGTAAGTTAAGGAAAAACATTGGCGCGTTTCAGAATAAGAAACGGCAACCAGATGATAGCCGAAGGGGCACTCAAGGCGGGCTGCAGATTTTTTGCAGGTTATCCGATCACCCCTGCTTCAAGCATCTACAAGTCCATGATCGACGAGCTTCCGAAACGTGGAGATGTCGCCATCAGTTCGCCAGATGAGATTTCGGCGCTCGCGTTTTGTGTCGGCGCATCGCTGAGGGGATTCAAGGCCATGACCGCCACATCGGGTCCCGGCTTTTCGTTGATGGCGGAGACGCTCCAATATGCTGTCATGACGGAGACCCCGGTTGTCATAGCAGTTGTCCAGAGACTCGGGCCAAGCACTGGCGGTGCAACTCAGGGAGGCCAAGGCGACGCGCTTTTTGTCGGACACTCGATCGCCGGGGGATACACGATTCCAGTCTTCTCTCCGTCGAATCCTATCGAGGCTTACGAGCTTACGGTCCACGCCTTCAATGTGGCCGAAACGTTGCGGACACCGGTCGTCCTGTTGGCGGATAAGGAAGTCGCAATGACTTCCGAAAATGTCGATTATGAAAAACTTCCAGTACCAGAGATTGTTGACAGGAAATATTTTTCCCCGATAGGGGAAAGAAGTTTCAATACATATTTCTTTGAGAGCCCGGATGAAATTCCAGATTTCGCCTGTATCGGTGGGGACGAGAAAGTAACCGTCACAGGTTCGGCTCATGATATGGCTGGGAGGCTGCAAAAGAATTCTCCAGAGACAGTGGAGGTGTTGAAACATTTGCAGGAGAAGATCGCTTCACATGCGGAGGAAATTACCAGACTTGATTCCGATCTGACCGAAGACGCTGATACTCTTGTCCTGAGCTACGGCATCAGCGCTCGCACTTCAAGAGAAGCAGTTCTCAATCTTAGCAGGAAGGCGAAAAGGGTCTCGCTCTTGAATGTCCAAACACTTTTCCCAATTCCGGTAAAATCCATCTTAGATCGTATTCGTGGAATAGGCAGGGTGGTCGTTGTCGAAGAAAATATTACCGGGCTTTACAGGAGTCAGATAGAACATTTATTTGCCGGGAAAGAGGTGGTCGGAGTCAATGGAGTTGGGCGGATGATAGCACCGGAGCAAATAGAAAATGCAATTACTCATGCAGAGCAGAGGTCTGACGGGTGATGGACGTTGTTAAGACTGAACCCAGGAGCACATTTCTAAAAGACGGCACAAAGTTTCCGTACTGTAAAGGCTGCGGGCACCACCATATAACTCGCGCAATTGACGATGCGCTTGTCAAACTTCAACTCGACCCGAAACATGTGAGCATCACGAGCGACATCGGCTGCGTCGGACTCGTTGATGCGCTATTCGACACCGTCCATTCTCTTCACACCACTCACGGCAGGTCAGCTGCATTTGCTACAGGAATTGAATTGGCAGATTCAATTCTTGCTGATTCCGCATTGAAAAGTATTGTGGTAATCGGCGACGGTGGTGCCATGATCGGCCTCCTCCACTTGGTCAATGCGGCCCAGCTGAATGTGGATATCACTGTGGTACTTTATAATAATTTTCTCTTCGGTATGACCGGAGGGCAAAACTCAAGCTTCTCGCCGCTGAACTTTGTTACAGCAACGACTCCACACGGAAACATCATTCCTCCGATTGATTTGATAACTCTTCTTCAAGGGGCAAACGCGGGATTTCTTGCGAGGAAGGTTGCCACAGACGTTGATCTTGCTGACACGATTGCCGAAGCGATCGCGTATCCGGGTTTTGCATTAGTGGAAGTGCTTGAATTGTGCACGGAATATGCAACAAGAGGTAACTCCATCCTCGGAAACAAGCTCGCCGAAGTCATGCCGGAAAAAACTCTTGACCTGGGGATCATCTCAAGGAAGGCAGACAGGACCGATTTCGGCGGCGCGTACAAGAAGAAGTCTGCTGAGATGCGAAAAGAAGAGGCAAATGGACCGGCGGTGATTGTTCCACGATATGAAAATGGAATTGAGCGCAAAACCGGGATCATTGTTGCCGGCACCGCAGGCGAGCGAGTTCAGTCTTCGGCGTATATGTTGGCTGAAGCGGCCGTGTTGGCCGGCGCGAACGCCACGCAGAAGAATGACAATCCAATTACTCAGGGCACGGGATTTTCCCTGTCAGAAGTTGTGCTATCTCGCCAGGAGATATTTTACACCGGAATCGACGTCCCTGACATTGTCATCATTGCCTCGGAAGATGGGTTGACAGAGTTAGATTCTGAAAGAATTTTTCAAATGGCAAGTGAGAGAACGTTGTTCATTATCGATGAGAGCCTTCAGGTTCCGCCTTGCAAAGGGACAGTCTTGAAAAAGCCGCTTCGAAAAAAATTCAAGCCGTCGGGTGCGGCATTCGCAGGAATAATTACCGCTTTCAGAAATACAGGGATACTTCCGAAGGAAGCATTCATTGACGTTGCAAAACTGCAGAAAAGATCGGAATATCTTCTGTCTATAATTGAACGAGTCTTCGCGAACAAATGACGGGAGAAAATCATGGACTCAACTGAAAAACCATGCAAGGAAGCCACAGAAACAATAATCTCAATTCTTGAGGAAGCGATCAGGAGCGAGATCGAGTCGGAAGAAAAATATCTGCATGGTGCTGAACTGGCCTGCGACACAAGTGTCAGAGATTTTTTTATTTCGCTTGCAAAGATGGAGCACGATCACAAAGACCAGCTTACTAGAGAGCTTGGTGAATTACGTGCTCAGATGAAGATCGTCGAAGAAATGAATGACATGTTCTGTTAGAGAACTAAGAAATTCAATTCAAGAGGACCTTTCGCATCTTGACCCTTACCTTGTACGTAAGCCCTCTAGTTGTCTTGTGCGCCCTGCTGGACCCATCTTGCTAAGCCGTGGATTTGATTAGAGTTGAGGGGTCCATTGGGGGGCATTTGTGGTTGGAGCAAACCTTTTACACGCTCAATTAATATGCTACTTGTGGAATCACGGGGGATCACTGGTGACGGTATCGAATTAATCATGCTGAAATAGTTTGTCAGATCCAAACCACCTTCTTGGTCTGCAGCGTCGTGACATCCAGAATAATTGCACGCGACGTTGAAAAGCCGCTGGACGTAGTTATTATAATTTACTGTCCCTGTATCTGGAAAAACAACTTGATCCAATCCGGGAGTCATTGTGTTTTTACAAGACGAAAGCGCAACGGAGAATATGGCCGCTGATACAATTACTGCTATTCCGGTTATTCTCATCGATCAAATTTAACAATACTTCATGTCGAATCAATGGCAAGAACCGGTATCCACTCTACAGACCTTTCAATTGATCGAATCGCGGGATAAATTATCCTCGTGAAAGTCATTATTTTCTTCTTTGCGTTGACCTTTTATCTCGCCGTCTCTAATGTCGAATCGAAGCCTCTTGAACCGACACCCATCGTTTACGTACTGCCAAGAAAACGCCTCAGATTTCCTCGACGCCGCTGTTCGAATCTGCCGAACATCGGAATCATGATTTAGAAAACACAGCCAACGATTTTTACTCCAATTGCTTTCTTTATCGGGAAGTGCGCGGCTCCATGTCTTGCGAGTGAGAATCGCTTCATGAAGGCCGGCAGTTCCGGCATAGGGGCAAATGAACGAACAGAGTGGTACAGTTAAGCGAACAGGGAGGCAGGGTTTTACTTCCGCGAGGGGCATGTTGGACATTGTGCCTTATCAAGGCAGGGTGATAGAAATTTTCTGAAAGAAAACCCTTGGGGCAGGAAGCAGGGAAATGATTCAATAGTTCGGTGTCGAATGTGCACGATGAATTACTGCCTTGTTAGCTTCATCACACCTTTTCGGAAACTTTGCGTGGATCCGTTTTTGTTAAAATCTGAAAAGGAGAATAATGAGAAAAAGTTTGATTTTATTATCTGCAATTCTTTTTGCAGCATGTTCCAAATCGTCGAACAATTCTGTCGCGCCGTCGGGCGGCAACGTAAGTTTTTCGAGCGATGTTCAGAAGATTTTCACAGCAAATTGCGTATTGTCCGGATGCCATGCCACAGCAAGTGCCTCTGCAGGAAACCAAAATTTGTCTGCGGGGCAAGCATATAGTAATATTGTGAACGTGGCAAGTTATGAAATGCCGAAGTATCTTCGGGTGAAGCCATCCAGCTCGGACAGCAGCTACCTCTATATGAAAATCACGGGAGACCCGCGGATTGCTCCGTACGCACAAATGCCTTACGGAAAGGCTCCTCTTTCCAGCTCGGACATTCAGACCATAAAAAATTGGATAGAACAGGGTGCGCAGAACAATTGACTGGACCTGACAGCATTCAGTCGTCACCTATGAGCTAATGGCTTTTCATTTTTGGGTAATGTCTCGGGTTGAATAGTGCTTTCATATCCTAGTAATCCGAAGGAATTTAACCAGATAGAGACATGGAGCACATAGCAGGAATCCGGTAGATACGCGTGAAGACATCGGGGCATTCCAAGCATAGTGGGCAACTCTAATTTCAGGATAAATTTCCGTGTGACCTAATGCGCCTGCGCGCCGAACTGTGCCATACAGGTGCGGCCGTGACAAGCTAGCTTTATAGATTGATAAACACTCCCATTCTTTCTAACTTTCAGCGTTCAATAATTCAAACATGGAGATCAAATGAAAATCAAATCTTTAGACGCATTAGAAATTTTAGATTCACGGGGAAATCCTACAGTAGAAGTTGATATTGTTTTAGAAGATGGCACACAGGCGAGAGCGATGGTGCCGAGCGGAGCATCTACGGGTGAAAAAGAAGCGACAGAGCTGCGCGATGGCGATAAGAAGCGGTATGGTGGGAAGGGCGTTAGAAAAGCCGTTGATAACGTTATTAAGAAAATTGCTCCGGAAGTAACGAAGCGTGAATTCGGCTCGCAGAGAGAGCTCGATTATTTTTTGATCGGACTTGATGGAACGGAAAACAAATCGGCATTGGGAGCCAATGCAATTCTTGGTGTCTCGATGGCTTACGTCAGGGCTTCTGCCGAAACCGCTGGAGTTCCGCTGTACCAGTATATCGGCGGAGTCAATGCAAATCTTCTTCCCGTTCCGTGCATGAACGTAATTAACGGCGGGAAGCATGCCGATAATACAGTCGATTTCCAGGAATTCATGATTGCCCCCCACAATGCGCCGTCGTTTGTGGAGTCGATCCGAATGGGCGAAGAAGTGTTCCATGCTCTGAAATCAGTCCTTCATGGGAAAGGACTCAGCACCGGCGTTGGCGACGAAGGCGGGTTTGCTCCTGATTTGAAATCGAACGAGGAAGCCGTCGAAGCCATATTAGAAGGAATCACAAAAGCTGGTTATAAGCCGGGACAGGACGTGAGCATTTGTCTCGATCCTGCCGCAAGCGAGATGTGGGACAGCGGCAAGTATCTTTTCTTCAAGAGCACCAAGAAAACCAAGTCCAGCGACGAGATGGTCAAACAGTGGGAGAGCTGGGTCAGGCAATATCCGATTGTCCTTCTTGAAGATGGTCTTGCCGAGAACGATTGGGAGGGATGGAAGAATCTTACAGAAGTACTCGGATCGAAGATCGAAATTGTTGGCGACGACATTTTCTGCACGAACAAGAAAATTCTCTCGAAGGCAATTGAGAAAAAAGTTGCGAACTCAATATTGATAAAACTTAACCAGATTGGCACTGTCACTGAAACTCTTGAGACAATCGAGCTTGCATATCGAAACAATTACAATTGTTTCGTTTCTCATCGCAGTGGAGAAACTGTCGATACAGTCATTTCAGATTTGACGGTAGCTGTAAACGCGGGCCATCTCAAAACTGGAAGCGGCTGCCGTGGAGAGAGAATCGAGAAGTTCAATCAATTGATGAGGATAGAAAAGCAACTCGGGAAAACTGCTCGATTTGCCGGGAAGTCTGCTTTCAAGAACGCTTGACGAGAAGTGAATTGAGCCGGTGTCCGAAATTATTTTCGGATTGTTGACCCCGACGTAAATGTCGGGGTTATTTCTTGAGTTTATCCTTCATAGTATCGGCTAAAAGCCTTTGAGACTTGGGGCTTTATCGGGGCAAGAATTTTCCATTATTTTTAATTTACGACTTGCTTTTAATGTGAGTCGCATTTATTATTTACACCCAACAGGAAGGCGAAGGCAGAAGGCGGAGAAAACGGCCAAATTCGAGTGAATTTGAGGCATTAAAGACTAATACTGCGTTTCTCATCATATGAGTGTCGCAGTATGTGATCTCTTTTTTCTCTTTGGCAAGTCGATATACCCGTTTATGAACAAAGAGCCTGAACGAGCTTGCCGGCTGGTTGAAACAGAAAGAAGATTTCCGTCACTATCAATGGAAGGGAGAATATCATGGACGGGATCATGAAGTTCGTCAAGAAGCGCATATCACTTCTAGCCATCATTCTTTTGTTTGTCTCCACTGTGCTGGAGGCCATAGGGTATTTTCAGCTAAGCTCTCGATTGGCGGGCAAAGGGCTGTTGGCGATAGGACTGCTTGGGATTTTGGTCGCGATCGCCATCATGGTCGGTTATCAAGCGATTTCTCTGTACGGCCCTCTGAAATTTCTTTCGGGGAAAATAAAAACGATGGCAGAGAGAGACCTCACATCTTTTTCGACTGCTCTAACGGAGATGGCACACGGAAATTTGACTTCAGAAGTTAAAGTCGAAGTCGAAACAATCTCCAGTTCGGTTAATGGCTATGTGGGCGAGATGGTTAAAGGTCTGAACTCCATAATCACTTCTCTCAATGATGCAAGCAGGGAGTTCAATTCCGCGACGGACAAACCTTGCCAGAGATTATTCTACGTTGGTGCAGACTCATACCTTGAGGGCCAGGCATGTGGTGAGGCAATGGGTAAAGTCCTTAACGGAAAAGGAAAGGTGGTAATCATCATTGAGAAATTTGGTTACGTGGCACATGAAATGAGAAGAAAAGGCTTTGAAAATACAATCAGAGAGAAGTTTCCATCTATAATTATTCTTGAGACTGTCGAATCGACTTTACAAAAGGAACTCGTCTATGACAAGACGAAGGCTCTTCTAAAAAGGTATCCTGATCTCTCGGGAATCTACGTGAGCTTTGAGGGCAGTAATGCGGCGAAGGCTGTCATGGAAACAAGAAGGGCGGGGGAGATAAAGATTATATGTCACGATCTTGTAGATGAGACAATGCGGTATGTTAGGGATGGTACTATTGCCGCAACGCTTTCGCAGGATGTACTTGCACAAGGACACGATCCGGTAATTCTTCTATTTAATAACATAGTAGATGATTGGCATCCGAGTCACTCGCGGCTTTTGACAAGCATGGACGTTGTGACTAAGGAGAATTACTCCCAATACTGGCAAGAAGGAAGAGGGGTAATCGAGACCGAAGTCATGGCTGCGAAGCGTCCGAAGCCTCAAAGGAAATCAAGCCGGCCAATGAAAATTGCTGTTCTTGGAAGAGAGGACTCCGTTTTTTGGGCTGCGTTCAAATCTGGAGTCGAAACCGCCACGAGAGAGCTGTGGAGTTATAATGCGACGGTTGATTGGATAATTCCAAAAGGTCCAAGTAAAGATGACAAAAGATTTGATCCTAGCGCCAAGGTTTATGGCCCTGCTATTGAGGAATGCATTAAGAATAGGTATGATGCCATCAGCGTCGGTGTTTTTGATAAGGATCTGGTTCCTTATATCAACAGGGCTGTAGAAAATGGTATCGTGGTGGCGACGTTCAATAGTGAGCCGTTGAGCCTTCGTGGAATATTCGTGTCCCTCGCGGCTCGCGCAAAGAGATTGTTGAACCTAAGCCGTGATCTATCGCAGACTGCCCTGAAAACAATCCAGGATGCTAATCATAACTCCGAGACGATTCAACAAATGGCAAAGGCATTGAACGATGAAGCTGTTTCTTTGAGCACCGCGAGCACCAACATGCAGCAAATCTCCGCGGCGATTGAAACCATAGCAAAAGATTCGCATGATCAGAAAGTAGCTGTGGAAGATGTCGCTTCATCTGCGGTAGAAATATCGAAGGCGATAGATTCGGCAAACTCGAGTGCGAACACCGTTGTTGGAGCTTCTTCTGATGCGATAGTCACGGCAAAGGCCGGCGCCGATACGGTCATGCAAAGTCTCAGACAGATGAAGCGGATAGAAGAGACTGTCAGCGTTTTCGCGTCAAGAATTGAAGCCATGTCGAAACAATCCGAAGAGATCGAGGGAATAATTGAAACCATCGAGGAAATCGCAGAGCAGACCAACTTGCTCGCGCTGAACGCGGCAATTGAAGCTGCACGGGCCGGTGAACATGGAAGAGGATTTGCTGTTGTTGCTGACGAAGTAAGGAAACTTGCAGAACGATCAGCTTCCTCGACAAAACAGACCTCGAGCCTTATAAACAAAGTTCAGTCCGACATGGCCGACGCCAGCGATTCGGTAAAACTCATAGTTGAGAAGGTGAAAGAAGGTACTTCACATGCGATAAATTCAGGAGAAGCAATCAATAAACTTCTCTCATCATCGGAGAACGTCAATAAACAGATCGATGTCATGGCAGTGGCCAATCGAGTCGTTTCTTCGAATATGTCGGCTCTCCTTAAGTCGATTGAAAAGATCTCCGCGGTTGTCGATCAGAATATGAGTGCCACGGAAGAATTAAGCATCAGCATCAAACATACTGTTGAGATGATAAATAATGTCGCCAGTATCAGCGAAGAAAACGCGTCGACCATAAATGAGATTTCTGAACAAACGCGCAAATCCACTGAAGAAGCCCAGGAGGTCGGTCAAATCGCGAGCGGGCTCGCGGGCATGGCCGACGACATTCAAGCATCAACTGCCCAGTTCAAAATAGAGAACGACGAGGTTGTGAGAAACTGAAAAGCAAGCTCGTAATTGCCGCTCTTGCTGTCAACTCATGGTTGCTCGTGCACATAAAGAATTTCCCCTTGACGAAGGTGCTATCGACTGCGGGATAGTGAAGGCTCCGTTGCCTCCGCGTCGGTTCCGTCGTGCGTGAAATCTCCGCAGTAAACATGGAAGTTCCAATCGGGGATCTTATACAAAAGAATGTGTGCGATGTTCGAGCAGGCATTATCCTTGTTCCCCCGCGAATCGCCCCAAAGAGCAATCTCTACTTTTTCTTGAGCGAAAAGCTCCGAAAGAAATAATGTTGAACCAAGGACAAGTAGCGGCAAGAATCTAGTATTGAATTTGCATCTCATAATAACTCTCTTCATGTTTGTGAAATCAAGTTGAACACTTTGAAGCTGGTCGAGCGTTGATACAGTCCCATGTTACTTTCTTATTGTCGTCTCGTGAAGCAGCGTGTTGTTCTCATCGAACATCTTAAAGTCAATTGAATCGCGATATGCTGTGACTGAGAGAAAACCAAGTGAGCCTTTGCCATATACGACGTCGCTGCGTTCATTCACATCGCGATGTTCTGCTCCGCCGCCGCAGACAAAGAAATCCATCCCATTATCCTTGAGATGCTGCATGACGTGATCGTGCCCGCAAATATAAACGGGCACGTGATGCCTTTCGAGGATGGGCAATATCGCAGATTTCAATTCCGGTGTGTCTCCATGCTTCGGCGCTGCGGAGTAAATAGGGTGATGTCCAACCACGATTACCCAGCGCTCTTGCGATACAGACAATAGTGAATCGAGCCAGTGTGTTTGTTTGGCTGTATCCTGTCCCTTGACATGGTATTGCTCGTCCTGCTGCTGATATTCCGTAACAAACGGAGAAGTGTCTAAATGAGCGATAAGTATTTTGGTTGAATCGTCAATCTTTTCTTCCTGCGCATAATACCGAGAATAGAACTTCCAGCGTTTTGAGTATTTGGAGTAGCCAATCTCGGCTTTTGGACTTCCTTCATAGTCATGGTTACCGAGAGTCGGATACCATGGCACTTGAAGCGATTCATCGGAATAAATGTTCTCGTATTCCGTCTTCCATCGCGGATCGGTTGCGCTCGCGATCCCTTTGCCGTGATAATTATCTCCGACCGTAACGACGAATTGGTCGTGGCTTCTTCGAGCTTCCTTGCCCATTGCGGCGGCAACTGCCTTCTGATTTTTTGAAGCAAACCCTCCCCAGTCGCCGATTATTAAGAAACGCGCCGAAGATGGATCGACTTTCTGCTGTGTGTTGAATGGGTTTATAGCGCCAACTGACAATAAGGCAATAAGGACGAAGGAAAGCAGCTTTGATTTCATAAATTCTCCCGGGGATTAAGAAAATCTCGGTACAACTCCATTAGGAGGCGCACCGAGAAATGAACTAAAGTTCTTGCTTATTACTTAACGAGAATCATCTTCTTCATTTGAGAAAATGTCCCTGCTTGGATGTGGTACAGATAAACTCCACTCGGCAAATTAGTAGCGTCAAAAGATAGCATGTGAAATCCAGTGTTTTCATGTTCGTTCACCAAGGTCCTCACCTCACGACCGAGTACATCGTAGACCTTGAGGGTCACAAGGCTGTTTGTGGGGAGTTGATAACTGATAATTGTCGTCGGGTTAAAGGGATTCGGATAATTCTGCTCCAGTGTAAAGCTGGATGCAACTTTGGGATTCTGATTTTGTACCGCGGTGATTTGACTGAATGCTCCGATATTTCCATCGCCCGGCAACGTCAATGTATCCGCGCCATTTATGAAATACGGGTTCCACCAGTGATTGGAAGAAGTAGGCGCCGGTGGAGTGAAGCCATGGCCTAATGCAGCCGAAGGTGAAAGTACGTGATAGTTGTTCGAGCCGTCAAGAGCGATCCAGTCATTCGAGAGAAATGCACTGTAACTTACAAAAAGATTGCTGGCTTTTACATCAATCGTATCGTGGGGAGCTTTTCTGCCGACTCCATCGGAGGGATAATATCGAGCCAATCCACTCAGACTGTCGATTGAATAGAAGAAGAGATTGTTATCGTAGACAGTTCTCAAAGTGTCTGCTTCTACGGTGATCTCAAGCCCTCCGTACATGTCGCCAATAATGTTGTTGTAAATCTGGGCGCGCGCGCTCGCATCGACAAGGATGCCATATCCCAGCTCGTCGATTCGGCGCCATCCTCCGGCAACAATCGTGTTGTTATGAACGCACATACTGGTCAAGCGAGCGACGGTTGTGGAGGCATTGATCTTGATTCCATTTCCGCCCGCTCCCCAAATGACATTATAGGCGACTTCCCCGACCGTGCCGGCCTTTATGTTGATGTTATCTCCATCTGGCGCACCGACCCATTTTAATGTGTTGCGGAGAACGCTTGCGCTTCCACCATGGAGTCCGATACAATCATCGACCGTGCCTACAACCAGATTGTCTGTGAAGACAGTGTTTGTTGTATTTGCGGCATCTGAATAGATGTCGAACGTACGGTAGGCATGACCTGTTGCGTCATTACCTCCTGCCCAGGAGATGCTTGTGAACTTGACGCTGACATATTTGCAGGAATCTCCAACGATACCGCCCCACATTCCCGGATGCTTAGCAGAATCAACAAAGGCTGTCGTAATTACGTTGGGGTTTGCAACTGTGCCTTCGCAGATGAATGAACCGAGGATTTCTATCCAGCACGCTGCACCTGTCGAAAGATCGTTCTTCATTAGAAGCGTGTCGCCCGCGCTGATCGTGAGAGTATCACCCACATTAATTATGAGACTGTCATTTACGACATATTTATGATTGGCGGCTGTTTTTCCCTTGACTGCGCCCGATAACGTATCGGGTAGCGGGGTTTGTGAAAATGCCGCTCCTGCCGCGAAAAAGAGGAGCAGTATAGTTGCTAAAAGTTTTGACATTTGATTCTCCTGTGATTTTGGTTGTTGATTTTGTTGTTAATTCCCATGAAACTAAAAATTGTAGCTTATCCCGACAG
>Ga0326727_10018147_pt1 | contig 14423 bp, 13 predicted proteins | sample MB2enrmetagenome_FD_207643 | JGI IMG/M metagenome (GOLD analysis project Ga0326727, IMG submission 207643) | Lab enriched peat soil microbial communities from McLean, Ithaca, NY, United States - MB29MY | ecosystem: Environmental > Terrestrial > Soil > Wetlands > Peat | place: USA: New York...
CCGCGGGCACACCATCAAGCTCGAGGCGCCTCCACTCATCAGGCAAACGAGGTCACCGGTGCCATGCGTTCGGAGGGATTCGATGATCCGAAGCGTCGCCTCTTCGCCACGTGCGTCAGGCAACGGATGTCCCGCCTCGCTCACATGGATCGAGTGCAACGGCACGCCGCAACCATCGGCGACGATTACTTCGCCGCGCAGATTGGCCGGTCCCAAAACCGTCTCGCACCCAGCCGCCATGCGCGCCGCCGCTTTGCCGGCACCGATGACAAGCGTGGGCGGGCGCATGTGCCCCGGAGCGGCCTGGCTGGAAAGGTAGTCCGCAACCAATTCGGTGGGATCGACCGCACGGATCGCGGCCCGAAAAATCGCGACCGCCTCCGCGCGCAGATCCGCCGATGCTTCGTTCATCGAATTGCCCGCGGCCGAGCCGCGCGCGGGTACGCTGGCTTGGCGGCGCGAAGACCTTTATGTGTTCTCTTCGTCGATGTCAGTCGCACTCAGCTTGCGGTACGCCCGTTCGTCCTCGAAGCGCCGCGCTGCCTTGGCTTCCTTTTCCCGTTCCGCCTGGCAATTGACGCACAACCGGGTGAACGGCAGTGCCTCCAGCCGAGCCGGCGCGATCTCCGCCTCGCAGTTCTCGCAGATGCCGTACGTACCTTCGTCCACCCGTCCGAGCGCCTCCTGGATGGCCTGCAGCTTTTCGCGTTCGCGATCGGTCAGGATGAAGCTGATCTCGCGGTCGCGTTCCTCGCTAGCGAGGTCATAGGTGTCCATGCCCTCGTCTTTAGCGCCCTCACGCCCCTCCTTCAGATCGTCACTGATCTCCCGCAAAGTTTGCCGGCGCATCTCCAGCAGTCTCTCACGGACGTTCTTCAAGAATGCCTTGCGCATGGTGACATTCCTACAAAGGGGGCGGAAATTTAGAGATATTGCCTGCCTGTGTCAATGGGTACGTGTGCACCCTCTGTTGCACCCCAGAGACCTCGGCCTGCAGGTCGTAAGGACTGGCGCGGACGATCCGAGCCCGGACGATCTGCCCCACGTTCGTATCGCCCCGGAGATACACCTGGCCGTCGATCTCCGGGGCCTGGGTCGGGAACCGGCCGTACAGCCGGCCGCGCTCATCTTCTCCGCAGACCAGCACCCTTTGCTCGCTCCCGATCAGCCGCCGGTTGGCGGCGGCCGAAATCTCGGCCTGAACCCGCATCAGGGCGCTACGCCGCTGGCGTTTGACCGCTTCCGGAACCTGATCGCTGAAGCCCGCTGCGGCAGTGCCTTCCTCTTTCGAATAGCGAAACACTCCCATCCGTTCGAAGTGGGCCTCCCGGACGAATTCGAGTAGTTCGTGGAAATCAGCATCGGTTTCACCGGGGAAGCCGACGATGAAGGCCGTGCGGATCGCGACCCGCGGGATGCGCCGGCGGATGCGGTCGAGCAGCCGGCGCACGGCTGCACCATCGCGTTCGCGCCGCATGCGCTGCAGCATGCGGTCGCTGATATGCTGCAAAGGCATGTCGATGTACCGGCACACTTTCTCTTCGCTGGCGATGGTCTGCAGTAACTCCTCGGTGACGTAGCGCGGGTAGGTGTACAGGAGCCGGATCCAGCGCAGGCCGTCGACCCGCGCTAGCGAACGGAGGAGCTTGCTGAGTGACGAGCCGTCGCGACGGTCGCGTCCGAAGGCCGTCAGATCCTGCGCGATCAGATTCAACTCGATGACGCCGTCAGCCGCCAGCACCTCGGCTTCCGCCACGACCGACTCGATCGACCGGCTCTCATGACGGCCGCGGATCTTGGGGATGATGCAGAAGCTGCAGCGGTGGTCGCAGCCTTCCGAGACCTTGAGATAGGCGCTGAAGAAATGCCCTGTACGCACGCGGGGAATGGTTACGTCTGGCAGCAGGTGGGCCGCGCCGCCGTAGGCGCTCGCGTCGGAGCGCATGCCGTTGGCAAGGATCTGTGGCAGGCGAACGAAATCGCCGGTGCCCAGAAAGGCATCGACCTCGGGCAGTGCCGCCTGCAGTTCCGCCCCGTAGCGCTGCACCAAGCAGCCGGCGACGAGGAGCCGCTTTGCCGGATTCGACTGCTTGAAGCGCGCCAACTCCAGAATGGCGTCGATCGACTCCTTCTTGGCGTCGCCGATGAAGCCGCAGGTATTGACGATGAGCACATCGGCCGCCGCGGGATCGAGGACGACCTCAGCCCCATCGCGGACGATCATCCCCAACATCATCTCGCTGTCCACGAGGTTCTTCGGACAGCCCAGGCTCTGCAGAAAAACCTTGGCCCCCATCGCAAGAACTTCAAATGCTAACTGCCACCAGCCGTTCTCGCAATACACCCCTTACCGCCCGGCGGCTGAGGCCCTGGGCGACAAAAGCACCGCTAGCTGCCGTCTGTTGCCGTGGCCGGGAAGGTGGTGGAGGGCACGGGCATAGCGCGGGAAAACCGTTTAGGCTAATGAATGCCCGCCGTCCACATACAGAGTCGTTCCGGTGATGTAGCTGGTGGCATCGGAGGCGAGGAACACCGCCGCCCCTTCGAGCTCGTGGGCTTCGCCGAGGCGCCCGATCGGCAGCTTGGTGATCAGGGTGCGCCCGGCTTCGCTGGCGAAGAACTCCTCGTTCATGGGCGTGAGAAAGTACCCCGGGCACAGGGCGTTCACCTGCACGTTGTGCCGGATCCATTCCAGCGCCAGCGTGCGTGTGAGTTGCACGACGCCTGCCTTGCTGGCGGCGTACGCGCCCATGTAGCGCGCCACCCGCGACGCCAGTACCGACGCGACATTGATCACCTTGCCGCGCCGCCTGCGGATCATGTGCGCCCCCACGTGCTTGCAGCACAGCATCGGGCCGCGCAGGTTGACGTGGAGCACGTGGTCCCAATACTCGGCCGTCATCTCGGTTACCGCTCCGACCCCTTCAACGCCGGCATTGTTGACCAGGATGTCGATCTGCCCGAAGCGGTCGATCACCTGCTGCACCATCGTGCGGATGCTCTCCTCATCGGTGACATCGCTGCGCACGCCCAGGACCTGGTGGCCGTGTTCCCGCAGTTCCGCGGCAACCTGATCCAGATCGGTTTGCGTCCGGCTAGTGATCGCCACGCTTGCACCGGCACGTGCCAGTGCGCCCGCAAAGGTGCGTCCCAACCCCTTGCTGCCGCCGGTGACCACAGCCACTCTTCCCGTCAAATCAAACCACGTCGCTGACATGACGCGGCATCTTACGCGCGGCACCGAGCCAGCGCCAGGTCTCGTGGCGGCGGGCTAATACCCTTTTCCCACCACCCCTACTCGCTGACCGCTGCCGCAATGAACTCAAAGATGCGCTCGTTGGCGCGCCGGCCAAGGGCGAGCGGAAAAGCCGTGAAGGCGTGCCCGCCACCCGGGTAGACGGCTAGTTCCGCGCGGTTGCCGGCGGCGACCCAGCGCGCCTGCATGAATAGGCTGTCGTCGAGCAACGGATCGAGCGTGCCGACCGTGAACAACGCCGGGGGCATGTTCGCGAGATCCGCGTAGAGCGGCGACACATCAGGGTCGCGCCGGCGGTCCGCCGGCACATAGTGTTGATTGAACCACTCCATGATCGGCGTGCTCAGGATGAGATTGCGCTCGCCCCATCGCGCCGCACTGGGCGTCATTGACAGGTCGAAGACGCCGAAAGTCAGGTTGGCGCCGCGGAAGCCGGTGACGCCGTGCCGATCACGCATGCGGACCAACGTCACCGCAGCGAGGTTCGCGCCGGCGGACTCGCCGCCGATCACGAGGCCGTCAGCGCCGAACTCTGCTTGTGCATGCGTTGCCAGCCACAGCGCCGCCGCTTCGCAGTCATCCGGGCCTGCTGGATACGGGTGCTCGGGCGCAAGGCGGTACTCGACGCTGACGACTGCGAACGCACATCTTGTGGCAATGGCGGCAAGCAGCGGGTCCTGCTGGCGCGCGCTGCCGATGGTGAAGCCGCCGCCGTGTAAATGCAGGTACACGCCTTTGACGCGCTCGGGCACGAACAGCTGTAACGGAATGTCCCCGGCAGGCCCGGGAATGCTACGTTCGGTCGCCCACTCGACGAAGACGAGGGCGCCGAACGGCCCCTGGCCCGACTCCCGCGCCTGGCGGACGACGCTCGGCGGGAACTTGTACAGCGGCGGCATGGCCGCCAACTGCTTCTCCAACTCGGCGTTGAACGCCGCCGTTTCCGCATCGATAGCCGCAGGCGCGAACAGCGCCGGATCAAGGCTCATACGGGCCTCCCATGCCGTTCCCGATACGAGATTCCAGTCGCCCTGTCCATACGATCGCGCGACATCTCTGCTGCTCCCGCCGGAGTATTGTGCCGCCAGCGGACAACCTGCCCATGTTCTTACGACCTAGGCCGATACGTTGGCGGGGGATTGGTGCGCCGCTGAACCGTGATAGGGTTGCCAACGATGCGCGCCAGCCCTGAGCTGAGCCGCAAGCGGTGTACATCGATGGGGTCAATGCGATTGGGTGACTCGCTGGAGGGTAGAGGTCCTCGTGCGCCTGGGCGCCGCGCGACCGCGCTGAAGGGCGAAGCCGGCTCACAGAGGTCCCCAGGCTGGGATGGCAAGCTCTTCCTGTGGGGTGGGTGCGGGCTGTATGCCGGGCCCGCGTTCGCCACGACGTTGCACGCACACCATGCGCTGCAGGTGTGTATCGGCGTCAGCGGGCGCTTCCGCCTGCGCTCCGGCGCGGCCGCGTCGTGGCAGGCCTATCGGGGCGCCGCCGTTCTCTCCGACCAGCCGCATCAACTCGACGGTCGGGGCAACACCGTTGCGTTGCTGTATCTGGATCCGGAAAGCATGCTTGCGCGGCGCGTCGCGCGACTTCATACCGCGCGTGGCATCTTCCCGGTTCCGCCGACAACGCTCAACGCGCTGCTATCGCGCCTGAGCAGCTTGGGCGAAGCCGAACCGACCGAGTGCCTTTGCGAGGAGCTGGTTGAAGCCTTGGTCCCCGAGGGCAACATACCAGTTCCACTCGACGGCCGTGTGGCGAGCGCTCTCGAACTCCTCCGCTGCGCCCCTGAGCGCCGGATGCCGCTCGCCGAGTTGGCTGCTGCCGTGGGCTTGTCACCGAGCCGGCTCGCCCATCTCTTTCGCGCACACACGGGCCTTCCTGTGCGCCGCTATCTACTGTGGCTGCGCTTGGGGGACGCGCTGCAGCAGCTCGCGCGCGGCGTGTCACTGACCACCGCCGCTCACGCGGCCGGGTTTGCCGACTCGGCGCATTTCAGCCGCACCTTCCGCGCCATGCTCGGCATCACCCCGTCGGCACTCGGATAGCGAAGCAAGCCTCAAGCCCCTAGCCCCAAAGGACCGCCCGAGGTGGCAGACACCCTTCGAGACGGCCGCTGAGAAGATGCGGCCTCCTCAGAGTGAGCGGTAACTTGTTTCGCTGCAATGCTTCCCGCTCAGCCTGAGGAGGCGCCAGCTTTTCAGGCGCCCTCTCGACGGATGCGAGCTTGGCAAGACTGTTACTGGCATTGGGGCTAGGGCAGCAAGTTCGTTCAAGACGCGCTCCACCGCCTGTTGTAGAGAGCGATCCGGGCATCGCGCAGAGACCGCGCGTGGCCCGGAGAAAGGAGACAGACGATGTCACTGGATCCAACCCAATTCACCGACAGCCGTTTCGCCCAGCTCCTCGGAGACGCTGGCGCCGCGAAGCTGGCGACCAACGCCCTACCGTTCTTCACTCGCCAGCGCGGTCCTGAGGAGACGGCGCGCCTGTTCGCTGTCTTTCGCGTCGGCGAACACCACGCCGTTATCACGATTGGTGATTGGCTCAAGAACACCAACCAGCTCGAGGTCAAGGACGGCTACGCCCGCCTCATCTGGGACGAAGCCCGTCACACCCGCATCTGGACCCAACGCATGATCGAGCTGGTCGGCGAGCGACAGGTGGAAACGCACTACCCGGACCCGCGGTGCCTCGAGGTGGACCACCCGGAGTATTTCCGCCTATGGGATGAGTACGCCAAGGCCGACTCGCTGCCTAAGCAACTCGCGTACATTTATGTAGTGGACGCCTGGGCGGGCTTCGCTTACACCGCGTACCTGAACTTCATCGACCCAGTCACCAAATGGCACTTGCAGACCATCCTCGCTGACGAAGCCTTCCACGTGGCGTTCGGGCAGCAGATGGCAGCGAAACACGTGACCACGCCGGGCGACAAGGCCATCCTCGCACGCGAGGAGGAGAAGATCGTCGGCATCCTTGCCAACATTACAGATGGCTTTCTGACCAGCAACGTGTGAGCAGGCCCGGGGAGGGTGCCATGAAGCTCAACCGCATCGAGAAGGCATTTATGAACAATCCCCTTCGGGCGCTGATCCAGCGACGTTACGAAGCCGCGTGGCTGGAGCGCCTCGGAGGGCGCGCTGACGGGTTGCGCGTGCTGGAGGTCGGCTGCGGGCGCGGCGTCGGGACGCAGATCATCTTCGAGCACTTCGGCGCGCGCGAGGTGCACGCCCTCGACTTCGACCCGGACATGGTCAGACTGGCGCGCCGCCGGCTCGCCAACTACGCGCAGGAGCGGTTGCAGCTGACGGTTGGCGACGTCGCCGCCATCAACGAAGCCGACGCATCGTTTGACGCCGTGTTCGACTTCGGCATCATCCATCACGTTCCGAACTGGCCCGCCGCCGTCGCTGAGGTGCGTCGCGTGCTCAGGCCCGGGGGCCGGTTCTTCTTCGAAGAAGTGACTCGTCACGCGCTCGAGCGCTGGAGCTATCGGGCGTTTACAGTGCACCCCACTACCAATCGCTTCAGCGCCCAGGAGTTCGTTGCCGAGCTGGAGCGCCACGGCATCGCAGTGGGGCACAACTTCATCGAGATCTTCTTCGGCGATTTCGTCATCGGCGTCGGCCGCCTCAGCTGACCTGCAAGACGCAGGGCGGCGCATGGTGTAACCGCCAGCCCCCCAGCGCGGGCGGAGATCGCTGACGAAGATTCTTTCTCACTCCCATTCAATCGTCGCTGGGGGCTTGTTTGTAATGTCCAGAAACACCGCGTCTACCCCCGAAATGTTGACGATCTTCCCGGCAACTTGCTTGAGGAATCGAAACGGGAGGCGGGCGAAATTCGCGGTCATGCCATCTTCTGAATTGACCGGCCGCAGCACGACGGTCTCACCACTGCCAAAGGAAATCGGAGCGAGGACCACCGGGAACTGCCAGACAGCATCGGTCAGGCCCTTCTCCTCCATGGCCATGCGGACGACGAAGTCGGCCTTCCTCAAAACCTCGACGCGCTCCGGTGTGATCGCTTCCTTGCGGATCCGTGTACCCTCGAGCCGCAGCCCCGAGATGCCCGCAATCAAGACGATCACGCGGTTCGTTTCTGTGTGCACGTTGCACAAAGTGGTGCTCAACTCCTGCATGCGGCCGTAATCAAATCGACGTCGCTCGTTTCGCAACGCCACGACCTTTCGATACGTCCGCGCATCTCCCTGCACGCCAACGCTTTGCACCGGCAAGAGCACGCCACCGAAGCCGGCGGCCCGGACGGTGCGTGCAGACGCGTCAGACAGCGGCTCCGCGTTCCCAGAGGTTGCACTACAAATGCAACGGATCGCCAGCCCGGGCCCGGGGAACGGCCACCGGTTTGTCAACCGATGAGCAAGCCCGAGGGCCCTCCCGACCTGGCGCACCTCGTCTTTGTAGAACTCCGCCAGCGGCTCGACCACTCTTCCTTGCCGCATCAGCTCCCTGATCTCCTCACACCGATTGTGGTGCGTCTTGATCAGTGCCGCCCTTCCAGCTGCTCCCCCCGACTCGATGGTATCAGGGTAGATCGTTCCCTGGCCGAGAAGCCAGTGCTCGGGATCGATACCGTACTCACGCATCGCAGCCGACTGAGTCTCCACGAACAGCCGGCCGATGATGTGGCGTTTCCTCTCGGGCTCCGTGACGCCGCGCAGCTTCTCCAGGAAGAGGGCCGATGCGTCCCGAACGACGAGCCGATCAGCCAGTCCGAGGGTGGCGAGGTTTGCTCGCAACTCCTCTGTTTCTCGCTCGCGCATGAGGCCGGTGTCAACGTAGAGTCCAAGAATCCTTTCCTTCGGCAGGGCCCTGGCGCACAGTACGAACGCAACCGTCGAATCGCCCCCCCCACTCACCAGGAAGAACACTGACCTGTCTCCAACTGTCCTCCGGATCTGGTCGACCAACGGCTGAATGCGATCGCTAGGAGTACTCCGCTTGCGAATCCTGCACACGGAGCGAACGAAATTTCTTAGGATGTCGTCACCGTGTTCCGTGTGAACAACCTCTGGATGAAATTGGACACCAAAGATGCGCCGCTTGAAGTCAGCAAATGCCGCGTTCTCGCACCGTTCAGTTGATGCGATGGTCGCGGCTCCCTTCGGAAGACGGGTCACGGCGTCAGAGTGGCTCATCCACACCTGCTGAGAGGGTGGCGTTCCGTGAAACAATGTGTCGGTCACCTGCACCTCGAGCCGCGCGTGGCCATACTCTCCGTCGCGTTTCGTCACGTGGCCGCCCAGCATCTTTGCGAGCAGCTGATGGCCGTAACAGATGCCCAGCACCGGCACGCCAAGGTCGAGAACGCTCCTCCTGATCTTTGGGGCCCCCATCTCGTAAACGCTCTGCGGACCACCGGAGAGAATCACTCCCGCGCAGCCACGGAGCTGCTTGGCGGCAGCGTCGGGTCCGTAGATCGTCGGCTCGATCCCGATGTCACGCAGTCTGCGCGCGATCAGGTGACAGTACTGTCCGCCCAGGTCGATGATGGCAATGCTGTTCTTGCGTGCGCTGATACTGTTCACCTTACGGGTGCAGCACGACAGCGCACGCGCCTTCGCGCCCCTCGCACGGCCTTGCCGATGAGATCCCGGGCCGTCGCGGTATCCGTTACGAGCGTGTTGCATAGCTTGGCCTCCAAAGCGAGCCGAATGGCTCCCACTTTCTGACGTCCCCCCGCCACCAAGACCACCCGCCCATCCGGACGTCTGGACAGCATGGACAGGCAGCTTGCCGACAGGACCGATTGGTCACCGGGTATGGCCACGGGCACCAATCGACCGTGCTTGTCGAAAAAATTGCACGCAAAGTCGCATGTGACGCCTCTCCCCAGGAGCATGGAGCTGACCTCTTCGCCCAGCAATCTTGCCAGCGGACAGCCCGCCGAGAACGGCGCGCACGAAGCGACAACGAAGTATTTCGGTTCCGGCTGCACTGGAAGTGAGGCATTCAGGATCTCTTCCGGATCGCCCCCAATGAGGCGGGCCTCCGCGCGCGGGCTGAACAACAGCCACAGCAAGGTGGTGAGCGTGTTGGCATGTGCATGCAGCACGTGCGGATCGTTTTGCCGGTAGCCGAGGGCGACGATGCTGATCTCCAGCGGCCGCGGACCTAGGTGCTGCACGATACACCACGATTGTCGCCCACCAGCGATGGCGAGAACGGCGCCCGCGCCCAACTTTTGGTTCAGGTATTCCGCTCCCACAGACCCCAGAGATTCGCGCAAGCGACGTTCATCTTCAGCCTCGTCACTACTGATCCGCACGTCCACGAGCCCGTACCGTTGCACCAATTGCCGCTCCAGCGCGCTGGCGGGCCGATGTATCTTGGCGAGGAGCGCGGCAGCGCTCCGGTGCGACTCCACTGCCGTGAGCTCATGGCGCAGCGCCTGTGCGCAGATCTCTGACAGGTTGATCTTCCTGCGCCACTTGGAAACCAGCGGCGTGAGGTCATCTGGAAGCGAGACGTTCAATCGGCCCATGCGGCATCGAATAGCACGGGCGAATGCGCATTGTCAATATTAATGCGCATTCGAATACGAAAATGACTGCCTGTGCACCTCGCCGTGGGGTCCCCGGCACCCCTCTAGGCGCAGGAACGCCCGCGGCCTACAATCGATCTCGCTTCTGTGAGAAGGGAGTCGCGTTGGATGTTCGCTGTCGCACGCCGCCAGTTGTGCCTCACAGCTCTGCTGCTGGTGATCACGGTTCCTGCCGCCCGCAGTGAACCACAGGCCTTGGCCACTTTCGCCGGCGGGTGCTTCTGGTGCATGCAGCCGCCCTTCGATCAACTCGACGGCGTGATCTCGACCACGGTGGGCTACACCGGGGGCCATACGAAGAACCCGACGTACGAGGAGGTCGAATCCGGTGATACCGGCCACGCTGAGGCCATCCAGGTCACCTACGATCCCAAGAAGATCAGCTATGCCAAGCTGCTGGACGTGTTCTGGCACAACATCGATCCGCTGACGCCAAACGGGCAGTTCTGCGACCTCGGTACGCAATATCGCAGTGCGATCTTTTATCACAACGACGAGCAGAAGCGTCTGGCTGAGGAATCGAAGAAGGCTCTGGAAGCGTCGGGCCGATTTCACAAGCCGATCGTGACCGAAATCGTGCCGGCGTCGGAGTTCTACCCCGCCGAGGACGACCACCAGGAATACTACCGTAAGAACCCCGTCCGTTATCACTATTACCGCTACCGCTGCGGTCGCGATCAGCGCCTCGAGGAACTCTGGGGCAAAGCAACGCCCAGCCCTCAACACGCCCACTGACGAAACCCCCGGGGGCGTACCGTTGGCGGTCGAGTTCTGCCCTGCTGTATGATAGGCGGGGTAAGGACGAGACCTGACCGCGATGGACCGCTACTCCGAGTTCCTTGATGTCCGCCAGCACGGCTTCGCCCGCGTCGCCGTGTGTGTGCCCGAGGTGCGCGTGGCCGACCCGGCCTTCAATGCGGCCGCGCATCTGAAGGTGCTGGAAAGCGTGCATCAGGCCGGGGCGCATTACGCCCTTTGTCCCGAGCTGGGTCTGAGCGCCTATTCCTGCGGGGATCTGTTCTTCCAGGACGCGCTGCTGCACGCCGCCAACGCAGCGTTGCACACCGTCGCCGCTGCCAGTGCGGCCTGGAACATGATCATTTCCGTCGGTCTGCCGCTGGTGGTGAACGGGTTGCTGTTCAACTGTGCCGTCACGCTCTACCGCGGGCGACCGCTCGCGGTGGCCCCGAAGGCGTACCCGCCCAACTATCGCGAGTTCTATGAGCTGCGTTGGTTCCAACCGGCCGATGCCGCGCGTGCGACGACAATCCGGTTGCTCGGGCAGGATGTCCCGTTTGGGACCGATGTCCTGCTGCGCGCACGACACCTGCCGGGTTTCGTGCTGCACGTCGACATCTGTGAGGACCTGTGGGTGCCCGTGCCGCCGAGCACCCTGGCGGCGCTCGCCGGCGCGACCGTGCTCGGCAACCTATCGGCGTCGAACATCACGGTGGCGAAATGGGAGTACCGGCAGGAACTGGTGTGCGCCTCGTCCGCGCGGAACCTCGCCGCGCAGCTGTACAGCGCGGCGGGGTTCGGCGAATCGACATCGGATCTGGCATGGGACGGGCAGGGACTGGTCGCCGAGCGCGGCATCCTGATCGGTGAGACCGAGCGCTTCGTCCTGCACGGCAGCTCAGTGGTGGTCGATGTGGACCTCAGCGCCATCGTGCAGGACCGCATGCGCCAGACATCGTTCGGCAACAACGTTCGCACACACGCCCAGCCTCCGTTGCGCGCCATCGAGTTCGGCGACGGCGACGAGACGCGGCCGGCAACCGTGTACCACACGCTGCGGCGCCGGGCCGATCCGCACCCGTTCGTGCCGGCCGATCCGGCCAAGCGTGATCTGCGCTGCCACGAGGTCTTCATGATCCAGGCGACCTCGCTGGCGCGGCGGCTGACTGCGTTGGCAGCGGAAGCGCGGCGCGTGGTGGTCGGCGTGTCGGGCGGGCAGGACTCGACGCATGCCTTGCTGGTCGCCGCGCACGCTGTCGATCTGCTCGGGTTGGAGCGCAGCCGCATCGTCGCCCTCACTATGCCGGGCTTCGGCACCACCGAACGCACGCGCAACAACGCGCTGCGGCTCATCGCCGCCATCAAAGCGACGGCGCGCGAGGTGCCGGTGACGCAGCTCAGCGAAGCGGTGTTCCAGGCCGTCGGCCATCCGCCGGAGCTCGAGGACGCTACCTTCGAGAACGTGCAGGCATGGTTGCGCAAGCTGCTCCTGTTCGCCACCGCCTCACAGGAGAAGGGGATCGACATCGGCACCGGCGATTTGTCGGAGATCGCGCTCGGGTTTGCGACCTACGGCGGCGACCACATGTCGCACTACGGCGTCAACGCCGGCGTGCCGAAGACGTTGATCTCGTACCTCATTGCCTGGGCGGCGGACGCGATCTTCCGCAACGAGCCCGAGGTGCAGCAGGTGCTGCACGACATCCTCGGGACGCCGATCAGTCCCGAGCTGTTGCGGCCCTCACCGCAGGGCGAGATCGTGCAGTGCACGGAAGAGATCGTCGGGCCGTACGAGCTGCACGATTTCTTCCTCTATCATTTCTTGCGTTTCGGTTCCGGGCCGCGGCGCATGGCGCGGCTCTGCCTCCACAGCTTCGGGACGAGGTACACGCTGGCACAAATCCGGAAGTGGCTGCGGGTGTTCATCTCACGCTTCTTCCTCAACCAGTTCAAGCGCGACTGCATGCCCGACGGCCCGAAGGTCGGCTCCGGCGGCGCCCTGTCGCCGCGGAGCGAATGGCGCATGCCCGCGGACGCCTCCGCGGCTGCTTGGCTCGCCGAAGTCGACGGCGTTCCCGAGTCGTCAGAGGAGTAGGCCACGCTCTGCCCGGTTGGGGTGGATGTCCAGCCGTTCAGAATCTCGGCGACCTTGCTTGCTCCAGGTTCCCTCGCCTCTGCCGAGGGCTTGCATGGGCCGTTTCAACATGGCAGAGCGTACTCCAGTCTTGACGGACACTGTTGTTCACTGGGGCATTAGGTGGCATCATCCGGTTGAAGAATAAAAGAGGGGGAAGGAGAAAAAACCCATGCGATCAGAACTGCGCATCGCTGACCTCAAACGTCGCGTGCCGACTACAACGCGACTCATCAACGTAAAGATCCCGGCGCACCTCGGCACCGCCATTGACAGGCTGGCAAACGAACTCGGCGCATCCAAGACGGAAATCGTGATCGCGCTGCTCAACGCGGGGCTGGACAAGGCGACGACGAAACTGAGCGGTCTTTCTGCGCCAAAACGCGGTTGATCTCTGGGGGCCACCGCTCAGAGGCAGCGGGAGGGTGTCAAGTCAGGCTTCGCGCAGGACCTCGCGCGCGATGGTCAGGATCTGCATTTCGGTGGTGCCGCCGCCCAGCTCGATGAGCTTGGCGTCGCGTGCCAGCCGCTCGACCACGTACTCCTCCATGTAGCCGTTGCCGGCGAGGATGTGGATCGCTTCGAAGGCAACGAAGGTGCCCATCTCGGCGCAGTAGAGCTTGCCGGCGCACACGTCGGCGACCGACTCGCGCAGCGTGCGCCCAGCCAGATAGTCGGCGTAGACGATGCGGCGGCAGTTGGACAGGGCCACGTACATGCGTGCCAGCCGGTGCTGCACCAGCTGGTAGTTGGCGATGGGCTGCCCGAATTGGTGCCGTTGGCGGGCGTAGTCGCGGGCGATCTCGAAGCAGCGCTCGGCGATGCCGTACGACATCACCGAGAGACCGCCCCGCTCCGTAGCGAGACTCGCCTTGACGTGGTCGCGCTGGCGCACGCCGCCGCCGAGTAGCTGATCGGCAGGGATGCGCACGTCGTCGAGAAACACTTCGCCCGTCGGCGAGCCGCGCATGCCCATCTTCTTCATCGCGGGCCCGGTCGACAGGCCCGCGACACCACGCTCGACGATAAAGGGCTGAATCGACCCGTCGAGCTCACCCCCCTGGACGCGCGCGTAGATCAGGAAGATGTCTGCATACGGTGCGTTGGTGATGAAGGTTTTGGAGCCGTTGAGCACGTACGCGTCACCGTCGCGCCGCGCTGTGGTTTTCATCCCGCGCAGGGCGTCACTACCGGCGCCAGGTTCGGTGAGCGCCCACGCGCCGACGCGCTCGCAACGCATGACCGGCAGCGCGAAACGCTCGATCTGCGCCGGCGTGCCCTTGCCGACGACATTGCCGGCGAAGAGACCGATGCTGGCGCCGTAGCTGAGGGTGAACGACGGACTGACCCGCGACATCTCCACCATGAAGGTGGTGCGCGCATAGCGCGCGGCGTTGGCTTCCAGGCCCACCCCGGTGCTGCCGCTGCGGTCGGCGTCCGTGGCGTCGTGCATGGGGGGCCGCGGCACCATCGCTTCGAGCCCTAATGCCTGATGCATGTCCCGCATGAGGCCGTAGGGAAGCATCTCGCCGTTCTCCATCTTCGGCACGTGCGGCTCGATCTCGCGCGTGAAGTAGCCGCGGAAGGTATCGCGCAGCATGCGTTCGGTGTCGGTCAATTCGAATTCCATTGTTCTCCTCGGTGATAGGCCCAGTTGGTCGCCATGGGTATTCAGGGAATCCGACTATGGACCCGGGCGGGCCGGATGTGAAGTCTCTTGGTCCT
>Ga0326727_10018148_pt1 | contig 14422 bp, 7 predicted proteins | sample MB2enrmetagenome_FD_207643 | JGI IMG/M metagenome (GOLD analysis project Ga0326727, IMG submission 207643) | Lab enriched peat soil microbial communities from McLean, Ithaca, NY, United States - MB29MY | ecosystem: Environmental > Terrestrial > Soil > Wetlands > Peat | place: USA: New York...
ACTTGGTGATGTAGGCGTCGGTAGACCCGCCGTAGTTCTGACCCGTAATGGGCCCCATGGTGAAACCGCCGGCATAGACGCCGGTATCGTCGGAAGCAATTCCGAGCACCCGGTCTTGCGCAGTGGAACCGTATTCCGCGGTCCACAGTAGGTTTCCGTTCTGGTCATATGCCTGGATGAAGCTATCGCCATTCCCACCCAGGTAAGGGTTATCCGGCGGAATGGGACCCGTCACCTGACCCCCGATATAGACTTGGTTGTTTCCGGCGCTTGCCGCAAAACCGATATCCGGAGACTGGTGCTGCGCCTGGGCGGCCGTAGCCAATAGTCCAATGGCAGTCCAGAGTGCGATCTTTGCCTTTGCATTCATCGCTTTGTGCTACCTCCTACTCAGCTTATTTTCTATTCGTCATTATCAGGCGCGGCTGCGGAGCCGCTGGAGCCTGTCGGCACGGCGACCTCTCGACTCCACATCAAAGCACCCTCAGCAGTATACTTCTCGAGGATGAATCCGCCGTTGGTGTCGCTGGGATAGGCAGGCAGCGCCGTCCCTGCCGTGCCGGTGATGTAGACACCGGTCGAATCCGTGGCCGCTCCCCAGCACTGATCGAGTCCGGTGGTCCCGAACTCGACCATCCAGAGCGGCGTTCCGGAAGATGACCATTTCCCGATGTAGCAGTCATCCGAGCCCACGTTCACATTCCCGGGAAGCCCGCCGAGGGTGAGGCCAATTCCGTAGACGCCGGTTGAATCCGTCGCCGCGCCGTTCCCCCTGTCAAAATCAGGGGTGCCAAACTCATTAACCCAAAGCTGGGTACCCGTAAAGCTGAACTTGGCCAAATACGAATCGTCACCACCCGCATACGGCTGACCATCGTAGGATGCCCCAAACCGGCCTGTCACGTAGACACCCGTGGAATCCGACGCGATCCCCCAGTCTCGGTCCGGCTCGGGCGTTCCGAACTGGTTCAGCCAAACCATGTTTCCGTTGGTGTTGAACTCGGTCACGAAAGCATCCAGCATCCCAATGTTGGTGTGTCCCGCGAAAGCGTTGTCTGTCCGTCCGGCGATAAATACGCCGTTCGTGTTGACGACGATTCCATAGCAGCGGTCGGTACCCGGGGTTCCGAATTCGGTGGTCCAGAGCAGGGTTCCGCTCTGGGTCCACTTCTGGACGAAACAGTCCTGCTCTCCCTGAAACGGCTGACTATAAATGGATTCCGAGGTGTAGCCGGTGGTGTAGAGGTAGGTTCCGTCGGAAGCAACCGCTTGCACGCGATCCACTCCAGGGCCGCCGAACTCGTGCAGCCACAGCTGTTGCCCCGTGAGGCTGTACTTGGCTACGTAGGCGTCGGTTGCACCGTAGAACTTTTGGCCCGTCATCGCGCCCATGGTGAAGCCGCCGGCGTAAACGCCAGTTGCATCCGCCGCCACTCCGAGCACCCGGTCCTGCGCCGTGGAGCCATACTCCGCGGTCCAGAGGAGGTCGCCGTTGGGGTCGTAAGCCTGCAGGAAACTGTCGCCATTCCCACCGAGATAGATATTCTGGCCACTCGGAGGAATGGGACCGACGGCCTGTCCGCCGATATAGACTGCGTTGTTGGCCGTGGCGACGGCAAAACCGATATCTGAGGACTGATGCTGGGCAAACGCGCCGAAACTCAGCACCGTGAGACCCGCGATTACAGCCAGCGCACGCGCGCAGAAGACTTTGCAATTCTCGTTCATATGTTGTTCACCCCGAAGCACACCCGATTCTCTGCCAACCCCGCGTTATCTAAGACTTGCAGAAGGTCTTACACGGCCACACAAAACCCGCATCCCGGTAGTCTAGCGCAAAACCCTTAGCCGGTGGACGATCATACCCTCCCGCGTCATACCGATGCAGTGTAGTGCATCTCACCTGTATTCCGTTTCAGGTTCGGAGCGTCGACTGCCGCGGCCAGGTTTACGGCTTCTGTTTGGCAGGAGGCGGAGGAACCGCGACTTCCTGGGTCCAGAGCGAATTTCCGTTTCCATCGAACTTCTCGATGAAAAAGCCGCCATTGACGTCATTCGGAAATCCAGGCAGATTGGCCCCTACGCTGCCGGTGATGTAAACGCCTGTAGGATCGGTGGCCACGCCCCAGCACTGGTCGACGCCCACAGTGCCGAATTCCCGCATCCACAGAGGTGCGCCAGAAGTGGTCCATTTGCCGAGATAGCAGTCGTCGCCGCCCAGATTGACGTTACCGGGCAACGCTCCGCCGGTGAGGCCGAGTCCGTAAACACCGGTGGGATCGGTGGCTGCCGCGTTGCCGCGGTCGAACTCCGGCGTGCCAAACTCATTGAGCCACATGATGCTGCCTGTGAAACTAAACTTAGCCACGTAGGAATCATCCATGCCCTCATAGGGTTGGCCGGGGTAGGCGGCTCCTAAACGGCCCGTGACATAGACCCCTGAATCATCGATCCCGATACCCCAACCACGGTCCGGATTCGGCGTTCCAAACTCGGTGACCCACTGCATGTTTCCATTGAAATCCAACTCGGTAACAAAGGCATCCAGGTAGCCCAGGTTGACCTGACCGGTGAACGCGTTGTCAGTGCGCCCGGCGATGAAGATTCCGTTCGTGTTCACGGCGATCCCGTAGCAGCGGTCGGTGCCGGGCGTTCCAAACTCCAGGGTCCAGATCAGGTTGCCGCTCTGATCCCACTTTTGAGCGAAGCAGTCTTGTTCACCCTGGAACGGGAGCCCGTAGATCGACTCCGAGGTGTACCCGGTTACGTAGAGGTAGGTTCCGTCGGACGCAGCCGCCTGCACGCGGTCGACGGCAGGTCCACCGAACTCATGCAGCCAGAGTTGTTGCCCGGTAAGGCTGTACTTGGCGACGTAGGCGTCTGTGGATCCGTAGAACTTCTGCCCGGTCATGGCGCCCATCGTGAACCCACCCGCATAAACACCCGTAGCGTCGGCGGCCACCCCCAGGACGCGATCCTGGGCCGTGGAGCCGTATTCGGCAGTCCAGAGGAGATTCCCGTTTTGATCGTAGGCCTGGAGGAAACTATCCCCGTCTCCCCCAAGGTAGGGGTTGTTGGGAGGGATGGAACCGACGGCCTGGCCGCCGATGTAAACCTGGTTGTTGGCTGTGGCGATGGCGAATCCAAGGTCGGGCGATTCGTGTTGCGCGTTTGCGGTTACTACAAATGACAGGCCCATAACCAAGGTCAGGACTTGGTATGTCGTTCTCATGTTGCTCCCCCGAAGCTCTATTACAAAGGTGTTGCGAATGAATACACTCGATTGCTTTGCGTGAGTGTAGTTCAAATTTCCTACAAAAACAACCGGGGAAAGTTCTAAAACCGAGAGAAAGTTGAGAGCGGGACGGTCAGGCGGCGGCAGGCGGCGCCATGATCAATTCGATGGCTTTGAAAAGCTCTTTGCCGGAGAGGGGTTTGCGAACGTAGCCGTCCATGCCTGCCGCCAGACAATCTTCCTTGTCACCGAGCATGGCGTTGGCGGTCAGGGCGAGAATTGGCAGATGCCGGACACCGCCCTTTTCCAATTGACGAATGGCCCGAGTGGCCTCCAGCCCGTCTATTTCCGGCATCTGCACGTCCATGAGGACGAGATCGAAAGTCCGGCCGCGCAGAGCGGTCAGGGCTTCCGTGCCGGTCTCCGCCAAAACCACGGTATGCCCCTCTTTTTCGAGCAGGCCAATAGCGACCATTTGATTCACGGGGTTGTCTTCCGCGAGAAGGATTGTCAAGGCTCGCTTGCGGTTAGGAACTGCGGTCCGCGCCTGGTTGGGGTGAGAGAACGCGCTGGGTTTGCGAATGAGCTGGTGAATCGCAGGCAGAAGCTCCGACGGCCGGACGGGCTTTGGCAAGGTCGCGTGAGCGTCGTCCTCGGGAAATTGCGCGGGGAGTCCGATGGAGGTCAGCAGAAGCGCATCGTGGTTTTTACCGGCAAGGCCGACGGCGCCGGGCAGGTTGGCGTCCAGCAACAAAATCGGGAACGGGAACCGCTCGAGCTCAGCGGCGGCTGCGTCGGCCGAATCGACCAGCGTAGGCCGCATCCCCCAAGCTTGCAGGACTGCTCCCAGAACCCGCAGACTCGTGGCGTTATCGTCCGCCACCAATACCGCAAGGCCAGCCAGATCTGCCGAACCCGGCAAGGCAAGCGTTGGCGGTCCGGGACCGCGCGTGAAGCGGGCGGTGAAATAGAAAGTGCTGCCGGCGCCGGGCCGGCTTTCGACCCAGATCCGTCCGTGCATGGCTTCCACCAGGCGGGACGCGATGGTAAGGCCCAATCCACTACCACCGAATTTCCGGGACGTGGAGTTGTCGGCCTGGGCGAAGGACTGAAAGATGGATTGCTGCTTGTCCAGCGGAATCCCCAGGCCTGTGTCGCGCACGGCGAACTGGAGCATAACATCCGAATCCGTTTCTTCGCATTTCCGGATCGAGAGGGTGACCTCTCCTTGCGCGGTAAACTTCACCGCGTTGCCGATCAGGTTCAGGACAATCTGGCGCAGGCGTGACGGGTCTCCGCGCAAGGAATCCGGCGCTTCGGGAGAAATCTCGACCACCAGTTCCAACCCTTTGCGGTGCGCTGCGACACAGACAGCGGCAGCGGCGTCGCCGACGATCTGACGGAGGGCGAAGTCGATGGTTTCCATGTCGAGCTTACCGGCCTCGATTTTGGAAAAATCGAGGATGTCGTTGAGCAGGCCCAAAAGGGCATCCGCCGAGCTCTTGATGATGGTCAGGTAGCCGCGCTGCTGCACGTTCAGATCGGTTTCGAGGGCCAGCTCCGTCATCCCGATAATTCCGTTCATCGGGGTCCGTATCTCATGACTCATATTGGCCACGAACTGGCTCTTGGCCTGGGTGGCGGCGCGGGCCTGTTCCGAGGCCACGCGGGAGTTGACCAAGCTCACGGTACGGTCCGCGCAGTAGATCAAGAGCGTCACCGAGCAGAGGTAAAGCAAGAACCGGCAGATCTCGCCGACGCGTATCGCATGGTCATAGTCATCCAGGTAGGCCTTGGAAATAGCGTCGGCACCCTGCGCGGTGGGGAGCGACGTCAATTGCGCGGTGATCGCTTCAACCAGAGGCTTGGTGGCGGCGATGTTATTCGCGTGGGCTTGAACGATGAACAGAACGGAGCTGAGTTGCGAATAACGAGCGGCGTCCGCGGGAAGAGTTTCGATTTCGGCCCTCAACGCGCTGGTCAGTGCGGCGTGCGGCGTGAGGTCAAAAAGCAGAATGTCGCGCAACAAACCAGCCAGATGAGTTTGCAACCGTGGATCGGCGCCTGTCGAGACTTCCGCGATCAAGGCGGGGAGGTATCGCAACGAGTTCTTGAGGACGGCGTTCTGCGATTTGAATTTCTCAAGCAACGCGGCCTTCCGGGAAACCAGCTTCGACTCGCCGTCGACTAACCGCTGGATCTTCTCCTTGTCAGGCCCTCTGATGAAGGCAGGAATCTGTTGTAAACCGTCCACCGCCTGGCGCATTTGAGCAAGGGTTTGCACAAACGGATCGTAGCTGCGCAGCAATTCGTCTCGCGAGCGCAGGAGATCTCCGTCGATTTGGGCATCCCACAGCTTCATATGCTGCAAGTCGGCCATGAATTGCTCGTGGCGAACCGGGTCTGGCGATCTTTGTTGGACGAACAGGAATGTGAGGACGACGATGACTCCCACGCCGAGGGCTACGTTCCGTGCCTGCGGCGTAGTCATAGGGGCTTCCCGTTCAACTCCCCGGTCAAGGTCTTGAGGAACTCCACAATCAATTCCACTTCTTCAGGTGTCAGCGGGTGGCCAAGCTGGTATTTCGCCATCATTCTGACGGCGTCGGGCAGGGTGTCAGCCGCTCCGTCATGAAAGTACGGGGCCGTCAGTGCGACGTTTCGTAAGCTGGGCACCTTGAACATGTAAAGGTCTCGCGGGTCGCCGGTGACGTTGAATCGGCCGCGGTCGGCCGGCGTGATTTTGGCGCCCTCGGCGAAGTAGGGCGTCATGACGCCCATTTTTTGATACATGTTGCCGCCCACGTTCATGCCTTGGTGGCAACTGGAGCAGCCGGACGATTTGAAAAGCTCGTAGCCCTGCTGCTCACGGGCAGTGAGGGCATTCGCGTCGTGCCGCAGGAATCGGTCGAAGCGGGAATTGGGTGTCGAGAGCGAGCGCTCGAACTCCGCGATGGAATCTTTAACGTGCTCCTTGCGGACATCGTCAGCGTAAATCTGGTGAAAAGCATCCACGTAGGCTGGAGAGCCTTTCAGCTTTGCAATCACCTCGGGCCACGTAGAGCCCATTTCTATTTTTGACTGGACGGGTTCGTCGACCTGGTCTTCCAGCGTGGCGGCCCGGCCGTCCCAGAACTGACTGAAGCTGAACCCGCTGTTGAGGACCGTGGGAGCGTTGATGATTCCCACCTGGCCGTAAATGCCGATTGAGCGGACCCTGTGGTCCACTCCGCCGGTTCTCAGATCGTGGCACGTGTGGCACGACACCTGGTTGTTGTGAGACAGCTGCGAATCATCAAAGAGCTGGCGTCCGAGGGCGATCTTTTTGGGGTCTAAGCCGGCAAATGGGGCGATGGGTTGGATTGGCTCGCTCGATTCCAGCCCCGGCGACTCGTTCGCCGCCACCGAAGTGGCCTTCCCAGGCGAGAGGAAATACAACGGAATGCCAATGCCCACGGCGCACACCAGGACGACACCCCCAATTAACCAACGCGAAGGAGTAGAGGTGTTGGGCAGGTTGTGTTTCATTGCTGATTGAAAGCGCGACTCGTTACGATGTCCCCGCGTAACACAAGTGCGCGCGGGGCTGGGTCCTCTCAAAGATATTGAGCAGGGTGCGAGGTGCTAGGCAGCTTTCAGCAATTCGCGGACGGCAGGCATGGCTTTGCGGGCTGCATCGGCGCCGGCGGCGATCATGGCGCCAGACTGTTTGAAATCGTGCCAGGCCCAGCCGCCGACTTCGGGCGTGATAACGAGGTCGGACGACTTGCGCCACGCACTCTCGTTGCGCATCTGCATAATCTGCATACTGCGGCTGATCACCTCTACCATGTTGCTGGGCTCCGCCTTTCCCGAATCGTGCGGGATGCACACGGAGATCACGCGCGTGGCGCCCATTTCGCGAACAAGGGCGGAAGGCACCTCCATGCTGATGCCGCCATCGGTGAGAATCTGCTGATTCCATCGAACGGGTTGGAAGATCCCCGGGAAAGCGCAACTGGCTCGAAGAGGCAGCCGCACGTCGCCGGACCCGCTGAACACAACCGGATGGCCGGTCTGTAGATCGGTGGCGCCCACCGCCAGAGGAATGCGCATCTCCTCGAACGTGTTTTTCTTGAGCAAGCGCGCCAGCATCTTGCCCATGCCATCGGTGCAGCAGAAGCCGAGTCTGGAGAACGTCCAGCGCGCCACGTCGCCGAACCGCAGAGCGGTACCCACGCGCGCGATTTCCTCCGGTCCGCTACCACCAGCATAAGCGGCAGCTACCAAAGACCCCGCGCTGACTCCGGCGATGTAGTGAATCGGAATCTTTTCTTCTTCAAAGACCTGGAGCACGCCGATATGGGCCATGGCGCGTGCGAAACCGCCGCCTAACGCCAGACCGATCGACGGGCGTTGTTCCCTGGCGGGATTTCTTCGCTGAAAAAGCCTTTGCAAACCATTCATGGCGTGCCGTCCGATCTACTAACATTGCTTTAGATGGGCAATTTCGCTACCAAGTTTCACCGCAAGTCAATGCTGCGTGGGAAGCTGCTGCTGCTCCCGGTTCTGCTTCTGTTGCCGGCGGCGCGCACGCAAGAGACCTTTCCAGGTTCGGAAGATATTCAGCAGGCCCTGGAGAAGGCGCAGACTTTGGGCAGTGTGTTAATGATTGCCGCCCACCCGGATGACGAAAACACGGCAGTTCTTGCGTGGCTGGCCAGGGGCCGGCACGTTCGGACAGGTTATCTTTCTTTAACGCGCGGTGAGGGCGGACAGAATTTGCTGGGTCCGGAACAGGGCGATGCGCTGGGGGTTTTGCGGACTCAGGAACTGCTGGACGCGCGCCGCATCGATGGTGCGCAGCAGTTCTTCACCCGTGCGGTGGATTTCGGATTCTCCAAGAGCCCCAAGGAAGCCATCTCCAAGTGGGGGCACGATGAGATCCTTTCCGACATTGTTTGGGTGATTCGCCGCTTTCAGCCGGATGTCGTGATCCTGCGCTTCTCCGGCACGCCGCGCGACGGGCACGGCCATCACCAGGCTTCCGCCATTTTAGGGAAAGAAGCGTACGAAGTGGCCGGTGACCCAACGCGCTTTCCTGAGCAGCTTCAATATGTGAAGCCCTGGCACGCCAAACGCCTGGTGTGGAACGCGTTCGCCTTCACTCCGGAACAAGAGAAAGAAACGGAGAAGCTGGGTAGCAAGATTAAAGTGGACACCGGCGCTTTCAACCCGGTGCTGGGGCGATCTTACGCTGAAATTGCCGCCATCAGCAGCAGCCAGCATCGCAGCCAGGGCATGGGAGTCGGCCTGCATCACGGTCCGCAAACCGACTATTTTGTTCCCGTGGAGGGCGATGCCGCCAGCAAAGATCTGTTTGATGGAGTCGACATTTCATGGAACCGTCTGGAAGGTGGCCGGGCGGTAGGTGAAGCGCTGGGCCAGGCGTTGTCGGCTTACGATTCGGAGCATCCCGAGCGCATTCTTCCCCAACTGGTGCAGGCCCGCGAACTGGCCCGTAAGCTAACCCCCAGCGAGAGAGTGAATGAAAAGATCGTTGAAATCGATCACCTGCTGGCACTGTGCTCCGGTCTTTGGGTGGATGCGGTAGCGGATAAGTATTCCGTGGTTCCCGGCGGTTCGCTGAAAGTCACCTTGACCGCCGTGAAACGGTGCACCTCGCATGTTACGTGGAAAAACGCGGTAGTGCAGGGGCTCGGCGAAGACCACCATCAGGAAGTGAACGCCGAATTGGGAGCGGACGAGCCCGTTACCAAGGATATTCAAGTCGCGGTTCCGGCATCGGAGCCTTATTCGCAGGCGTTCTGGCTGACCGAACCGCGTCACGGGGATCGCTACGTGGTGACGGATCAGAAGTTGATCGGGCGTCCGGATCCGGTACCGGTGTTGACGGCGGATATGGATCTCGAAATCGCTGGAACTCGCGTCATGCTGCATCAGCCTGTGATCTTCCGTTACGTGGATCACGTTCGCGGGGAACTCACGCGGCCAGTGGAAGTGGTTCCGCCTGTCGAGGTGGATTTGCCCGAACGCGACGTGATGTTCCCCAACGGCGAAGGGCAGCGGATCGTAGTGCAGGTGCGGGCTTTGTCCGCGCCTGTCTCCGCATCGATCCATCTTCATGTTCCGGCGGGCTGGACGGTGGAAAGCCCGGCCACCGACGTTCATTTTGACGCGCTGGATGAACTGCGTGAGATTTCGTTCCAGGTGAAACCGCCGGCGGGACAAGCTGACGGCAAAGCGGAGTTCCGGGCCGCCGCGGTGATTGATTCCAAGGACATTTCAACCGGGCTCCAGAATATCGTCTACGATCACATTCCGCCGCAAGTTATTTTTCTGCCGGCGGAGGGCGCGCTGCGGCCGCTGAGCCTGCGCGTTCTGGTGCACAACGTGGGCTATGTGATGGGCGCAGGCGACGACGTGCCCGAGGCGATCCGCCAGATGGGCTGCACCGTGACGCTGCTCTCAAAGACCGATCTGCTGGACGGCGATCTCTCCCGATTTGAAGCCATCGTTACAGGCGTTCGCGCCGACAACACGCGTCCCGATCTGCGCGCCGCCAAGCCTCGCCTGTTGGAGTACGTGCGCAACGGCGGGACACTGATCGTGCAATACAACGTACCGGAATACGCGCGGTTCGGGGACAATTCCGAGAAGCCGGGGGAGTTGTGTCCCTACCCCATGCAGATCTCGCGCGACCGGGTGACGGATGAAGATTCGCCGGTCAGTCTAATCGATCCGAGTTCTCCTTTGCTGAGTTCGCCCAACCCGATCACGAAGGCGGATTTCGATGGCTGGGTGCAGGAGCGCGGCCTTTACTACGCCAGTAAGTGGGATGCGCACTATTCCACGGTGATCGCGACGCATGACCCTGGCGAGGAGTTCAAACCGGGCGGAATGCTGTTCACGCGGTATGGAAAAGGCGCGTACGTCTTTACCGCTTACTCGTGGTTCCGGCAATTGCCTGCGGGCGTGCCTGGGGCGTATCGGATTTTTGCGAATCTGCTGAGCGCGGGGAAGACGGAAAAGTAGGGCCAAACGCCTCAAGCCAAAATCTCGCGCACCACGTTCCCCGCCACATCCGTCAATCGAAAGTCCCGCCCGCTATACCGGTAAGTCAACTTAGTATGATCCATCCCCAGCGCATGAAGCACGGTAGCGTGTAAGTCATGGATGTGGACGGGATTTTCCACCGCCTTGAACCCGAACTCATCCGTATTGCCGTAAGTAATTCCGCCTTTGACGCCGCCGCCCGCCAACAGCGTTGAGAATCCGTGGCTGTTATGATCGCGCCCATTCTGCACTTTGACTAACCCGCTGATTTCAACCACCGGAGTCCGCCCGAATTCCCCGCCAATAATGACCAGCGTTTCCTTCAGCAGACCGCTTGCTTTCAGGTCTGCCAGAAGCGCAGCGATGGGACCATCTACGTCATGCGCCAGTTTGCGGTGAATCAGAATATCGTCGTGGTTATCCCATGGCTGGCCGTTGCCGTAATAGACCTGCACCATGCGCACGCCGCGCTCCACCAGGCGGCGAGCCATCAGACAGCCGCGCCCAAAATCATGATCGCCGTAGCGGGCGCGGATCGCTTCAGGCTCTTTGGTAATGTCGAACACTTCGGGCGCTTCGCTCTGCATGCGGTAGGCGATTTCAGCGGCCTGGATGCTGCTTTCCAACTGGCCGTCTTCGCCTTCGCGCTTTTCTTCGATGAGATTCAAACGGCGTAGTAAGTCGAGCGCGCGGCGTTGTTCAGGGAGTGGCGTGGATGGGTTCCGGATATAACTGATCAGCTTGTCGGGAGTCTTCTCGCTGTTGGGGATGTAGGTTCCTTGATAGATGGCCGGCAGGAACGTGGAACTCCACAACTGCGCCCCCACGATGGGGTAACCCGGGCACAACACCACAAAGCCCGGAAGATTCTGGTTCTCCGACCCAAGCCCGTAGGTGACCCATGAGCCCATCGACGGGCGGCCCGGAACACGGTGGCCGCAATTCATCAGGAACAGCGACGGCTCATGGTTCGGAATCTCCGTGTACATCGAGCGGATCACGCAGACGTCGTCAATGGCGTCTCCCAGCTTGGGAAAAATCTCGCTGATCTCGATGCCGCTTTTGCCGCACCGCCGGAAGGCGAAGGGAGATCCCAGCAGATTGCCGGTCTTGCGCTCAGTCTTCAGGTTGCCGCTCGGAATGGGCTGGCCGCTATACTTCTGGAGCATCGGCTTGGGATCGAACGTGTCTACCTGAGACGGACCGCCATTCAGGAAGAGAAAAATGACGTGCTTGGCGGAAGGCGTGAAATGCGGGGCTTTCGGGGCCATCGGCGCGCCGGTAGGCGCTCCATGCACGCCGGTAGGCGATCCATGAATGACCCCAGCGAGTCCGGCCATGCCAAAGCCCGTCCCCATGGTGCGCAATATTTCCCGTCGCGATGGCTGATAGAACATGTCAGTTAAGATACGTGAACTCATTGGAACTCAGCAAAACCTGCGCGTACTCAGGCCACGCAGCGGCATTTCCACGGATAAACTCATGCGCCAGCTTGCGCTCTTCCGGCGTCGGGTCGCGCTGCAGCACAAAGCGATACGCGGCGGTGATGCGCTGGTCGTCACCCGATACGATGGCGGCCACGCGAGCGCTAAGAGCCGCAGATTGATCCATTACAAATGGACTGTTCATGAAGAAAAGCTTCTGCAACGGAACGGTCGTTTGCATGCGCTGCTCGCTGGTGCTGTTGGGGTTAGGAAAATCGAATAGCGCCAGCACCGGATCCAACTGGCGCCGCGACACGTACGCGTAAACAGTTCGCCGGTGATTCTCCTTGTCAAGCCGCACAGCCGGTCCGCCTTCCTTCAAATCAAGCTTCCCGGCCACATAAAGTAAGGAATCGCGCATGGATTCGGCGTCCAGCCGGCGCCGGTTGTATCGCCACAGCAGCCTGTTGTCCGGGTCCTCGGCATACGCGCGCGCGGACAAATCATCGCTCAAGCCATAGGTCGCGGTCAGCATGATTTCGCGATGCAGCTTCTTGAGTGACCACCCTTCGGACACGAAACGGGCGGCCAGAAAGTCCAGCAGTTCCGGATGTGAAGGCCGCTCGCCTTGCGAGCCGAAATTGCTGGGCGTGCGCACCAGGCCGTACCCGAAATGCTGCGCCCACACGCGATTCACAATCACGCGCGCGGTTAGAGGGTTGGCCGGGCTCGCAATGGCTTCGGCGAGTTCCAGGCGCTCCTTGCCGCGATGAAAGCGCTCCGGTTCCCCCGGAGACAGGATGGTGAGAAAGTGCGGCGGCGCAAGCTCGCCGTGATGGTTCTGATCACCGCGAATCCAGACGTGTTGTTCTTCTGGCTTGGGCTTATCGACGATGGTTTGCAGCACCGGATAGGCCGGCGGCAGGTCCTTCTTGAGCGCAGCCACTTGCGCCCGCAGCTGAGTCAAATGATCGAGCCAAACACCCGAGAGGAAACGATCGATCTTGCCCTCGTCCTTTTTCGTGTCTCCATAATGCAGCACGCCGTGATCGCCCAGAAGGTCTTCCCACAAGCCAAACTTGTCGCGATCGAGTGAAACGAGATTCGCCTTGGACAGATCGTCGCGCGATGGATTCAGGCCCAGGCGAACATGGTTTTCATCGTCAACGCGGCTTTTCTCGGCGATCACGGCGAGCGCCTGGGCCTGGAATTCCGTCGCTGCCTTGGCGCGTTCCTCCGGGGTCTTGGCCGCATACCAGGCCTTCAGAAACGAATGCTGCTTTTCGGGATCGGCCAGATACTTCTTCCAGCGTGAGAGAGTGGTTTGATCGAGTGCGGCATCAACGGGTGCATCTGGAATGGAAGCCAGCAGGTAGCGCGCGGTTTGAGAAGTGAGAATCAAACCCAGCTGCGCCGATTGCGCTTCCACATACTCGCTGAGTTCTTTCTCTTTTTTCTGAATCAGCGCATCCTGCGCTTTATAGGCCGCCACGGTTTGTTGGGGAGCGAGGGGAACCTCGTGCAGCTCCGTATTGCGGAAGATGCCCATCAGCGAATAGAAATCATGGGTCGGAATCGGATCGTACTTGTGGTCGTGGCACTGTGCGCAAGCCACCGTGAGGCCCAGGAATCCACGCGCGGTGGCGTCCACGCGATCATCCTGCATCTCAGGGCTGAGCGCGTAGAAGCCCAGCCCCGGTTCGTATTTCTCATGATCGGGCAGTTGATCACCGGCGATTTGAGCCTTCACGAAGACGTCGTAGGGCATGTCGTTCTGGATGGCCTGAATCACCCAATCGCGATAGCGGAACGAAGCCGGATAGGGGTTGTCGCGCTCCGAATCGAGGCGGTCATCCGAATAGCGGGCTACATCCAGCCAGAGGCGTCCCCAACGCTCGCCATAGCGAGGTGAGGCGAGCAGCCGGTCCACTACCTTGGCGAACGCATCCGCCGAACGGTCGTGCTCAAATGCATCGACCTCTTCTGGGGTGGGGGGAAGACCAGTGAGATCGTAGCTGGCGCGCCGAATCAGCGTGCGGCGATCCGCGGGGCGGACCGGGTGCAAACCGCGCGCCTCCAGCCTGGCCGCGATGAAACGGTCGATCTCGGTACGCGCCCACTGACTCCCCTTGGCATCCGGCGCAGGAGTGGCCTTCACGGGTTGGAACGACCAGAACGCGCGCTGTTCGGCGGTGATTCGATAAGCAGGGGATTTCGAAACGGTTTTCTCATTTTGCGGCCACACGGCGCCCGCCTTGACCCACGCTTCCACCGCGGCGATTTGATCGGCGCGCAGTTTCCCCGTAGGAGGCATCTTCGGATTGAAGTCATAGCGCAGCGCCTTCACTAAAAGGCTCGCGTCAGGGTCTCCGGCAACCACGACGGCTCCCGATTTTCCGCCTTTGAGGAAGTGCTCGCGGGAATCGAGTTGCAACCCGCCCATGCGCGCTTCCGTGTGGCAGGCGTAGCAATTCTCCACGAACAGGGGACGGATTTTTGTTTCGAAGAAAGCGCCGTCGGAGGCTGGCGCCGGCTGACTGTGGAGAACCGTCGCTGTGGCGGCCAGCAGGGCAAGCCAGGCGGCGGTTAAGCGCATAGCTGAATTATACTCGCGCAGCTTCCTACGGCATTTTTCAAGACAGATCAGGTGCACGCCGTATTTCGGGCGCCATACTTCCCACCGAAAGGTGCTCATGGGCAGTTCCGT
>Ga0326727_10018149_pt1 | contig 14422 bp, 12 predicted proteins | sample MB2enrmetagenome_FD_207643 | JGI IMG/M metagenome (GOLD analysis project Ga0326727, IMG submission 207643) | Lab enriched peat soil microbial communities from McLean, Ithaca, NY, United States - MB29MY | ecosystem: Environmental > Terrestrial > Soil > Wetlands > Peat | place: USA: New York...
GGATAAGTGGATTCTCAACTCCCCTGACATGGCCATATGGGAAATGGCTCCGCCTACCGGAAGATCATCTGGCATCCATTAGATTACGTCCCACAATGGGACCGTAATCATGGCCGTACCACTCTCGTCATGGATTACTTGCCGGAAGGGCTGATACCAACAATATTCCAGATTAATCTAAGCAAAAAGAATCCCCCATGCTGGCAGGTCACCTCCATTTTTAATTCGAATCGCAGTCCTGCAGCAGGCCCGTGCCCACTCAAGGGGGAAATTTCCGCAGATTTTCCATTTTTCTCACTTCCGGCTTGAAGCAAAATCCCCTTATAAGAACAGCTTCAAAAAAACAGGTCCAATTTTTCCTGTTCGCTCGCGCTGCCACGCCCTGCCCAAGATGCATCTTGAGCTGTGCTTCCGCCGTATCTGCACCGTACCAGCTCGGATTACTACGTATTATCAGCCATTACCACTTGCAGTCTGCCGCATGGCGATAGCCAGGTCACCGTCACGAGTCGCGTTGGGCCGAAAGCTCACAATCAGCCGGAGCAACGTTAGCTCGCTGGCGGTTTGTCGGTGTCCTTCGTTTCTGGTTTCGCTTCTTCCTTGTCGTCAACGGGCTTGGAGAGATGGAGTTTGCGTATCTGTTTGGCTCCCTCCTCGGGATCCACAGGCGTGACCTTAATTCCCGTTGCCATTGGTCCAGCAGTCCATTTGAAGTAATAGATTTTGCCCGCCTCCGCCTCAATCCGGGCTCGCTCGTTTTCTTTCTGCCTGGCTTGATTGGCGGCTGCCCCGACGGACATGATGATGCTTCCGTAGTACTCCTTGGGCAATCCGGAGATCACAACAGTACCCGGCGGCACTTCCATGAATGCGTATTCGCTGTTGAGGAGTTTGGCGAGATGAGTGCCGTTGACATAAAGCTCGTCGTGTGAGGACGAGCCGGTAAATCTGTACGTGCGGTAGATACAGACGATGGCCTTGCCGCTGGACGGGGCGGGCAGCACAGCCTCAGTCTTGTCATTTGCGATGGCGATAAGCCCGGTGAAAAGGCATGCCATCGCACTGAATGCGAACAGAAGGTTTGCAAGTGACCTACAAACATTGTTACGCATGTGAACACTCCTTTCCCTGGATTTGGAATCCGGTGAGCAGTTTAGCGTTAACTTCAAGGCTGCCACTTTAGGTCTATTCATTGCGTTCCTCCTGGTATGTATTTCTTCAAAAGAATGCAAATTCGAATATCGATTCTTACTTTGGCTGCGCTCGATCGAAAGCCACTCGCAAGCGAGGCCTCAGGCGTCAGCGATGCTCTCCTCACCCACGCCCCGCCTCCCGCCAGAGGCAGAGGCGCAACCGCTTGCGGCAGGAGAACTGACAGCGGCAGGTGCGGGGCCCACTCCCGGGCTAAAGCCCCGTGCTTCCGCGTTCGACTTCGGGTCACGAAACTCGGAGTGATAGGCATCGGCTTTCTTCCTCCGCTCGAAGTCGTCTTCTTGACTCCACCCAGATTGCGTAAAGCTGAGGGAAAATGCGTCAACTTTTCATTCGGCCTGGGTAGTCTCCCGGTGCCTACCCTTCCGCGCCAGGCATCAGCGAGTGTTCCACTGTAATGCGCAGATTCGTATCCGGAGTCGGCGAGTGAGACATCCCTCTATTCCCCATCAGACGGTACCGCAACAGATGGCGTTCGAAAGCATACGAGGTCCATTGTTTATCCAGGGAAAAGGCCTCGCGTACTAATCGCGTCCGTTAAAGCCCAGGGGGAATACTCAGATGCGGCGTAACTGCAAACCGCGTAGGGATTCAAAAACCTGGATTAGATTTCGGGAAATCCCCTCATCGTAAGGAATGAGATACGGACATATGGGGAATGACCCTGGCGACCCAAAGTTCGTCAGCCTCCCGAAAGATTACTTCGCCGAGTAGGAGAAGCCACTGACCGATCGTAGGAAAATCCTTGTCTGTCTCTGCCGTTTCCAGCTTCGTGCCCCAATAGGAAATTCCGTAATGGGCAGTGACCTCTCCCCTCACAGATCCGAGCGTGCGCGTTAACGCACTCGGTTCTTCAAACTAAACTCCCCGCACTGGCCGCTAGGCCCAGGACCGTGTAATGCGAGGGGTAAGCAGCGGATGACGCCGGAGAAGTTTGGCAAACTCATCCCAGTTCAGGGTATGGCCCCGTGTCCGACGATTGAGCCAAAATTTCCAGCTGCGACGGACCGTCCGATAGAACTCCAAAAGACTCCGGAGATTCGTCGGGCGCCCGTAATACTGGTAGTGACCCTGCAGTTTCCGGTTTAGAGCTTGTTGTTGCTTGTCAACCGGATCATGCCGATGCTTCTCGCACCAGGCCGTTACTTTCAAAAGACTACGCCTGAGACGCTTCCGCATCGTTCGTACGTGGACCGTAAACTTCCCCTTCCGGCTTCGTTTGCAGATATGCGTAAATCCAAGAAAGTCGAAAGTGGTCGGCTTCTGCCCACCCGGCTTCTCCGATTGCGCCAGGGCTTGTCGCCCGAACGCCATCAATCGTGTCTTGTCCGGATGAAGCGTCAGACCGTACTTAGCAAATCTCTTGGTCAGCACATCCAGCACTCTTTCCGCGTCCTCCTGATACTGAAAGCACAAAATGAAGTCGTCGGCATATCGAATTGCGTAGGCTTCGCCCTTCAACCGGGGCTTCACCACCGTCTCAAACCACTCATCGAGTACATGGTGAAGGTATATATTGGCCAGCAGCGGGCTGATCACCTGCCCCTGACCCGTCCCCGTTTTCGTGACAAGTAGCCTGTCGTCCTCGATAACGCCAACGTTGATCCATTTGCCTATCAGTCGCAGGATGCTTCCATCACTTACCCTTTTCTCAATCATCTCGACGAGCAAATCCCGAACAATTGCGTCAAAGTAGCCCGAAATATCCGCTTCTAGAACGGTCGAGATTGGACGCGTACAAATCACTCGTCTAACCTCATCCAGCGCGCTTTGTGCACCGCGCCCCGGACGGAATCCGTAGGAACACTCAAGAAAATCCTGCTCATAGATCGCGTTGAGCAAGTAGACCGTCGCCCTTTGCAAAATCTTGTCCTCAAGGGAAGGAATGGAAATCGGCCTTTGCCGTCCATCCTCTTTCGGAATATAGACTCTGCGCAGCGGCTGCGCTCGATACTGCCCGTATTTCACTCGATCATGTAGCTCCCGGATGTTTTCCCAAGCGTCAACCTCGTATGCCGCATAGGTAACGCCGTCCACCCCTGCGCTAGCGTCCTTCCGCAGACTTTCGAATGCCTCAAATAACGCGTCTTGCGTCAGAAGATGAGCGATTGAGAAAAACTTCAATCCTTTGTCCTTCTTGGCCAGCTCGGTTATTCGGATGAGTTTCGTTGACATGCTTATACAATTTCTGGGTATCGCCATGTTTCCTCCACCCGATACGTTCGTTTGTTCCCCCCTTCCCTCCAGTGGGTCTCCCGGATCTTCCCCGGCATTCCCCACCTTCATCGGTACAATGGGTTCATACGACTCCTGCCAGCCCTTCACGGATGTTCTCTGGTTGCCCTCGAACCCCGCTACCTCTTCCGCCAGATGCTTATTCGCTCCTTTTGCCGGTGCACCTGTGCCGACTAAGGCCTGGTCCGTTGCTGTCAGGTGAACCATTCCCGTGCCTGCAGGAGGAGATTGGCAGGTGATCCCAAGTTCCTGGAGAATCCTTCTGATAGCGTGCCCCGGGCTAGGGACTCCGGCGGCTCCTAACGACCTCGCGCTAGCGGTCATCCAGATACTGCCTTCTGTTATCGAGAGAGCATCGGCATCCGCAACAATGTCCGATTTCGGAGCTGAATCCTCGCGGCCCACTATCTTGCTGTCTACGCTTCACCATCGTCAGTCGCCTGGCGTGATGCAAGACTCGCTACCGGTCTGCCCGCTACGGCTTTAACCGGGTTGGATTTGCACCAGCTGGATTCTTATGAAAGGTTTCATCAGCTCATCTTGAATCCCCCTTTCCCAAGCTTAGCTTGGCGCGACTCGATCGGGACTTCGAGACCGTAATCGTGGCTAAACCGTTTTCATCACGGATTACTTGTGGCTGTTTCAACATTTATCTTCGGGACAATATGTCAATCCGGGCCACGATTCCGAGGGGATGAATTGCCCAATTTGTGTTGATGCCCGGTGCCGGTGTGTGTCTTAATTGTCAGGAATTGAATCAAAGGCCGTTGCAGGATCGGCTTATTCGATCCAACCACATTGATGGGAGGACCATTAGTAATGGAGAAGGATAACAAAAATCTCGTCAATCGCTTTTACGAGGAAGTTGGCATCACGGGCAAAATCGGCCGTATTGAAGAATTCATATCCAAAGGCTACACCGAAGTTTTCAATGGCATAAGGCATCAGGTCGGCATCGAAGGAGCCACGGCGCATATAATGGGGGTTCGCCAAACCTACCCTGATCTTCATATTACAATGAAAAGCAGTTCAGAAGTTGGGGCCATTTTAGCGAAGTTGGATAAGGCAGAACAATAGAGATCTAGCAGATGAAAAGGATGCAAATTGCTGCACTTCAATGTCTTCGGATCAGCAATTTATCATAAGGAATGAGAAACGGTCTTCTGTCCCCTAACGCTGCTTCAGGGCAGTTTGAATCCAGGTCACATTCTTGATAGCCAACTGCTCAACCGCTAAACTGACCGTCTTCCAGACCGCCGCCTATTTCCCTCCAGCATTGGGAAGAGATTCAAACGAATTTCTTCATGACCCATATCCCCGCCACAACATTTAGCAGACCGAGCCACAGAGCTATACGCGGAACTTTGGGCAATTTCTATTTCCTTGCTGCGCATTTGTATTAAAATGTAAGTATTGAGGGCTTAGGGGATTATTTGAGCCATCGAGAGGCCCATTCGTAATTGACATAAAGCCCCGAGCCCTTTCCCAAAGAGGTACGGCAATGGAAGAAAGAGTCATCACCTGCAGGCTGGCCGATGGCCGCGCGCTCCTGATCCGTCGCCCCGACGTCGACCGCGACCTAGACCGGCTCCTTTCGTTCTACGCGCAGCTTCCCGCCGCGGTGAAGAACCACCTGCGCTACGACGTAGGCGCCAATCGTGAAGTCGGCGCCGCGCGCCTCCAACAGCTCGATGATCAAAACCACTGGCGTCTTGTGGCGGAGCTCGAGGATGGAACTTTCGTGGGCGACGGCACGATGGACCGAGAGCCGTTCGGTTGGGTTCGCCACATCGCCGGCATCCGCATCGTAGTCGGCGCGGGATTCGAGAAACTCGGCGTACGTGAGGCGATCTGCGAGGAGCTGATGCGGCTCGCGCAGAAGTCGGGAATCGAGCGCATCGAGACCGAGGTGCTGCCGGATCACGAGTCATACATCCGCTTCCTATCGCAGCTCGGTTTCGAGCGCGAGTTGGTGAGGAAGAATCGCGCGAAGGGAATCGACGGCAAGCTGCACGATCTGATCATCATGTCGAATGATCTCGAGCGCGTATGGAAGAGGCTCGAGGAGAACCTCCAAGAGATGGACATCTCTTTCGCGCGGTGGTCGGGCAGTCAGTGATCCGTAGTCGCCAAGGGCAGGTTGTTGCTATTTTCGGTAGACGTCCTCAAATGTGATCACTGTTGAGGACGGAAGAGAAATTATGCGCGATCAATCTCCCTGACGCGATCAGGAAGATTTAGGATTGCTTTGGTCCGCTTTGCAAACCGCCGCCTGTTTCCACTGCAGAATTGGAAAGAAATTCACACGAATTTCTTAACTGACATTTATCCCACGCGATACAGAACCAGGCGCTGCCGATGTTGCCCTCCAACACATTTTTTGCGAGACAGATCTCACTTGGCCGGTTAGTCGTTATCGGACAAGTGGATTCTCAAATCCCCTGATACGCATTCGAGGAGATGACCGCACCGGCTCGGAGGTTGTTTGGTGGCCGCAAGATTACTTCGATCGGGACTTCAGAATCATGGATCGAATGGTTCTCTTCACGAATTACCTGCGGGCTGTCTTTAATATCTATCCGGGAGCAACTATTGGGTCCGAAACGACATGATATTTCACCCAGCCACCGTTCCTGGAATTGTTCAAAACTTGATGCCTGCTTCGCGGCCGAGAAGCGGATCGCTGGCACGGTGGACTTCACCCACCCCACCCGCACCGATGGGGACGACGATCTCGTACGGCCCGAGTTTGCTTGCTGCAGCACGTGTCATCTTTTTAAGCCTACGGTCCACCAGTGAAAAATTCGGGAACACATCCTCTGGATGCTCAAGCCACTCTTAGGACAGGTTCAAATCCGGGATCGATGGCCCGCATCAACTGGTTGAGCTTTTCCACCGTAGGCACGCTTTTGCCCTGCTCGTAGCGTGCATAGGCATTCACTGATTTCTGACCAAGGCGGCACGCCATATCCTGCAAAGTCAGCCGATGCGCCTCACGCTGGCGTTTGAGCATCAATGCAATTAACGGAGTCTCTTGATTAGCGCCGACAGTGAACAACTCGCCACTCAGCCGGCGAACATCGACATGGAATCCTTCCTTATCAATAAGTGACTCAATTGCGTCAGCGATCATTCTGCAAGCGTTGCTCTTCGATGTTCCCTGGGTCATGACGTCCAAAAGGGGTGCCTCAGCCAACCAGAATCTGCTCCTTTTATCTTTCCAAACTCGGCATTCAAATCTCATGGCATCTGTCTCCCTTCCGCAGGGAAAGCTTGCGCTTTCTTAAGAATCCTCTTCGCCAGCGGTTCTGCAACTTCACGGTGCCTTGGCACTGGCTCGGTCTCTTTCCCGTTGGTCCAGATTTCATGGTGGCTGCCTTCTCGCAACAGCCACCAACCCATGGACTTCAACGATTGTTCCAGATCCCGCTTCTTCATATCGCTATTTTACACATATATGTGTAAATATTGCAAAGAAGACATGAGGGTATTGTTACCTCCCCTATGCCGCCTTTGCCGATTTTTTCCACAAGGCTGTAATGCGAAATGTTTTGACCAATTTCAGGCATGCATCCCTCCAAAAGAAGACCTACATGCTGCTTGGTGGTACCTGGTGCATTGTGGGGCCGATTATATAGGGCTAGTGCTGATGTCGAAAGGGAAATCCTTGAAGAACGGTTTGTTGGACTGAGGCCGTAACGACCAGTGGAATATGGCTTTAGGAACGCTTAACCGGGATTGCGGTCCTGAAACGGGAATGTGGGAAGTAATCTTCCACACGGTTGGAACGGAACATACGGCATCCCATTATTAATAAGGGATGCCGATTTGAATTCAGTCGAAGGCTCACGCGAATTGACAAACCTTGCCTGGAGAACACAGGACTATCAATCCTGTGTCACATTCCACTCCCACGATCAAAAGGCTTTCGAATGTGGAGCAGCGTCTATCGCTTCGACCAATATTTTGCTTCGTACTTGGTAGTAAGCGACACGGCCATACACAGAAAAGGTTTGTCTACTTTCAAGGCGTACATAGGACAGTGCCATACTCCTTTAGGAATGACGACTACAGTCGGAGTTGAGAATATGTGATCCTCCTCCCCCCCATCGCCTGGGCCTATTTGAAAATTCACTTCTGCCCCTAAATCAATGCTTTTGGGATCAGATCCAATGAAATACACTGCTTCATCATGCTCGTGGATATGCGGTTCCTTAGACATACCCAATATCCCAGTTTTTAATCCGAAAGCATAGATGATGTTGCAGGGAAATCCATTGAGAATATCGGCTCCGGCTGAAAACATTCCAGTTTCACCCATTTTCCGTATGGGCAAGCTAACAATGCATTTCCCATATTTGGTTTTTCCATCGGAGGTGTCTTGAGAGATACCCTGCAGAAGCGGACTGGCACTAGCGGTCCAATCAAACACCGCATCTGCAGCGGCAACTGTTGCGCTGCTGACGGTTAATGCTTTAACGAATCCTCTCCGCGTCGTACCGTTCTTCTCTTTTTTGATAGAACTCATGGCTATTTCTCCTTCTAATGGACAGGCAAATTCTCCTCGCTTAAATCTTTGTGCCTGTTCATTTCGGCATAGGATATTGCGTTGAAATGCTTCAGCCCTTAAGTGCCAACGGTCCAGATCTACTATACCGCATCCAAGTTTTTTGTCGCCATTTCAATCTGGCATTGCCCATGTTCATACCCGGCTCTCTGCTTCCTGGATTCCGGTATCTTCGGAATTGCCGATAAGTTTTAGAATGTCCGGAGCTCCGGACCTCCAATCATGCCCCGCTTTGATATCCTAATATGCCGCCGTCGTCTCAACAAGAGTCCGGAGCTTCAGCCCGCTCAATTCAAAAAGGCCAGAAGAAGCTCTAATTCTTTGCAGAAAAATATACGGCAGATTGAAAGACAGTCGATCTCAGTTGTTGGTCAGTCGATATCGGACAGGTGAATTGGGGTAAACTCCCGAGAAACGGCATCGTGGGAGATCATCCCGGCAGGATTACGTCCCCGAACGCGTCTTCGGCGGCGTCAGAGTGGATTTCACTTTCATGAGAAGCGCATTAGATAGCCACTGGACCAACGGATGGTGGAGTATAGGTACTTTTCCGCGCGTGAGGTCGGAATAAGCCGCAGTTTTGCATTGTAGCCTGCCCCTGATGTCCGCCAACTTCCAAGTTGTAGCAATATGCCTCCTTAGAGCTTTCGGAGCTGTCAAATCGCCAAAATTATTAATTATATTTGGGATTTCACCACCGAGCGTTTTAGAGTAATAGGGTATTGCTTACGCCCCTGGTTTATACGGCAGATTTTATATCAGGAGTTTTCAATGTCAAAAATCTCACAGTCCCGATTTTTCGATGGCATCCATGTGATGCTTTTCATGTCCGCTGCGATCATGCTTCAGGCGGCGGATCCGGCTCCGCTCAAGGTCCTGTTTATCGGCAACAGCCATACCATGGTCAACGACGTGCCTGAACTGTTTGCCCGGCTCGCGAAGCAGTCCGGCATCCAGGTCGAGAAACGAATGATCGCCGAAGGCGGCAAAACGCTCGAATATCATGCCGGGACCGAAGTCGTAAAGGAGAGCATCCTGCATGGCGATTACGACTGGATCGTCCTTCAGCACTGGGCTCATCCGTTCAACGAGACTTATGCGAAGAGCATGGAAAACGGCGCCAAACTGCTCTTCGAAATGATCGGGAAGACGAAATCCAAAGCCGTCTTTTACAAGCCGTGGCCCCGGAAGTCGACCGCGCCCGGCGAGTACCCGCTGATGTCCGCGACCTATGCGCGGCTGGCGAAGCAATACCATGCGGGTCTTGCCAACGTCGGTGACGTGTTCGAAAAGTACAGGGCGTTGTATCCGGGCGAGACGATGTATGCCGATGACGGCGAGCACGCGTCCGCACTGACCTCGAATATCGCCGCCTATGTGATCCTGCGGACCATCACGGGAAAAAATCCCGGCTGCGTCTCGGCGGAAGAAAAGAAGATCGAAGCCGCCTATGAGGCTTTCCTTTCCGGCACAAAATAAAAAAATGAAATGCGCATAGGAAAAACGGGCCGCCTTTTGGGCTTCGACTCACTTGAGAAAGCGCTCACTTTTCTACTTCAAATACGAATCATTATGTTTACTGCATAGCGGTCCCGGGGCCGCCCAATCATCTCAAAAACCCGCAAAGTGGAGACCTATGGGGAGCTTACTACGAAACAAAAGTGACAGAACACAAATCTGCATCCGGACAGCGACCCGGATTCAAATCCCCAGATACGGCATTGTGGGAGATCACCAGGCAGGATTACGTCCCCCAGCGCGACTTCCTTGAGAAGGTCGGCCTCTTGATCGCCGAAAGGCTATCAACGATCAAGAGGCCGACCTTCTCATTTCATCTTCGGAATCTTGGCCGAACCACTCTCGCCACGGATCACCCGCGGGAAGGGCCGTTTCCGATAGTTATCCTGGAATCAGATGGTTAGCATCATTTAGCTCAATGCTCGTCTTCCATGAAATTTAGTCCTCGAGCAAAGCGCCGCCGAACATCGGCTGGCCGCCGAGAGAAGTGTGGAAGGCGTACGGCGCAAAGGCAAGTGGCAGAGCCAGGCCGGTAAGCCCGATTCCCGAATACCAGGCCGATAACTGCAATGTGATCGGAAACAGCAGCAGTAGGTTCACGGAGATAAGTAAAAATACTGTCGCCTGGATGCCCAAGCGGAAAAATGCGCGGCACACTCTGGAACGAGACAATCATCGCAACCGGTGGATTAGCCCCTTTACACCTACGCACTCAGCGTCAGCGAGAAGCACGGTTGTTCCGGCCTCAATGGCCGGACAACCGCGATTTATGCATGTTGTTGGCGGGCAGGAACGACCGCCCTCCCGATTAAGAGAGATTACTTCATGTCGAGCTGATCAAACAAAAAGCTGTACAGGCCGACAGCCTGCGCAACTCTAACGCTGAGTGTAGAGCCAATGCCGTGGCCGGCCTTGGAGGTAGTGCATAGCAGGATCGGGTGATCGGATTTGTTCGCATCCTGCAGCGCGGCGATCATCTTTCGGGAGTTCATCGGGTCGACACGGAAGTCATTGTCTCCGGTCATCATTAGAACGGCTGGGTATGCAGTTCCCTTTTTCACGTGGTGGTACGGGGAGTAGGCATAGAGTGCCTTGAACTGTTCGGGGTTCTTCACCGTTCCGAATTCGGTCACGTTGAAAGCGCCGTTGGGAGAAAGTTCCACACGAAGCGAGTCGTAAATGCCCACCAGGGAAACGACGGCGCGGAAGAGATCGGGCCTTTGGGTGAGGACGGCCCCCATAAGTAGTCCGCCGTTGCTTCCGCCAAGGATGCCCAGTTTTGCGGGGCGGGTGTACTTGTTCTTGATCAGGTATTCGGCGCAGGCGATGAAGTCGTCGAATACATTTTGCTTCCTGGTCAGGTTGCCGGCCAGGTGCCATTCTTCACCGTATTCGCCGCCGCCGCGGATGTTGGTGTCCACATAGATGCCGCCGTGGTCCAGCCACATGCGCAGCGCCGACGAGAAGCCGGGTTCCTCGCTGAGGCCGTAGCCGCCGTAGCCGTAGAGCAGCGTGGGATTCTGGCCGTCCAGTTTGGTGCCCTTCTTCAAGATGATGTTTAGCGGCACCTTGGTGCCGTCCTTGGAGGTTGCGAATTCGCGGCGCACTTCACTGTCGGAAAAATTGGCCGGCGATGTGGAAAACAAGGCGGTCTTGGTGGACTTGCCGGTCTTCGGGTCGTACTCGAACCATGCGGGCGGAGTAAGGTAGGTGCGCTCGTTGTAGAGCAGCGAGTCTCCAAGCGTGTGCAGGGCCCCGTCGACAGCGGCAACGGGCTGCAGTGAAATTTTCTTTTCATCCTTGCCCTGCGCGTTGAAGACGCGGACCTGCGAGGGCCCGCCTACCAGGTCGATCACGTAGATATGGCCGGGAGTGGGTACAACATCCTGGATGACGGCGTCGCTTGCGGGAATCAGCGTGGTTGCTTTGCTCAGGTCCGTTTGCCCTGCCGCGAGCTTCAGGACTTTGCCGCGCGGCGCTTCATTGCGCGAAAGCAGGAACAGCGAATCGTCCGCACCAAGAAAACCATGGACGGCCTTGTCGGCAAACTGGCTGACCTGTTTCCACTCACCGGACGGCCCGAGCAGCCACTGCGCCACTTCTCCACCATCGCCGTTTTTCACGCTTGCCAGGATGTATTTGCCATCCACGCTGTTTTGCATCTCGATTTCAGCGATGCGCGCGAATTCCTTGCCGACCGAATACTTATCCTGATTGGCCGGTGTTCCCAGCTTGTGAAAGTAAATCTGCTGATAGAAATGGATGTCTGCTTCGGGCCGTTCTCCGGAAGCCGGATAACGGGTCGCGTAGAGGCCGGTGTTGTCGCTGTTCCATGCCGCGCTGCCGCCGGCGGTTGCAAACTGCACTCTCTGGATTACATCGGGAAGCTGCTTGCCGGTGGCGACATCGAAGATGCGAACGTCGCCCGCTTCACTGCCGCTCTTGGAGAGCGAGACTGCCACCATGCGGCCATCCAGCGAGGGGACGTACCAATCCATCGCTGTTGCGCCGCTGGGGTCCAGCTTGTTGAGGTCGATCACCACGTGCTCGGACTTCTTGTCGAAAGGGGTCTTGAGGGTGATCAGGTAAGGCTGCTCGGCAGGCGGTTCCATCTTGATCGCAAAGATGTATCCACCGCGGTATTCCATCCCGGAGTAACTGACCGTTGGCGCTTCGAGCAGTTCTTTTAACCGCTTCTCGATTTCCGGCCGCTGCGGGACCTTGTCCAGGATGGAGTTGGAGTACTCGTTTTCTCTCTTGGTCCATTGCTGCACGGCCGGGTCTTCGAAATTCTCTAGCCACCGATAATTGTCTGTCACCTTGATCCCGTAGTATTCATCGGTGACCGGCTTCTTTTCGGTGGCCGGCGGCTTGGGCGCAGTTGTTGCAGCCAGACAAAGCGAAATAGCGGCAATAAGAACGATAAATACCTTCAGTTTTTTCATCTATGATCTCCTTGTCGAAAGAAGTCCGATTCTTCCAATCCACAGAAGGCGGCGATATTCGCGTGATTGACAGAGGCAAGTGCCTTCGCTTCCCGCTGGAAGCGGGCAACGCGATCAGCATCCCTTGCGAACTCTTCGGGCAGCACCTTGATCGCCACATCCCGACCGAGGGTGAGGTCTTTCGCCCGATATACCTCGCCCATGCCGCCTTCGCCGAGCTGGCTCGTGATTTCGTAATGTCCGAGTGTCTTCCCGATCATGGACATGCGTACCTCCGATAAGAGGTTGCCCACATGCTGTGCGGTGGTGCCTAGTGAATCATAGGACTAGGCCAATCCTATTGTCGCAAGTGACTCCCCTGCCCCTTCTGACAGGACGGTTGAAAAAGATACACAAGTTTTTATTTTAGAAACTCTACGATATGCTGATGTATTCCTTCAGGATCGATAAACTGAAACAAATGACCTGCACCCGGAATGATGCACAACTCGGCCTGGGGGATCCGGCCTTTGATGATGTGCGCATTCTCGACCGGGATCAGTACATCCTGGTCTCCATGGACAATCAAAACCGGACATTTTATCTGGGGCAAGCGATCATAGGAGTTGAAAGCCATAAGTCCAGGCATGGTGCGATCAGCAGTCTCCGGGGGTGTCTGAGGCCCATTCGACAGCCGCTCCATCAGTAGCTTTTTGATTTCAGGATGCGCCCTGACGAAGCCATCTGGGAAGCAAACCGAAATTATGCCGTTGATGCCTTTGTCCGGATCCAGCGCCATTATTTTTGTGCTTTCCATCATCTTCTTCCCGATTTCAGGCGATGCCATCTTGGAATTCGGCCCGCCGGGCATCGTGCATCCAAGCACAACTTTTTCGATCTGCTCCGGATGACGCAGCACGAGTTCCTGTGCAATCATGCCACCCATCGAAACGCCAAAGACTCTTGCCTTCGGCAGGTTCAGGGCTTTGAGCAGGTTGCCGGCGTCGTCGGCCATCTGCTCGACTGTGTAGATGCCTTCGGGTTTATCGGTCAGGCCAGTGCCCCGGTTATCAAAGTAAATGCATTGGAAGGTGCTCAGCATCGGAAGCCAAGGTAGCCAGGCGGAGCCCGGTCCCATGAATCCCATGATGAGTAGCAGCGGTTCTCCCTCGCCGACGATTTCGTAATTGATATTTATCGATCCGGCTTTGATTCTAGGCATGATGATGGACTCCTTGAAAAGTGGAAAGAGAGTTAAGCTGCATTCGCACGATGCTCAACCCAAATCTTGCAGGTGACCCTATCGCGCCACTGCCGAGTTTTTCAACAAATCGATAATGCCCCAGGGTCTTGCCGATCATGGAGAATTTCTCCAGTGGCACTTCGCGCACAGCAATTCGAACGACCTGAATTGCTGTTATTATAATCGGTCCGCGTGTCCCTGGATAGCTGAATCCACTGCACTTATTGGGATATGGAAGGCGCTAAAACGGGTTGGTTGGCGAGAAACGGGATTCTGTCCCATAATGCGATTTCGGGACCGGAATCATGGCCGAACCACTCTCGGCACGGATGAATGCGCGAGGCACACGGGCAATCTCACAGAGCGTTTTCAGATATTGTTTGCGTGTTACTGATTGGATTTTAATCCGTGTGAACGAACGACTGTCCGCCGGCTGTCCGCTTTCGTTTGTCCAGAACGTTCCGGCCAAATAAGAGTTACAAGCAGGCTTACCAGGATTCCAATGGAAATCTCAGTGATCCGGTGGAGGGCCACGATCCATGCCGACTGCTTATGGACAACCAGCATCACAACCGCCAGGGCTATGCTTCCAAAACGATACGTGCTTCCCAAATTTGACCCACTTTTTACTCACTACACGCCTTTACTAGGCGCTTGTCGACGGCCCGAAGTATTTTCTCCTGGCTCCGCGTCAGTGCGACTAGACGTCCTACTTTGAATCCG
>Ga0326727_10018150_pt1 | contig 14420 bp, 10 predicted proteins | sample MB2enrmetagenome_FD_207643 | JGI IMG/M metagenome (GOLD analysis project Ga0326727, IMG submission 207643) | Lab enriched peat soil microbial communities from McLean, Ithaca, NY, United States - MB29MY | ecosystem: Environmental > Terrestrial > Soil > Wetlands > Peat | place: USA: New York...
TTGTTATGCTATTAATATCACGTTTTATTGTCATCCTGAGCGAGAGCCAAGAAAAACACTGTCGGAAGCGAAATACCCGTTACTTCGAAGCCGTTGTTAACTATGAAGGAATCGGGCTAGTCAAACTCTATTTTTGCCGTTTTCCCTATCAGAAAAAATGGCGGTTGTTTCTCTCGACTGACACATCACTCAGTTTGTTAAGCATGTTGGAGAATTATAGCGTCCGTTGGAGTATAGAAGTATTTTTCAAGGAAACCAAGCAACATCTGAAATTAGGGACCTGTCAATCGAGGGATTTTGATGCTCAAATCGCCCATATAACAACCTGTTATATTCTCTATACTCTTCTGGCTTATTTTCGCCGAGTGAACGCCTATGACTCCTTAGATGGGTTGTTTGCTGAGATCAAAGATGACCTTATTGAGAAGAATGTAGCGGAACGACTCTGTGAGTTATTTGACGATTTGCTACAAGTAGTGATCACAAGCATCGCCAAGTCCGGTTTAGTGGACATTTTGGAATTTAAGAATTCCGTTGAATATCAGTATTTGAAAGAAATATTTAAGAATTTTTTTCTTAAATAACCAGCTAAACGCCCTTGAAAAAGCTAGTTAAACGTTAATATCTAAAAGGAAATAATGATATTAGGCTACCTGGAAATTAGATAAACTGGGGTTTAGAGGGGTGCGAAACTTCAGAATGAATTTGCGGAGAATTTAATATTAGTCTCAGAACCTAAACATAATTTGTGATAATCTTATCAAGATTGTGATAATCTTATCAAGATTGTGATTGGCCTATAAGCTTTTCCATTTATAAGCCGATAAGTAATCAAAGACTAATAATTTAATTTTGATAAGAAAATAGCGATTTTCATGATAGTTTGTACCCCACAGGGGCATGGGGGTTTGGTATATTATTTCTCGCCTTTCACATCTTGCTTAATCGTTCACGGAAACGATAAGATTCTCTGTCAACGAAAGGATGTGAGAATGATAAGTTAATCAATCTAATGAAGCTATGTTTAGAGCCAGATCACTAAATACTTGATATCGTTTGTGCATAAGAAAGGGGAGTTTTTAATGAGTATTACACCAATAAGCAGTACTGACCCAACCCAAAGTCAAAGCCAAATTTTGATGGCTCAATTACAGGCTCAGATCAGTCAAAAAATTGCCGACAAGAACAATAGTGCTGCAAGCACTACCGCTACTACGACTACGACTGCTTCCACCGCACAGGATACTGCTCAATTTAGTCCGCAAGCATTGCAAGCAGCCAATAATGCAAAGACCAATCCCTTGGATGCTTTAGTTTCTAATGGCACGATCACGCAAGATCAAGAAACCGCTATAGATAGCACACTGCAGGCGGCTAGGCAGGCGCTGTCTGGTGCAACTGATAGTACAGCTAGTTCAACCGGTTCAACTAACGCAAACCCACTGAATAGTTTGGTTTCTGCTGGAACAATAACTCAGGATCAAGCAAGTGCAGCTGAAAGCGCACTTAAGGCATCGTATCATGGTCATCATGGTCATCACGGCGGTTCAGATTCGTCACAGTCTAGCTCTGACAGTACAAGTTCGTCACAGTCTAGCCCCTTGGCTAGTTTGGTTACATCTGGAACGATTACCCAGGATCAAGCGAATGCCATCAGCTCTGCATTTCAATCGGCTAGGCAATCGCAATCCAACACTAGTAATTCTACATATGCCGCAGCTAGGCAGGCATATGGTAGTTTAGGTGTTACCAACCAACCGTAAAACACATCAATTTACGAGTTTCATAAACAAAAGGACCAGCATCCTTACTGATAGAATGCTGGTCCATTTGTCATAACGTTCATCATCGGGACTGATATGAGCATGTGTATTTTCCCCAGCAATATTGTCTTAGCATGGGTTTTATCGAAAATGTTGGCGACACCCATAGTACAATGGGACTATTTCTATATTACCCATTTCAATAAAATCTCTTGACTGATAAACTTGGCACACTAAGAATCACTGAAAAGTCAGGTAAGTTTATAGCACAAATTGCCGTTAATGCAGTACCAGTTGTTTGCATTGCTACTGACACAATGGCCATTGACTTAGGACTTAAAATACCTGCCGTTGCTGTCACAGAAAAAGGTAAGACGACTTTCTGGGGGAATGGTCGGCAAAACAAATAATGTTTCAACTATCAGACCACCATCAGACTAGAAAAACTATCTGGCATACGTCAGACGGCAAGAACAAGCCGTAAAAGCGAAAAGAATCTACACACCTGGTCCATTCCACCGATTAGCACAATTCATCGAGTACAAGGCAACTCTGGAAGGTATCAAGGTCGAATATGTTGATCCTAGATACACCAGTCAGACATGTCCTGCCTATGGCACAAGGAATAAAGCTAACGTATAGAAAATACAAATGTGGATGTGGTTTCAAGGGTCATAGAGATATTATCGGTGCTGCGAATATCATTTCTGCACCTGTGGTAGTTGGTAACAGACTATCAGCATAGTCAGCTATATGCTCTGGTCTAGGAGAAGGATTGGCATGCCCTTAACTTGGGGTCATACTCGGTAACTAGAAAAATTGGAGCAGTACCAGAAAGTACATAAGCCAATTTTACTTACACAGTTGAAACAATTTCCGGGTGATCTTGAAAACCTATAGGGGGTAATACCAACTAAATGACGTAAAACATACGCGGTACTACGATGGACTGTTCCTCAAAGTTCCGATACCTGCACCTTTGGAGATGTTCACATTATTATCCGCCCTCTGTGCTCCTGATGACAGCTACGCTGGTACTGGGCTGCCTAAAGGGTGGGATTATTCTCGCCTACGGGATTTATACTAAAATCTGAAAGAGGTTGATGATATGAGAAAGATCTTTTGCATGTCGCTAATAACAGCCAATATATTATATCCGAATATCTCCTTAGCAGCAGGTAATTCAACTGCCCCCAGTTCTATTATTGTTACAAATAACACAGGTAAACCGGATACTGTAGATGTGACAGCTTTAATTCCAGGCGATGTCGTTAAGGTTTATAATGCGGATAGCGGAGGAAAAATCTTAGGCACTGCAACTGCTTCCAATAAGGATGAAGCAATTGTAACAATAGCACAACTTGGCACAGCAGCTGGAAACGTTTATGTTTCAGTCACTAGTAAAGGAATGGTAGAGAGTGATAGAACTACAGTACCGTATTCTGCTGAACCTGTATCTACGGCACCAGATGATCAGTATGTAACTATAACAAATAATGTAGGAAAGGCAAGTACCTTCGATGAGACCAACTTATTGCCTGGTGACATAGTTAAGGTTTATAGCGCTGCAACTGGAGGTAAACTGTTAGGTACAGGAACTGTACCAGCTAACGATGATGAAGTCATAGTATCAATAGGCACACTTGGTGTAACCGCCGGGAGCGTTTTTGCTTCTGTTACAAGTAAGTATATGCTTGAAAGTGATAGAACGCAGCTAAGTTATGAGGCAGAACCTGTATCCGACCCACCAGATCTTACGGATGTAACGGTAACCAACAATGTAGGAAAAGCAGGTACTGTAGATGTGACCAATCTATCACCTGGTGATATACTGAAAGTTTACAATTTATCCACTGGAGGGAAATTAATAGGCACATCAAAAGTGTCGGACACTTCGACTACGGGTGAAACGGTTGCTACAATACCTCAACTCGGCACGGTTGCTGGAAGTGTATATGCTTCTATCACGAGCGAGAACATGCTTGAAAGTGTTAGAGCTACCATACCCTATGCAGCAGAAACTGTATCGCCTCAACCATTGCCTGGAAATATTATTGTAAATAACAATGCTACAACGAATGATACAGTCAATGTAGCGATACTTTCTCCTGGTGATATAGTCAAGGTTTACGACGCAGCTGCGGGAGGTGAAATAATTGGAACGGGAACCGTTTCAGCTTCTGCGACTGGAGTAACCGTCAAGGTATCACAGCTTGGTATTACCGCCGGCACTGTCTTTGTTTCTGTAACTAGCAAAGGAATGCTTGAAAGTATGAGAACTCCAGTTACCTATGCCGCTAAGCCTGTGTCGGATGATGTATCAAGTTCCAATGTAACGATAACTAATAACGTCACAATTGCAGACACTATAAACGTCACTGGTTTATCGGTGGGTGATGTCATTAAGGTTTACAACGCTGCGGCGGCAGGGAACGTAATCGGTACAGCAACTGTACCTGCAAATAAGGCCGAAGTAACTGTATCTATTAAGCAGCTCGGTGCTACGGCTGGAAGTGTGTGGATTTCTGTCACGAGTACAGGGATGCTCGAAAGCGATAGAGTTGAAGTTGCTTATATTGCCGAACAGGCGACTCCTGCAGTTGATCCTAACAATATAACAGTAACTAATAACGTCGGTAAGGCAGCAACGATAGATGTGTCCGGATTACCTGGTGGGGATACTCTTAAGATATATAATGCCTATACAGGAGGGAAATTACTGGGCACGTTTTCTGTCCCAACCAGCAGTTCAGAAGTAACGGAGAGTATAGCAGAACTTAATACTGTTGCTGGAAGTGTCTATGTGACAGACACTGTGAAGGGGATGGCAGAAAGTACTAGGACCACTGCTGCTTATGCTGCACAACTCCAATCTACCCCACCAGCTTCTGATGGTAGTACTATAGCGGTCAATAACATCCCTGGAAGCTCTAGTACCGTGCAGGTAATCGATCTTTCACTGGGTGATGTGGTCAAAGTGTATAATGCTCAAACTGGAGGAAGTTTGCTAGGTTCTGCAAAAGCGAATAGCAATTTACAAGCAACGGTTACGATTGCACAGCTTGGAACAAGCAGTGGAAATATATATGTTTCCATAACGAGCACGGGTATGCTTGAAAGTCCTCGGCAGGCGGCGAGCTATTCTGCACAAGCGGTGTCAGATGTTGAAGATAGTGCAAATGTAACCGTCAATAATAATGCAGGGGCCGCTGATACTGTGATTGTAGGTGACGTTTCTCCAACTGACGTAGTTAAAGTATATAATGCTGCTACAGGAGGAACCTTACTGGGTTCTGGAACCGTGTCGGCGAACAGTACTCAGGTAACAATTACAATAACGCAGCTTGGTTCAACCGCTGGATATGTCTATATCTCTGTAACCAGCGTTGGTAAGCGTGAGAGTAGTAGGACCCCAGTTCAGTATTTAGCAGAGGCTCAGACTTCTCCTCCAAGTAACATAACCGTTAATAATAACGCCTTAGTCTCTAGTACAGTAATAGTTGGCGGACTATCTGCAGGTAACCTAGTTAAGGTATATGACTCACAAACCGGAGGAAATTTGCTCGGTTCTGGAACTGTGCCTGCTAACAGTACTCAAGTAACAGTCACGGTAAAGCAACTCGCAGTTGCTGGAGGATATGTCTATGTTTCTGTGACCAGTACAGATGATTCGGAAAGTACTAGGACGTCACAGAGTTATTCGGGTCAGGCTCAATCGATACCGACCAATTCAGATAATGTAACAATCAACAATAATGTGGGAGCCGCTGACACAATAAAAGTTACGGGACTTTCTGTGGGAGATGTTGTTACAGTATATGATTCAGCTACAGGCGGAAATATCCTGTGTACAGGAACGGTTCCGGCCTCCAGCGCACAAGTAACGATGACTGTGAATCAACTTTTAACGGCAACTAACAATGTTTATATTTCAGTGACTAGTGTGAGTAAGCTAGAAAGCACGAGGTGTACGGTGGGTATTCCTGCTCAAATTCCGTCTATCGAACCAGCGTTAGCCGATGTGACAGTAGTCAATAACGCTGGTTCAGCCAGCACCGTAACAGTGACTGGTTTATTAAGTAATGATGTCGTCAATGTTTATGACGCAGGAACTGGAGGAAATTTACTGGGTACTGCGACAGTAGCAACTTATGGAACGCAGGCGATTGTTTCGATCGCGCAACTTAGTAATACTGCTGGAAATGTCTATGTTTCAGTTACAAGCAAAGATGACATGGAAAGTGCTAGACAAACAGTTCCTTTTTCTGCGAAATCGATATCTAGTCCTACTACTTCAGCCAATGTAACCATAGTTAACAATTCTGGAATCCCTGCGACGGTAACCGTCATTGACCTAATAGACGGCGACGTAGTCAATGTTTATGATTCCGCAGTAGGAGGAAATTTGCTCGGTACAGCAACCGTTCCGACTTACAGTACACAAGTAGTTGTTAGTGTACCACAACTCGGTGCTTCAGCTGGAAAAGTATATGTTACAATTACTAGCAAGGGACAGTTAGAAAGTAACAGAATTGAAGCTGATTTCTCGGCTAAAATTATAACCCCTACTCTAAGCACTTCTTGTATCACTGTAGTTAATAATGCCGGAATCCCTGACACAGTCACGGTAACTGGGTTGGCAGTCGGCGACGTAATCAATGTTTATGATGCAAGCACAGGCGGAAATTTACTGGGATCGGCAACTGTACCAGCAAATAGTATGCAAGCAGTAGTCGCCATTACTCAACTTGGTACAGTTGCCGGAACTATTTATGTTTCAGATACAACCATTGGTAAAACAGAGAGTCTCAGAACTTCAGCAACTTATTTAGCAGAGCAAGCATCAACACCTCCTAGTGTAGGAAATATTACGATCGTTAATAATTCAGGAAGTGCCGCTACTTTGACGGTAACAGGTTTAGAGCCAAACGATGTGGTAAAAGTTTATAATGTTTCTCAGGGAGGTAGTGTACTGAGTTCTGCAACGGTACCAGCTAATAGTACAAGTCTCACTTTATCAATAAGTGCACTGGGAACGACTGCAGGCAGTCTCTATATTACGGTTACTAGCACTGGTATGACTGAAAGCCTAAGGACGACAGCTAATTACGCTGCAGAATCTATTGCTCCAACTGTTGGGAACATTACTATTGTCAATAATACAGGGATTTCATCTACTGTAACTGTAAATGGTTTGTTAAACAATGATTTAGTTAATGTATATGATGCAGCAACTGGCGGGAACCTGCTCGGTTCTGCTAGCTCATCTGGCGGCACTCAGGCAATCGTCACTATTCAACAACTTACTACGAGTGCAGGTAGCGTGTATGTTTCCGTCACAAGTTTCGGACAGACGGAGAGCGCTAGAACTCAAGCCAACTATACTGCTGTTCAAACTTCAAGTACACCTTATATAGGAAATATTACTGTTGTTAACAATACTGGAACAAACGATACAGTAACGGTAAGTTCTTTGACAGCGAATGATTTTATTCAGGTGTACGATGCAGCCACCGGAGGAATTTTGTTAGGGTCGGCAACTGTACCCAATGGTAGTACACAAGCAACTGTTACTATTGCACAACTTGGCATTTCGTCTGGCACTATTTATGTTTCTAAAACAAGTCCAGGTAAAAATGAAAGTAGCCGAACACCAGTTGAGTATGCTGCTGAAGCACAATCGTAGTTACGAGCTAAACGATCTAAAGCATCAATAGAAATAAAGGGTTCAATAAACAATAGCACCAGCGTCCTTATTGATAGAACTCTGGTGCTATTTGTGGGGTATCGCCAACATTTCCGACAAGTCCCACGCTGGATATTAACCCGACTTCCCGCTAAACATGACTCAAGCCCCTGCGGTGTCTTACTTCTTCATTTTAATTCTGGCACTACAATCTTTGATGAAGTTCTCCTCGTTTCCCACAGAAAACATCACGAGCCAAGCTGTGACGAGACTCCCCTCTCTATTTAATTGCGTTAAAATCCGACGTCGATAGTTTTCATCGTCTAAGTATGTTAATAGTATCGTGTTTTGTAAATACGACCGAACTCTCCAATCACCCGTCCCAGCATAATGACTTGGGTTGCACAAAATTATTTTCGAGCTGACACATTAATTGAGGCTAATAACAGTCTAGTGGCATATCATGCAAAGTTATCGCTGGCACAGATATGGGGTGGTGGCGAAGTGGCCTCGGCCGATGGATCACGGTTTGTAACACCGGTGCGAACTATCCATTCCTGACCAAACCCAAAATATTTTGACACAGGCAGAGGTCAGTTTTCCGGATTCAATGCAATAGTCATTCCCGGTACCATCCGTGATTCTCTCTATCTTTTGGAAGGTCCGCAATAGCATCACCAGTAAGCCCAAAAGGACGCTGGTGATGCTATTGTTTATGAAATATAGGAGCTCTATTGATTATTCCCTGTTCTTTATTCTTTTGATAATCCCGTTGAAGTATCGAATACATTTCTGCATTACCAGCTTCACCTCTATCTCTCAAAACGCCTTCAAAGATTAGACCGCATTTAAGCATCACTTTTCCAGACGCTTTGTTAATTGAATCATGCCAAGCTTCTATCCTTTTTAAAAGCATTTCATCAAATCCAAACTGAATTACTCTATTTAAAGCTTCACTGGCAATTCCACGGTCCCAATAATTATGCTCTACACTATAACCTACATTCACCGCATTACACCAAGTAAGAAGTCCCTCTAACCAAATCCTTCCTACAACTTTTTTTTCACCCTTCAAAACTATAACCCATTCAGCAGCTTGGTCATTTTCATTTCTTTGGATAGCTCTACTAACGAACTTTTCAATACCGTCTCTATCTTTTGGCCAAAGTTTTTCAAAGCACTTACGAACTTTTTCATTTCTCATATGATGATATATAGGTTCAATATCATCGATGGAAATTTTTCTTAGAATTAACCTATCTGTTTCTAAAGTTGGTACTCCTTTGAAAACCTTTAAAGAAGCCATGATCGCAGCGTACGCTTCGGCAAACTTGCCTTCTGGAATTGTCTTGTTCCTCATATAAGCCTCAAAGTATTCCCATGAGGTTGCTTCGTCCAGCAATTGATCTGGCGTAAACACGTAGCTAAAGACTTTGTTTTTAGAGTGCTCAGAACCGAATAAGCGTAACGATACTACTTTGTAAATCCTTGTGTCGGGATAGAAATTAAACTTTATCTTGTGGTAATCATAGCCTTTTTTATGAAGCATCGCCATCGTTTTAGCCGCTACGCGCAACATGAACTGGTACAAAAGCTTATTATCAATTGCGACATCTAGTCTACACCACACATGATAACCTCTTCCACTGGCGATAATCAATGGTTCACAGCCTAGTTCAATGAGTTGGTTCCTGATTGTACGAACGGCTAAGTCCATTTCGGGAATTACGACAGTGTTATTGGTTTTATGGTTGTTGTCCATATTAAAACAGAAAATATTGTTAGCTCTAGTATTAAAATAAAGACATACATTGCATTCTTTGGAAATATGGTATTTCAGTAATTCATCCATTCGATGTTTAGGTATATCGACAATTTTGTATTTGTGTAGTAGACCGGAGAGAGTCAGCTCACCGTATTCTAATGTAGTGTCGCCAACTAACAATTGTGTCAAAAAATTAAAACCATATTCATTAGTTTCAATTTTAGCCTTGTCCATTGGTAATCCGTTGTAAAATTTTTTGAGTAGGTTTAGCTTCCAATCCATTGTTTTACCTCATTAAATGTTTTGAATCCCTTTGAGCTACTGCATTGCAGTCCCTTGTGCTTTTTCACCCCATTAGTTCGTGCATTGGCCAACCGAGATAGCTATGATTTTTTTCTATACTCCTAATATAGCCACCATTCCCGGAGAGCTTAAACGAGGAACTTAACAAGGCGATTGACCTCATTTGATTTTTGTATACTACGTGTTGACTACCTGTGTACTACGCACCAAAATCCGGGGCTTTCTATAGAGGAGCGTTAAAAATAAGAAAACCCCCAAGCCATGCAGGTTTGAGGGTTTCGTGCTTTCCAGGCAATTAACGTTTAGAGAACTGGGGAGCCTTACGGGCTTTCTTCAAACCGTACTTACGACGTTCCTTCATACGCGGGTCACGGGTAAGGAAACCGGCTCTCTTAAGGCTGGGACGGAGACTGGCATCTGCTTTCAGCAAAGCGCGAGCAATGCCTAAGCGGATTGCCCCGGCTTGACCTGTTGTGCCACCCCCGTGAGCGAGTGCAATAACATCATATTTGGCAAGGGTATCGGTGATGTTGAATGGTTGTTGAACAATCATTTCCAGAGTTTTCTTGCCGAAATACTCCGCAACTTCACGCTTGTTAATCAAGAATTTCCCTTCACCGGGAATAAGACGAACGCGAGCGATGGCATTTTTACGTCGTCCTGTCGCAGCATATTGTAACTGAGTTGCCATGTTTTACTTCCTCCTTCCTACTGAATCGTCCAGATTTCAGGTTGTTGAGCTTGATGCGGGTGTGATTCTCCCTTGTACACTTTTAGCTTCGTATACATTTGTGCGCCCAACTTGTTATGAGGAAGCATTCCCTTCACGGCATGTTCCATAGCTCGTTCAGGCATAATTTGCATTAATTTTTTATAGGGGATTTCTTTTAATCCACCGGGAAACCCGGAGTGACGACGATAGAGTTTGTCATTAAGTTTATTGCCGGTTAACACTAACTTTTCAGCATTAATGATTATGACATGATCCCCAGTGTCAACATTTGGGGTGTAGGTCGGTTTATGTTTACCTCTTAAGAGACGTGCTGCTTCAGTAGCAATACGACCTAAGGGGATTCCCGCAGCGTCAATGACTAACCATTTGCGCTCTTGCTCTTGGTCTTGTGCTTTCGCAAAAAACGTGGTCATTACTTTCCCTCCAATTTAGCTGTTTCTTTAATCTTCACTCGCATGGGGCTCAATCATGCTTGTGATATGCCCAGAATATGGGGCTCAATCATAACTGGGGCATAAAAACTCATATTGCTATTTTATTTAAATTTCAAGCTATTGTCAAGTATTTTTTAGATCCTGAAAGACAATGAATGGACTTTCATCCGTATAATTCACGTGGACAAGGGTTAGGCCATGAGCCGGGGCGATCATTCTGGCCCGTTTTCGTTCTTGGCTGGCGATAATTTCCGGAATCTCTTGGGGGAGAATCCGCCCCATTCCCACGTCCATCAGGGTGCCCACTATTATACGAACCATATGATAGAGGAATCCATCTCCTACGCAGGATACTTTAATTAATCCTTGATCTTTTTTTACAAGACAGCGATAAATTGTCCGTTCAAATCGCCTGCTTTCCCCGCCGGCCGCGGCAAAGGTTTTAAAATTATGACGCCCCTCCAATAAATGAGCTGCCGCCTGCATTTGTACCATATCCAAAGGAATTGGTACATGGGCCGCATAAAGACGGGTACAGACATTGAGGATCGGATTATTGTCCAGATAATAATCATAGCGTTTCCACTTTGCCGACCGGCGGGCATTAAAGTCATCCGGAACCCCTTCGGCCCGAAGTATGCGGATATCTTTGGGTAACAAACTGTTGAAGGCCTTAGGGATTTTTTCTTCCGGAATTCTGGCTGATGTCCTAAAACTCACAACTTGTCCGGAGGCATGTACGCCGGTATCCGTTCGGCCTGCCATAGCCAGAGTTATCTCTTCCTCGACTAATTTCGTCCATACCTTTTCTAAGGTACCCTGAATCGTGGGGCCATGACTTTCAGCTTGCCGCTGGAAACCATGATAGTTTGTTCCGTCATATGCCACTGTCAGCCTAATGTTTCGCATCAATACACTTAGCCTCCGCTAGGTATGAGTATATCTAGCTCCATACCAATAGTAATATTCCCCAAACTCCAACGATCAGAACTCCTAAGCGATCCCTGGAATTCTGTTCATGAAGTAGGAGCGTTCGATAGTTACCCGAACCATATCCTCGGGACATCAAGTTTTCGGCCAGTTCTTCTGCCCGCCTTAAACTAAGTAAGATGAGCGGTACAACGAGCTGAATTAACTCCCCGGTTCGTTTAATCCCGGAGCGAGGCCACTCGCTCTTTAACGCTCTGACTTTCCAGATTAAGGTTGCTTCTTCCATGATCAGTGGAATAAAGCGCAGCGTTAAGGTAAGTAAGAGCGCAAAATCGGCGGCTTTAGGTGTCAGGCGGATCAGAGGGGTAAAAAAGTACGCTATCCCCAGTCCTTGCTCGAGGGGCATTGTTACTGCTGTATAAAGCCGGGTCAATCCGAAGACTAGGGAGACGCGCCAAAGCATGTTAACTGCTTGTACTAAGCCGACCTCAGACCAATGGCCGTACCAGATCGCCTGGTTGTCCGGCCAAACCCAGCCGGCTGCCAATCCGTAAAACAACCCCATCCCCAGTAGAACTACTAAGAGTGAGCGATAGATGTTAACCGGGGTACGACTCAAAAACACAAGTCCCAACAAAGCGACAGAGGTTAGGACGAGTCCCGGCCAACGAGTCATGGTCAGCAACAAGGACAAGACGGCTAATCCTCCGACCTTTAACCTCGGATCAAGGCGGTGCAATAGGCTGTCACCCGGACAATACAGTTCAAAGCCATTAATACCCTGCTCACCTTCTTTAGCTTTAGCAGCGGACGCCTGCTGCTTGTAATTGCTCCCGATGCTCTTTCCAATCCCGGACAGAGCAATCTAAAACCACATTCCCCTTCTCTACCAGCCAAATCCGATCAGCATCCTGGATGATCTCTCTTAAATCATGGGTCACATAGAGTATCGTGATATTCTTCCATGCGGAAATCATGGTCTGAATCCCTGCCCGACTCACGGCATCCAGTCCAAGCAGAGGCTCATCGAGGAGAAGAATTTCCGGAAGAGTATGTAAGGCAGCGGCTAGGGCTACCTTTTGCCGTTCTCCGCCACTCAAGCGCTCCGGGGCAACGTCTGCCAAACTCACGGGGAGACCAAAGTCTGCCAATAGCGCTAATCTCGCCGGGGTTTTCGCCTTCAATTCTTGCCGGGATTCTCCATAATAGATCTCGTGATAGACACTACGGCCAATCAAGTATTCTCCCGCTTCTTGAAGAACTAAGCGGATTCTCTGGCGCAGAGTGCGCAAATTAGCTTTAGTAATTTGTTCTCCGCCCACCTTGAGCCGGCCCTCTGTTGGCAGGATCAGCCCAACGGCACTTTCTAAGAGGGTCGTCTTTCCGGAACCTGAAGGGCCGACAATGCCAATAAACTCACCTGCTTTTACGGCCTTATCAAGCCGAAGGCGTGACTCATAATTAGTCTGTTGCCATTCCAAAACCGGTTGATTCGGCTGATCCTTGGCCTCTTCTACCTTAAGGTCTTTAATTCGGGGGGGCTTCGGTACTTTTGTGATTGGATTAGGGTATCCCTTTTTAAGCCCATCCGGCGAGTCCGGTTCCTGGTTGGCGAATGCGTCTTTCGGAACACCAAGATCTCTGATTTTTCCATCTTCAATTAGTAATAGCCGATCGGCTTGTTGCGCTAATTCCAGGTCATGAGTGATCCAAAGTTGCCCTATTTCAGCGCGGACTTGAAATAAGAGTTCCAGAATATTCGCTTGAGCACGCTGATCGAGCATGGTCAAGGCTTCATCCAAAATCAGAAAAGAGGGCTGAAGGGCTACTATAGCCGCAGTAACAAGCCTTTGCCTTTCCCCGCCTGAAAGCGTCGCCGGGGACTGGTTTTCTTTTCCTTTTAAGCCTACGTTAGCAGCTAACTCCAGCACCTTTTTTCGTACCGACTGTTGATCCATGCCAAGGTTCACAAGTCCAAAGCCTAATTCTTCGGCAACGGTTGCTCCAATCGTTTGCCGTCGGGGATGCTGCCCGACAAGTCCTACTTCCTGCCAGCGCTGCACAGTGCGCCATGCGCAGACTATGCCGTCAAGAGCGAGACGGATTTCCCCAGCTTCGGGTTCAATCAACCCGGTCAAGAGGCGAGCTAAGGTAGATTTTCCGGAACCGTTGGCGCCCACCAGCGCGATGATCTCGCCCTGGTGCCATTTGAAATCCACTCCGTTTAATATTTTACCATAACGAAGATTCTGCACTTGGAGCACTTTCACTGGTCGAGATCACTTCCTCTTGTAGGGGCAATTCATGAATTGCCCAGATGGGCACCGGCGATCGAGATATCAACTGCACGCCATCAGAAAGGCCGGGCATGCTTAACAAGTAAGCAACCCGGCCTTTTACAACTCGTCTTAGACGAGTTCGATGATTACCATTGTGGCGGCATCTCCCCGACGTAAGCCGAGTTTCATGATCCGAGTATAGCCTCCCTGACGGTCAGCATATTTCGGCGCAATGGTAGTAAACAATTTTGTTACAACATCTTCGTCCATGAGATAAGCCATCGTTGAACGACGTGCCGCCAAATCCCCTTGCTTGCCTAGTGAAATCATCTTTTCAGCAATGGCATTCAGTTCTTTGGCACGAGCTTCAGTCGTTTGAATCCGCTCATGTTTTAACAGGGAAGTGACAATGTTACGCAACATTGCCCCGCGATGACCTGTGTTTTTTCCTAACTTGCGGTAAGCCAATTACATTCCCCTCCTTTGTGAACCGAATTAGTCCTCAGCCGGGCGGAACAATAAACCGA
>Ga0326727_10018151_pt1 | contig 14419 bp, 19 predicted proteins | sample MB2enrmetagenome_FD_207643 | JGI IMG/M metagenome (GOLD analysis project Ga0326727, IMG submission 207643) | Lab enriched peat soil microbial communities from McLean, Ithaca, NY, United States - MB29MY | ecosystem: Environmental > Terrestrial > Soil > Wetlands > Peat | place: USA: New York...
GTGCACCTTCTTTCAGTATCGACTCGGGTTGGTCGGCCCTTGAACGCTCGCTCCAAATGCTGAGCAGCGTGTGTGGTGACGGGTACGGCCCCGAACGGTGTCCCGATGCCGGCACCCTTGGCTTCCCGAGCGGCCTGAGGCTCGGGCACCTCACACCCCGCCCTGGTGGACCATGACGGCCGCGTGGACGAGTTTCTCGTCAACACAGCGTCCGTGATTGGCCGATCTATCTTCCTGCGTTCGTCCTGCGTTCCTCTGCACGGCCCCACCGGACGAGCAGGAAAATGATCGTGCCCACGATGGCCAGTGTGATCACGAGCGCCACGGTGTTTGTGAGCAGAATAAGCACAGCCAGTGCCAGCAGACCAAGGCCACTGGCCCCAACCAATACACAGAGCTTCAACCTGTGAACCGCAACCACTCGCCTTACAAGATCGCTACTCCAGAGTGTACGGAGCCAAGTCGACGCGCGCCCGCCACGCCCCCCTTTGCTTATCCTCGCAAGGCAGCCGGGGGTCCTACACCGTTTATCAATATCGGCGAAGGTCGGTCGGCCCTTGAACGCAGCCGATGAGCCTGGAGTACCTCCTCGGCTCTCGGTGATGCGCCAAGATGGGACCCGGTGAACGAGTTCTTGGTCAGCTACCTGGACGCCATCGACGAGCGGCTCTTGGAGTACCTCGACGATGACGACGAGCTGAGACTGCACGCCGTGCAGCGTATGAGGTTCTACACGAGCGCCCTGCTAGCCACCTCGATCACCGCCGACCACGTCGTGGAGGACTGGCCGGACTGGTTCCAACTGGCCCCCGCCTTCGTGGCCACCTATGGCAGCAGGGAGCTGCAGGAGCTGGAGGGCACGGCGGTGTTCCTCCGAGCCGTCGAGGAGCACGACGACGTCGCTCTGACTGAGGCCGACCTCGCCTACCTGAAGGCGCTGGAGGGGTGGTTCGACGTGTACCCCGAGATGTGGACCACCGAGGAGTAGCCGACGGCGACCTTTTGACCTGCGGGTCAGAAAGGCTGTGTCTCCGACCGCCCGTATCCCTGCCGGTTCGGCGTGCCCCAGAGACGGTTCTGCTCCCGTCTTTCTGTGCGCCGTCGAACCGGCGATCGGGACAGGGGCGGCGTCACGGCCCTTGGGTATTACCTTGGGCGTGAGTGGTAGGTGCTCGATAAGAGAGGAGGCGCTCTGGATATGCCGAACGACGACGCAGTCGATCGCAACCTTCAAGGCATGGATGAACTCGACTTCGTGGGATGGAACAACACCGACTGGACAGGCGTCTTCGCTCACTATCACACCGACGAAGTACTCGTGGACTGGCAAGGACAGCCCCAGACCCACGGCATCGAGGAGCACATCGAGGCTATGAAGTCATACGTCGAGCACAGCGGCGGCGGTACACCGCCCCAGATCACGTCCCACCCGATCAGGTTCGGGTCCGGAGAGTGGACGTGCGTCGTCGGGGAGTTCGCCAACGGCGCACGTATGGTGACGGTAGCCAAATGGCGCGCTGGCGCTATCGCTGAGGAGTACATCTGGGCGTAGCACCATCACTGACGGCCTGGGCACCGCTCAGTGCGCTACTCACCCTCCGCTTATCCGCACGCCCGAATGTGCCGATGAAGGGCGGTCCAGGATGGACCCGCAGAGCATCGTGGTCGAGATGCTGCGAGAGCCACGCCACGGTATAGCTAGTTTTCCCTTTATTTTAGCGGTTTTCACAATGTACGTACAGCACTCGGAGGCTCGGATCGCTCGGCAAGGTGACTACCTGGCCCGGAACCATGGACTTTGGCACGCGTCCCAAGGGACCGGTCAAGACAGTTCTCGCGGACACTCCTCACCAGACAGGCAATAGGTCCTATCGCTGTCACAACCCGGCTCGAAATCATCGCCCCACTAAGTTGCGCGTGCCCTCTCAGAAGGTCGTCGACCACGGCATCGACAGGACGTATGGCTCTTTCGGGATGCCAGAAAGGGTGAAGTCGGCCATCGGGGCGTTGGCGTGCTCGCTTAGGAGTCGCGCTTCGGTCCAGGGCAATCCGATTGTTGCGCTCGAACCCGGACCGGTGAGGCTGTCAACCTGACCGTCGCTCAGCAGACACAAAGTCTCGTCGGAGACAATACCGACACAAGTCAGTGGACCAAATCTTGACCGCTCCGAACGGGGGTGCAGTGAGTCACGGCTTTCGACCGCTCGGCCGAGCAGGTTGAACGCTGTGCTCGGCAGATAGACCATGGTCGCCAAGATGTAGCCGATGGAGTCGTCTATGCAGCCGTACGTGCAGCCGAAACCCTCGAAGCGTCCCGGACCTGTGCACTGCCACTTCCCCGCTCGCACCCGTGTGCAGTCCTCCAACAAGCCCCCGCGCACGACGAACTCGACACTCGAACCATCTGTGTAGCTCAGCCGGTACGACCACATGCCTATGCCCCGGCTTGGCGAGGGAACAGTGCCTGTGGGTGCCCTTTGCGCGATCGTGAGCTTGGCGTTGTCAGCGAGCAACGGTGCCTCGGCGCCGCTGAGTTGATAGACGGCAGAGAAGGTCCCTTCGGTGCCCAACTTTGCCAGAGCGAGGATAGTCGCCGAGGACTCGGGTGGCCGGACAGACCGGCCCGAGGACGGCCTCGGAACCGTTGAGGTGGTCGTCATGGCGACGATGCCGACCCCGATGCCGATAACCGCGAACACGGCCATGACGAAGACAGCTATGGGATGTTTGAGGTTGCGCACCGCTTCTCCCGTGTCACACCGAACTCGGGACCGACCGCGAGTGGACTACGAACGCCACCACTCCCGCGGCGATAAGCACCAGGCCCGCTGCCAGCCATGGCCAAGGGTCCAAAGCCTGAGTGCATTGGTATCCGAAGGTGTGTGCCGTCGCGCTCCCGCTGGTGTGACAGGCCGGTCCGCCATAGCCACGATTCAAGAAAGCGACGTAGAGGAGTGGAAGTCCAAGCCCAGAGATAAGGCCGGTTACGCCTCGCGGGGAGGCTGGTTGGCGTAGGAGCAACACCGTACCGATGATGGCTACCGGGAGGACGAAGATGCCGATGGTCAGTATTCCGACGAGGCCAAGGGCGTAGGCGGCTCCCACCAACAACCATGCGCCGAACCATTCCCACGACCGACGAGTACTGAGAGCCACCGCGGTCATCACGCCGCCCGCAACGAGTGCAGGATCGTCCTGGCGACTATGCCGTTCCCGGCCAGCCCGATGGAGACGTAGACGGGCTTGGAGTGCCCTGGCACTGTGAGCCGAAGGACGAGGATGGAGTAGGCGGGCGAGGTGGACGGACAAGCCGTCAGGCCGCGAAGGTCAAGACAGCCGGTCGAGAACGACAACGTAACCGGTGCCTCAGTACGCAGCCCCGAATCGACCTGGACCCCGCTTTCCGGTTGCTGGGGACTCGGAGGGAGGGGAGCGCAGAAGACAGCCAAGGGGCGCACGTCGGTGCTCAAGGTCACCGTCGTGGTGACAAACGCCACGCCAGGTGTCCGGCACATGTCTCCGAGGCCAGGCGTCACCTGTGTCCGTTTGATAGGCCAGCCTGCTGGCACCGAGAACCGCAACCCTGCGAAGGTCACGGACTGCCAGGATGACGGGACTGCTGGGACTGGACCGGAAGCGAGCACCAGGCCCGAGGCGAACGGGCCAACGTGTCGATGACCCGTTTCGTCATCAGTCCGACGCCTGCGACCTCGATTCCCAGAGACGGGACGATGTAGTCGTTGGCCTGATACTCCAGTCCGTAGCCAGCAAGTAGTGGGTCCATGCCCGGTCCCAGATAGAACGACAGACCGTTCACTAGGGTTGGCTTTTCATGTGTCCACGAGGCCGGATTGCGTGTGAGCGGATGAAGGTGAACTAGTGTTCCACCCGGCTGGACAGGGGACCGGGAGCACGTTAACGCCGGGCGGCTCTCACCTACCAACACGGTTCCCGGTCGCACATTGGAACTGCACTGAGTGTCAAGGTAGAAAACCTTGAAGTTGGCCGGTACCGACACCTGCGCATCGCCGTAGGCGACCGGCACCCATCCGCTCGGCGTGGCCGAAAGGTCAACCGCAAGGAGCGGCTTGGACGTGACCGGGACCCTCGTGGTCGTTGCCACAAGGGTCTGGGAGCCAGTGAATGCCACGAGGACCACGGCCAGGACGACCACCACGACCGCGATGAACCTGTGCACCTTGCTCATGGTCTCACGAAGCGTCTCATCGCTCACCCAGCCTCTACACGGGCACGGCACTCGCGGAGACACCATCTACGAGGACACGGTTTCCGATTGGCTCGGTGAGCCTGACGGACAAGTGGTCCCAGTATCCCGGCAGTGCACAAACAACACCTGAGGGTATGACTCGCGTCTCGGCGACGAACACGACGACGATGGCCGTCTCCTGAACGACACGCGCCTGGTAAGTATCGTCACAGCCCTTCGTCCCAATCTGACCGCCGACGAATCCAATGGTTATGGTGCGACCCCCATCCCCGAGGACCGCCGAGCTAACCGACACGTTCCGTCCAGGCCGAGGCTCGGAGACATGACGCGGCTGGAACAGGTCCGAAGGCGAGAGCGCGAGCACTGAAACGGTTCCCTTCAGCCCCGAGACGGTGAACAGCCACGCCGGAAGGCGCATTGTCCCGTGCGCGGTCTCCCAGATGTCGGTGCCAAGCTGCACTCGGAGAACCCTGTCAGGCGGTCCCGCATAGGTCCACTCCACCGACGGCGCTGAGAGATGGAACGCCTGCTGCGCGGAGATGATGGCCCAATGTCCGTAACGAACCGGCGACGGCGGGAACTGTGGAGGCGGCGTGACGCGACCCGACACAAAGGCAAGCTTCGCGTCGCCGTCTACGAAGCCATCGCCGCTCAACTGGACTGCTGGACCCACCAGACTGGGAAGGTTGGAAGCGCCAACGCCCGCCCATGCCCGGTTGGCTGCGGCCAGCTCTTGCCTTTCGAGAGAAGAAAGGTTGGCGGTCCCGGTTAGGGCACCGATGCCGGTCGCGGTGGTTGGGGCGACGGTCTGGGAGCTTGTACACGCGGCGAGGGTCACGGTCATGACCACGGCAACGAGGGCGCGCACCTTCACTGTCGCCATGCTCCCACGAAGCCCGGAGGGGGCGGTTCCGCGTACGACACCTACACCCATCAAGACGGCGCGGTCATCACTTAAGTGGACAGACCACTTCGACACCCAGGGTCGTCTTCCCGGCCTTGACCCGCACAGGTTGGTCCGCCGCGCATGTCCCCGCCACTCCGTTGACGCTGAACATCGGACTGCGTCCGGTTAGTCGGTACACCCCTGCTAGCAAGGAGAGCACGAACCGTCCGCTCTTGCCCACCGTGACCGTGAACTTGTGCCCGGCTGCGTTCTCGGCCGTCACTTGCCCTGGCAGCGGTCTCGGCGAACCGGAGGCTACGCCACCTACTGCGACGAAGGTGCCGCTCAGTGAGCCAAGGGCCTCGCTCTGAGACGCCGCCCGCAACGAGTACAAGATGGTCCTTGCCACCATGCCGTTACCGGCCAGCCCGATCGACACGTACAACGGCGCGTGACGCCCCGGCACCGTGACCTTGAGCACGAGGATGGAGTAGGCGGGCGTGGTCGCGGAACAAGCGGTCAGGCCGTGCAGGACGTCGCAGCGTTTCGAGAATGCCAAGTGCAGGCTCTCCACGGCGAACTCGCTGAGTGCCCTAGAACCGGCGTCAACCTCGACGCCGTCGCCCGGGTAGACGGGTCCCGGGTTCACCCACACTCCGCACGGGAAGGCAGCCAAGCTCCGGTCTGTGCTCAGAACTACCTCTCCGCCGCCTACTCCATCGTCGAAGAAGCTCACACCCGGCGACGAGGCGCAGGGCGTGTCGATGCCGTAGTTGTACAAGGTCCGAGTGACCGGCCACCATGCGGGCGCGGCCAACGCCAATCCTTGGAACGTCACTGTCTTCCAATCCGACGGAACTGCCGGTGCGGAACCGGACGCAAGCGCCACAGCGCGGGGTGAAAGCGTGAGCGTGGCGAGGATGCGATTTGCCAGCGGACCTTGCCCGATGACCTCTACCCCGAGGAACGGAGCGTAGTAACCGGCGTAGGTGACGGCCGTCAGGATGCGGTGAACTCGTACCCCGTTGAGCAGGATGGACTTCTTCTGGATGTGTTCGAACGCAACAGATGATGGGTGAGGAACCGAGGACCAATAGACCATGGTGGCATGACGTTCGGCAAGACAGTGGACCGTCTCACCTAGAGGCGTATCGACCAAAAGCCCTCCTGGCCCAGAAGGTGAAGCACTCCTGCAGAGAGAGGTCGGGCCCGAATAGACGACGGGGAAGTCTTGCGGGACCGATACCTGTGCGTCTCCCAAGGCGACCGGCACCCAGCCAGGCGGCGTGGCTGACAGGTCAACAGCGGGGGCTGACTGAGTCGTCGTAACGCACGCCTGAGAGGTCGTGGGCACCGTGAAGGTCAAGGCCGCCACCGCCAACACTGCTGCGAGCCCGCGCACCGTGGTCATGTCCCCATGAAGCCAGGGTAGGACGATTTCGCGTAGTGCCACGTCCGGGTCGTTCTCATGAGCACTATGGGTGGGTGTAGACGACGAGCCAACGGCCGGAGTGGTCCAGGAACAGCACCTCGGTGGCGAGCGCTGGTTCTCGGCACTGCCCCTTGACCACGAACGGACTTCGACCGTTGCAGAGTTCCCCGAGCCAGAGCACTGACTGCCAGGAGCTACCGCCGTTCGTGGTGCGCCACATGAGGTTGGGCGGTCCGTAACCCGAGAAGCCGAACACAAACCATGTCGTCGCGCTGGCGAGAGCGACTTCGCAGTTGTAACTCTGCGGAACCCTTAACAGGGAACTGAAGTGTCCACCACCGTTTCGCGTCAACCACAGGGCCCCGAATAGCGGATAGAAGATGGCTTCATTGCCAGAAACGGGATATATCTCGACGGCGTTCGACAAGCCCCCCGGAGTTAGCACGGTGACGAAGTTCTTGCCCCCATCAGTCGAACGAATCCCGTAGCCGCCGTTACCGGTCACGCAGAAGCCCCACAACGTGGTCAGCGACGTAGCGCTGAGACTGCACCCAAGAGCGCCGAGATAGCCGCCTGGCGTCAGCTTGGAAAAGATCCTGCCGCCATCATGAGAGAGCAGCACTTCAGCCTTGGTGACGGAAGTGAAGATAAGCCAGACTTTCGAGCCAAAAGCTGCCCAACCGAATGGGTTCTCGGCTTGGTCCACCGTCAGTGGCAACTGGTTTTCTGTCCAAGCATCGCCGCCTACCACGGACGACGAGAGTTTGAGCGACTTGCACTGACCTTCTGTTGAGCAGTCCTCGGGGACGAGCACATAGGCGCGACTGCCTGTAAGCACGACCGGGGCGCGGAACCGGGCAAATGCAAGCCGCCAAGACCTTCCCCCGTCGTCGGTCCAGTAGAGGCGGGATAGGTCACCTTGGCTTCCCGGGCTGTACGCGTAGCCGTCCATACGGTTCGCGAACTGGATACCGTACATACCCGCCGGAGGGGTACCGACCCGTACCCAGGACGTCCCGCCGTCGGCGCTTCGCATGAGCACAGGGCAGGTCCCCCTCGCACACGGGTACGTCCCGAGCATCCAGAAGTACCCATCGGCCCCGACCACGGCCGTAGGGGTAATACGGGGAGGCGCAGTCGGAGTTGAAGCCGCAAGCGCCCGAGCACCGGGGATGATCTTCATTGGGGCCAGCGCCAACGCCAGCACCGAAAGCGCCGCTACGCCAAGCTTCCGCATGTCCCACCTACACTCTCGTTAGCTCTACCTTCATCCAGCTAGTCCCACCGCTCGTCGTCCTCCACAGGGTCGACGCTCCAGCAGTTTCCCCCGTCGTCGGCTGCACGAGCGCCAGTCCGTCTTCGGCGTTGGAAAAAGAGATGTCCGCCGGTTCGCCTTGCTTTACCGGTACGGCGCCCCTGTCTTGGAAGTTTTGCCCGCCGTCCATAGTGCGGTAGACCTCCGGCGCGTCCGGGAGGCTGTAGAACGCGACTGCCCCGCTCACGGGGTCGAAAGGGTCGCTGTGGTAAACGGTATAGGGGAGGTATACAAAGTGCTCGCCATCAGTGGAGCGCCACAGGTCCCCGATCATGCCTCCCGAGCAAAAGAGCCAGACCGTCCTGGCCGAGGTCAGATACACACGGCAATAAAGCATTGGCTCACTCCAGACGACCCGGAATGACCTCCCTGCGTCATTGGAAAGCGAGAGGTTCACCTCACCCTTTGCTCCGCCGGAGAGAAGCCACACGCGGCTTTCAACCGCTCCAGCTACCTCTGTTGTGTAGCCGAGTGGAGCCGAGTGCTCGACCGACACGACCGACCAGTGGAAACTCCCGGTTTGCGACCGCTCCAGGTAGGACCTTGAGCAAACGAACCCGCAGGTGGAGACGCTCGCGTATGTGAAACTAGGGGTAGTGGCGATGGACGACACCAAGGTCGAAGCACCGAAGTTCACGTCGTGCCAAGTTCGACCCGCGTCCGTCGATGCGTACAGCTTGTCGCTAATGACGATGTAGCCGTCGCTGGGGGTTTGGAACTGGGCCGCCGAGACTGCGTTCACAAAGGATTTGGCTGTGACACCCGGCGGCAGCCGAAGGCCGATCTTGTGAAAGGTAACTCCGTCGTCGTCACTCCGAAGCAAGCTGGCACAGTCTCCCGTCGAACACGGGACCGTACCGCCGACGTAGACGACCGACGCCGAGACGCGGACCAAGCTGACGGGCGTGAAGGTGCGAGAGGCCGCCTGTCCCTCCGAGGCTGTGGAGATGGTGAGCAGCACCAGCGTCACGGTCAACGTCACCACTAGGCCGATCCTGCGCACGCGTCCTACGGTTCTGGCCCCGGCGACGGGCAGTAGACCGAGCCGTCGCAGATGGGCGGAGGCGCCTCGTCAACCTTCAGCCGCTCCGGCCTTGATGGCAAGACGAATATCTGCTTCGAGTAGGACAGCGACAGGGACACCGCCTCCATTTGATTGCTTTGGCCGTTCGCCGGTGGGTCTTGGCTGTAGACGAACTGGCCGCTGCGAGCTAGGCACCAAACGGCCCCAATGTCGAGGCTCAGGCACCACAATCGTTGTCCATGCACAACCCTGTAGAAGAGTCTGAGCGGCTGGGCGAAGCCATCGGCGACAATCTGTTCCCCGACCCACATGGGGAGTCGGTAGCCTTCGACCTGCATTTGTGCCCCGTTGAATATGGGCACGTAAGGACCGACGCACTTCCACTTGGCCTTGCCCGTCGCTTGTACGCACTCGTAGTCGATGCCGTGCGTGCGGACAAAACGGAAGGTGCCTCGGCCAATTGCGGTCTGGTAGACGAAGTCGCCCTCTGTCTTATTGGGTATCTCCGGCTCGGACCAGACCTTGAACCGCAGCGGTGCGTGGCCGTCGCCATAGATAAGGACGTAGGACGCAGCGAAGGGAACGCTCAAGCCGTAGCGTGCCAGGGCGGCGAAGGCCTTGTACGCGGTTCCGGTGGACGTGGCCGCATACGACTGAGGCGAACAGGTGAGCAGCGTCAGCGTCAGGGTCAGGGTCAACATCACCAAGACACCCAACCCGCGCACCGTTGTCCTCTCAGACATTGCCGGCCGTCCAGTGCTCGCCACCGTCGGTGGTGGTCCAGAGCTTGTTGCCGAACCCGATCCAGTGTCCGACGGTCGGAGATACGAAACTCAAGTAGCTCCCTCCGGGCGTCGAGCGTGTCAACATCTCGCGGTCACGAACTACTGTCCGCCAGGTCACCCCTCCATTGCTCGAACGCTCAAGAGTAAAGACAAAGGGCTCGTTCTCGCCTAGCCCTGAGCCACCGATACCTGCTGTCGCGGCCACGATGGTGTTCGCACTGGCGGAAGCGATAACAAACGCGTTCCACTCGGGGATGGCGCGTTGCGGGCCGTAGGTCCGACCACCATTTCGAGACACGATGACGTAGGCAGGTACCGAGTTGCCTTCCCACTCGCACTCGACGACCAGAGTGCCGTCAGCAGCCACGCTGGCGTTCTCTGACCTATAAGGCGCGCAGGGGTCACGTTTCCTTGACCAAGTCCGACCTTGATCTGCGGTGAAAAAGAACGTACCGACGGCAACCGATCCATCGGCGATGTTTTCGTAAAAGGCGATCAGCCTTCGACCCGATCCGAGACCGACGATCTGCTGGTCCACGCTGTTGCCAGAACCATCGAAGGATGCGCGCACCGTCACCCAACTCGTTGTCCCGGTCCGCTGTTGTTGCAGTGTCAGACCGCACGGTCCCGGACATTTGGCATACGTGAGTCGCCAGACGACTCCTGGGGCGACTATGGCGAGCGCCACGGTCGGCTTTCCGCCTTGACGGTGCCAGGTCCGCCCGCCGTCGGTGGTGGTGAACAGGTCCGGGCCGAAAAGGTAGCCGTCGTTGCGGTTGGCGAACACGATTCGTGTGACGCAACCAGCGGACCCGCAAAGATAAGTGCTTGTTGTCGATAGCGCTAGTCGAGCACCCGGCGTCGGTACTGCTGACCAACTTCGACCGCCAGTGTTTGTGTACCGAATGAGGATGCACGACGGGCAACTAGCTCTACCCTCGCCGAGCACCCAGCCTGTGAGCGGGGATATCCAGGTCGAATCGACCCACCACGTCGTCGTGTTGCTGGCGGCTGCTGTCGTCGTAGACCGGGGGGTCCTCATCGGAAGGCTGGCCGAACTCGTACTGGTCGCCAGCATCACCGTCAGGGTCACCACCGCGACGAGGCCGAGCTTGCGCACCGTTCGCATCATGGCACCGGCCACGGTGGCTCGGGGATCGCGGTACGGGCATGTCGGACCGCTAGTTGACGTGGACCTCGGGAAGCGTATAGTCACAGTGTGATTGGTACCACTCCGAAGGTGGAAATCGACTTCGACAACCCGGTCCCGCTCCACGAACAGGTCGCTGCCGCCATCCGACGGGCCATCGCCGAAGGCGAGGCGAAACCGGGTGAGCGGCTCCCTCCGGCTCGGGACCTGGCGGCTGTGCTCGGAGTCAACTCGAACACGGTCTTCCGCTCGCTTCACACTCTCCGCGACGAGGGCTTGTTGGAGTTCTCCCGCGGCCGCGGCGTGACGGTCACCGGTGCCGCCCCCCAGCGCAGCGTCGTCGTCAAGCAGGCGCGGGAACTGGTCAAGCTGGCCCGCAGGTTCGGCTATGGGCGGGACGAGTTGCTGCAGATAATCGAGCAGGTGCCGTAGGAGCGGTCATGAAGGGTTGTCACGCGTGCGCCGATTGGTGACCTTCGGCTTTGACGCCGAGGTCACGACCGGCGCAGATGAGCTATGAACCGTCGGGGCAAAGGCAGGAAGCACGTCCGAGACCAGGACACGGTTGGGAGGTGGGAGACATGGCTGAGAAGCGTGTCTGGACCGTAGAGATCGTCTTCACCGAAGACGACACGGCGACGCGAGCCGACGCTCGCCTGCGCGGGGCGCCGCACGATCTGCACGGCTGGGGGCGGGCGCGCCGGAACCCGGTCGACCCGGACGTGCCCGCCATCGGGGAGGAGCTAGCGGCTGCTCGGGCCCTCTCGGAACTTTCCCACCATCTCTTGCACCAGGCAGCCGACGCTGTCGAAGCATTCGGGGAAAACCCGTCGACCTGATCCGACCGAGGAACTTCAGAGTCGCTCTGAGGCAGGAGGCCGTGCAGCCTGCCCTAGGGTCGGACCTGACCCGCCTCGGCAAGGGCACCGCCGCCAAGGACCGTCTGCCTGCCGACCTCGAACGCTACGCCGGGCTGGCGGGCGGACGGGCGGCGACCAGCCTCGACGGGTAGGTCGCGATCCCCCGGCCCTCGCTACTCGTCCCTGCCGCCCTCGTCTTCCGGCTGGCCTCGATCGCTCATCGGTCGCTGTCCGCTCGAAATCATCCTTGCGTAAGGAAGCAACCACTCTGCGGTTACGAGGATGCCAGCCTCATCAAACTCGTTCGACAACGCCATCAGTACTTTGGATACTGACTCGCCGTGGTGAGCGTTGAAGACCGTCTCCATCGTTCTGGGGACAACGTCACGTTGGGACTCCAACTGTTCCAGCCAAGCCCTGGCCAGGTATTCGGCGTCTGTCACTTCTCGACCCCCGTTCGCTCTGAGGTCGCGGGTCTAGCCCTTGTTCCGTCACCTCTTCATCTGAGGTCACGTGGCTCCAGTCTACGAGGATAGGCGCTCGTTGCCTGGACAGAACTTGAGGAGCGAGCGCAGAGACGAGCTAGCTAAGAGTCCCCCCGGTCAGTGGCCGGTAGGTGACCCGCTTGCCCGCAACCTTGCGAGCGAACATCTGCACGCACTCGGTGTCGGTCGCCTTGCATCTGGTAGCTTCAGGTTTCCTTGTCCTCTGCCTCGATGACCTCAACCTCGGGTCCGTAACCGGCGTTTCGCAGCATGCGGCGCAGGTCGACGACCTGTTGAGGGTCGATGTCCTTGTCGTTGGGACGTTCGAACGTCTCGGTCTCAGCTCCGAGGTTCACAAGGAACCTGCCGGGACGGTGCTCCTCGACAGAAGCCACGGCATCCAATAGCGAAAGAACGGCGCGCCACTCGATGTTGCGGTTTGCTGGGTGTTGAAAAATCAGCGACAGGGTATCCCGGTGATGGCTACTTAGATGGATTGGGTCGGGCGTCGATGCCACGGTGGCTCCTCTCGTGAGGGCCTAACAGGTCATCTGGCACTTGAAGCGGTCGAGCCAACAGCGCGTTCCCCGGACAGAACGCGGGATCAATCGCCAGCGTCCCAGAAGCCCGTAGCCATGGCGACGATGGTATCCACACACGTGCAGTCCGGCGACGTCACTGGCGTGAGCGGCCTCAGAACGTTTTTCCGGCGCAGCAGGCGACCGACTGCGTCTGCTCTTCGTGGCCGACGGGCTTCAGTCCCCTCGCTACTGTTAGGTTTGTTGGCGTGGGTTTTGTCTTCAGGTCAAGCGCCTGGCGCTTTGGTCTCCCCCTTAAGCTCGCGACGACCGCACTCGTGATTTTGGCCTGTTGTGGGTTTACGCCATCCGCCCGGCCATCCGCCCGAACGGAGACGACGAGCTCGGTACTGGCATCGGCGAAGGCGGCCATCGCCAAACAGACCGGTGCCCGCCTATCGTTGACGGTGACGTCCAGCTCGTCGTCGAACACCGAGAAGATCACGAGAGACTCGGGAGTGACAGAGGGTATCGAGACGATCGCCCTGGGCGCGGCAATGGTGACGATCAAGGTAACGCCAAGTTACGCCTACATCAGCGGGAGTTCCTCCGGGCTGACAACGATCTTTGGACTGAGCGCCGCACAGGCAAAGAAGATCGGAAAGGACTGGGTGTCCTTCAAGGCGGGTACGAGCGAGTACTCCGATTTCAAGCCTGGCGTCACCATGTCTACGGTTGACTCCGTGCTCCCGGAGGCCAAGGGGACCAAGACGTCCATGGCAGATGTCAAGGGGACCAAGGTCTACGTCCTCACATGGACGGTCGCGGCCACAAGCTCCACGCCGAAAACCTCCGACACCCTCACGATCTCGGCGGTGGGTGCGGCTTTGCCGATCAAGGAAACCGCGTCGGACGCGGCCGGAGACCACGAGACGCTCCTGCTTTCCAACTGGGGTGAGCATGTCAGTGTGAGCGCCCCGCCCGCCGCTTCGACGATCTCATATTCGCAACTCACAGGCTGACGAGGACATGCTCCCCCCGAGGCACCGCCGTCCCGCCGACAGTTGAGCCCGCCATTTTCACGTCGGCACGCTGATCCAGCCCGGTACGCGCCGGGCTGAGCCTCCTTCGCCCGGCAGATCGGCATGCTGCCGCCTGCCGGGTCGGGAGCCGAGAACGCCACGCTGGCTGCGTTCAACGCCTCGACCCGCCTGCGGCAAACGCAACGGCTAGGTGGTCCCTTTTCACCCGCAAACGACGGTGACGGCGCTGGATCCTTCGAGGTTGCTCGTTGGTGGTTCAAAACAAGGTCCCGTAGTAGCTTTTCCACAGCCGACGGTCGGCTTGGTTCGACATGCCGACGCGGTCCGCCAGGAGGTGCCGCATGCGTAGGCGCGGTTTGAGAAGGCTCGCGATGGTTGCGGTCCTGGGTACCGTCTCCATGTTGAACATCAGCGACGTTTGCGTAGCGCACGCACAGGTTAATCAGCTGTGGCTGAGCGTCTTGTCGTGCCCGAGTATGTCGCTGTGCATCGCTCCACAGCCCAACATCGGTGCGGTGGAGGTGGTTAACCCCCTTGTCGGAGATCGCTGGGCAGTGGACAACGTTGACTGGGTGGGTCTGCCAAGTGCTATCTCATGCCCATCAGTTCGCTTTTGTGCTGTTGTTGACGACATGGGCGATGTCGCCACTTCTACAACGCCCGGCAACCCGACTGCGTCGTGGAAACTGGTTC
>Ga0326727_10018152_pt1 | contig 14418 bp, 11 predicted proteins | sample MB2enrmetagenome_FD_207643 | JGI IMG/M metagenome (GOLD analysis project Ga0326727, IMG submission 207643) | Lab enriched peat soil microbial communities from McLean, Ithaca, NY, United States - MB29MY | ecosystem: Environmental > Terrestrial > Soil > Wetlands > Peat | place: USA: New York...
AGCCACCCGAAAGAGCGGCGCGAGGGATCAGTTGCCTGGGTGGGCCATAAGGCAGCTTTCCTCTCGATCGGGGGGTGGATGGGACCGCGGCTGTGTGCATGAAACCGACCCCCCTTCCAGGCCCGAAGGCAAATGCATGCGTTCGAATTTGATCGGCGTCTTGTACGATTTCGGATACAAGCGCTATCGCCGTTCCTGAAATGGAGAAGGCGAGCCTGGAAGAGAGCGCGCTCAGCGGGGTCGCATCCGGAAGGAACGAGCCTGAAGAGGAGCCGGCGCGGCAGTCGCGTGATGTGCCGTACCCGCACTGCGCGCAACCTCACTTTGCTCTGGCAGACTGCTGGTCGGCTGGAGTTGGCAGCGTCTCCAAGATGCTGTTAGGATGACCTCAATCAAAGTCCAAGAAATCTACCGTATCCATCAAGACATCTGTTTCCATCCAGGAGCACCGATGACAGTCAAGCCTCTCCGGATCATGAACATTGTGGGTGCCCGTCCCAACATGATGAAAGTGGCGCCGCTGATGGCGGAAATGAAACGCCACGACGACATCGACCCAGTGCTGATCCACACCGGGCAGCACTACGACTATGCGATGTCCCAGGTTTTTTTCGATCAGTTGCGTATGCCTGAGCCGAACTACAACCTGGAAGTCGGATCCGGCACGCATCATTCCCAGACCGCGGAGATTATCAAGCGGTTTGGAGAACTCGTCGCAAAAGATCGTCCGGATATGGTCCTTGTGGCCGGCGATGTGAATTCGACCATTGCCTGCGCCATGGTGGCGGCTAAGGAAAACATTCCTGTCGTGCACGTCGAAGCCGGGCTTCGCAGCTTCGACCGCAGCATGCCTGAAGAGATTAACAGGCTCCTGACCGATGCCATTTCCGACCTGCTCTTCACCACGGAAGAGAGTGCGAATCTGAATCTGGCGAACGAAGGAGTTCCGGAGAAAAAGGTCCACTTTGTCGGCAACCTGATGATTGATTCGCTGGTGGGAGCAATCGATTTGGCGAGGAAGTCGGCTCTGCGCAAGGAACTGGGCTTGACGCCTGGCGGCTACGCCGTCCTCACATTGCACCGGCCCTCGAACGTGGACGACACCGAACAGTTGAGGCGCACGCTCGACTCGATTCTCAAGATTGCGCAGCGTATCCCGGTGCTGTTCCCGTGCCATCCCCGCACGGCTGCCCGCATTGCCAAGGCCGGCATTCAGGCGTTAAAGACCTGGGAGAGCGGCCCGATCTCCGGCAACGGGTTGTGGCGAATGCCACCTGCATCCTATCTTGATTTTCTCGGCCTCATCGATCAGGCGGCGTTGGTGCTCACTGATTCCGGCGGCATCCAGGAGGAGACCACCTATCTGGGGATTCCGTGCCTTACCTATCGTGAGAATACGGAACGCCCCGTAACCGTCACTCTCGGCACGAACAAGCTGATCGGCTCCAATCCGGAACGATTGCTTGAAGTGGCGTTGGCGACACTCGACGGGAAGCCTTCCAATGGAAACGGGCGTGCCGCGGTCCTTCCACAGTTGTGGGATGGCAAGGCTGCTCAGCGTATTGTGGAAGTTCTGAAGCACTATTGGCGTGATCGCAATAACTGCGACCAGCAGCCGGTCGCCGCGGTCTAACTTTCGACAGACCAGAATTGCCGCAAGGGCATTGAGGAGGGAACTGTGTGCGGAATTGCCGGTATGGCCGGGGTCAAAGACGCCGAGTTGCTGGGCGAGATGCTTCGCATTACCGCTCATCGCGGCCCCGATGACTCGGGAACATTCATTACCGGAACAACCGTGCGCAATTCGGCGGCCATTGGAAACAACCGCCTCAAGATCCTGGACCTGAGTTCTGCCGGTCACCAGCCGATGGCCAGCCCCGACGGCGATGTATGGGTGGTCTACAACGGTGAGATCTTCAATTATCCGGAACTGCGCGACGAACTGCTTGCGGACGGATGCGTATTCCGCTCCCACTCGGATACTGAGGTGCTGCCGTTGCTCTGGCTCAAATACGGGGAGCAAATGGTGGATCGCCTCAACGGCATGTTCGCCTTTGCCATATGGGACAAGCGCCAGGAAAAGCTCTTCATTGCGCGCGATCGCCTCGGCATCAAGCCGCTTTACTTTGCCGTGCGGGGCGCGCGCCTGTATTTTGGCTCGGAGATCAAGTCTCTTCTGCTGGCGCCGGACGTCGATGCGGAAATCGACCTGGAGGCCATGCAGGAATACCTCTCGCTTTTGTACGTCCCCAATCCTGGCACCATGTTCCGGCACGTCAAGAAGTTGCAGCCCGGATGTACGCTCACGTGGCGGAATGGCGAGATCCGCATCGAGCGGTACTGGGACGGATCGCGGCCTGTTCAGCCGTTGAAAGGCAGCGAGAGCGATCTCATTCATCAGTGCCGCGAAGTGCTTCGGGATTCCGTTCGCAGGCAACTGATGAGCGACGTCCCCGTCGGCTTCTTCCTCTCCGGAGGGCTGGACTCGAGCACTCTTCTAGCGTGCGCCTCTGAGGTCCACAGCGGCCCGCTGCGCTGCTATACGATCTCCTTTCGTGAACAGGACGCGCGTCTCGAGCAATCGGGTGAGGACGCTTACTACGCCAAGCGCGTGGCCGCGCACTTTGGCGCGCAGTGCCAGGAAATCCTCGTCGATCCCAACGTGACCGATTGGCTGCCCAAAGTGATCTGGCACCTGGACGATGCCGTGGCCGATCATGCTGCCATCGCCACCTGGCTGATCTGCCGCGAAGCCAAGGCGAGTTCGACCGTCTTGCTCAGCGGGCAGGGTGGAGATGAGCTCTTCGCCGGATACCGCGTTCACCTTGTGGGGAAGTATCCCAGTTGGCCCGCCCTTCTTCCGCCTGCGCTGCGCAGCAAGCTGCTCATCTCGCCCATCGAGAGCCTGGGCCGCCTCGCTGCGCGCTTCCCCGGGCTCTCCCCCGGGCTCATTATGGCCTACTGCCGGCATTCCACACGCGCCCTGCGCCTGGCCGGCTTGAGCCAGGCTGAGCAATTCATCGGGATGCGCTCCTACATGGACGAGACCGGGCTTGGCAACCTGCTTGCGCCTGAGGTATTCGCGGTCTCGCGCCCGCGCAACCAGGCGCTTCTCGAGCGCTTCAAGGAAGCATCCTCCCTGGATGCTCTCGATCAGCTGCTCTATGTGGACCAGCAGACCTATCTTCCCGATCTCAATCTCACCTATTCTGACAAGCTGAGCATGGCGGCTTCCATCGAAGCCCGCGTTCCGCTGCTGGATAACGAGGTGATTGATTTCATGCGTGCCATTCCGCCTTCGCTTAAAATGCGCGGATTCAACCAGAAGTACATTCTGAAAAAGGCAATGGAAGATATTCTGCCCAAAGAGGTGATAGCGCGGCGCAAGGCCGGCTTTGGGCTGCCCGTGCGCAGTTGGCTGCGCAATGAGCTGCGCGAGATGGTTGGCGATCTTCTCTCGGAAAAGCGGGTGCGCGAGCGTGGCCTGTTCCAGGCCGTGGCCAGGATCATACATGAGAACCAGACCGGAATCCGCGACCACACGCTTTCTCTCTGGTCAATCCTCACGTTGGAGCTGTGGCAGCAAACCTTCATCGATACCCCTAAGCGCTGTCTGACGGCGTGATCTGCGCCTGCTGCTGGATCGCGCCGCTCCCCTGTGGCTGATGATACCCATGAAAAGTGTGCGCAAATTGATTGCCATATTTCGTCGGCATTCGCCGGTGGCCCTCGCGCGCGAGGAGGTCTGGCGTGCATGGCGGCCGCATCGCGCGGCCCGCATGACAGCAGCAATGCAGCGGGGCGAACCTCGCCTGCAGTTCCGCCCCGTGCCGTATTATCGGCCCGACTTGAGCAGCGTGGGTGACGGAGCTGCGGCCATCGTTGCCTTTGCCGATGAGATTTGCTTGGGAAGATTCCCGTTTCTCGGCTATAAGACAGTCGAACTCGGCCTTTCGCCGCAATGGAACCTGGACTTCGTATCGGGCTATCAATGGGAGCATGTCCCCATGGCCCAGATGTGCCCCGTGGTGCGCCACAACGGCTCGGACGTGAAAGTCCCATGGGAGCTGTCGCGGCTGCAGTTTCTGCCGGTCCTCGCCAAGGCCCACTTGCTCACCGGGGAGCGGCGCTATCGCGATGCCGCCAAGACGCTATTCTCGGATTGGAATGCGAAGAATCCCATAGGCATCGGTGTGAACTGGACCCTGGCCATGGAGTCGGCGCTGCGCGGAATGAGCCTGTGCTTCATGCTCAGCCTGTTGCAGCCATTGCAACCGGACGAACAGGCATGGGGCTCCCAGGTCATGCGCTCGATCTGGCAGCACCTCATCTTCACGGAATCTCACATCGAATTCTCGCACCTCGTCCGAGGCAATCACTATCTGTCCAACATTGTCGGCCTACATTGCATGGCAACTTTCCTCGATGCTCCGGGGATGGAAAGGCACCGCGCCGAATACAGCCGCCTGATCCAGCTGGAGATGCTCCACCAGGTATTCAAGGACGGCGGTGATTACGAGGCCTCATTCAGTTACCACGTCCTGATGATGCAGATGTTTACCAGCTCATGGCTTCTCATGGCCGCAGACGGCGGCAACCCCCCGCCGCAATTCACGGATCGTCTTGAAGCCATGTATCGCTACGTGGCTGAACTTGCCGGCCATGATGGCCGCTTGCCTCACTTGGGCGACTCCGACGATGGACGGGTCGAACTCTTGGCGAGCGACCTGCGCCAGATGGTCGAACTGCCCCCCGAAAAGCGCGACTCCCTGCTCGTGCCCGGCTGCCTTGCCTTGGGCGACGCCCTGTTTCACCTCGGCTGTGGCGGCGATCCTTCCGATTCCGCATGGTACGGTCTGCACCCGCAGATAGCGAAATCAGATCGTTCACGGACCGTCGCATTTCCGCAATCGGGCGTCGCCGCAGGAAGGATGGATGATGCCGAAGTGGTGTTATGCGCCATTCCCAACGGTATCCGTGGGGCCGGCAGCCATACGCACAACGACAAGCTGAGCATCGTCGCGCGGCTGCGTGGAGCGGAACTTCTGTGTGACTCCGGAACTTGCTGGTACACGCGGGATTGGCAGGTGAGGAACAGGTTTCGCTCCACCGCTGCCCACAATACCGCTGCCGTCGACCACGCCGAACAGAACGTAATCTACCCTGACCCGGGCATGGCCTTCTTCTTGGCCGACCAGGCTGCGGTAAGCCCGATCCACTTGAGCGATTCGGGAAATGAAATCCGCTTATCTGCGTCTCACACTGGATACAGGCGGATCGGCGTCACCCACCACCGCACTGTCCGGCTATTGCTGAACAGAATCTCAATTGAAGATATTCTCTCCGGCGCCGGAGAACACTCGTTCGAGATATTCTGGCACCTTCCGCCAATCTGGCGCGTAGAGAAGGTGGCGCGGGGCCGAGGGTTTGAGATCTTCGGGCCCTCCCGTGTGAGCTTCACCGTAGAATCGCCGTTCGCGTTGGACTTGTCGCATGAAAGTGTTCCGATCTCCCGAACCTACGGCGGCGCCGTGGAGCACGCCACTCGGCTCAGAATTGCCGGTTCAGGCTCTTTCCCATGTGCCATCGTCACAAACATTACGTGGTAGGTCCTTCGTGAGCGTTTGGTTTTTCGCTCTGGCCTTGATGGATGTCGGAGCGCGACGACTTCGGCATTGTTCAGGCAGCGAGGACTGGAGGGGAAAAGCGCTTTCGGCAGAGGCGGTCGATTGCAGAGAGGCGCCGGATTGTGGAGGTGACCTTCGAGGCGGGCGCGAGCGTAGCGATGGTCGCGTGGGCCGACGGGGCGAACGCGAACCGGGTGTTCACAGAACGCTGGGCATTTTGGCGCGGCGAGTTGGTGGAGCCGGCGGTGGATTTTTGGGATCTGCTTCTGGCGGCGCCCCTTGACGAGGGGCTGAGCGATGAAGGGTCGTGGTTAGCGGCCTGTGGTGAATGTCGAAAAGGGCAAGAACCGTTCCTCAGGGGCTAAAGCCCGTCGTTTCCTATCAGCCATTTGCGGCACAGCTGAAGCTGTGCCCTTTCAAAACCTGACTTTCGCCACACGCTGTTAGGGAAATCCTCGCGGACTGCCTCAACCACAACGCCAAGATGAGTGCGCCAGGCGGATCCCGTCCAATGCTGCCGGGCGGAGAGTGAAACGTAGGGCGCTTGATTTAAGTTCCCTCAGAAGCTGATCTTCCGCTCGGGGAACCATGTGAGCTGGATGGTGGTGGTGGTCACCGTCTGCAGGCCGGGACGATCGATGGGGGCTTTCCAGCGCTCGTAGGCGAAGTTGCCGTTGATTTCGAAATCCTTGCCGACGCGTTTGACCGCCTGGAAATTGACGTCGTTCAACGTGGTTCCTCCAGGGATGAAGTCCTTGGCTGCTTTCTGATTGCGCACGCCTGCCTGGATCCACTCATTGCCGCTCAGATGGTAGGTAATCCAAGCCTGTCCGCCCTTGTCCTCGCGTCCGATCCAGTCGCCAAAAAGCACGCCCTGATTGGTGTAGCCCTGTTTCTGGATTTGCTCATCGTAGTTGAACAGACCGCCGTTGCTGCGTGAAGTGGGCGGATCGGTAGAAAGGCCTTCGACACGCACGTCCAGCTTGGGAACGCCGGGCACGCGGGAGAGATAGAGGCCGGGCCGGTAGGAGGCGCGGCGCGGCGCATCGATGGGCGAAACATCGTCGTGCGCCTCAGAGTCGGTGTAGAGCGTAAGCCAGTTGCGGAGGAAGGGAAGCCGGTAGGAGAAGTCGAATGCGCCAAAGCGTGCGCCTGGGTCGCGGGGCCCGTTCTTCACCGTGGCGTCGTTGGGGGATGTCGTGCTGAAGAAGCTCCTCAGGAAGCTCTTGACGGTGATGGGCGCGTGGCCCTTGCCGCCCCAGATTACGGTCCGCTCAAAGCCGAATTCCAGGTTTTCCGTAGGCCTGAAGCTGATCTTCTCGGCGTGCACCCAGGGGTTGCCGGGGTTCACCACATTCGGTTCGTTGGTCGCGCCAGGCGTCAACGACGGCATATAGGTGTGCCCTCTGAGCGCTCCAACCAGAAAGTCGTAGCGGAAAGGGCCGGTGATCCGGGAGAGCAGCGGAATTTGCAGGGGCTCGATTCGGTTGATGCGGAACGAGTAGATGTTTTCAGCGTTGCTGGAATAGGCCATGGCGCCGCCCTGCCCAGGCCCCAGCCAATCGTCCTGTTTCCCAAAAGAGAAGATGTGGTTGAGGTACTGGAAGGAGGCATAAGCCTCCATGACCCGGCCATTGGTGGTTGCGGAAAGGGCGCCCTGCGGGATGGTGGCCTGGTTGTAGGGAAGACCGGTGGCGGCGTCGAGGTAAGTTGTGCTGTCAATTGCGCTGAGCGCCTGGGCCAGTGCGGTCGAGTAGCCAGTGGCTGAGGGCGCGCCCTCAAACTCGCCGCGTGCATACACCAGGAACCGGCCAGCGGAGGCGTAGCCGCTGGCGCCGGAGTAGCTATTGAAGCCGTTGGCATAGGGGCGGCCGTAGTCGTTCACGATCGTCGAGCCGAGGTGAAAGCTGTCGCGGAGAGGCGTGCCGCCGATGGCGCGCGCAACGGAGTAAACCGATTCGATGCGCGAGGTGCTTTGATGCGCAGGACAGGGGCTCTGGCTGTCGTAGTGAAACTGGCGAGTGAGTGCCTTGTAGATGCTTCGCGCCTCGTTTGCGCCGGAATCTCCTTCCGCATCCTCAATGCGGTCGCCGGTCTCCTCGAGCATGTTGTTCACGCTCTGTTCCGTCCACGGGCGCATGCCCAGATACACCTTATCCGTAAAGCCCAGCGAGTAAAGCCGCAGCACGGCCGGATAGACCCAACTGTCGACCGGGATATAGGGCGAGCCCATCTTGGAAGGATCGCAGGCACGCTCAGACTGGCCAGTGTCATCGTCCACCTGCCCGGCGCCCTGCGGCGCAACCTTGTTTGGCGTTCCAGGCTGCTGAGCCGCGAGTGAGCCGGCGGTGAAGAGAAGAAGTCCGGCCAACGCAGTGGCGCAGGGGAAAAAGGGGGCTGATTTCATGCGTCTCGTCACCCTCATATCCCCCACTCTATCACCCAGTTGCCCAGAATGTTTGCATGAAGATGCGCCCTCGGAACAAAGCGAAAGGTTCGCGCGGCTGGATTCCTATTCCATGCAAGGCAGCTCGATGGACGTCAGAGCAGTGCTTCGAGGCTGGCGAGGCGAGCCATGCCGTGGAAATCATCGAGGGGAGAATCCATGGAACGGGCAAACGCCGAAAGGCGCGCAAACATGCAATAAGCCGCTCGACAGCGCCTGCGCCCAAGGAGCCTCTGAACAAGTACCAGATTCAAGAAAACCGTCCCTCAGGGCCTAAAGCCCGCGTTGATTATGCGGACTTCAGCGGCACGGCTGAAGCTGTGCCCTTTCAAAACAGGAGTTATTCAGAGCTTTCCTAAAGCATTTCTCAGGTTTCTGTGGAGCGGTTCTCTCCTATCCCACCCTAGCCGCAAAAACAAAAACGCGGCGAGAGTGGGGCACCCCAAGCTCTACACCTTCAGGAGAAACGCTCTGGCGCAATCGTTTCGATGGCCTGCCCGGCCGGCAAAGCATTTCCAGGGATATGCGGGAATATGCGCAACTGCGAATGAGGGGCGCGTTTGGGCGCGCGCCCCCGGGGGTCAGTTCGCCAGTACGGCCCGATAGCGGACCTTGTTCTTCTTGACCTTCTCGATCGCTTCGTTGGCCTTGTTCATGGGGAAACACTCGGTTTGGGCCTTCACGCCGTGGCGGGCGGCCACATCCAGCATTTCGCGCAGCCGGTAGGGGCTGCCGGTGGGGTTGCCGGTGATGGAGCGGAGCCCGGAGATCAGTGGGAAAGCGTGCACGGAGACCGGCGAGGGCGGTACGCCCACAAAACACAGCGTGCCGGTAGGGCGCAGCGCCTGGATGTAGACTCCCCAGTCCTGGTCGGCGTTGATGGTGCTCAGAATGAAGTCCAGAGAGCCGGCCACTTCTTTCATGGCCTTGGATTCGCGGGTATTCACGAAGTTGTGCGCGCCGAGGGCGCGGACCTCTTCTTCCTTGGCGGCTGAGGTCGAGAAGGCTGTCACCTCTGCGCCGAAGACCCGGGCGAACTGGATGGCGATGTGCCCCAGCCCGCCGATGCCCACAATGCCGACCCGCGAGGAGGGGTTGATGCCGTGGTCGCGCATCGGGTTATAGACCGTGATACCGCCGCACAGCAGCGGCGCGGCATGCTCGCTTTCGAGGGCTTCGGGAATGGGGATCACAAAGCGTGCATTGGCGCGGACACGTTCCGCATAGCCGCCGTGACGGTGTACGCAGGTGCCCTCCGCCGCGGCGCAAAGATTCTCCATGCCCCTGGTGCACCACTCGCACTCGCCGCAGGAATTGGATTGCCATCCGAGCCCAACGCGCTCGCCCACCTGGAGCGAATGAACTCCATCGCCGACAGCAGCTACCGAGCCGACAATCTCATGGCCGGGAATGAACGGATACTGGCTGATGCCCCAGTCATTCGAGATCAAATGAAGATCGCTGTGGCAGATGCCGCAGTGGGTAATGGCGATTTCTACTTCCTGCGAACCCAGCTCTCCTGGGTCATAGCGATAGGGCAACAGTTCTGCTCCTGCCGCGTGAGCTGCAAGTCCTTGAATTTGTGCCATGGTCGTTCCGAAGTCCTCGCTGGGGGTGACAAAGAGACCGTCATGATGATGAGACCCGGTCTGAAAGTTGGCAGGTGTATTTTTCTGCCAAGTCTAGTTTAAACCGCCGCCCGGTTCTATGCGCAGGGTAAGAAGATGAAATCCGCTCAGCACCCCCCCGGCCGGAGCCTCGCCCGCCACTTCCGCCGATTCGCCATTGAGGCTCACCTCTTGTGCGGGGCGCAGCGGCTCCAGGGCATTGGCGACGGAGAGCGGCAGGCTGGAAAGCGTCTCGCCCTCCATGCCTGCCTGGGTCTCAGGCATGAGCAGGCTCACGTAGATGCGGTCCGCGCGGTGCTGCCGGCGGGCTGCGGCCAGCACCGAATCCAGATCGACGGGGTGGCTGGCGGAGCGAGGTTGATCCAGCGCGCGGTCCAGGGTACCGGCATCCGAAACCAGGAGCCGCAAGGCGCCCGCACCCAGCCGGGCAGGCACCACGAAAGAAATCCGAACGTTGCGGGCCGCCTGCCGCCACCCCCGGAGGGTTGCTTCCACCTCGACGGTATCGCCGGCATGGACGGTGCTGTCAGAAACCAGGCGTGCCGCCACCAGCTCCACCTGCACGCGGCGGGGAATGGCCTCGACGAGAATGTCGATTCCGCGCACCGCATTCAGCCGGGCTCCGTTCGAGTAAAGCCGCGAAAACTGCTCGCCAGCCAGCAGCGCGGCCATCATGGGCGCGGAGGCCGACTCGTCGGGATCTGCCCACAGGTCGAGCGGCGAGGGCGGGTGGCCCTCCAGTTCGATGCTGCCGGTGAGGTGGTAGCTGGTTTCAGAGGTGCTTTCATTGGTCTGAAGCAGCGATTGATAGAGCGCCACCATCAGCGCCTGGGGCGTGAGGGAAGGCAGGTCCAGCACTTCCACGTTGAGCCTGCGTTCGCCTTCCTGGCTGTGAACCACGATGTGCACGGGAATCATGCGCGCCTGGGCGCCGAGCACGCCGCGAATGGCGCTGTCGCGGTCCTCGGTGAAGGCGCCGATGGTGGCCCCGGTATTGATGATCTTGAAGGCGTTCAGCGGCGAGGCCAGGGTAGTGACCACATCGGCAGTGGTCATGGGCAGCGAAACCTGCCCGGCTTGCAGGATGGGGTGGCCGCAGGCCAGCAGTTGCCGGGCGTCCACATAGGTCACCGTGCAGGTGGCCGCAATCTCCAGGTCGCCGCGCACCAACTGGGCGCTGACGGCCGATCCCGGCTCCACCGAGGCCAGCGCTGCGGCAGAGACCTTCGCATCCGCCTGCGACGAACCGCCCACGCCCCCGGCTGCCACCATCTCCAGGCCTGTCCCGGCCATCTTCTGTTGCCACAGGCGAATCGCCTCGGGCTGGAATCCGCTCATCAACAGGGGCGTATCCATGGCCTGAAAACGCATGCCGTCCGCGGAGGCGAGTTCCACGGGCGTTGAGGGGGCCGAGTCAGGGGCAGGGTTTCCCTTGTTGGAAGCCACCTGGGAGTTGTCAAGGTCCAGCACCTCCAGCATTTGGCCGATGGGCGTGACGCCGGCAATGGGGTCCTTGCTGAACTGCCCGATGCGGTAGGAGAGCGAGCCCAGGAGCCGCTTGCCGATGTAAACCGGGCTGCCGCTCATGCCCGCCACCACGCCGGTGTATTCGGGCTTGGCGCCGTGCAGTTGCACCAGAATCATGTCGTGGCCGGGACCGCGCGCCCCCCGCAGCACGCCCAGGATTTCCACTTGCATGGGCTCGGGCTTGCTCCCGGTGAAGACCGTCCACGCGGTGGCTTCCATGCCGCGCCGCACCTCGCTCAACGGGAAGATGCCGCCGTTAGAAGGGGGCGGGCCGGCGAGAACCTGTGCGCCTTGCGCCGGCAGCAGCTCGGGAATGAGCAGTGCGAGCAATGCCAGGCCCAACGGGAGAACAAAAGTTGCGGGGCGAAACCGGGTTTCCTTCAGGCGAGTTTCCACGTCTATAAGAGTACAGCCGGCGCATCGCCGTGTCTGAGCCTCCAGCCTCCAGCTTTGGGCCTCAAGCCGTCCGGGAATCGGCGGCAGAGCCGCCTTCGAGATTCCTTTCGGGGAGTGCGGAGACCGGAGCGGTAGAGTGCGAGATGGCAGTTGGAAGCTGGAGGCTCGCAGCTGTCGTACCGTATGCTGTTGAGCACAGAGGTTGTCATGTCGATGCCGCGCCCGTATGTTTCTGCTCCCCGCCGTGTTGCTGTTGCATCGTTTCTTGTTCTTCTCCTGGCCCTTGCCGGCGCGCGGCTGAGCCATGCCCAGACCCCCGCGCAGCCCCAGCAGCCGGATCAGGCCACGCCGGACGCGGGTGGACCCGCCGCCGACTCCGGGGTCATTGCGCTGCCCAAAAAGAAGGATGTGCCGGAAGACGTGCCGCCGCCGGCCCCCGCGGCGCCCAAGGTCAAGAACCCTGAAGGGATGCCCAACTATTCTCTGCGCATCGAGGTTCCCGAGGTCACCGTGGACGTGGGCGTGCTTCTGGAAAAGACCGGCCAGTTTGTGCCCAATCTCAAGCCCGCCAACTTCCGCGTCTATGAGGACGGGGTCGAGCAGAAGGTGGCTGGCTTCAAGCGCGTCGAGGCTCCCATCACGGCCCTGCTTCTATGCGAGTTTGCCGCCACCAACTACAACTTTATCTATGACATGCGCAACTCGGCCTTTGCCTTTGCCCAGCAGTTGCGGCCGCAGGATTACGTGGCCATGATGACTTTCGACATGCGCACGCGAATTGTCACGGACTTCACCCAGGACAAGCGCCAGCTCTACCAGGCCATCAACTCGCTGGTCATTCCGGGGTTCAACGAGCGCAACCTCTTTGACGCTCTCTATGAAGCGGAAGACCGGCTGAACCGGATCGAGGGCCGCAAGTACATCGTCCTCATCGCCTCCGGGCGGGACACATTTTCCAAAATCACCCTCGACAAGATTCTACAGAAGGTCAAATCCACGCCCGACGTGACCATCTTCACTGTTTCCACCGGCGGGGCAGTACGGGCGATGACCGAGGGACGGGGTGGATTCGGTGGATCCATGCGCGACATGGATTACCTCCAGGCCGACAACGAGATGAAGACCTTTGCCAAAATCACCGGCGGCATGAGCTTCTTCCCGCGTTTTCAAGGTGAGATGCCCGACATCTTCTCGGCCATCAACCAGAGCATCCGCTCCAAGTACCAACTGGTCTACCACCCCACCAATGCCAAGCAGGACGGCACCTATCGCAAGCTGCGTGTGGAGCTGGTGGACGATGAGGGCCAGCCGCTGCGCATCCAGGACGAAAAGCACAAACCCCTGAAATACGACATCATCGCCAGGGAAGGTTACCGGGCGCGGCAGGAAGTGGAGTAGGAAAAGGGCTTGGCTCAAATCACACAATTCAAGCCGATTCGAGACCGGCGGCGGATCGGCTGATCTGGCTGTGACTGGGCATTCGCGGCGCAAAGCCAGGCGCCAAACACGCACAACGGCTGGCGGCCGCTCCTGCGCAGCCGCCAGCCGTTGCTGGATAAATCGCCTGGACAGCGGTCTATTTGAACTGGTTGATGATGTCCAGGATGTAGTACCCGATGACGAATAGCGTCATCGCGGCAAGCAGCCACATGACTGCCCGCAGATAGGGCTGGACCTTGCTGACCTTCTCCACGATGGCAGCCTGCTCGTTTTTCACGCTATCAAAGGAATCGTCCAGAATGACCTGATCATCTTCGTCGCGGGTCAGCCTGGAACGATACAGATAAAGAGCTGCGAACAAGATTGCCAGAACGCCCCAAACCGTCCACATCACCGGAACAATGCCTGTCATAAACCACCTCCGAAAGAACCTTTCTGATCCCCGCTACCGGCGGGCCCGTGAAGGAAACGCGGTCTCGTGAGCAAAGGGGCCGTACGGTTGACCATCATAGCCCCGAAGAGGGTACGTTGTGGTGACAAAAATCACGGTTGATCGTCGCGGAGAGAAAATCTTCAGGTCCGGCCGCAGCGGGTTCAGGCCGCCTTGGTGCGAGCGCCAACGGCTGCCAATCCTGCGACTTTTCGGCCGGCGGTTGCATCCAATGGGATGAATCCGGCAATCGGGCTTGTGCCGCTGCCCGCCGGGCGGTACCCTTACGAGTAACGGCAAGTATTTTCACCATATGGGAGAAACCATGGCCACATCAACCGTTGCACCCGCACAGGAAACCGAAAAGAAAGCCCCACTGAACCTGACCCCTCAGGCCATTGCCAAGGTGCGCGAGATCATGGCCACCCAGGATCCCATCCCCGCCGGGCTGCGCATTGGCGTGGTGGGCGGCGGCTGCTCCGGATTCCAGTACTCCATGGCCTTCGAGAACCAGAGCGGCATGATGGACAAGATTTTCAAGTTCGACGACCTGCAGGTTTTTGTTGACGCCACCTCGCTGATGTACCTCAACGGCTGCACGGTGGACTACGTGGAAACCCTGGAGGCCGCCGGCTTCAAGTTCGACAATCCCCAGGTCAAAAGCACCTGCGGTTGCGGCTCCTCCTTCAGCGTATAACCGCGCCAGACGCACGCGAACTTGCTCCAGAAACAGGCCCGCCCCCTCAGGGGGCGGGCCTGTTGCGTTTGGTTGCTGGTGGGATGCGTGCAAGTGCTTCTTGATCCGGCCCGAAAACAGTGCGATTCGTGCCCCATCCTTGCGGCTTTTTTCTGTCGCCAGGGCGGGAGACCAGGAGACTCTGTCAGTCCTGTTCATCTGGCGCAGCAAAGCGAGTCGACGGACCT
>Ga0326727_10018153_pt1 | contig 14417 bp, 11 predicted proteins | sample MB2enrmetagenome_FD_207643 | JGI IMG/M metagenome (GOLD analysis project Ga0326727, IMG submission 207643) | Lab enriched peat soil microbial communities from McLean, Ithaca, NY, United States - MB29MY | ecosystem: Environmental > Terrestrial > Soil > Wetlands > Peat | place: USA: New York...
AATCATGCCAACTCCCCGGAAACGTTAGTGCTGGGAAGTAGTTCCTGGGTTACCGCCCGGCGATTGCCGATCTGCGCAACTCTGGCCGGATGACGCGCCACTCGGAAGTTGCGCAAAGACCGCCAAGTTGCGGGCAAACGGCCTTATCGCCGGCTCGATCCAGGCTGCGTTGCGTGGGGTGCGCCCGGATGAAGCGAGTGCACCTGCATTCGAAAGAGTGCGGCTTTCCTGCCGAGACCCTCTGGCGGTGTAGCTCAATTGGAACGCAGCGCGGCAGAGCCGCGATTCAAAATTCGCGATTTGAAATTTAAGAGCATGTAACGAGAACGATTATCGGCAAAAAACCTTGGCGCGCCGCGAAGAAATTCGAGAAGAGTAGTACAGCGCGGCAGAGCCGCAATTCAAAATTCAAGACTTGAAATTCAAGAGCATGTAACGAGTACGACATCCATCGGCTGGTGCGGTTCCGACGCGCGACAGGGCCTGGGCCCTCGCTATTCGCGGCTGCTTCTCTCAGAAGGGACGGCGTGTTTGCGGTCGCTGCCCGAGCGCTCGGCCACCTTGGCCAGGCTATCGCGGCCCGCGGGCAAGGTCATACGGTGGGATCAATACACACAAAAGCCAAGTCCACGCCCCGCTTATCTTTTTGACTCAGCGGCCGAACCCAGGGATAATCGTCCCCCGGAATCAAGGATTTCGTCACCAAGGAAAACTTATGCGCCTCGAAACCTGCAAGACCTATCTCCGCCTTTTGCCTGCGCTGATCCTTCTCGGTCTCGCGGTCAACGGACCAGTCTGCGCGCAGCAAGCGGCTCCACCGCGGGCGGTGACGGCCGCCGATTATGCGCGTGTCGAGAAATTCATGGGGTACAACACTGAGCCCCTGGTGGACCACGCCGCGCAGCCCGCCTGGACCAACGACGAGCGGCTCTGGTATCGCGACACCGACGCGCAGGGCGTGCGCTTTGTGGTTTTTGATCCCGTCAAACTCACGAAGGAGCCCGCTTTCGATCATGTCCGGCTCGCCGCGGCTCTCTCTCAGGCGGCAGGGCGAACCTACGAGGCGAATAAGCTGCCGTTCCGCGAGATCGAGTTCACCGCCGACGGGCAGTCCATTTCTTTCCGCCTCGGCCGGCGGCGGTTCCAGTGCGACCGCCAGGGCAGCCAATGCACGGTGGCGGCAAGCGCGGAAGGGCCGCCGGGCAGGATGGGACGCCGCGGCAGAGCAGGCAACGACGTGCCCTCCCCGGACAAGAAGCGCGTCGCCTTCATCCGCGACTACAACCTTTGGGTGCGCGAGGTTTCGAGCGGCAAGGAGACCCAGCTCACCACCGATGGCGTCAGGGACTTCTCCTACGCCCTGGACAATGCGGGATGGGAGAAGAGCGACCGGCCCGTCCTGCTGTGGTCGCCGGATTCCAGGAAGATCGCCACCTTCCAGCAGGACCAGCGCAGTGTGGGCGATATGTACCTGGTGGAGACCAAGGTAGGCCATCCCACGCTGCAATCCTGGAAGTATCCGCTTCCCGGCGACGACTCCATCGCCACGATCCAGCGCGTCGTGATCGACGTGGAAACGCCGAAGGTGGTCCGCCTCCAGATGCCACCGGACCCGCACCGGTCCACGCTTTGTGATGATGTGGCCTGCGGCAGCCCGTTTGAGGAGGCGGGGAACTGGACGGATGTGGAGTGGAGCCCGGACTCGGCCCAGTTGTACTTCGTTTCCACTTCGCGCGACCACAAGCAGGAAACGCTGCGGGTGGCCGATCCGTCGAGCGGCGCGGTGCATGAGGTGATGGAGGAGCGCGTGGCGACGCAGTACGAGTCCGGCCAGGGCGGTGTGAACTGGCGAGTCTTCCCCGCTTCGAATGAATTCATCTGGTACTCGGAACGCGACAATTGGGGACACCTTTACCTTTACGACCTGGCCACTGGGAAGCTCAAGAACCGGATCACCTCCGGCGACTGGGTGGTCACCCGCTTAATGCGCGTGGATGAAAAAGCGCGCACGATTTACTTTCTTGCCGACGGGAGGGAGCCGGGGCGAAACCCCTACTTCACGCATCTCTATCGCGTGGGATTCGGCGGGGAGGGGCTGACCCTGCTGACCCCCGAGAATGCCAGCCACCAGGTCACCTTCTCGCCCTCCGGCCGCTACTTTGTGGACAGCTATTCCCGCCCTGAGGTTCCGCCGGTTACAGTGCTGAAGCAGTCCGACGGCAAGCTCGTGGCCACGATCGAGAAAGCCGACGACTCCCGGCTGCGGGCGGCTGGGTGGAGGCCGCCGCAGCCGATTACCGTCAAAGGGCGCGACGGCGTGACGGATCTCTATGGCCTGATGTTCACGCCCGCACAACTCGACCCGCACGAGAAGTACCCCATCATCAACCAAATCTATCCCGGACCGCAGGGAGGCAGCGTGGGGAGTTGGTCATTCGCGGTGGCGCGCGGCGACGCGCAGGCTCTGGCCGAATTGGGATTTGTGGTGGTGGAGATTGAGGGCATGGGAAATCCCCTCCGTTCCAAGAAGTTCCACGACTTCTATTATGGGAACATGGGCGACAACACCTTGCCCGATCAGGTGGCCGGCATGACCGAACTCGCCAAGCGCTACCCCTGGATCGACTTGGAGCGCGCCGGCATCTACGGGCACTCGGGGGGAGGTTATGCCGCGGCGGACGCGATGTTCCGCTATCCCGATTTCTTCAAAGTGGGAATTTCCGAGGCAGGCAACCACGATAACCGCGAGTATGAGGACGATTGGGGCGAGCGGTACCAGGGCCTGTTGACTCACAACTCGGGTGGAGGAACGAATTACGACGACCAGGCCGATCAGAATATCGCCAAGAACCTGAAAGGCCACCTGCTGCTGGCGCACGGTACGCTTGACGACAACGTGCCGCCTTACAACACGCTTCTGGTGGTGAATGAGCTGATCAAGGCCAACAAGGACTTTGACCTGCTCCTGCTGCCCAATCGCCGCCACGGGTTCGGTAATGAGCCCTACATGGTGCGGCGGAGGTGGGATTATTTTGTTCGATATCTGCTGGGAGCGGAGCCGCCCAGGGAATTTCAGTTGAAGCCGCCACCCGACCCGTTTGCCGCGCCCTGAACTGCGATAATCCCGTCCGCTGGTAGGCACAAGAGAAATGTCTGGCACCACTGGCGCCCGCCCCGCCTTGGAGACTGGCGAACCGAGTGAACGCCAGGTCTCCTGCCAACCGCTAACTTAATTCCCGGCGTATGGTCGTCAACTCTGAAGCTACCCCGCAAATCGAGTCTTGGGACACCATCGTGGCCGTCAGAAGTGCGCCCACTTTCTTGTCTCAAAACCTGGCGTGCGTCGAGCACGCCAGCAAATACTGAGCGAAGGCACATCGCGGCCGTTTCGGCCCAATCTGGCGGTGATCCAAAAGGTTGGCTTTTCACCAGGAGCCAAGTGCCCGGTTTTGAGTCGCGGTTTTGGCATTGCGGGATGGTCCAATGACAACAGTCATCGCACCAGCGGCATTGGTCGCTACGATGAGAAGGAGTTGGGAAGAAGCAGAATGTGCTGTCCTTTTTGCAGTTCGGGCTGCTCAATTGCATGGTCGAAGACCTGAGGGTTCAAACCTTTGGGAATGGCGCTAGTCCAATCAGACAATCTCCTCGGTAGCGGTGGCGGCGGCTGCCTACCCTCGTAGCGGCCAGCGGAAATGCGGGGATGGCAAGCCGTCCCCCTACTGCGGGATGGTTATCAACGGATTAGGGGGGCGCTCAGCTTGACCGGCAACGGCTGATAATCTACGCTGTCTGCTGGCTTGTTTGTGAAAGGAGCAACACATCATGATAATTGCTTCATTCAAACGAATTTCGCTTCACAAGTTTTTGTGGACTGCTGCGGGGCTGGTTTTCGTAGCGGCCTGCATCGGCATTCTTTCCCAGGTTCAGGCGCAGACGGCTTCGCAGGCGGCCACGGTGCATGTGGACGTGACGCCGGGGCACATCCTGAATACGATCTATCCCGACACGGCCACCGGGGCGTGGATGGACGACTTGTCGAAGACGCAGGTGGATAAGCTCAGCAAGCCCGAGACGATTCAAGGCGTCAAGAACCTTGGCTGGGGGTCCATCACCATGCGCAACAACAGCGAGCTGCGCCTGGCCGCATGGCACTGGAACGAGAACGGCACCTGGAGCGACCCGGCCACGAAGAGCGGATACTACGCGGGCAGCGCCGAAGTGGGCGAGCCGATCCATTACGGCTATTCCTACTCGCTGCCCCATCGCGATTTCATGACCAGCGGAGACACCCCTCTGGTGGCGGGTTTCCAAAGCTATTGGAAGAGCAACCCCTACCTCACCAGCCATTTCACCGGCGAAAGCGACGCTCTGCACCCGCAATGGGTGGTGGCCGATATGGGCATTGCACGCGCCGTCAATGCGATCCACATCCAGTGGGTTAATCCCTATGCCGTTACTTATGTGGTCCAATACTGGATCGGCGATGACAACGCGCTCGACTGGGACATGGGCCCGAACGGGGTGTGGAAGGCTTTCCCATCGGGCACGGTCGAGAACGGCACCGGCGGGGACGTACACCTGAAACTCTCCGATAAGCCGATTACCGCCCGATTCGTCCGCGTTTTGATGTCGAAATCCTCAGGAACCTGCGACACGCATGGCGCGCAGGACATTCGGAACTGTGTGGGTTATGCGCTCCAGACGCTTTCCGTTGGGACGATGGATGCGAGCGGCGCGTACTCGATCGTCTACCCGGCGGATGGCGTCGAACCAAAACCTTCCGTGCCCGGCGAGCGTCATCGGCATCCCTCAGGTCAGCCCTTTGCGTTCCCCAACTCGGCGGCCGACACCGCGGGGAACTTCTGCGCCTCCTCCGTCGACCCCTGGCATCAGGCTGATAATCTCGTCACCGGCGGCGGCGACGAATACAACGGCATGGATAATTTCTTTACCAGCGGCTTAACTATGGGGCACCCGGCGCTGGTCGCCTGCGCAGCGATTTATGACACGCCGGAGGATTGCGCGAACGAGGTTGCATACATCCACAAGCGCGGCTATCCGGTGGTGGGAATTGAGATGGGCGAGGAATGCGACGGCAAGCACACCATGCCGGAAGACTACGGCGCCATCTACTGCCAATGGGCGACGGCCATTCACAAACTCGTTCCCGGCGCCAAGCTGGGCGGCCCTGTTTTCGAAGGCGTCAACAAGGACATCACGCTTTGGGTCGACGACCAGGGCCGCACCTCGTGGATGGCTCGCTTCGTCGACTACCTGAAGGCCCACGGACACCTTCAGGATCTCGCTTTCATGTCTTTCGAGCACTACCCATTCATGCAGAACGGCGCCGGGCCCCCCGACGAGTGGGACACGCTTTACATGGAACCGGGAATTATGAAGCATGTCCTCCAAATGTGGCGCCAGGACGGCGTTCCCAAAGACGTGCCGCTGATTATCTCCGAAAGCGGCATCACCGCCGGCCACAGCTCCCGGGGTTACCTGGGGGTGACGGGCCGAGCCATCTGGGAATGCGACGCGTTCGGCACGTTCTTCGAACAGGGGGGCAAGGCGTTCTACCGGCCGGCCATTAATGATGGTGCCAGTGGCGGGGGCTTCCTTGGCGCCGGAAGAGACCCTAACGGCGGCGGGGCCTACGGTACGCCGGAATACACCCCCTTCAGTTCCGCGCACATGATCAACTTCGAGTGGCTCGAGCACGGCGGGGGGGCCAACCTGATCTTTCCCGCTTCGACCGATCTTTATGACGTCGCCGGACGCAAGGTGATCACTTCCTACGCAGTGCATCGCCCGGATGGAACCTTGTCGTTGATGCTCATCAATCACGACCTGAATGCGGCGCACCAGGTTCACCTGGTCATCGACGACGCGAAACTCAGGAAGCACTCTTTCGCGGGGCCTGTCGCCCTGGTGCAATACTGCAACACTCCCAGCGAAAACAAGAACACCACCATGGCTCCCAGCTCCGACGGCATGTATACCCTGCCCACCGGGTCCATCACGGTGATTCGCGGAAAGGTGCAGTGAATACCATGCGGACGCCCATGCGGCCAGCGGGTGCGGGAAGCCACGAAGATGATTGCCATCGTTCTTAGGGACGGAGCACGGATGATTGACCTCTATTCGATCCGTGCCCAAGTCTGCGTGCGACCGAGCAACGAGATTCCCAGGTAGCCGCGCACCAGCAGCTTATTGCCGTTATCGGCCAACCTGAGCTTCACCCGATACACTTTCCCGATATCGGGATCGAGGATTTCACCTCCGCCCCATTCCTCGCCTTTGCGGCGCACGCCGGAGATGACGAGGAGGCCTTTCATGGGCTTATTGTGGCGTTCTCCCGGGCACTTGTCGCACAATTCGGTTTCGAAATTCGGCTTGGTCCCCGCAATCACACGCCCGACAAGTTCACCATTATTCTCCACGATTTCAACGGCGCCGCTTTCCTTTCCCGTAACATCGCTGAACGTTCGCCAGCGACCGACGGGCGTCACATCGGACGTTTGGGCTTGCGCCGCCAGCGTTGAGAATGTCACCATTCCGAGTAAAACGATGAATTGCGCTATTTCATGTCGCGAAGTGAATTCAGAGCATACGGTTTGGCGCATCTTCGCTCCCTCCGAATTACGATTTTACCGCTCCTTGCGGCCGGCGAGGAATTTCAGCTCGTGCAGGTGTGCTCCATTGTAGCGCGGCAAGCGAGGACTGGGAATAGCAGGCCGGCGATCATGCATCGCGTAGAAATTGATCGTGCCGTCGCATTGGATTGCGGCGGCTGGGTCTCAAGTTGATAAACGTACCCACAGCCGGCTGCGTGTTTACTCATTTGTGCCATTCGTTCACAGGGTAATCCGCAGTATGTGCTGATCGGTCGCGATGGAACGGTGGTTAAGAATGTGAGGGGCGCCAGTGCGGATTGGCTGCGAATGGTGTTGAACAGCGTTGAGCTTGGCCTGTCACCCGCTCACGCTTTGCCCCCCGGCCCCCGTCAGCGTTACTGCACGACCCGGACGGGGCATGTCGTCACCCCGAAAATGATTGAGATCCCGGACGGTCAAAGCGCCCCTCCAACCAAGCTGCGGCCGCCCCCAGTGTTCGTGCTCAAGAGCGGCGAGAGGGTGGAAGTCCGCCGCTACACCATCCTGGGGGGCTTTTTGCGCCTTACCGTTGACGGAAAACAGCGCACCATACCGCTTACTGATCTCGATCTCAAAGCCAGCACCGCTGCCAATCGGGAGCGTGGCGTCAACCTGAGGATTCACACCAACCCAAACGAGATTGTCATGGGGTTTTGACCGAGCAGAGAGGGATCGGAATGCCTGACCTAAAAGGGAGGATTCCAGACCAGACCCAGCTCTAGTGTGAAACCAGGAAGAACCGGGTCGCCAATTAACGTGTCTGGCGAAAGTAGGGTTTCGATTCCCGCTGGAGTGTAAATCTCAACCTGCCGGGACTCTGGAACGATCAGCCATCCCAACTGCAAACCAACGGCGCGGTACTCCTCCATTTTCTTGCGGAGAATTTCGCCCTCGTCGGAGGGGGACGCCACTTCGATCAGGAAATCCGGGCAAAGCGGAATGAATCGTTGCTTCTCAAGCTGGCTCAATGCGCGCAGCCGCGAAAGCCGAACCCAGGCCGCATCGGGCGACCGCATCGCACCGTTCGGGAGACGGAACCCGGCGCTCGAATCAAAGGCGATACCGCTTCCGTCCTTGGTCGCCCAAGCATAAAGTTCGCTTGCGATCTTAAGACTCTGAAAACTGGCGTAGCCCCCTGCTGGCGACATCACGATGATTTCTCCATCGGCAGAGCGTTCGATGCGCAGTTCGCTGTTGGCTTGGCAAAACTGGAAGAATTCCTCTTCGTCGCTGTCGATTATTCCAGGCGGCAAACGCACGGCCTTCTGCGAATCTGGAATTGGAATTGTGAGCTGCATCGGGTTACCTAATCACTACGCGCAAAAGCCTCAAACCTGCATTGTACCATTCCCCATATCTCGAAGAAAGCGAGCCGCAGAGAACCTAGCGCAGGCTAAATGGATGCTGGCCGACGCAGCGAATAGAGTTAACTGCGGGGATTCTTCGCTTCGCTCAGAATGACAAGTAGGGCTAGCGGCGCGCTCCGCGCATTTGGGCGACGTGGCGGGGGCGGGGTTGGCAGCGGGGGCAGAAATGGCTGCTGCGGCCGCCAATTACCAAGCGCCGGATCGGCCGGCCACAGCGGCGGCAGGGTTCTCCGGTGCGCTGATAAACCCGCAGGCGCGGCTCGTAGTTGCCGGGGCGTCCCTCGACGTCAACGTAGTCGCGGAAACTGGTGCCTTGGAGCTTCACCGCATGGTCTAATACTTTTCTGACGGCCTTGAAGAGCCGGCGAGCCTTGAAGGCAGAAACCCTGCCCGGCTGCGCCAGCGGGTGGATTCCGGCTACAAATAGCGACTCGTCCGCATAGATGTTGCCGAGGCCTGCCAGCAACTGCTGGTTCATCAGCCAGCTTTTGATGGCGCCGCGGCGGCCGCGCAGGGCGCTCAGAAATTGAGCCTCAGTGGCCTCCTGCGCGTCCGGGCCGAGGCGGTCGAACACGGATTCCAGTTCCTCACGCGTGCAGGAACGCAATCTACCAAAGCGGCGCACGTCGCGAAAGCGCAGCTCATCGTGCTCACCGACGGCGAGCAGCACGTGGGTGTGCGGGGCGAGAGGTGTTTCGCGGGCGGAGACGGTGAACTGCCCAGTCATGCCGAGCCGTACCAGCAGATAACGCGGCGGCATGTTTTCCGCTTCGAGTTCGAGAGCCAGCGCCTTGCCCTTGCGCCGCACCGACACAATGGTGCGGCCCTCGATCTCAACGGCGAAGCGTTCCGGTGAACCCACAACTACGCCCGGATGGCGGACCTCGACGGAGAGGATACGGCGCCCCAAGGCACGCTGCTTCAGACCTTGCAGAACCGTTTCGACTTCGGGAAGTTCGGGCACGGCGAATTCTAGATTATAAATAGTAAACGTGAATTGTGAATAGTGAATTGCGCCGCCTAAGAGGCGGTCTCGCATTCGCAGGAGTTCAGTCCTTAAGCTGTCGGGGTGGCGCGGCCCGCTAATAGCTGACTGCTGACAACGCGAGAAGCAGGCTTTCGGTGGGTAGTTGCCGGACCACCCTGCGGCGGCCTGCGCCCCAGGGCGGCGCGCACCGCCATTTCGTGTGTCCGGTTGGCGGTCCGGGCAAGGAGCAGATTGGCGGATTACACAGCTACTTTGATATCACCCGCCTCGACTTGCACGGGATAAGTAGCGAGTCTGAGGGAACTGTCACCGACGTTCTCGCCGGTGCGAACGTTGTATTCCCACTGGTGCCAGGGACAAACGACAACCTCGCCCATGAGTTCACCTTCGCCGAGCGGTCCGCCTTGGTGCAGGCAGGTGTTGTCGGTGGCGTAGATCGTTCCGCCCACATTGAAAAGCGCAATCGTCTTCCCGGCCACTTCGACCATCTTCGCCGATCCGGGAGATAGCTCATTGAGGTTCGCAACTTTGATGAACTCGGCCATGCGCACTCCTCCTTTGCGGCGGCGGTTACACAACACCTTGAGGCGTTGCCGCGTAGGCGGGCACGCCTCTAAAACTGTCTTGTGCCATTCCGAGCGAAGCGAGCAATCTCGAACTGCCATGCGTCCGAAGCAGGGCCGGATTCCTCGCTTCGCTCGGAATGACACAGAATACTCTGAGTGGTTTTGAAGTTAGCCGCTCGGGATTCCGCCTAACCAATTTGGACCATTTCCGGCGTTCCGGGCTTGCCGATGCGGACGGATTTCTTGAACTCTTCCAGCATGCTCTCTTCCAGGCGGACCTCGGTGGGGCGCTTGCCCAGGCTCATGCTGTCGATCTTCTCTTGGAGCTTCAGCAGAGCATAGAAGAGGTTTTCGGGGCGCGGGGGACAGCCCACCACGTAAACGTCCACGGGCACGATCTTGTCAACGCCCTGAAGCACCGCATAGGTATTGAACGGGCCACCCACGCTCGAACAGGCGCCCATGGAGATGCACCACTTCGGGGCCGGCATCTGCTCCCAGATTCGCTTAATGGCGGGCGCCATCTTCAGGGTCACCGTGCCGGACACAATCATGAGGTCGGATTGGCGCGGGCTGGGACGAAACACTTCCGCTCCGAAGCGCGCCATGTCGAAGCGCGAGGTGGTGGAAGCGATCATCTCAATGGCGCAGCACGCCAAACCAAAGGTGAGCGGCCAAAGGGAAGACTTGCGCGCCCAGTTGAAAATCTGGTCCACCGTGGTGACGATGAAATTCTGTTCAAAGCGATTCTCAATCCAGCCCATACTTCAGCCTCGATCCTCGCGCGCAATTACCTGGCATTCGGTCGCCCAACTCTCATTATACCGCTAAAGGCAACTGGACGACGTGAAGTCCATACCCCCGTGCCGCGGTACACTGCCTTGTGTCCGCAGAGACGAACAGTTCAGCAGCCCACTCTCCCGCCGAAGCGACTTGTAGAGCGTCAGACGAACGTAGGGGCCAGCGCTCGAGAAGTTCTATGGCGCGCGCCATCACTTGGTCCGTCACATCGGTGACACTACAGTCTTCAATGTCCGCCAAGAACGCCCGTTTGGCATTCAGATATTGCGATGGTGACAACTTTCCTTCTCGGCGGAGCCTGCAAAAAGCCGAAACCACTTCTGCGAGGGAAATTACCGAAACACCCAGAGAGGATGCGGAGGACAGAATTTCCTCGAGGTGATTGCTGCCTGGTTCTTGAAGGTACCTCTTGGCAAGGGCTGAAGAGTCAAGGAAAACGTTCAAGGCTTCGACCGCCTCTCCTGGAGTATGGCTTTGCTTAGGGACGCCCCCGGCACAACTAGCCTGAGGCCAGGGCGCTTCCAGGCAGGTTTCGCATCGCGCGGCTCAGGAGGAACAATGTTGGCAATTGCTTTGCGATGGCGGAGGATACAAACCTTCTCGCCCTTCTCAACCAAGTCGAGAATCTGGGATGCGTTCCGTCGAAATTCGCTGAAGGTGACCGTCCTCAAGTATTTTCCCTCCTTGGCGCAATTGTACACAATCGCACAATGATGTGCAATTATGTTCGTAACTGCGCGTTCACTCGGTTGCGGGCTTCAGTTTGCGGACTGCGGCGGCTGCGGCGGCATCCCCGGCAGCCTCGAGGGCCTGGGCCTCAGCGCCATAGGCTTGCCAATAAGCCGGGTCAACCTCGCGCGCCGCGCGAAACTGCTCCGCTGCCTCCCTGTACCTGCCGAGCTTCATCCAGCAGGTGCCGAGATAAAAACGCGCAGTCATGTCCTGCGGATTCACCTGCACCGAACGCGCGAAATACTCTGCGGCTTTCGCATATTCAGCGCGGGGGAAGTAGACCGCGCCCAGGATATCGTAAGCAAGGCTGTGATAAGGCAGAACTCGAGCGGCTTTTTGGTAATCCGTCAGCGCCTCGTCGTGGCGGCCTTCGAGGTCGGCGACTTGGCCCAAGCCGATAAGGGCATCATAGGTGACTGTATTCAGTGGGTAAAAACCGGCCAGGTTCAAGCGCAGCGCCGCCTCAAACTCTTTCCGGGCGCCTTCCACGTCATGCTCGTGATACTGCAAATCGAGACCGTGGTGAATGCGAACCAAGCCCGCGTTGGGGGCGACACGAAGGGAATACCCGAAAAGGGTTTCGTTGCTGCGCCAGTTTGGAATTGCCCGGACGTCTTGAATACACCAGAAGCAAAGGATGAGGCCGAGGGCAGACAGAACCACGGGAGCCCGGCGGGCGGGCGGCAGGCGTTGCGGGAGCCAATCCAGGCCGAAGTATGCGAGGGCCAGGCAGAGGCCCACCGACGGCAGATAAGAAAAGCGTTCCGCCAGCAACGGAAAGCTGAGCTGGCGAACGTCCAGACAGGGCAACAGGGTTACGGCCCACCACACCAGGAGAAAGCCAAGAACCGGCTGGCGCTTTCGCAGCGCGCCTGCCGCGATCAGAGCCAGCAGGGCCAGCCACGGCCACACCGAGCGCAAGCTCGAGCCCGGCTCGAAGGTATGAAAAACGTTTAGGTGGAAAGGCCAAAAGAAGAGCCGGGCGTGCTGGCCCAACAACCCCACCGCGGCCGCCACGATGTTAAGCGAGATCTTCCACAAATGACCTACCCTGGAGAAGTGTCCCAGCGCCGCAACGCGCACCAACGAGTACGTCAGCACCGCGCCGGCGTACATGCTCCAGCAAGCGACTCGCCGGCCCCAGGCCTCTTCAGTTTCGGCGAAGAAGTACCAGTAGACAATCACGAGCAGCGGAAAACTAAGAGCAGCTTCCTTGAAGAAAAGCGCCGGAAAATACGCAAGTGCGGCAAGAGCGTGGCGAGCCCAGCGCCGGCTTCCTGACCGTTCAGCGCGCAAGAAAAGCCGGAACCCCAACAGGTAAAAAAAACCACAACCCATCTCAGGAACCGAGGCGATCCAAGCCACAGCTTCCACGTGCAGGGGGTGCAGAAGCCAGAGTAGGGAACCGGCAAACGCCGCCAAATCGTTCTCAAGGATTTCGCGTCCGATCTGAAACACCACGAGCCCCGTAGCGATGTAGAGCAGCCATTGGAAAAGATGATATACGCTGGGATTAGGACCGGCCACGCGCCAGATCAGCCAGTAGGAAAAGATGTGCAGGGGCCGGTAGAAATTCGTTTCCGCCGCCGCCCCGAGGAACGACCACACGGCGCCGGAAAAGATTCTCCACCAAAGGTGGGGGTTGCGTACGAAAGGGTTTTCAAGGAGCTGCTTGCCGTCGTCGTATACCAGCCCGTTGGACAGCACTCCCGAAAAGACCACGGCCGCCGCCAGCGCTAGAAAAGCCCCGGCCGCATAACCGTGGTCCTTCACATAACCGTTGAGCTTGCTGAGCAAAGCTTGGCGTAACCCCCTTATCTATCGGACTATTCATCCTATGACCGTGCCGATGGCTTGGAAATGGTACTTTTGGATATTCCGCGTTGCTTGGCGTCTTCGAGTGAGCTGTTTTAAAGGGGGAGACTCAGCGTCACCAAACGTCCTGCTCATCGGCGAGCGGCAAATCGACAGGAGCGTCTTGCTTGGCGGATTGATACATGGCGAGCGCCCACTCGAGAGTCGGACGCACACTGCCGAGTGTGACCATGGGTTCGCGGCCGTGTTCAATTGCGGCAGCCATGTCCTCAATCACGGCTTGATGGTCCTCGAAGCCGAGAGCGGCCGCGCCCGTAGCGCCGGTCGCCGCAGCGGCGCTTCCGTAGTGGCGGATTTCTTCATCCTCCGGCCGCTGACCCTTAAACTTCCAGGTGTCCATGCGCTCGCCCACCATAATCGCCGTGCCGAATTCCCCATTCACTTCAATTCGAATGTCCGTGCCCGGCCACAGCGCCGTTGAGGCCTGCACTACGCCTTGCGCACCGCTCTGATAGGTCACGAAGGCCAGTACGGTATCTTCGACGGGGATGCTCGGGTGCGCAAGGTTGGTCATTTGCGCCTGCACTCGCTTTACCGGGCCGACGAGATATTGGAGCAGATCAATGTAATGGAAGGCCTGCTGAATGGTGACGCCTGCCCCGGAACGCCGTTGCGTGCGCCAACCGTCCGAAGTGTAGTAGTCGATCGGACGGAACCATTTCATATACGTATCGGCGTGGAGGATTCTCCCGAAGCGGCCCTCCAGAATCGCTTTGCGGATGGCCTGCACGGCGCGCCGCGTCCGGCATTGAAGAACCACGCCAAGCTTTACGCCGGCGGCTGCGCAAACTTTTTGCATCTTATCCACTTCCCGTAAAGACATGGCAGGCGGTTTTTCCACCAGGACGTGCTTCCCCGCGCGCGCGGCCTTGAGCGCGGCGTCAACGTGCAGATGGTTGGGAGTGAGAATACAAACCACTTGAACCTCGGGATCGAGAAGCATCTGCTCCAGGCTGGTATATGCCTTGCATTCGAATTCACTCGTGAACTTGGCCAGGCGATCGGCATACAAATCTGAGGCGCCCACCAGGCGGCCGACGTTCGAGGCCCGAATCGCCTTGGCATGGAAGGGGGCAATCAGCCCCGTCCCGAGCAGTCCAAAACCTAGTCGTGAGTCGTTTGCCATTCTTCCCCCACTTGACTGTCAGTCTGAGCGCAACGAAGAATCTGCATTACTGAAAGTTACGTAATATCGTGACCGACCCCCTCACCCGTCCGTCGGCTGACGGACACCCTCTCCCCCAAGGGGGCGAGGGCATAAACTCGGGTTATTTCTCCCCTCGCCCCTTTGGGGGAGAGGGGCCGGGGGGCATAGGCGCTAGAATAAGTCATTCGGCACCTGTGGGCAAATTGGATGTGCATGGAGGAGGCGGTTCATGAGTTCTGAAAGCGGTTGCTGGAACCGCTCGAGCGCGTAGGTGCGTTTTCTTGG
>Ga0326727_10018154_pt1 | contig 14417 bp, 13 predicted proteins | sample MB2enrmetagenome_FD_207643 | JGI IMG/M metagenome (GOLD analysis project Ga0326727, IMG submission 207643) | Lab enriched peat soil microbial communities from McLean, Ithaca, NY, United States - MB29MY | ecosystem: Environmental > Terrestrial > Soil > Wetlands > Peat | place: USA: New York...
GCGTGGGGTCCGCGGGATCGGTGCGGTGTTTTGCGATGTAAACCCGAGCGACGCGATTTGGATCGGGATTCGGCGGCAGGGGTTCGCTGCAGATCCCCACGTTCCCGTCGGGATCGATCATGAGGAGACGCACTTTACGCGGCGCACCCTTTCGGAATTGCTGAGCGTGCTGCTCAAGCGCGGTCCGGATCGCGGCGCGGTCGCAGGCAAAGCCGAAGTAGTCCGCCGAATCCGTGAGCCGGTCGAGATGCAGATCGAGAAACGGAAAGGAGCCGTTCCACAACATCGTCTCGATGAGAAACAGCTTGTCGGGCTGGCTCGCAATAAAGGAACCTGTCGTGCGATGCGCCGGACCGGTAAGGAACGATGCTTTGAGCAGGCATTCGCGGTACTCCTCCGCCGCATCGGAGTCGATGACGATGCCGCTGCCGGCGCCCATGATTCCACACATGATTCCGGGCCCGCCCTCGAGTTCGAGCGTGCGAATGGCCACGTTGAAGACTGTTTGCCGCGGCGAAAAGAAGCCGATGGCGCCTGTGTACACGCCGCGCGGCGCGTCTTCAAGCTGGGCGAGCAACTGCATCGCACGCACTTTGGGCGCGCCCGTCACCGAGCCCGAGGGAAAGAGGGCGCGAAAAATCTCCTGAAAGCCCACTTCCGGCCGCAACTCCGCGCTCACCGTCGAAGTCATTTGCCAGAGCGTGGCATAGCGCTCCACGTCGAACAGCCGGTCGGCATCGACCGTGCCGGTCCGTGCCACGCGGCCCAGGTCGTTGCGCAGCAGATCGACAATCATCACATTTTCGCTGCGGTTTTTGGGGTCGTTGCGCAGCCACTCGGCAATCTCGCGGTCCTCGCGCGTGGTGCGCCCACGGCGCGCGGTGCCTTTCATGGGCCGCGTCACGATATGCCGTCCGCCACGGCCGTCGCCGTCGATGCGGAAAAACAGTTCCGGCGAGAAGGACAGAATGTGCCGGCCCGGCTGCCAATGCAAAAATGCGCCGTAGTCGACCGGCTGCCGCGCGCGCAGCCGCGCGTAATGCGCCGCAACACTGCCCTCTGCTTTGACGCGAAACGGCGCCGTGAAATTCAGTTGATATACGTCGCCGGCGCGAATCCATTCATGAATCGTGGCAATACGCCGCACATATTCGGCTTCTGATAGCGCAAACTCCGCGGCTATCTCAGCTTCAGGTTCCGGCTCGTGGGTTTCGTCATCCGCGCCCGCTTTGCCGTCGCGAAACTGCTCCAGCTCCGGCGGCTCGCTGTCCAAAAATGTTCCGGCTTCGTGATCGAAGGCGTAGCTCCGCTCGTAGATCCCGAACCACGCCAGCGGCTGGCCCTCGCGGCTCGCGCGCATCGCGGCCTTCGGCTCAAAGCAATTGCCGCACTCGTAGCTGAAGAATCCTGCCGCGCTCTGCCCCGCGGCCACCGCGTTCTCAATCTCCGCAAACAGCGCAGGAATCTCTGCCGCATGCCACGCCGCGCACACGCGCACGGGAGCCGTGAACAGCCGCGTCCACGGCTTCTCACTGCCTTCGGAGTAGTTTGGTTTTCCACCTTCCAGCAGCACCGCGGCTGGCGTGTGCTCCACCAGCGCATAGACCTCCGCGGGAAGGGGATGCCGGCGCGTCATGCTGACAGTCTAGAGCCTGACCTCAAATGTTCAGGCCATGGCCCTTACTGTACGGTCAGCTGGAACGTGGTGGTATTGGTGATGGCGGTAACTCCGTTGCTCGACTGCCCGGCGACCATCACGGTATACGTGCCGGTGGGAGTTGCAGGCGGATCGCCTGGACCGTGGTTGTAGTAGTAGTAGCGCGGATTGCAGCCCGTGGTTCCCAGGGTAGCGACAAGGCCCACCAGCGCCAGCAGCGAAAGCCGTTGCAACCAGCGGCGCCGCCGCGCTCCCCATGCCAACCCGCCCAGGCCCAACATGCCGGGCAGCAGAATGGCCCACGCGACAGGACTGTTTTCGCGTCCCGGCGGCACGGCGCCTGCGGTCTGGGCTTGCGTCTGAATCAACATGGAGCTCATGACGCCCGCATCCTGGCCCGGCAGAAGCTCCAGGCTCTCCGGCGTAAACGTGCAGGAGGAGAGGGTCGGCAGACCCGAGCAGGAAACGGTGACAAATGATGGGGCCCCGGTTTCGTTGAGGGAGGCGACATATACCTGGGACGGCGTCACCGTGATGGTCGCCGTTCCGGATTGACCGGCGGTCAGCGTCATCACCGAAGAGCTGGATGGCGAGATATTGGAAAGCGAGACCGCAAATGCCGCGGTGCACTGCGAACTGATGGATGCCGACGCCGGCAGGGAAGTGGACGTGGAGTAGGTCGAGTTGCCGGCATAGACGGCAAGCAGCGTGTGTGAGCCATTGTTGAGGTAAAGAGAAACGGTCGCCTGGCCGGTGGTACTGAGCGTGGCGCTCGCAATCTGCACCGGGGTGCCCGTTGCCTCGTCCTCGATATTCACCGTTCCCGAGGGCACGCCGCCCGAACCGGTCACGGCAATCGTCAACGTGGTCAATGTGGTGGTAAGCCCCGACGTGGGACAGGCTTGCGTGCTCGACTGCGCCGACAGCGCGGTGGAAGTTGAGGTCAGGCCGAAAGCGCGCACTGCCGGAAACAGCGCCAGTGCGATGCCACATCCCGCAACCCAATGAAGCCGCAAACCGCGGCAGTTTTTGCCTATCACGTGCACCTGCTCCAAACTCATCAAAATCGGCTCTTCAGAAAGATCGCGTATCGCCCTGCGGCGCTTCGCCGGTTTCCCTTCGTGTAAGCCCTTATTGTATCCGCCGGGGGCGCAATGGGGCGAACCGGCACGCCGCCATCTACCCTGGGCCCGGCAAGCATTGGACGCCTGGCAACGGGTTTGGAGAGTCGAGCAGCAGCCACCTCTTCCGGCTCCCGGCAGGAAGTCACGAACAGTGCTATGCTTTTGGCCATCTAAATCGATCCCAGTCCACTGCCCGGTTGCGCAACCGGCATGAGCGGTGGGCTGTGGCCCTTCCGGCCTGCTGCCCTCGGAATGTGCGCAACCCGTGCCCGACGGCGGAAGGGACCAACGGTAAGGATGGAGGAAAGACGATATGCGCCCAGGCAAATTGGCTGGCCCAGGAAAACTGGCAATTTGGATGCTTCTCGCCGCATGCGCCGTGGCGGCGTCCGCGGCAACTGTCAAGCCGAGGATTCTGAACCGCATTACGGTGCCCGCAAGCGCGGCGCAGTGCGTCGCTGTGAATCCGAACCTGAACAAGGTTTATGTAAGCGGCGGTGCATCGGCCAGCCAGCAGTTGGTCGAGATTAACGCCGCCAATTACCGGCAGATCGTGATGGGGACTGGCAGCTGCGCCAGCGTGGACACGGCAACCAACCACGTGTGGGCAGCCGGAGTGTACGACGGTTCCGCATTGGTCTATGACGGATCGACCCGCGCGTTGATCCAAACCGTTCCTCTTGGGGGTTGCCCCGTGGGCATGGGATTTGACTCCACGAACGGGCGGGCATGGGTGGGCGCGCAGTGCGGTGCCGGCAGCGACCCCACCTTCGCGGTTGACGGCCGCACCTACATGATCCAGGCCGGCCCCATCCGCAGCGGCGGCGTGTACTGGGGCAATCCGATTGCAAATCCCGCGACGGGGAGGGCCTACTTCGGAGCCACAACCACCGGCCCGCCTGCCTCACTCAGCATCGATCCCAACAGCGGGTTCGTGCAGACTGTCGAGCCCTTCGGCAACGTGATCGCGGTTGACCCGGTGCACAATCTGCTCTTTGCCCTTCCGCAGGGCGGTGGACCACAGCTACAGATCGTCTCCGGCGGTCCCGGCGCGGAGTCCATCCTGCGCACGGTCAACAAGCCGTTTACAGCCGGCGCTCTGGCGGTCAATCCCGCGCTGGGCCATCTCTACGTGGGCAATAGCCAGGGCAACAGCATCGAGGTGCTTAACGAGACCACCGGCGCTCCGCTGGCAACTATCCCTCTGGGCGCGGGCGGCAGCGTGATCCGGTTGGCTGCCGACACCCGGCGCAACCGGCTCTATGCCCTGGTATCAACGGCCAACGGCACGCAGCTGGTGGCAATCCAGGACGCGGCTGCCAAGTAGCTCGTGGGCTGCGGCCCTCGCGCTATGCTTTCTGTTTGAGGTTGATTCCGATGACCCAGGCCGCTCCTCGCCCCCAGCTTGCACATCTCACCGCAGCACTCAACGATCTCCGCGCCAAGGGCACGCACTTCCGGCTGCGCGTGCTCGACGACCAGCAGGCGCCCGTGTGCCATTACGACGGGCGCGAGGTCATCAATCTCGCGAGCAACAACTATCTCGGCCTCGCCAACCATCCCAAGCTCATTGAGGCAGCCGTCGCCGCCACCTACGCGTTTGGAGTGGGCTCGGGAGCTGTTCGCACCATCGCCGGAACCATGCGCATTCACATGGAGCTTGAGGAGAGGATTGCGCGCTTCAAAAATGTCGAGGCTTGCGTGGTTTTTCAAAGCGGCTTCGCGGCCAATGCGGGAACCGTCAGCGCCATCCTCGGCAAGGAAGACTTCATCCTCTCCGACGAGCTCAACCACGCTTCGATCATCGATGGCGCGCGGCTTTCAAGGGCAACCATCAAGGTCTTCAGGCACAAGGACTTGGCCCACTGCGAACAATTGCTCCAGGAGTTGGAAAACACGCCCGGCCACAAGCTGGTCATTACCGACGGCGTCTTCTCAATGGATGGCGACATCGGCCCGGTAGACAAGCTGGCCGCGCTGGCTGAGAAGTACGGCGCCATCATGATGGTCGACGACGCGCATGCCTCGGGCGTGCTGGGTCGCAATGGGCGCGGCTCCGTCGATCACTTCAAGATGCACGGAAAGGTCGACGTGCAGGTGGGCACGCTTTCCAAGGCCATTGGCGCGCTGGGCGGTTACGTCTGCGGTACGCGCGATCTCATTGACTACCTCTACCACCGCGCGCGGCCGTTTCTCTTCTCCACCTCGCATCCGCCGTCGGTCGCGGCCACCTGCATTGAAGCGTTCAACATTTTGGAGACTGAGCCCGAGCGCATCGAGCGCCTGTGGGCCAACACCCGCCACTTCCAGGGCGAGCTCAAGCGCGCTGGCTTCAACATCGGCGGCGTGACGACGCCGGCAACAGAAACGCCCATCACGCCGATTATTATTGGTGACGGCCGCACCGCCATGGACTTCAGCCGCGCGCTCTTCGAGGAAGGCGTGATGGCGACGGGCATCGCATTTCCCACCGTACCGGAAGGCAAGGCCCGCATCCGCGCCATCGTCACCAGCGAACACACCCACGCCCAGCTCGATCAGGCGCTCGAAACCATGGAGCGCGTCGCGAAGCGGATGGGGATTCTACAATAGGCAACAATGATCGCTCACCTGCGCGGCAAACTCATCTTCAAGCAACCCGGCCAGGCTATCGTCGAGGCCGCGGGCGTTGGCTACGACGTCGCCATCTCTATTCCTACGTTCACGGCGCTGCCCTCGCTGGGCGCCGAGGCCGCGCTGCACATTCACACCCAGGTCTCGGACGACCAGATCGCGCTCTTCGGATTCTTGGAGAGTGACGAGAAGCGGCTCTTCGAGCGGCTCATTACCGTGAGCGGCGTAGGACCGAAGCTCGCCATCAAAATGCTGAGCGGGCTTTCGCCGGAGCGCACCGTCCAGGCCATCCGCGCGCAGGACCACGCGCAGCTCACGCGTATCCCCGGCGTCGGCAAAAAGCTGGCCGAGCGCCTCGTGGTCGAGCTCAAAGACAAGCTCGATGATTTTGCCGTCGCGCCCGTGCAGCCCTCGGTGCAGGGCCCGGCCGTAGACGACGTGCTTTCCGCGCTCGTGAATCTCGGCTACCAGCGCCTGGCCTCGGAAAAGGCCATCGAGCAGGCCATCGCCAAAGACAAAGCGCTCGCCGCCGACTTCGACGGATTGTTCCGCGGGGCGCTGAAAATCATCCGCTAGGCGCACGGAAGACTCAGCCTGCGAAACCGGCAAAAATCGGTCGTTTCGCGATTCTTATGCTCCTTTTGTTTTCCTGGCCCAGATCTGTAACCCTCTATTCGATCAATCCGGTCTAATCTAAAAGAACCGCTCGTTCTTGATTTCCCCTTGAGCGTTTACCTTCCCTGTGCGCAAAGGATGATTTGATTGCGTTTTACTGTAGCCGTAACAATTATCGGCGTCGCCCTCAGTGTCCGCGCCGGGTCCATGCCGATTCCGAATACGATTCGGATCGTCAATCTGGCGCCCGCGTGCACCCTCGCGGCCGATACCGATTCGATTGTCGCCTCTATTGATCCCTACGGCGCGGCTGACAGCACGTCGGAACTGGACGCGCCAGTCGGCCCCCAATCCGCATCGGGCGGTAACTCCAACGACCCACACACCAATCCGCTCCCTGCGCCAGATCCCAAGGTTCCTGTCGACGCGAATGGCAACTCCATTCCGCTTGAGCACCGGCAGCCGCAGCGCATTCTCGGTTTCATGCCCAATTTCCGCTCCGTCTCCGCCGGAGCCAAACCTCCTCCACCCGGATGGAAGTACAACTTCACGGTTGCCACGCACCAGGCCACGGATTATTCGTCGTTCTTGTTTCTTGGGCTCACCTCTCTCACCGCCGAGGGCACGAACGAGCATACGGCTCTCGGCAAGGGCATAGGCGGCTTTTATGCCTACACGTGGCGCGGCTTCCTCGATAAGACCGACAACACCTATCTTTCCGCATGGCTGCTTTCTTCGTTGCTTCACGAGGACACTCGCTTCTACGCGCTTGGCAACGATCACAGCATTCCCATCCGTGCTCTTTACGTCATCAGCCGGCAGGGTGTGGCGCGCACCTACGGCGGCCGGCAAACCCCGAACGTTGCCGGACTCGGCGCCAAGGTTCTCGCCCAGGTGGTTTCGCGAGCGTATTACCCGGCCAGTGCGACCACGTTTCCCGTCCTCGCCAGCAAGTTTGGCTACTCGGTGATGCGCGATGTCATGTTCTCGTCGATTCGCGAGTTCTATCCTGATATAGCAGCGCACTTTGTTCGCAAGCACCAGGTTAGGATGGCCGCTAAGGCCGCGCAGCTCGATGCGGCAGCTCACTGACGTCCACGCGCATTGCAATAGAGAAGCAACGATCCACAGCTTGCACAACGCAATTCGATAAACTTGTTTCGTTATGCCCCGCTCCGCGAAAACTGCGCCCCCAAGCCCCGCTCTTCCCTACTTCCGCCCCGAAGCCCTCACCTTTCTGCGCAACCTGAAGCGCCACAACGACCGCGCGTGGTTTCAGCCGCGTAAGGCGCAGTTCGAGGCCGAGCTGCGCGAGCCGATGCTGGCCGTGGTGCGCAAAATTACCGATGCTATGGTGGACTTTGCGCCCAACCACGTGCGCCCGGCCGAGAAATCCGTTTTTCGCATCTATCGCGACACGCGCTTCAGCTCCGACAAGCGGCCCTACAAAACCCACGTGGCCGCGTGGTGGTCGCACCAGGGATTCGAAAAGACCTCCGGCGCGGGCTACTACTTCCACGTGAGCCCCAAGGAAGTGATCGTCGCCGCCGGCTCCTACATGCCCGACAAGGATCAGCTCGCCGCCATCCGCCACTGGCTGCTCGAGCATCACGCCGAATTCCGAAAACTCCTCCGCAGCCCGAAAGTGCGGAAGCATTACGACGAATTTGAAGGCAACGCGCTCACACGCCCGCCCAAGGGCTTCCCGTGCGAGCATCCGGGCATGGATCTCATCCGCTGCCGCCAGTGGGGACTGGCCGCGGAGCTGCCCGCGAAGGCCGCGCTTCAAAAAGACCTTGCCGACGTGGTCATACGCTACTTCAAAGTGGCCGCGCCCGTAGTTGACGCGCTCAACACCCCGCTTGCCGCCGCGTTCGTGCCCAAAAAGCGCGTCCTCTTTGGCCTGCGTTAGGCCCTCAGCCGCCGGCTTTCAGCTTTCTTCTGCCCGGACCGGACTTTCCGCTCATTCCCAAAGGGTTGTGCCCGCATGAAAGAACTGGTCCCTGTTCCCTGGCCCCTACGTCCCGCCTTCTTGCTCCCTCGCTCCCTTGTTCCCTCGCCCTTGCATCATGTGAGCTAAATCACATCCCCACCCCCGCCCGCCGGTTGACCATGGTCATGCAGGCACGTATCGTAAAAAGTGTAGAGACCATGAAAAAATCCCCGAAAACTGTGCAGGTCAGTATCGCCGTCGCCGTCATCCTGGGCACCATCGCCTGGCTGGCTTATACCGGTTACGGCTCCAGCAAGAGCTATTACGTCACCATCGCCGAGCTCGGCGGAATGGGCGATAAGGCGTATCACAGCAATCTGCGCGTCGAGGGTTTCGTCGAGCCCGGCTCCATCGAGCGCAACGGACCGCACGTGGAATTCGTACTGAACGAATTCGAAAGCCATTCGCCCAAAGCCCCAAACGGACGCGTTCTCAAGGTGAGCTACAAGGGATCCGAACCGCCGCCTGACACCTTCAAGGACGACGCGCAGGCGCTCGCCGAAGGCACCTATGGCCGCGATGGCGTTTTTCATGCCACGGTGCTCCAGGCCAAGTGCGCCAGCAAGTACGCACCGGCGCAGCCTGGCGCGCAGCCGCCTGCTCCGGCCTCAACCAAGCCGGCCAGCGCATCGAACACTGCGCCTCCGCCTGCCTCCTCAACCCAAACCGCCGCCAACTGATCGCATGACCGCGAACGCATGATGACCGCGAACGCATCGGGCGCCGAACCCACTGAGCATTGCGCTCGGGTCGATATTTCAGCTCGGGGCCGTATTTGCGCTCGGCTCGATCAAGTGTCCAAGCTCTTCGGCAGCTTCGCCGCGCTGCGCCAGGTCACAGTCGATCTCGAGCCCGGCCGCTGCTATGTGCTGCTTGGCGAAAACGGCGCGGGCAAATCCACGCTGCTGCGCATCCTCGCCGGATTGCTGCGCCCCAACTTCGGCACCGTCCGGGTCTTCGGCAACGCGGAACCGCAGCAGGAACGCACCCGCATCGGCTACATGAGCCATGCGGCCATGCTCTACGACGAGCTCACCGCCCAGGAGAACCTGCGCTACTTTGCCAGCCTCTATCCCGGCCGCAACTGCCTCACGCCTGCCGATGCTTTGCGCCAGGTGGGCCTCGATCCTGAGTTGAACCGGCCCTTCGGCCAGTATTCGCAGGGCATGCGCCAGCGCACATCGCTCGCGCGCGTGCTCATTTCGTCACCGGAGCTCCTGCTGCTCGACGAGCCTTTTTCCAACATGGACGTGGAGAGCGCGCGGCAAATGGTCGAGCTACTGGCCCGTTTTCGGCAGAGCGATCGCACCATCGTCCTCACCACGCACCAGCGCGATCTCGCCGCGCCCATTGCCGATTGGGTGCTCACCCTCCATGCCGGCCGCGTCGCATCATTCGAGCCCGGGAGACCGACGCTATGAAGACTAATGGCGCACGTTTCCTTGAATCGCTCGGCATCGCATTCGAACTGCGCGAGTACGAGGTCGACCCTGACGATCTCACTGCAATTACGGTTGCAAAGAAGATCGGCATGCCCGCCGAACAGGTTTTCAAAACTTTGCTGACGACGACCGGCGCAGGCGATTACGTTTTCGCCGTCATTCCCGGCGACGCAGAGCTCGACTTCAAAAAACTCGCGCGCGCCGCAGGTTGGCGCAAAGCGGAGATGGCTTCGCTCAAGGATGTGCAGCCGTTCACCGGTTACATTCGCGGCGGCGTTACCGTCTTCGGCGCGAAAAAACCCTATCCGGTCTTCGTCGATGAAACCGCCATCCTCTTCGATCGCATCAGCGTTTCCGCGGGAACCCGTGGCACGCAACTGATTCTCGCTCCTGACGACTATCTCCGCGCCGCAGCCGCGCTCGGCGAGCCTGTCGAGACCGTCGATCTGACGAAAGACACGAAGCCTTCCACAACGGAGAGTCACGCATGACCCGCGCTCTCTGGACGCATCTCGCCAAGGATCTCCGCATCGAGTGGCGCACCCTCGACGCCATGATCTCCATGCTCTTTTTCTCCGGCCTGGTGGTGGTGCTCTTCTCCATCGCCTTCGATCCGCGCGGCGAATTCTCGCAGCAAATCGCAGGCGGCGTGCTCTGCGTGGCCACCATGTTCGCTTCGGTCAGCGCGCTCAATCAGGCCTGGGCGCGCGAAATCCGCCATCAAGTGATGGACGCGCAGCGCATGGTTCCCGCGCCGGGCGCAGAGCTCTACCTCGCCAAGGCCATCGCCAACTTCCTCTTCGTCACTATCGTGCAAGTCATTCTGGCGCCGTTCTTTTTCATCTTTTACAACCTGCACATCGCGGGCAACGCGTGGCTGCTGGCGCTGGTGCTGCCGCTGGGAACCTGGGCTTTGGTAGGCAACGGCGTCTTCTTCGCCGCGCTCTCCATGAGCAGCCGCAACCGCGAGTTGCTGCTCTCGCTGATCCTCTTTCCCATCTTCATTCCCGCGCTGCTCGCCATGGTGCAATCCACCACCGCCATCTTCACCGGCGAAAGCGATCCGACTTTGTGGATCAAAATGCTTCTCGGCTACGACATCATCTTCACCACTGCGAGCCTGCTGCTCTTCGACACCATCTTCCACGCGGAGTAGCGACCAAAAATCGCATGCCATCCTGAGCGAGTCCCGGCGTGCTGAGACGAGTCGAAGGACATGCATTTGCTTCTCGTCTTGTATCAGGACATGAGTTCACTCATGCCGCAACCCGCCCACCCATTTTCCAGGAAATCAAGTCCGCAGCGAAGCGGAATGCCGTCACTTCGCTTCTCTGCGAAAATCGCCGCTCTTGCCGCCGGATTTTCGCTCGAGGCGAATTTCGCGGATCACGATCCCTTTGTCGAGCGCCTTGGTCATGTCGTAGACAGTGAGCGCGGCGACAGCGGCCGCGGTGAGCGCTTCCATTTCGACGCCGGTTGCGCCGACAGTCGCCGCCGTCGCCGTGATGCGCACGCCGTCAGCAACCAGCTCGGTTGCGACATCCACGTGCGTGAGCGCGAGCGGATGGCACATGGGAATGAGTTCGGCGGTGCGCTTGGCGGCCTGGATGCCGGCGATGCGCGCGACTTCAAGCGGATTGCCTTTGGGGTTCCTGGGCAGCGCGGCGACGACCGCGGCGGACAGCGCAACGAAGGCCGAAGCGGTTGCGGTGCGACGCGTGGGTTGCTTCGAGCCGACGTCGACCATTACGGCCTGGCCGGATGCGTCGAAATGCGAGAGGCGCACTGTCTCAGGTTTCTGGCGCGAAAGGTGCGCAGGCTTCGGTGCGGGTTTGGGTTTGGGCATGAGAGTCCTCAGAGCAGAAGAATGTTGACCATTGCGCCCGCGTCGAGCGAGCCGGATTCGTCGGGCACGACCAAGTAGCAGTTGGCCAGCGCCATGGCGGCGAGATCGCCGGAACCTTGCCAGCGGACGAGCTTCACTTCGGGCACGGGGCCGGAAAAGGTGCACGCGGCGGGCAGAAAGCGCGTCAGGCTCGGTTTGGATTTCACGTCAGCAGCCAGGCGCGCCAGAGCGAAACGCGGCCCGCGATCGAGTCTGCCGGCAAGTGCGCCCAGAACCGGCGCAGCAAAGAGCAGGAACGTGACGGCGGAAGAGACAGGATTCCCCGGCAGCCCCATAAAGCAGCACTTCGTGCCGCCTTGTTTGGACTTCGTGCCATTTTGGTTTTGGACGGGGCCGGTGGAACGCCGCGGCAGCTCTCCAAAAACCACCGGCTTGCCCGGCTGCATGCGCACGCCGGTGAAGTGGAAGCGGGCTCCGGCGCGAGCGAGAGCGGGTTCGACGAGGTCGAACTTGCCTGCGGAAACGCCGCCCGTAATCAGTAACAGCTCGGCCGTGGCAGCGCGGGCAATCGCGGCGTCGAGAGATTTGGCGGTGTCGCGCGCGATAGGCAAGATCCACGGTGTGCCGCCGGCTGCTGACACCATCGCGGCCAGCATGGCGGAGCTGGAGTTGCGAATCTGGCCCGGCCTGGGTGTGGCGGCGATGGGCACAAGTTCGTCGCCCGTGGAGAGAATAGCCACGCGCGGCTTGGCGAAAACGGTGAGGGTCGTACAGCCGCAGGACGCAGCCAGCGCAATCTGCGCGGCGCCGAGCAGGGTTCCGGCGGGCAGCAACGCGTCGCCTTTGCGCGCCTGCGCGCCACGGGCCACGATGTTGTCGCCTTTTTCGATGGTGCGGGGCGGCAAGAGCCGGACGGTTCGAGCGGTGGGTGATCCGGCAGTCTCAACATGTTCCAGCATGACGACCGCATCTGCGCCGCGAGGAACGGGCGCGCCGGTCATGATCTCCCAGGCTGCGCCATGCGGCAGCGGCCCCGAGGGAGGATCGCCCGCACGGCTGGTGCCGGCGACGGCGAGCGGCCGATGTGTCGACGCTTCCACGGCACGGCAAGCGAAACCGTCTCGCGTGGATCGAGCGAAAGGGGGCTGGGCTGTGTCGGCGCGGAGGGTTTCGGCCAGGACGCGCCCAGCCGCCGAGGCAATGGTCACGCGCTCCGTCGCGGGCTTGCTGCGCGCAAGGCGCTGGGCGCGTTTGGCTACAAAAGCCGCGGCCTCGGCGTAACTGAGCAAGGCGTTGATCGGCTCTCGGGTCATGAAATGGATTGTAGATCGAGGGACGGAATGGATGGAGAGCGCGCGGGTTTTGTGCCGGGTTGGAGAAGACCGGTTGGGGTTCGCGTTCTCCTCCATCTCAACATCGAGATGTGGGCGCCCGGCAATGGATTGTAGATGGAGACGCGACGCCGGAGATTGCGCTTTGCCGCAATTACACAAAGGGCGTCCACCTTGGCGGACGCCCTTCGATCAGTTCGCGCGGAGGCCGAGGTGCTTCGACTTCACTTCGCCGCCTGCTGCAGGATGCCCGTCACGTCTGCAGAGAACTGGCCATGCGGCGCCAGTTGCAGGTATTTCTGATAGGCCGCAATGGTTTCGGGAGTCAGAACGATCTTCCTCGGGTCCTTGGGGTCCGGGGCCGCAAACTGCTGAAGCAATCCCTGGCCTTTGATGTAGTAGAGAATGGCGAGGCTGGGATCGTTCGGGCTCGGATCCGCCTTGATGGCCTCATCGGCCGCGGCAGCCATCGCTGCGGAGTTGTTCTCCTGGAAGAAGATGATGGCCTGGTTCCTGAGATTGAGAAGCGCGTTCGCGGGATCGGCTTTGGCGGCTGCGTCAAAGGCAGCGTTGGCCTCAGGGACCTGACCGATGCGGGCGTAGACTTCGCCCAATCCGGCCTGCGCCTCACCGATCACGGGCATGCGCGGCTTCTTGGCGGCAGTCTCCAGATCGATCGCCTTTTTGTAGGACGCGATCGCGTCATCGTACTGCTTGAGCCCAGCCTGCTTATCGAGTCCGGCCTGTCCACGGCCCAGTTCGAACCACAACAAGGCCTCATCCGGCTTGAGGCCCGTGTCCTTGGTCATCAGGCTCACGATATCGTTGTACTTGGCGGTCCTGATCTCGACAATCTTGTTGGCAAGATCGGTCTTGGATGGGTTGCCGCCCAGAGCCTGCGTCGCGGTCACGGTCGCGTTTTCAATGTCTTTCTGGTCCTGCGTGACAACCTTCAGATCGGCCATCAACTGGGCGATGAGGACATTGGCCTTCATTGCGTCGGCGTTGGTCTTCTTCAACTCCTCAAGTTTCTTTTTCTCTTCCGGCGACATCTTGTCGATATATTCCTGGCGCGACATGTCGATATCCTGGACGATATCCTGCCCGGCGACGATCTTGACGCCGCGGATGGCATCGGTCAACTGGCCGGCCGGGAGGTTTGCCGCACGGTAAACCACCATGTAGGTTCCCTGAGTCGCTTCTCCGGTGTAATTGCCTGTGTCATCGACCGTGAAGGTGAACTTCATGGTCAAGCCGCCATCGGTGGAGAGGCCCACCGTGCCACCGGCCTCAGGCATGCCCGTGGGATTGATGACTTTGCCGTGAATTTTGCCCGTATTTGCAGCGGGCGCTTGCTGTGCGTGCCCGGGCGCGAGAGCCAATGCCAAGAGTCCCGCAGCAGCCAGGCCCAGCCAACGTGAAAGAGTGCGTTTCATGTTTTCTCCTTAAGAGCGGCGGGAAGCATACTGCCCGCAGGCTCAAAAAATTCGAAATCTCAGGCGCGGCGGAAGAAACTCATCCGGTTGAGCGCATCTGTGAGCAAAACCCAAGTTAAATCCAACCGCGTAACCTGCACAAGGGGGACTCCGGCCAACTCTGTTCCGGTGCGCCGGATATTGCGGCGCCGGCCCAGTTGTCTTGACGAAAAGGCCCGCCCGCAGGTTGCCCATGCGTCGCGCAGTCTTCACGCTCCGCGCCGATTGCGATTCTTATGGTAGAGGGGCGGGCGCGGCTACGAGTGTGGCCTGTATCACACACTAAAATCAAGGCATGGGAACGATTATACGAAGTGCAAC
>Ga0326727_10018155_pt1 | contig 14417 bp, 9 predicted proteins | sample MB2enrmetagenome_FD_207643 | JGI IMG/M metagenome (GOLD analysis project Ga0326727, IMG submission 207643) | Lab enriched peat soil microbial communities from McLean, Ithaca, NY, United States - MB29MY | ecosystem: Environmental > Terrestrial > Soil > Wetlands > Peat | place: USA: New York...
TCTGTGACTTTGATGTCGTACATGCTCTACACGGTGGCTCCGGAGACGATCCAGCTTCATCACACTCGGCACCTCTATTACACCATCCCCTTCGTTGCCTACGGGCTGTTCCGCTATCTATTCAAGACGCAGGAGGGCAAGGGAGATGGTCCGGTCGAGGTGCTTTCTCGCGATCCTATTTTCCTGGTGAATGGCCTTCTGTGGTTGGCGGCCGTCGGGGTTGTTCTCTATCTCTTCCCATGAGGTCAAGCTTGCATTTTTCCACCGAATATTTGCTCGACACGCTCTCCAGCCTGGCTGTCTTACTCGGACCCCTTCCGTTGGGACTGGTGGTCGCCAAACGATCGCAGCCCGCATCGGGCGAGGAAAAGCTGGCTTTTCAGACTGCGGCTATCCTGTCAACGTGGTGCGTTACACAGAGCGGAATAGCCGTCGCGACGGGTAGCGCGGGCCTGCTCCGACTGTTTTACGTAGTCGGCGCCGAAGCTCTCGTCGCTGCGGTCGGCCTCGTACTACTCTTTCGAAGCCCGGAAACGCGTTCAGGAGCAATTTCCGGCCGAGGCCGCAAGCCACGTTCCACTGCTGAAATTCTGAGCGCAGGTCTCGTCTGCCTCACCGGCATTTATTTGCTCTGGCAGGTCGTTACGGTTCCTGTGACCGAATACGACTCTCTGATGTATCATTTGCCGGCGACGGCTCGGTTTTACCGCTCGGGAACGCTACAAATCCCGGAGCAGTTCAGCGCGACACAAATCGGGTATTACCCCTACAGTTGGGAAGCAACCGGCACGCTGATGGTTTTGCCCTTGCGTGAGGATCTATTTGTCCTTCTGCCCAACCTCGTCGCGGCGGCTCTACTTGGAATTTCGATCTATCTACTAGCAACACAAGCCGGAGCCGGGCGATCGGCTTCTTTGGCGTGTGCCGGCATTGTCATCACTTATCCGATAACCATCGCAACCATTGGCTCAGCTCACGTCGACTTGCCGTTGGCAACGTTTTTCGCAGCGTCACTCGCCTTCAGCAAGGCGTACGCGCGCTCGCGGAATCCGTGGTGCCTATTCCTCGCTGTCTCCATGGCCGGGATGATGGCGGGCGCCAAGACGTCAGGCCTGATATATCTCGTCTTAGCCGCACTCGGAGCGATATGGTTCCTGGCGACGACAAGGTCAGAGACTTCGCAGATTTACTCGGGAATACGGTCTGCTGCGATTGCGAGTCTTATCGGGTTGATCGCGTCCGGTTGGTGGTACTGGTATGTGCGGAATTGGATAAACGTCGGGAATCCGCTGGGTCTGGTACCGGTTCGGTTGGCCGGGGTGACAATTCTACCGGGCTCAATGGACGTGAGCGAGGTAAGTCAAACCACGCTGGCTCATTTGTTCAGTTTCTCAAATCTGAGTCATGTGAAGATATTCGCTCGGGCGGTGAATCGAGAGCTGGGCTTAGGGTTTATCGCACTGACTCTCGTCGTCCCGCTCGCGCTCGTGGTCTTGTGCGTTCGGCCGAAGTGGATTAATCGAGACACACTGTTTTACATCGCTCTGTCGGCCGGTACCGCGCTAGTTTACTGGTTCACACCCTATAGCGCGGATAACGGATCGCACGATTGGCAAATCACGCCGTGGATCGGGCAGGGGATTCGCTATGCGTTTCCCCTCCTTACGTCGTTAGCCGTCAGCGCTGCGATTCTAGCGACTACCGTCCGGATGCCAGCCGCTTTGCTCGTGGCACTCTTGCTGGCGAACTGCACGCTTCTTCTGATCCATGAGACTGAGTTCGTTTACTTGTATGCGACGTGTCTGGCCGGCGTCGGCGTTCTGGCGAATCAACTGCGATCCGTCTCCATCGGGCGATGGTTCCAGCGATTCGCACTTGCGGGCACTATGGCGGGGTTCATTGCGTTCTTGCTGCTTACGCCAATGCTCAGTAGCAGACGGGACGCACAGCGGGCGGATAAGTACGACGGCTTGGTCCATTTCATCGACGAGAACACGCAGCCGGGTGATGCGGTCGGGTATATTGCCAGCCATAAGTCATACTTATTTGCCGGCAAGCGTCTCGATCGCGCTCCTCTATATTGTCCTCCCGAGCCAGCTCAGGAGCCGGGAACGTGGGCACAGTCCTTGAGAGAGCGCGGTATCGTACTCATCGCCGCCGGGCCGGTGGTTTTCGGGTTTGAGAACGAGCGAGCCCTTGGCTGGCTGGCGCACCGGCGGGACTTGTTCATCCCTGTTTTCGGAAGCGATCTTCAATCTCAGGTGATGGTTTATCGCCTGGCTGACAATCGAATCGTCAAGTGAATTACCGACATCCGGGAGGTAACTTGCGAGCGTTGTCCGGCATCAAGAAAAGTGGGAGTTTTGCTTGGAGTTTTTGTATCAAGCTAATAGCTTTCAGCCGTCAGCTATCAGCTGCGGATGTGACTAGCGATACAGCGTTTCGCAAGGTTAAAGGGGCAGCGTGGCGACGATAGCTGGCCGACGCGTTCCGTTCACTTCGACTTGCAGAGTGGTCCCGGCATCCTGACTTCCGCGGCGAACATAAGCCAGGCCGACGCCGCCCAGGCGAGGCGAGACGGCGCTTGAAGTCACACGGCCCACTTCCTTGCTGTCTGCGAAGAGCAGACTATTGTGCGGCACCGGACCGTCCGGCAGCTTGACCCCCAGCAAGGTGCGATTGACCTGCCCGCGATCGCGGGCCATGACGATTGGCTCCTGGCCTAAATAGCAACCCTTCGTGTAGCAAATGGCCTGCTTGATTCGGCCGACTTCGGGTGCGAACGTGTTCTCGTCGAGATCCAGGCCAAGCGCCGGCGTGCCGGCCTCGATGCGGAGGATTTCATACGCTTCACGTCCGGCCGGCTTGCCTCCGGCGCGAGCAAGCAACTGCCAAACATTGCCCGCGCGAGCCGCCAGGCAAACGATGTCGTAACCCGGCACGCCCAACAAATCATGACGGCGAATGTGGCACGTATCGCTGACACCAAACGTTCGCATCATGTGCTGGAGGTCTTCGAGAGGCGGAACGTCGTCGAGCAGAGCCTTTTCCAACACCATGTGCGCCTGCGGCCCGGCGAGGTGAATCTGGGCGAACTCGCGCGTTCTGTCGGCAAACTCCACCTGCTCGCTGATGACGTAATGATCGAGGTGCTGTATCAGCTTCTCGGCTGTTCCGGGCGCCGTGTCGAGCCAAAGCGCCGATCGGCCGTCGTGCAGCAGAAGGTGATAAACATAGACGTGCGCAACAATTCGCGCCTTGTTTGTCGTCAAGAACGCTTCGCAACCAGCTCCCACGGGGAGATTATTGATATCGTTTGTCGACAAGTTGTGCAGAAACATCGCGGCTTCTTTACCGGTCAGCTCGACCTTGCCGCGGTGGGAGACGTCGAAGAGGCCGGTCGCGGTTCGTACGCGGTCATATTCTGCCGCAGTATCGCCGAAGTTCGCGGGCACTTGCCAGCCGGCATCTTCTGTGAAAACTGCGCCTGTTTGGGCAGATATATCGTGAAGCGGAGTTCGGTCCGCCATGGTAGCGCTCCGATGCGAGTTCAGTCGTCGGTGAGAATTGCCCGGGCTTTGTGAGCGTCGTCGAGGAAGAGACACGTTCCGCCGGCATCGAGCAGTCGTTGCGTCTGCAGAGCAGATTCCAACGGAGTGGCCGACATCTCTTCCACCAAATCCGCGTCGAGCTTGCTCACGAGCGACAATCGAGCATGGCTGGCCGCCGAGGCCCAACGGGCAACCGGGAGTTGTTCCGGGGCGGGAGTCTGTCCCAGTCGAGACGCGATCTCCGTCAGATCATCGGCACCGCGGAGTATCTCAAATGCCGGGCCGGGCTCGATATCGACCTCGCTCAACAACACGATCCTGCCGCCCGGCCGAACTACGCCGGCAGCGCACGCCGCGGCCGCTGCCAAGTCGGCAATCGTGTGCCGCGACGGATCGCCGCTCACGCCCGCAACTACGACATCAGCTGCCGCAGAGATACGCTGCAGCCAGCGGCTTTCGAATCTTTGCCAGCCCTCGCCACTGGCAGCGGTCGAGCCGGCGACGACGTCGGCGACGCCATCGCAAGAAGCTGGGATGACCTGCACAAAGAACGGGGCGCCGAGCAGCCAGGCTGCTTCGAGAGCTTCTACCATGATCGGCCAAGGCTTCGTGCCCGGCATGTGCAGATGGCCGGTCTGGTACAGGGCGGAACGTGTATCGACGTCTGAAAAAGTCGGGAATATGGCGGCCTCGGCGCCGCCGTGACCGAGAACCGGATCGTAGCGCCGGCCGGAGAGCACGACGAGCTGGTCGGCATCAACGACGTGTTGATTGAGATAGAGGCGGCGTCCGCCACGCGTGGTGGCAAGGTAGCGCAGGCGTTTGCGCTCGTTAGGGTCGTGGATTTCGACGCGTGCTTCCTGATACTCATCCGGCAAGTCATCGACCCACGGTTGACCAGTTGTCGACGGCGGAACGAGTAGAGTAATGGCCTCTGCAGTCACGCCCGCCCGCGTGACGTGCTCGAGAATAGGCACGAGGAGCTGGCCGAGGGACGGAAGCTGTTCGTCGACGACGATGGTCAGGTGATCATCGGGAGTTAGCGCACGCCGCAGGGGCGGATACTCGTACGGCGCCTCGAGCGCTTCGCGGACAGCTGCGGCTGGATCGGACACGCCGCGATCGCTCGGACGCGCGCCGCGCACGATGCGGCTCTCGTCGGCTTCGAGTTCGACTTGCTTCATGCCGTAGTTAACTGCGACGCGCATGCCTGACTCCGCTGGCTGTCCCGTCCCATCATTGTAGGGATGCCTGCGGTGCAAGTCGAATAAAGGTGTCAGGACCCTTTTTCAGTCCGCTTGCATCGATTACTTGCGCAAAGTCACTTCTAGTTGCAGGTTGTACTCCGCTTGGCTCTCCCGACCGCGAGGCGGTCTGCCACGGAGAACCGCTTTTTCGCCGTCGATGGCGTAATAGAACGGCTGACCGGTAAACGGATCGACCGGCAGCGGCACGGTAATGTCCGAAAGCTTTGAAGGAAGCGTTCCCTTTTCGGCGGCGTACAGGCGAATAGCTTCAACCTGCCGGAGCAGCGCGAGGCGTTGTTCCACTCGTCCCCGATTCTGCAGAATAAGAGAGACGGAGGCACTGAGGCGAGAGAACAGCCACTGCTCGCGCTCATGTTTCGACGCCCGCGGCGCGGCGTCCGCAATCCATATGGGCAGTCCTCGCATTTTCGTGACGTCTTGAAGGTCGGCTTCGAACCAGCGCTTCTCATCTAATAACACGATCTGTTGGGCGGGCAGTTTCTTGACGACCTCATCTATGTATCCCGCTTCTACCAGACGCTTGCGAGCGCCCGTCATGAACTTGTCGTCGCTCGCTTTCTCCTTTACCCACTCGGTAGGAGTCTTTGCAGGGGTGAAAGGTGGCGCCGCGACAAAATACGAATCATCCAATCGCAGACTGGCCAGTAATACTCCCTCCTCCGCTCGCACACGGGGAACCTGCAACGGCCATGCGCGAGCAGATAAACCGTGTTTCAACTGCATGTCATCGTATAGTTGATCCAAGTCTTGCAGCACCTTCGTCAATTGTGCCGGGGTCAATGGCGTCGTCGTATCGAACGGGGCGAAGAGCATCCCATCCACGAGACTTTCCCCCTGCATCCCCTGTCGCAGGTCGATAAACGGGCTCGGTAAATCGGTCAGTGCCCAGTAAAGGTTCGGGCAGTCCGGCTGTTGTGCCATTTCCATCAATACGTCTGCGGATTGTCTGGTAACGCTCATACTGACGACGCTGCCGATGAGCGTCGGATGTTGATCGATGTGACGGGCGAGGGCCAGGATCGTCTGTGCTGTGCGAATGGCATCGTCAAATCGCCGCCCCGCGATTTCAACGCGGCAACGAACCATGAGCGCATCCTCCAGCCGGCGCATTTGCTGTAGTTCCGGCAGCAGGAGACGGATGCCAGCGCTTTTCAGCCGAGGAAGGACCTGCCAATCGGGCGTGTCGAGCCGTGCCGCATAATCAGCCTGGCGCAGCGCGTCGCCGCCGTAGTCGTGTAGCTCCTTTAGCGGCAACTCCTTTAGCGGCATTTCCTTCCATTTGTAGCGATTCGACACGGCGGTTGTTTGATAGAAAAACTGCTCCGACTCCATGAAGCACTTCATGTAGCCTTGAATGGGGTTTCCAGGATTCAGCGCCTTCAGGTCGGGCAACAGCGTGTACCGTAGCGCCGGCGTCGGTGCGCGCATCCCTTGAACGGACAGGGATATGATTTTTCGCTTGGGCGCATCTTCAGCCATCGCAGTTAGCGGCAATGCCGCTACTGTTGCGCAGACCAGAAGCATTCGGACCATGTAAGACCTCCCGGAGCAAGAAGGGCGAAGTTCGCGAGTATCAATTTGTATCGGACAATGCCCGCGAGGCACGAAGCGGCGGGTCATCGGGAACCAGGTCGTCGAGGCCTTTCGGAACCGGTAGCTCCAGCGCTTCGGAAGTGGGACGCGGAATGAACGTGAATGCACCGTCTCGGTGCGAGACAGGCGGGGGCATTTCGGGCGCAGCCGGCGTCGTGGGGACGACGGTGTCGTGTACGGCCGCAGGGACGGACTCAGTCGGGCGCAACACGATGGCAGCAAGTGTGATTGCCTGCGAAAGCGTCAAGCAAGCGACCAGAGACAGCAATAACCGATTCGGCCGAGCGGACGCCCGTCCGGCGGCGAACAGCAAGGCGTCGCGATCTAGACCCGACGTGTCGGGGGTGAAACATTTCAGGAGTTCGTCGATTCGTCGGGACATATTACCCCCAGTGCCTGACGCAGGACGTCGATGCCCGCGCTGTAGCGGCGAAAGGCCGTGCTGGCCGAACACCCGCCCACTTCAGCGATCTGCTCGAAACTGAGTCCGCCCCACAGGCGAGCGACGATCACTTCCCGCTGTTCCGGTGGCAGTCGTTGCAAGGCTGTCACAGCTGTCTCCGCGTCGAGGCCTTCGATCGCAGGTTGGACAAACCAACGAACCGGACGGGCAACGACTGACTCGCGGCGCTGACGTCGGCGTGCCAATTTGGCGGAGTCCAGAGCACCGTTGCGAACGACGCGAAAAAGCCATGCGATGCGATCGTCCGGCGGCCGTCGTTGCGAGACCAGCTTGACGAACGCGTCCTGAACGACATCCTCGGGCGAGTCCGACCACTGCCGCGCATAAAGTATGAGCGGACCGGCGTACGAGTCGATCAACCGTGTTATTTCACCGGTGCTCATTTGCCGTAATGACGACACGCGGGCGAAAATATTCCGCAACGCGCCGACCTCTGTTGGAATCATTCAGGATGAAACGCATTCATGCGTCGGCATGACACTCAATTGACAACCTCAACGAGCGCTGCTATGGTCCTTTTAAACCAGAGGGCGATGGAGTTCGCCTCTAACCGCCTCCGCCAAGCGGGGGCTAATAACTCCTACCATTGAGGCTAATCCTCTTCGGTAGGTCTGTTTGCAGATACCTCCCGGGAGAAACATCCCGGGATTTTTTTTGGCCTGAGCCGAACTTTCGCGATCAAGCGGAAGTGCATCAGGTCATGAATTCGTCGAAGCGAGCGACTGATGAAGGCTCTCGACTTTGCACTGCGGCATCCGTTGACGGTGATGGTCGGCGTATTGGCGGTCGTCATTGGCAGCGTATTCGCCGTGCTTCGCATGCGGACCGATGTGTTCCCCGACCTCAATCAACCGATTATCTATGTCGCGCAAGCCTACGGCGGCATGGATCCGGCTCAGATGGAGGGCTTCATCTCCAATTACTACGAGTACGCATTCCTCTATATGAGCGGGATCGACCATGTTGAAACGAAGAACATGCAGAATCTCGCACTCATCAAGCTCTATTTTCATCCCGGCGTGAATCTAGCGCAAGCGATGGGCGAGGCCGCCATCTATGCCAACCGTGCCAAAGCCTATTTGCCGCCCGGCACCGTGACGCCGTTCATCCTGCCGCTCGACGCCAGCAGCGTGCCGGTCGCCTTCCTGGTTCTTTCCAGTGAAACGCGCAGCATTAACGAGCTGTCGGACCTGATGCTATTCCGCATTCGGCCGATACTCGCCAGCTTGCCGGGCGCCTCCGCGCCGCAGCCCTTCGGTGGCAGTTTGCGGACCATCGTCGTCAATCTCGATCCCGACCGGCTCCGCGCCTACAACTTGTCGCCTCAGGAGGTGGCCGACGCGCTCAACAAGGGCAACATCATCACACCCTCCGGCGATGCGCGCATCAACGACCAGATGCCGATTGTCTCGGTGAACTCCATCGTCGTCGATCCCAACGATTTGGGCGAGATTCCGATCAAGCCAGAGCAAAGTATCTACCTGCGCGATCTCGGCACGATCAAAGACAGCATGGACCTACCTACCGGGTGGGCCATGGTCAATGGCCGGCGTTCGGTGTACATGCCGATCAACAAAACCGGCGATGCATCGACGCTGACCGTAACCAACGAATTGAAAGACAACCTGGCCCAGATGCAGAGCCAGCTTCCCGAAGATGTGAAGCTGGGACTGGAGTTCGACCAGTCACCCTATGTCACCGGGGCGGTCGGCGGCGTGATCGAGGAATCGGCGCTCGGCGCCATCCTGACCGGCTTGATGGTGCTGCTATTTCTCAGGGACTGGCGCAGCGTCATTGTGGTCGTGCTGACCATTCCTCTCTCGCTGATGGGTGCCTTGATCGGCCTGTGGCTCACGGGTCAGAGCATCAACCTCATGACCCTGGGCGGCCTATCGCTAGCGGTGGGCATCCTCGTGGACGAGTCCACGGTCGTCATCGAGAACATTCACACGTGGATGGGCAAGTGCCCGTCGTTGGCGCGCGCCATCCTGGAAGGGACCGCCGAAACGACGGTGCCGATCTTACTCGCGATGCTGTGCATTTTGGCGGTATTCCTACCATCGTTCATGATGGAAGGGGCGGCGCGAGGCTTGTTCGTACCGCTGGCCATCTCGGTCGGCTTTGCGATGGTGTCGGCCTTTATCCTCTCAATTACGTTCGTTCCGGTGATCTCGGGTTGGCTCCTCAAGCTTGATCACCAGCAGCATGGCGAGGCGGCAGCGGAGGGCAGGTTAAGTTTTGCCCGCTTCCGCCGCGGCTATTCCGGCTTTATCCCGATCCTGCTGCGCTGGCGTTGGCTGATCTTGGCAGGCTATGGCGTGGGTGCAGCCGCGATCCTTCTGATTGCTGGCACACAGGTCGGTCGCGAGATCGCTCCGCAAGTCGACTCCGGCCAATTCCAGATGCGTATCCGGGCCGCGACGGGCACGCGGCTCGAGGTCACCGAGGATCTGACTCGGCAAGCGTTGGAAGAAATCAAGCAACTCCTCGGCCCTGATAGCATCGCCGTTTCCGTGGCCTACGTAGGCACCACGGCGCCGACCTATACGGTCAACGCGGTCTACCTGTGGACCAGCGGTACCGACCAGGCGGTGGTGCGCCTGGCTCTTCGACGTGATGCGTACTTGCACGTCGAGGAAGTAAAGGAGCGTATCCGCAATGAACTCCCCGGGCGGCTGCAGCCCTGGCTGACGCGGCGACTGCTCGTCGAAGGGGCGGCACCCGACGTGGCTGAGAGGCGATCGCGACAAGTGCAGGTCTCTTTCGAGCCAGCCGATGTCATCAACCAGGTCATGAGCTTTGGCTCGCCCACGCCGATCGAAGTAGTAACGAGCGGACCGGACCAGGCCAACAATCGAAGCTACGCCGAGAAAATCGCCGAGGGCATGCGCCAGATCCCGACACTCCGCGACTTGCAATACGGGCAAGCGTTCGACTACCCGCGCATCAAAGTTGAAATCGATCGCGAACGCGCTGGATTGGCTGGACTGACCGTCGCCGAGGCATCGACATCGCTCATCGCAGCCACTTCATCCAGCCGCTATGTCGTGCCGGTTTTCTGGGCCGATCCGAAGAGCGGCATCGGCTACCAAGTGCAACTGCAGGTGCCGCCCGCCCGCATCAACTCGCCGGCCGAAGTGGGCATGATCCCCGTGAAGCAGACGACCGATGGGTCGGTGCTTCTGCGTGACGTGGCCAAGCTAGAGCACAGCACCATGCCGCAGGAGTATGACCGCATCAATCAGAAGCGCATGGTCAGCTTGACCGCTAACGTCGTCGGCGAAGACCTGGGGCGAGCGACCGCTCGGATCGAGAAAGCCATCCACGACGCCGGCGATCCGCCGCGTGGCACCAAGGTCGAGATCCGCGGTCAAGTCCCACCCATGAAGCAGATGTTTAGCGGCTTGGCCCTCGGGCTGGGGTTGGCCGTGCTCGTTGTCTTCCTGATGCTGGCGGCCTATTTCCAGTCGATTACGCTCTCCATCGTTTCGGTAGCCACCACGCCAGCCGTCGTCGCGGGGGTGGCCCTGGCGCTATTTTCGACGCACACCACGCTGAACATCGAATCGTTCATGGGTGCGATCATGGCGATCGGCGTGGCCGTCGCCAACGCAATCTTGTTGGTGACATTTGCAGAGCGGGCCAGGCAGAGCGGACTCAGTGCGGCCGAGGCCGCTCGCACCGGAGCAGCAGAGCGCCTGCGACCGATTCTCATGACCAGTTGTGCGATGATTGCCGGCATGGTGCCGATGGCCCTGGGCTTTGGCGAGGGTGGCGAACAGTCGGCCCCGCTGGCCCGAGCCGTTATCGGAGGCCTTGGCTTCGCCACGGCCGCTACGCTTTTGATCCTGCCCGCCGTCTTCACGGTGGTAATGGGATTCCAGGGCATCGGGTCGATCTCGATGCATCCGGATGATCCGGAGAGTGGCGCCTATTCACCAGGGACTGCCCGGTCGGTGCACAATTCATCGGGTGCGGGACCCGGCCAACGCGACGCGGCGGCGACGCTGGCGCTAGGGACTGAACCGCCGGCCTCAGAGGTGCCCACGCCGTCGTCCCGGTCCGCGCCAAAAGAAGGCGACTCAGGACAGCACAAAACACCGCGCTCCGAGCCAGACACCCTGGCGAGAGGAGAGACTCAGCAATGAACAGTTATTTCTCCAGAACGACCCTCTCGTCCCGACGTAGATGGTATCTTGCTCCATTCCTTTTCCTTCTGTCGGTAACTGCCGGTTGCAGCGGTCACGCCGAGTCCCGAGAGCACGGCGAGGCTTCGGGCGCGATGACTTCCGTGTCGACGGTCGCTCCGGTGTATCGCGATCTCACCCACCGGATCGTGCAGCCTGGCTACCTGCGTCCTTATGAACAGACACCAGTTTACGCGAAGATATCCGGCTACGTGGAAGCGGTGAACGTCGACCTTGGCGATAAAGTCAAAAAAGATCAAGTACTGGCCAAACTGTCCGTCCCGGAAGTCGTCGAGGATTTGAACGTCCGCGAAGCCCGCGTACAGCAGGCCGATGCCGACCTGATCCAGGCCGGCGAGACGGTCCGTGCCGCTCGTGCGACGCGCGAGTCGTCTCGCGCCAAGATTCAGGAAACCGAGGCCGGCATCGCCAAGGCCGAGTCCGACGTCCAACGTTGGCAAGCCGAAAGCGACCGAGGGAGCAAGTTGATCGGCCGCGGCGTCTACGACCAGCAAACGCTCGACGAGATGCAGAACCAGCTCCGCTCCAGTCAGGCCGCGCTCAATGAAGCCAAGGCAAAGCGGTCGTCGGCGCTCGCCAGCTTCGATGAGAGCAGCGCTCGTCTTAGCAAGGCCGAAGCCGATGTGCTGGTAGCTCGTGCGCGCCTCGGCGTCACTAAAGCTGAATATGCCCAATGGAAGGCCTGGCTCGCTTACTCCGAGCTGAGAGCGCCCTTCGACGGCGTGGTCACGCTGCGCAACGTTCACACCGGCTATTTTCTGCAGCCGTCCAATTCCAGCTCGACGACCAAGGCATCGGAGCCGCTTTTCACGCTCATGCGCTCCGATATCATGCGCGTGACAGTTCAGGTTCCAGAACTGGACGCCGGACTGGTCAAAGGGGGAGACGCGGCCGTCGTCCGCCTACAGGCACTGCCGGGTAAAGAGGTGGTCGGAACGGTAACACGCTACTCCTGGTCGCTCGATGAGAAGGCTCGCACGTTGCGAGTTGAAGTGCACTTACAGAATCCCAAGGGCGAGTTGCGACCGGGGATGTATGCGAAGGTCAACATTATCACCAAAGTGCCCAATGCCCTGACGTTACCGCCGGCCGCGATCTTGTCCGACATCCTCGCCAATAAGGACCAGAGCTATTGCTTCATCGTCGAAAACGGCAAGGCGAAGAAGACACTGGTCGAGCTAGGCGTGCGCGGCGAGGAAGGCATTCAGGTCCTGAGAAAGCAGGTTCCCGGGGAGAACTGGGATGATTTCTCGGGCACGGAAGCAGTTGTCGTGAGTAATCCGGGCGCTCTCTTGGATGGGCAATCGGTCCAAGTTCGCCCGCCAAGCGAACACTGATCCTTCAACTTTGTCCGCAGTGGAATAGTCGATACGTCCGACAAAGAAGTCAGGGTCTCTGCCCTGGCTCGGAAATGGTACGCGCTTGCGCACCAGCAATCGGCAGAGAGGGCCATTGAAATGGATTTCTGCGAAGGCTCGAGTAGAGGCGTACGAGCCATTGGCGTGGCAGCCCTTGTCCAATCCGAGGATCAGCCGATCGGGAGGCAAGTTACGCGATATGCGCTCTTTCGGGGCGAAGTTTTAGCTGCTTTCACTCTGTGCTTGACGACACTTCTGCCGAGTCTCGGGACGGCTCAGGAGCTCCTTCCGCCCATTGATGCTCCTCCTTCGGCTCGGAGCGCGCCGATGCCGGCGCCACCCTCTGCAGCTCCTGCGTCTCCTCCGCAGACGAGTTCAACGCTTGAATTGCCCGCTCCGACCACCGGGCCGCGCGACGAGCTATTGCCGATCAACTTGCCTGCTGCTCTGCGTCTCGCCGATGCGCGGTCGTGGGACATCATCATCGCGACCCAGCAGCTCCGCATTGCCGCCGCCCAGCTTCAAGCGGCCAAGGTCCTGTGGGTTCCGAACATCATCAGCGGCGTCGAATACGTCCACCACGACGGTACAACGCAGGCAGCAAACGGAGCGATCTCCGACTCCAGCCGCAGTTCGCTCTATACGGGCGTCGCCCCGCTGGCCATCTTCAACATCACGGATGCCGTTTTCACGCCGTTGGCCGCGCGCCAGGTCTCGCGAGCACGCGAGGCCAACATCCAAACGACAACCAACGATACTCTCTATTCGGTGGCGCGCACTTATTTCGACGCCCTGGAAGCGCGGGCGGCTCTTGCCAGTGTCGAGGACATCGCTCGTCGGGTCGATCTGCTGGTCGCCAAGGCCGAATCGATGGCCCCGGGCCTGATTCCGACCGTCGAAGTGGCTCGCGTTAAGACGGTCAAATTCAACGTCGGCCAAGCTCGCGAGCAGGCCAGGCAGCGCTGGCGCGTCAGTAGCGCCGAACTAGCCCGAGTTCTGCGACTGAAGCCGACCGTGTTAATTCAACCTTTGGAACCCGCCCACATGCGCGTGACCTTGGTCTCGCCGCAGCTAACCGCCGACGAGTTAATTCCGGTTGCGCTCTCGACCCGCCCTGAGCTGACATTCAACCAGGCTCAGGTGGAAGCAGCGCGCGAGCGGCTGCGTCAGGAACAGTTCCGACCGTTTCTGCCGATCATCTTGCTGCGTGGCAATGGGACCGAAACGCCTTACCCGCTTGCGTTCGGCGCCTACGGCGGCGGGCAGGGTGGTTCGCTGAACAATTTCGGTATCCGCTCCGATTACGACGTTCAAGCGATCTGGGAGCTGCGAAACATGGGCTTCGGCAACCGCGCCCTGGTCAAGGAGCGCAAGGCCGACCTGGAAGTGGCGCGTTCACAAGACTTCCGCTTCCGCGACTATGTTGCCAAGGAAGTCACCGAAGCCTGGGCCGAGCTGGTCGCTGCCGATGCCCGCGTCGGCCAGGCCGAGCAGGAATTGCGTCAGGCGCTCACCTCGGCCGATCAAAACTATGAAGGCCTGGGTGAGACCAAGCGCGGATCCGGCAACATCGTAATCCTGATCATTCGACCGTTAGAGGTGGTCGCGGCGCTTCAGTCGCTCAGCGTAGCGTACAGCAACTATTTCGGTAGTGTCGCCGACTACAATCGCGGCCAATTTCGCTTGTATCGATCGTTGGGGAGTCCGGCGCAGTTTCTATACGGGCATGACGGGCTGTGCGGGCCGGCGATCGACAGTCCTGGCGCGGCAGATGCACCTCCGAAGCCGCACCCATAGAGGATCGTATTACACCGCGATGGGCGCAGCGGTCTGTTCGCGCCGATTCACTCTTTTCTGAGGCGCTCGAAGACTTGCTCCGCACGGACGCGGCGTCGTGCATCAGGCGTGGTGGCCAAGCCAATCGGCCGCGCTAAGAGAGCTTCCAGGCGCCGTTTCGCCTCGGCCGACGGCCCTTT
>Ga0326727_10018158_pt1 | contig 14415 bp, 14 predicted proteins | sample MB2enrmetagenome_FD_207643 | JGI IMG/M metagenome (GOLD analysis project Ga0326727, IMG submission 207643) | Lab enriched peat soil microbial communities from McLean, Ithaca, NY, United States - MB29MY | ecosystem: Environmental > Terrestrial > Soil > Wetlands > Peat | place: USA: New York...
TCTTCTCGGCCTTCCGTTGCGCCATCGGGTCAATGCCGGTCGCCAGCAGCTTCCGCGCTTCGGCGTGGCGTTCTCTGGCCAACGCCAGTGGAACATCTGGATATTTGCCGAGGGACATCAGCTTTTCCTTGCCGTCGAAACGATAGGACCAGCGCCAGAGCTTCCCGCAAGTTGGCTTGACCCAGAGGTAAAGTCCGCCTCCATCGCCCATGCTGTATGCTTTTTCCGCTGCCTTGGCCCTTTTGATCTCCGTATCGGTTAGTCCGGCCATGCCCATTCCTCCTCGTCTTGAAAAAGTACACCCACTTCAAAAACAGAATACACCCAAAAGTACACCCGTCAGAACGCGGCTGCACCTGGATGCATCTGGACGCAGAAAGACGCAAAGCCTAGCAAATGCTAGGCTTTGCGTCTTTCTATTGGATGTATTGGGATGTTCTTAGAAGAGGTCTTGGCGGAGAGAGTGGGATTCGAACCCACGGTACTCGTTAAAGTACACACGCTTTCCAAGCGTGCGCCTTAAACCACTCGGCCATCTCTCCTGCGCGTGATCTATCTCCTTGACTCTACCACACGGGGGTATGCGGTTCGGGGCGCTATCGAGCTGGATGAGGACCGGGCGGGGACGATCGTTTCAACGCCAGCGGCGGGTTATAGCGGAACCAGAGTCGATGTATCCCGAAGGCAAAGCGTTCAAGTCGACGCGACCATCAGAGAGCGGCGACCCTGCACGAAACTCAACAAAACACGGTAACTCCGGTTCCGCCTTAGCCCACCTGAGTTGGTCCACCCGCACAACCCCGCAGGCAAGAACTCCGAGATAGACAGGCGGCGCAACGTGGAGCGGCCCAGATCCTCTTCGATCGCCGTGGCATTTCGAGATCGCCAACGCGGGCCAAGCGACCGCAGGCATCCGCTTCCAATCCGGGCATGCGGCTGGACGTCCACTCACGGCCGGGACGAGATCGGCTGCCCGGCAAATCAGTCGGTGGCGCTCGACAGCGCCGCGCCGACATGAGCCAGGGGCGGCTCCTTGACCATCTGAACCGGCTTGCGGTGGCTGTCCTCGGCTGGAGCCCACTGGTACTGCGGAACAATCTCCTTGACCATGGAACGGATGCGCGCCGGCGCGCCGGTAGCGCATTCGGCGTGGAGCGCTTGCAACTGTGCCTGCAACTCCTGCCAGCTTGTTACTCTGCTCTGGGTGCGAAGAACCTTCTGGGCTTCCGTGCCGGATCGTCCTTCGAAATCGTAGAACAGCTCTTCGTACAGCTTCTCCCCTGGCCGCAGGCCGCTGAAGACGATCTTCACATTCTCCGGGGGAATCCCCGACAGGCGGATCAGCGTCTGGGCCATATCCAGGATGCGAACCGGCTGGCCCATATCCAGGACCAGGATGTCGCCCTTGTTGCCGATGGCGAAGGCCTGTAACACCAGCGACACTGCCTCCGGGATGGTCATAAAGTACCGGGTAACATTGGGGTCGGTGACGGATATCTGGCGCTGAACCTTGATCTGTTCCTGGAAGAGCGGGATCACACTGCCCTGCGAGCCAAGCACATTGCCGAAGCGCACGGAAACACAGCGCATCTTGCCCGACGGGCGGCAGGCCACGATCAGCTCCCCGATCCGCTTGGTGCAGCCCATGAAACTGGTGGGACGAACGGCCTTGTCCGAGGATATGAGCAAAAAGTCCTCACAGCCCGACTGGCCGGCGACTTCCATGAGCGAGAGCAAGCCGAATACGTTGTTCTTCACCGCCTCTTGGAGATTCTCTTCCATCAGTGAAACGTGCTTGTATGCCGCGGCGTGAAAGATTGCGCGCACATCGTGTTCCTCGATCAGGTCGCGCATCCGGGGTCCGTCGGTAACATCGGCCACGCAGTAGACCGCCTCCACTCCGGGGCGGGAGTGGGCCTGCTGCAAATGGAACAGCGGAGTCTCCGCCTGATCCACGCAAACCAGCTTCGCCGGTCCATACATCAACAATTGACTGCATAATTCGGAGCCGATGGAGCCGGCCGCGCCGGTCACCATGACCACCCGCCCCACGATCTTCCGCCGCACCGATTCCAGATTGAACTGGACCGGCTTCCGTCCCAGCAGGTCCTCCAGGTTAACCTCGCGCAACTGCTCCACGGTCACCCGGCCATGGATCAGGTCGGCAAGTCCCGGAATGGTGCGGAAGCGCAATCCCGTCTCCTGGCAGTGCTCCGTAATGCGGCGCATCTCCTCGCCAGTGGCCGAAGGGATGGCAATCATCAGTTCCTCGGGACCATAATGGCGAACGACCCTGACAAGTTCCTTGATCGTGCCTGCCACCCGCACCCCGTGCAATCTCACCCCGGCCTTGGCGGGATCGTCGTCGACCAGCGCCAAAGCCGTGTAGCCGCTGCGCGGCAATTCCCGCAGCAGCATCCCCGCGCCGCACCCGGCGCCGATCACCACCACCGTCTTGCTGACCATTCCACTGGCCTGGATTTGCACCCGCTGCATGAATGCCCGCGACAGCATCCTTACCCCGCCCAGCGCGCCTGCGGTGAGGATCGCCTCGATACAGTAAACCGAGATGGGAAAGGAAGTTACGCCGATTATCCAGCGCTCCGCAATCAGGAATCCGGCCGAGCCCAGAGCCACGGCCTTGGCGATGTCCAGAGCGTCGCTCATTCCCGTGTAGCGCCAATAGCCGTGAAACAGATTGAACCGCCCCATGGCCAGCAGCCGCATCGACACCAGCAGCGGCAGCGCCAGGAGGAAGAGCCTCATTTGCGGAAATGTGAATTCGAATCGCAGCAACCATGCGAACACGGCTGACAATACGATCAGGACTACCTGGAACCCAACGATCACCACATGACGCTGCTTGACGAGCACGGTCTTCCTCATTCCTGAAAGAAGTTGCTGTTCCGCAAAACTCCAAGTTGGGCTGCGCCTGGATTATACTACATGCTCGTCAACCGGGATCGACGACCGGAACCGGGCCCACATGTCCATCCACAACAGTAGTCCATAGTAGCCGTTCCCCGGCGGATTCAGCAACACCCGGGCGCCCCCCGGCCAAAAAGCGCGCTCCTCAAGCCCGAGGAGAGCCGGCAGCCCATGAACGCCGGATTTGGTCCTGAGCGCAATCGGGTCGTCCTGATTGAACGGCGCAAGATGGGAACCGGCAAGGCTCAGGCCGCCCCCTTAGCGAGAAACGGGAAACCACCGCGGCTTCCTTTGCCGCAGTCCGCACCGTCATGCTGCCAATCGCGATCGCTGGAAAAGGAGCGACGTATAGGTTATTCAGAATCAATATGGTGCGAAAGGGGGGACTCGAACCCCCATGGATTGCTCCGCCAGATCCTAAGTCTGGTGCGTCTGCCAATTCCGCCACTTTCGCGACCTCCTCCAGTCTAGACCATTCTGACTTCACATATTGCCATCGCATCGGCGCGCAGGGCGGCTTCTTCGCGGGAAGAGGCGCTCGGCCGCGCGGCTTCCGCGAAGAGCGGAAGTAAACTCGCCGCATCCAGCGCGCATCCCCGGCAGGTTTCGAATCTTCATCTGAATTCCCGCACGACCCTGGAAGGCGGACGACTCATGCGCGATGCCCCAGGACGCGCGGTTCAGCGCGCGAAACCGTTCCGGCGTAGACTTGTGCCGCGCCGGCGCGCAAGGAGCTAAACCGGTCTTCGCCCAGGCCCGCAAGGAAGGCGCTGGTGAGATGAGTTCCTGCGGCGGCGAGCGTAAGCTATAGAGAATGAGCCGCCCCTGGGGGCTCCGATGTGGTTGGGCATTCCCCGCGGCATCCTCGTTTTTTCCGGCGAATGGAGCGGCCCGCGAAGGACTCCGGCGGGATTCGTCAAGCTGGGCGGAAAGCTTAAAGAGCTTGAAGGCCCGGGACACAGACCCGGCTCGATCCAGCGCGCGGTCGGGATGCGGCCATGATTCTAGAAGCGGCGGGGCGTCTTGCCGCATCTCGCTGACAGGACCAAATGAATCCGAGCCATCCGAACAATCCGCACGACCAGGCCCGCCAGCACGCCTTCCAGGAAACGCTGCTGAGCGCCCGCCGCACCATGCTGTTGAGCGAGATTCTGAAGCTGGCCGTGGACAGCTTCAGGGCCAGCAAGATGCGCTTTGCGCTCACAGCGCTGGGCATGGTCATCGGCACCGCGTCGGTCATCCTGGTGGTCACCATCGGCCTGACGGGCAAGCGGTACATCCTGGAGGAGATCCAGAAGGTCGAAACCAATTCGATCGAGCTTGAATATGCCGGCGGCGGCGTCACACCGGCGGAACGCGTGCGCTACAACGACTTCCTCACCCGCCAAGACGAGAAGACCGTGGACGCCCAGGTGCCCGGCGTGATGTACTCTTCGCCGGTCCTCACCATGCACGACCGCATCAGCTTTGGCGGCGGCGTGGTGAAGGATACGCTGGTGCTGGGCGTGAGCCCGCAATACAGCAACATCCGCAACCTGATCTTGACCGAGGGCCGCTTCTTCGACGAGGAGGACGACCTGGCCCACATCAAGTGCGCCGTGGTCACTGAGTTGTTCGCCAAGGAAAGGTATGGCAGCGCGGATGCGGCCGTCGGCCAGACCTTCGAGATCAGCGGCATTCCCTTCACCATCGTCGGCGTCTTCCGGGAGAGCGTGGACGACTTTGGCCAATCGGAGATCGAGGACCAGACCATCCTGATTCCCTATTCGGTGGCCCGCTACTTCACGGGAACCGAACGGGTAAACCAGATTTACTTTTCCATGCGCAGCATGGACGAGGTGCCCGACGCCGCCAAGGAGATCGTGCGCATCGTGCAGTCGCACCATCGGACCAACTCGGTCTACAAGGCGCAAACGCTCAAGCAGTTGCTGACCATGGCCGCGCGGATTATGGACGCCCTGACCGTGGTGCTGTTTCTGGTGGCCTCCGTCACGCTGGCCGTGGGCGGCGTGGGCATCATGAATATCATGCTGGCCAACGTCCGCTCCCGGGTGCGCGAGATCGGCATCCGCAAGGCCCTGGGCGCCACCCGCCGCGAGATCAAGCTCCAGTTTCTTTCCGAGGCGGTCATTATTTCGCTGGTGGGCGGGATCGTGGGGACGATCGTGGGGCTCGCCATTCCGCTGTCGATCCGCTTTTTCTTCACCGGCTATGCCATACCGGTCTCGCCCTGGTCGGTCGTCGTGGCCCTGACCGCGGCCACGCTGGTGGGAGTCGTCTTCGGCACCGTGCCCGCCACCCGCGCCGCCCAGATGGACCCCGTGGAGAGCCTGAAATATGAGTGATCCCGAGCGCCAGCCAGCCCCTCCCCCGTCCGATCCGGAGGCCGATCCGGAAGACTCGCCTTCCCAGGGGCCCAGCCTCACGCTGATCTATAGCCTGATCGCGCTGGCCCTGATCGCCGCCATCGGCTTCGCCATGATGATCGTGCTGCCCTTCCATCACCGGCGATAGTGGGTTCCGCGCCATTCAATTGGGAGCCACTCTTGCTTGAGCCGTGCGGTCGGTCGGCGACGCCCAGCCCCGGATAGCCAGCGACCCAGTCCGGCGCGGATCTTTTCGCGGCTATTCCGCTTCCCTCGGCAGCAGCGTCAGCCGCGCCGTCAGCACCACCAGCGCGGCCCACAGCGTGTCTGCGGCCAGCAGGTGGGCTAGCTGGACCCACAGCGGGGCCAGCAGAAACACATCGAGCACACCCAGCGTGTAGACCGCGGCCAGCAGCAACAGCACCAGCGCACAGAGGCGGCGATTGTCCCAGACGGTCGATCGCTGGGCGGCGCGCACCAGGAGCCAGATGAGGAAGATGCTGGCCAGGAAAGCTACGCTGGGATGGGTCCAGCGCCAGCGCACCAGCCAGCCGCTGGTTGGGGAGAAGTCCTGCGCTAGCGCCAGGCCCAGCGAACTGGCCGGGAAGAGCGTGTCGCCGAGGGCGGCCAGCGAGCCGGTTACGCCCACAATCATTACCACCACAATGGTGGCGACAGCGCCGAATGGCGCGGCCAGGCGGACGCTGCCGCACAGATAACCATTGGCGCGGCTGAGCAGGTGAGCGGTGAGGGTGAGCGCGGCCACCAGCAGCAAGGTGTTGGCGAGATGCAGAGCCAGGTAAGCCGGGCGCAGCGGCGACTGGCTCTGCGCCGTAAGGCCGAGCTTGACCAGCAGCGCTCCGAGCGTGGCCTCAATCAGCGTGAAAGCGACCGCGGCCACGGCAGCCGCGCGCCCCAGATGGCCGCGCACCGTTCCGGCGAAGGTCCACGCCGCGAGGCCCACGACCAGGAAGAATGAGAGGCCGCTGGTGAGGCGATGAGTGAACTCGATCATCGTGTTCACACTTGCCGAGTGCTGCATCACCGTGCCGTTGCACAGCGGCCAGTGATTGCCGCAGCCGGCTCCCGAGCCCGTGGCGCGCACCAGCGTGCCCCACAGGATGACGGCGATGAAATAGACCAGCACGCCCCAGGAAAAGCGGCGGAGGGCGGCAGAAGGCAGGCGTTGTGCATCGATGGGAACGGCGGCAGCGGACATACAGGATGGCTCCGGATGGAACCCAACAGTGTAGAACAGGCGGCTGCCCGGTGCGGCAGGCTGCTTGAATTGCGGACCGGATCGAGCGTACAATTCGTCTTACCTGGAGGTAAGACGTTATGGGGCAGATGGCGACGATCAGTTCAAAAGGACAGTTGGTCATTCCGGCGAAGTTGCGCAAAGAACTCGGGCTCAAACCAGGAGTGCGGGTCGTCATTAAGAAGCAGGGCAAGGGCCTGCTGATCGAGTCTGGAGGCTACGAGGCCGTTTTGGCGCTACGTGGAAAGTATGCCGGTCTTGGGCTGGAAGAGAGTTTTGCCGAATATCGCCGTCAGGAACGGGAGTTGGAAGACAGAAAGCTGAAAGCCCTGTATGAAGAATTACGTCCTTGACGCCAGCGCGGCGGTTCGCTATCTGACCAATGGCATCGGTGAGGAAAAGGTGGATGCCTTGATTCGCCGGTCACACAAGCATGAGGCGCATTTGCTTATCTGTGTGGTCAATTGGGGAGAGGCGCTCTATGTGCTGGCCGGAATGGTCGGGTTGGGCAAGGCAACTGCGGACCTGAAGGCCATGAGCGCACTCGTTGAGCCGGTCGCTGTCGACGAAGAATTGGCTGAGGCGGCAGCGACGGTCAAGTTTCATTATAAGTTGGGATATGCGGACTGCTACGCCGCGGCGCTGGCGATGCGCATGGATGCAACATTGGTTACAACCGATCTGGATTTCGCCAAGCTGGGCAAGAAACTGAAACTCCTTGTCCTGCCGCGGCATTCCGCATGATCGCGCGGCTGCGCCGGCCGGCTGCCGGGCCGCGCGATCCACGATGATGAGGTCTTCACCGGGACGGAATGGCCCGCAATGCGACGGATGAGTCCTCTGCCGAGGCCGCCAAGAAGATCGGTAAGCTGCGAACTTCGCCTGACGGACGCTCGCCGGCTTGGCCGGATTGCGTTCCGCAGCCGCAGGCGCGAGCCGGGGTCAAAACAGGCGGCCGAGGGTGATGAAGACTTTGCGGTGGCCGGCGTCGCCGACGGAGCCGCCAAGGGAGATGGAGCCGAGCGGCGTGGCGGCGACCAGGGAGAGGGTTCCGTCCTGGCGGAGGATGGCGCGCGCCTCTGGAGACCATATCTCCCCGGCCTCGTAGCCGACGATGCCGTAAAGTCCGTGTCCGTGGCCGGTGGGCAGCGCGGCCAGGCGGCGGAGGTAGCCGGCGCGGGCGAGATAAGTATCGGTGCCGCGAAACTCGTCGAAGGATGAGGCGGAGAGCCGGCGCGGGCCGCCGAGCGTGAAGCGGTAAGGCTGGGCGACGTTGGCGCGCAGATAGGAGTTGATGTCGGCAGTGAGGCCGACGATATTGCCTTCGCTCAACTGCCAGGTGCGGGCGCTGGAGAGCATCACGAGGGGAGCGTTGCTGCTTCCGACGGCGTGGTAGAGGGCGCCCGCGGCCGCCGTGAGACGAAAGCCCTGGGGCGAGACGGTTCCCGAGGATTCCTTGTCGATGTTGATGCGGAACAGGCCGGTTTGCGCGCTTCCGGAGAGATAGGGTCCGCCGCCGGAGCCGGTAGTGAGGCTCCAGTGGGTGTCCTCGACGCGCCATTCGGTGGAGATTTGCATGGAATTGCCAATGGTGCGTCCGGCCTCGACGCCGGCATCGAGATTCTGTTGGAAGCGCTCGGCGACGCGCTTCTGATCGGCCCAGATGTAGACCGGCTCGCGGACAATGCCGGTGCGCGGCTCGAGAAAGAATCCATTGGGGGTGAGCAGGCGGTAGTATTCGGCGGAGAGGTCGGTCATATAGCCGAGGCGTGCGCTGGCGCGGAGTTCCGAGCCGAATCCGCCGAGATTCTGATCGACCAGGCGCAGGTTCATCTCCGCGCGGGTGATGTTGGAGGTTTCGGCGGCCAGATCGGGGCCGATGAGCAGGTAGGGCGGACCGATGGGATCCTTGGTGAGATGGACCAGGATGCCGGTGCCCGAACCGGCGGCATCCGCGGCGGCATTGGGGCCGGGAGCGGCGGTTGCGGTTGGCGGGGGAGCGAAGGTCTCGTAAGTGGCGCTGTAATCGCCGTTGGACTGGATGGGCTTCAAGGTGTCGAGGGTCTTGGCGGGCGATATGGGCTGACCTTGAAGGGGTCTGAGGCCGGCAAGAACCTCCTGCTGAGCGCCGGGCTCGCCACCTTCCACATTCACCTCGGTCAGAACGGCCGGACGGAGCAGGCCGGGCTGAGCCCGGCGGCGGAGATCGCGCGCGGCGAGGTAGGTTTTCCAGCCGGCATCGTCGAGCGCGTAGGGGAGCAGGGCGGCGCTGCTCAGTTCGGCGGCCTGGTAGCCGGCATCGATCAGCTCGCTGCCCTTGGCGTAATCCATGGTGGAGAACTTTCCCACGGGGACGGAGACGACGACATCGGCCAGGCGCTTTGCCTCCTCGACATTGCGGTCGATGCCGGCCGAAAAGGCGCGATCGAGGACCGCGACGATGGAGGAGACATCGGCGCCGGAGAGCGCTTCGTCCTCCAGGTGCACGGCGATGACGGTGTCGGCGTGAAGATCGTGCTTGAGAACATCGGTGGGCAGGTTGTCGAGGATTCCGCCATCGACAAGATAATGGCCGTTGGCGGCCTGCAGCGGCGGGAAGACGCCGGGGATGGCGATGGAGGCGTGGACGGCCTGGGGCAGCGGGCCGCTGGAAAAGGTGATGGAGCGCAGGGTGTTCAGGTCGGTGGCGACACAGCGGAAAGGGATGGGAATCCGGTTGTAGTCCAGCTCCTGGCGGTTGTAGGCGAGCAGGTTGGTGGTGAGGAACTCATCGATGCCGCGGTCGGAGAACAGGGCGTTGCGCACCTCGAGACCGTGCTTGAGGCCGACGGTGATGGCGGCGGGGTTCTGGCGGCGGTCCTGGCGGCGGCGAAAGCTTGAATCGCGATAGGGGGTTTGCAGGGCGAAGACGCCTTTGAAAGCATCGCTGACGGCCAGGGCGCGCAATTCGGCGGGGGTTTGTCCGCCGGCATAAAACGCGCCTACGAGAGCGCCCATGCTGGTTCCGGCAAGGCGGTCGACGGGAATTTGGTGCTCTTCAAGCCATTGAATGACGCCGATGTGGGCCAGGCCGAGCGCGCCGCCGCCTTCGAGAGCCAGACCGATGACGGGGCGGTTGGGCGGAACGATGGCGGGCAGGGGCGCAGGCTGCGGGGCCACGGCAGCGTCGGCATGGGGGCTGGCCGAAGACTGGGCCGGCTGCTGGGCAGGGGCGGCGGTTGCCAGGATGGCGGCGGCAAGGAGCGTTGCGGCATCTTTCCACGGCATGAATCAATCTCCCGATGAGGCGGTTGCACACACGTTAATACTTTCCCGTCGGAAGATGCTGTGACGGGCGGTGCAATGGAAGCGGCTGGGGACTGAATCCGGCGGCGCTGGCGGCCCGATGCGAGGGCGGCGGAGGCGGAAAGGCCCTCCAGGTCCGATGAGCGAACCGGGAGGGCCCTTGCGGCGTGCGGGAGCCTGGGCGCAACTTGGCTGCGCGGGCTGATTCGCGAGTAGCATCGCGTCGAAGGGGGCGAACTGCAACGGCCCTACTTCGGCGGGGCTGGGGCGAACCCTTCGCGCTTGCGGCCGGGCTCCGGTTTAGGCTTTGGCTTCGGGGCCTTCTTGACTTCCTTCCTACCTTTGTCTTTGCTTCCCATGGGTGCAAGTGTGACACAAGAGGGGGGTGGTGGAAAAGGAAGGGTCGAGTGCGGCGTCCACCATCCATGCTGTACCATCGTGAACGAACGATGAACCGGCCTCAGCCGGCGAACCGCGTTCCCTGAATTCAGCCGGGAATCGTTTTGGGGATCGCTCCGGGTTTGGGGTGGGGCTTGGCTCTATCGCTGCAAAAGAATCTGCCATGGCTGACGCTGCGCACACCCGACTGTACCCCCTCCGCGCCACTCCGAACCTGCTTACGCTGCTGCGGATTTGTCTGGCGCCGTTTCTGGTCGCCGCGGTCCTGGAGGCTCACTATGCCCTGAGCTTCGGCCTCTTTGTTGCGGCGGGGCTGACCGATGCGCTGGATGGGGCGCTGGCCCGCGTGCTTAAGCAGCGCACCCAGCTGGGCCAGTACCTTGACCCGGTGGCCGACAAACTGCTGCTGAGCACGCTTTTTCTGGTGCTCACGCACCTGGGGTTGATTCCGGCCACGGTGACGGTGCTGGTCTTCGGCAGGGATGTGGGAATTCTGGTGGTTGCGGCCATTCTTTACGCGGCGGCGGGGCGGCGGGAGTTCAGCCCCAGCCTCTTAGGCAAGGCCAATACCGTGGCCCAGGTTACCGCGGTGGCCGCCGTGCTGCTGCATCAGCTCACTACGGCCCAATGGGTGGCGGATTTCCGCCTGCTGGCTCTCTACGCAACCATCGCGCTGACCGTGGGCTCGGGCTTCCAATACGCATGGATCGCGGCCAGACGCCTGGGCGCTCAGGCGGCCAACGGCTCGAGCGCCAAGTGAGGCGGGCTTGGTACGTGGACTTGATTCCCGGGCTTAGAAGTCGTCGGAGGGGACCTCTGTTTCAGCGGTTTCCTCAATCTCCATGTCGCGGAACTCCTCGGAGTCGAAGACATCGCCACACTCCAGGCACTCGACAAACTCGGTGTCCTCGTGCCGGGAAACGATACGTACCTTAGGGTGCTTGCAGATGGTTGCCATTGCCTTTGGATCGGTTGGATTCAGAGCTCTTTCCGCCAGATTGTAGCGGTCTTTTAGATAATTTAGAACGAAAATCCGTCGAATCTTCGGAGTTTCGCCCGCTTTTTTTTGAGGCCTGCGCAAGAACGATTCCAAAGTGGACTTGAAATCCCGACAGAAACGGTCGTATACTGAATACGGACCGAAGAAGTCCGATATCGAATGCTCAAGTTGACCAAGAAAGCGGACTACGGGTTGATGGCGCTCAAGTACCTGGCCGAGCACCCGGAGACGGTTGCGCTGAGCGCCAAGGACGTCGCCGACGCATACGGGATTCCGGCGCAGTTGCTGGCCAAGATTCTGCAACTGCTGACCAAGAACGGCCTGCTCCGCTCCCACGCCGGCATGAATGGCGGCTACGCTCTGGCGCGGGATGCGCGCTCGGTTTCGGTCTACGAGGTGATTCACGCCATCGACGGGCCGTTTTTCATTACCTCCTGCACCAAGGGCTTGAAGGGATGCGAACTGACGCCGAGCTGCACCATCAAGGAACCCCTGGCGCGGGTGAACGACACCATCGCCGGCGTGCTGAAGAGCATCAGCATCCAGGACTTGGCGGAGCATGAGCATCCCGCGCCGCAAGCGCGCGAGCCGCGCGGCCTGGTTGCCTTGAAGCTGTAACGGAACGGACGCTTTGACAATAGTTTCCCCCTCCGCCGCGGGCGGAGAAAAGATTGGACGAAGATGGAGATCAGCATGAGTACATTTGCCAGCCAAGTGGAAGCGCCAGCGGGCGTGACCTTGCCGATTTATATGGACAATCACGCCACCACCCCGCTCGATCCGCGGGTTCTGGAGGCGATGATGCCCTATTTCACCACCAAGTTCGGAAATGCGGCCAGCCGCAACCACTCCTTTGGCTGGGAAGCGGAGCAGGCCGTGGAGGCGGCGCGGGAGCAGATTGCGCGGCTGATCGGGGCCACGGCCAAGGAGATCATCTTCACCTCCGGCGCCACCGAATCGAACAACCTGGCCATCAAAGGCATCGCCGAGATGTACCGCGAGCGCGGCAATCACATCATCACCCAGGTGACCGAGCACAAGGCGGTGCTGGACACCTGCAAGCGGCTGGAAAAGTACGGCTACCGCGTGACCTACCTGCCGGTGAAGGCCGACGGGCTGATCGACCTCGACGACCTGAAGCGGGCCATGGACGAGAAGACCATCCTGGTATCCATCATGGCGGCCAACAACGAGATCGGCGTCTTGCAGCCCATCGCCGAGATCGGCAAGCTCTGTCATGAGAAGGGCGTGATCTTCCATACCGACGCGGTGCAGGCGGTGGGCAAGGTTCCGGTGAACGTGATGGCCGACAACATCGACGTGCTTTCCATCTCCGCCCACAAGATTTACGGTCCCAAGGGCGTGGGCGCGCTCTACGTTCGCCGGCGCAACCCGAGGGTGCAGATCGCTGCCCAGATCGACGGCGGCGGCCACGAGCGCGGCATGAGGTCCGGCACGTTGAATGTGCCGGGAATCGTGGGTCTGGGCAAGGCGTGCGAGATCGCCCGCGAGGAGATGGCAGACGAGGCAGCTTACCTGCGCGGCTTGCGCGATGGGCTGAAGGCGAAGCTGGAGTCGGAGCTGGACTACGTCCACGTGAATGGCTCCATGGAGCACCGGCTGCCGGGCAACCTGAACATGAGCTTTGTATACGTCGAGGGCGAGTCGCTGCTGATGGGTATCAACGACGTTGCGGTTTCGAGCGGCTCGGCCTGCACCTCGGCCACGCTTGAGCCATCCTATGTATTGAAGGCGCTGGGGCTGGGCGACGATGTGGCCCACAGCTCCATTCGCTTCGGGCTGGGCCGCTTCAATACCCAGGCCGAGGTGGATTACGTGGCCGCCAAGGTCATCGACGTGGTCAAGCACCTGCGCCAGCTTTCACCGCTCTACGAGATGGTGCAGGAAGGCATCGACCTGACCAAGATTCAATGGGCGGCGCATTAGAAGCAACTAATCACTGACAACCGACAACTGTTTTTCAGCGGCTTCCCCCGCAGGAGGATTGGACACATGGCATACAGCGACAAGGTGATCGACCACTACAACAACCCCCGCAACGTGGGGCAACTGGACAGGAACTCGACGGCGGTAGGCACGGGCCTGGTGGGCGCGCCGGAGTGCGGCGACGTGATGCGGCTGCAGATTCGCGTGAACCCGGAGACGCAGGTGATTGAAGAGGCCAAGTTCAAGACCTTTGGCTGCGGTTCGGCGATCGCCAGCTCTTCGCTGGCCACCGAATGGATCAAGGGCCGGACCGTGGACGACGCGCTGGGGATCAAGAACACCGACATTGTGAAGGAGCTGTCGCTGCCGCCGGTGAAGATTCACTGTTCCGTGCTGGCCGAGGATGCGATTCGCGCGGCCATCGGCGACTGGAAGAAGAAGAACGGCGCGGCGGCAACGGCGGAGGCTGCGGCAGTGGCAGCGGCGCGGTAACAAGAGGCAAGTATGTCGAACGTGGTGACCATAGGATCAGAGCCGGCGCGGGGAGAACTCGCGCCGCAGGCTCCGTCGAAGGCGGGGTTGGCCGCACCGGGCCCAGGGGGCACCCCGCCCGCGGGCGGCTTGCAGGTGACCGAGCGCGCCATCCAGCGCATTCGCGCTGCCATGGCCAAGGAAGGCGTCTCGCCCGAAGAGGGCGGACTGCGGCTGGGCGTGATGGGCGGCGGCTGCTCGGGGCTCTCCTACTCGATCAAGTTCGATACGCGGCCCCGCGAGCGCGACCGGGTTTACAACTTCAACGGCGTGCGCGTCTTCGTCGATCCGAAGTCGTTCGTCTACCTGCACGGCATGACGCTGGACTACGAGGAGACGCTGATGCGTCAGGGATTCAACTTCGTCAATCCGAACTCGAAGCGATCCTGCGGCTGCGGTTCGTCGTTCACCGCGTAGGGGCCTCGCGCGAGAACCTGTTCGGTGCGGTGCGGCGTGCGCTGGGATTCCGTTCCCGGCTGACAGACCTTGCCGCGGCGCGCGTAACAGGTCGATGGACCGTTCCCATGTATGATCGATAGCGCCTGCATCGCCGGCCATTCGGGAACGGGCAATGTTGCCGCTCCGCTGGGGGGAAAGATGAACAAGACTGTTCGCGGCGCCAGATTCGTATGGATATTGTTAGCCGTTTTTACCGCCTCATCGTTTGCGCGGGCACAATGGGCAACCATGGTCTCCGACCA
>Ga0326727_10018159_pt1 | contig 14415 bp, 14 predicted proteins | sample MB2enrmetagenome_FD_207643 | JGI IMG/M metagenome (GOLD analysis project Ga0326727, IMG submission 207643) | Lab enriched peat soil microbial communities from McLean, Ithaca, NY, United States - MB29MY | ecosystem: Environmental > Terrestrial > Soil > Wetlands > Peat | place: USA: New York...
CTCCCCGGAGATCGTTCCGTCCGGCGCGAGATACTCCGCGTACGTCTCGCCGTCCTCGACGCCGGTGATGGTGTTGCCGATGAGCCGGGCTTGAATCTCGGCGCCGCTCAGCGCCGTCGCGACGCTTGCGCGCGCCGTCGCGCTGGAGGCGAGCCTGACCGGGCGGTCCAACGAACCGCCTGAGCTCTTGGACGGCGCCGAAACTACGAAGACGACCGCGGTTGCGGCGAGGTATGCGAACGCCGTGTTCATGTCGTCGCCCTCCCGTAAGACGCGCGCCGCGACCCGCTCGGCGCGCAATCGGCGGAGTGCGTCTAATACAGGAACGTCCCCGTTGTCACAAGTCGTTATGACCTGTCCTAACCGCGGTCGGACGTATCCCGGCCGGCGCTCCGTCGCTGGAGAATGTCTCAGTCGCCGGATCGACTCCCGTCATCCCAACATAGCGAAGGCGTCTGTGAAATTTTTTTTGCGGCGCGGCGCTGTTGATACTTTGTTGTACGCGAATTATAAATTTCAATTGTCATGGTTAAATTGCGAAGACCACAATCTTAATGAAATAGTAATCATCGCGCCGACAGTGCGGACGCGGCGAGACCGGCGTTGATGCGACTGAATGTCACACCTTTGCGCCGCCGATTCCTGTGTGCAAATCACCTCTTCCCACAGGAAGCCTATCCACGCGGCGGAGTCGGGTGCCGCCCGCCCGCCGTCGCTAGCGATTATACTGTCGTATTGCTTAGTTCGCCCCCGCTGAAGGAAAGCATACGGCGCTCGAGGCCTCGTTGACAGGCGTTTAGAAATGTTCCACAGTTTTATTCAAGGTGCGACAAACGGGGGCGCAAGGCCGATCGTGCGCCGCCAAGCAGCGTATGGCGATCTGTGGAGGGCGTATATGAGTACCTATCCTGCATAAGCAGCAGTTAGGCCTGTCATCGGCCTAATCGTATCCCAACAATTTGGCGCGATGAACGACGTCATTGCCTATCGCAACGACGATAGGACGGACGTTGGCGAGGTAGCAACGTCACGCGTGCGCCTATACTTACATACGACGGCGCATTCTGCGTAGTCGCGCAATTATCTTTGTCGTCGCATTTGTCAAGAGGTCTGTCATGCGTGAAGTTCAGGATCGTTTCGCGGCGGCCGCGCCGCCGTTGGCCAACAACGCGCCACTGCGCGTCGCCATCGTCGGCGGCGGCCCGGGAGGGATGTTCTCGGCCTGGCAACTCGCCGCTAAAACCGGCGCCGCCTGCCACATCGCCATTTACGAGGCGAGCGCTCGCCTCGGCGGCAAGGTCGTCACCGGCAGCTTCGCCGGCGCCGGTCTCTATGAGGCCGGCGTCGCCGAGATCTACGACTATTCCGAGCTCGGCCCCGACCCGCTGCGCGAGCTGATCGAAAAAGACCTCGGCCTGGAGATCCGCCACATTCAGGGGGGCGCCTGCGTCCTCGACGGCCACGCGATCGCCGATGTCGACGAGCTCGCCCCGCGCTTCGGCGGCGCCGCGCGCGACCAGGCCGTCGCCTTCCGCGCCCGCTGCGCCGAGCTGCTCAGCCCCTCCGCCTTCTACAAGTCCGCGCGCGACGCCGACAACGCCCATCCGTGGTTCCGCAGGTCGGGCGAGGAAATCCTCGAAAGCGAGATCTCCGACGCCGCGGCCCGCCGCTACATCCGCGTCATGAGCCACAGCGACGTGGCCGCCCCGCCCCATCTCACCAGCGGCCTCAACTTCCTGAAAAACGTGCTGATGGACGTCGACGGCTACATGAAGGTGTTCTCCGTCGTCGGCGGCAACGAAGAGATCGTCCGGCGGCTCGCCGACGAGCTCGACGCCGAGGTGCGCCTCAACACCGCCATCCGCTCGGTCGAGCCGCTCGCCGACGGGACCTACCGGCTGATCGCCGGCGTCAACGGCTCGTCGGAGACGATCATCGCCGACTACGTCATCCTCGCCCTGCCGCTGACCGCGCTGTCGATCATCGAATGGCGGTCGCCGGCGTTGCACCACGCGATCGTCGACCACGTCCGCCACTTCGATCGGCCGGGACACTACCTGCGCGCCAGCCTGCTGTTCCAGCGCCCGTTCTGGCGCGAACACCTGCAGGGCGCCTGGTGGATGCTCGACGCCTTCGACGGCTGCTGCGTCTACGATGAGGGCGCGCGCCACGATCTCGGCCCCTGGGGCGTGCTCAACTTCCTCATCCCCGGCAACGCCGCCCTCGGGCTCGCCAACATGCCCGACGAAGAGATCGAGCGGCTGTGCATCGAAGCGCTGCCGCACGACCTCGGCGACGCCAAGAGCCTGCTGGTCGACCGCCGCGTTCATCGTTGGATGGCGTCGGTCAACGCCGTCCCTGGCGGCCAGCCGGTGCGCGGCCTGCGCGAGAACCACCAGCCAGATCCGCTCCGCCTGCCGGGCGTCTTCGTCGTCGGCGACTACATCTTCGACGCGACGCTAAACGGCGTGCTCGACTCCGCCGACGCGGCGACCGACATGCTGGTCGCCGACGCGTTGCAGCGCCGCCGCCATCCCGCCGAAGCGGTTCGCGAGGACAGCGAGCCGGCCGATGCGCTGTGGCGGCTCTTCGCCCCGAACTTCCTCGTCGACATGATGCGCGCGGTGTGGGGCGTCGAGCCCGGCGCCAAGGCGCTGGTGACGGGGTCGGGAGCGGGCGAGACGGTCGCGGCGCTGCGCGCGCTCGGCTTCGACGCCTACGGCTTCGAGGCCGACGCCGGCCGGCACGCGCTGACGCCGATCGACCTGCGGCCGTTCAACCTCACCGGCGACGCCGCCCGCCTGCCGTTCGCCGACGGCGGCTTCGAGGTCGCGATCGAGGCGTCGCTGTGCCAAACGCCGCGCGCCCGCCTCGACCTCGCGCTCGCCGAATTGCGCCGGGTCGTCCGCGGCGGCGTCTTGCTCGCCTCGGTGGCGAGCGACCTCGCGATTGACCTGATCGAGCGCCACGGCCTGCTCGATCGCGTCGAGACGCTGATTTCGCGCTGGGAGTGGTCGGAGCTGCTGATGGCCCACGGCTTCGACCTCGCCTTGTCCGGGCCGGAGAAGCTCGAGGCCGCTTGGCGGCGCGCCGCCGAGGCCGGCGCCGGCCCGGGCCAGTGGTGCGAGGACGCCGAGGGCCTGCTCTATTGCTTCTATGTCGCCGCCGGCGAGGCGGGGGCGGCCGAAACCCGCGCCGCCGCAAGCGACCGCGCCGCCGTTTCCGGCTAATGCCCCTCTTCGAGTTTCGAGTTGAAAGGAACCGTTTCATGGACATGCCTGTGGACCAAATGAAAGCGTGGCGCGTCGTCTTCGCCGCCAAGGAGGCGGCCCCCGTTCCCCAGGGCGAGGCGTCGGTCCTCGTTTTCGACGAGCCGCGCGAGACGATCGCCGTGTTCGACCCGATCGCGCTCGCCGACGCCGGCGGCGACCGGCCGGCGGGCGCGCTCGACCTGGTCTGGCTGCCGCCGAGCGCCGGCCCCACCCTCGACCTCGAAAAGCGGCTGGAGGCGAAATCGGCGGACGTCGACGGCCGCCGGACGCCGCCGATCCGGGCCAGCCTGCGCTCGGTGCGCGTCGTGTGGAGCGATTCCTGCGCGCTGATCGCCGCCCCGGCTGACCAGCTCGACGAGTCGATCGACGCGGTCGTCCGCTTCACCCTCGCCGAGCGCGCCATGGCGAAGATCGAGCGCGAGATGGCGGCGCTGTGGCCCGAGATCGACGCGACCAAGGCGTTGACCCACTCCGTGTCGCGCCGCCAGCTCGCCGAGCGGCGCAAGCTCGACGCGCGGACCGAGCGCGCGACCGACCTCAATGTGATGTGCATGAAGCTAGAGAAGGCGATCGAGCAGCTCGACCCGCGCCTCGCCGGGGGCTCGAAGCGCCTCTACGCCGAGCTGGTGCTGCAAGCGGGGATCTACGATCGCTTGGAGGTCCTCGCCGACCCGATCGACTACGCCGACGAAATCTGCGAGCGCGCCAACAGCCGCCTGACGGAGACGCGCCACGCCTGGACCGGCTTCTATCTCGAGGCGCTGATCGTCGTCGTCCTGGTGGCGGAGGTCCTCGCCCTCGTCCTGGCGAAACTGTGAGCCGCGGCGAAAGGCGGCGGACGCCGGCGTGCCGGCGCGGGCTCGCCTTTCGCCGCTCAGGCGCAGTGACGCGCCAGGAGTTTCTGAGCGCCTTCGGTCGGTTTGTTGCGGCGTTTGTACTGTTTCGCGATCGACCGAGGCGCCTCGGCGGGCCATCGCCTTCGCAGGTGGGCCACCCCACCGGCGAGGCGATGGCTTCGCATCGGCCGCTTCCCGCGCGAGGGCGACGCGATCGTCCCCTCATCCTCCTTTATCCGCCAGGCCAAGCCGCAGCGAGCGCAAGAGCTTGACGCGACGCCGGGCCGTCATGAGCGCGGCGCGCCGCTTGCAGCGCCCCTGGTCGCGCCCGGCGCTCTGCAAGTCCCTGATATCCCTTATGCTATTGAGCGGCAATGGCTTTTCATTGGTAGTGGTGCGGACGGCGGGGGTCGAACCCGCACGGCTAGGGGCCGAAGGATTTTAAGTCCTTTGCGTCTACCAGTTCCGCCACGTCCGCGCGGCGCGCCCTTTTCTCACACCTGGGGGCGAAAATGAACCTTCGCCCTCAGCCCGCCCCGTCCTTGGCGATCGGCGGCTGGAAGGCGAGCCCCATGTCCCAGGGGAAATAGATCCAGGTGTCCTGCGACACCTCGGTGACGAAGGTGTCGACCTGCTGGCGGCCGAGCGGCTTGGCGTAGACGGCGGCGAAATGCGCGTTGGGCAGCATCTCATGCACCACCTTGGCCGTCGCGCCGGTGTCGACCAGATCGTCGATCACCAGCAGCTTGCCGCCGCTCTCGTCGAGGTTGGCGACGTCGGCGGCGATCGTCTTCAGCACCTTGAGGCCGCCCTGGTGCTTGTAGTCGTGGTAGGAGGCGACGCACACCGTCTCGATCACCCGCAGCTCGAGCTCGCGCGCGACGATCGCCGCCGGCACCAGGCCGCCGCGGGTGACGGCGACGATGGCGGAGAACGGGCCCGCCGACGACAACCGCCAGGCCAGCGCGCGCGCGTCGCGGTGGAACTGGTCCCAGGAGACCGGAAACGCTTTCTGGCGGCCTTCGGGCATCACGACTTCTCCGACCCGGTTCGGTTGGCGGGCCCCTCCATAGCAAGCGACGTCGCCGCAGGCGAGCGCGCGCGGCCTTCGTCAACAGCTTTGGCCGCCGCCCCGCCCGCTACGGCTGCTTGGCGGCGCGGATCTCGGCCAGCATCGCCTCGACCGCGTCGCGCGCCGCCGCCGCCTTCTGCGGGTCGCGCGCGCGCACGACGATGTGGTTCTTGAACGCGCCCTCGACGAACGAAGGATAGGAGCCGATGATCGTCTCGGCGTGCTCGGCGGCGATGCGCCGGAGCGGGTCGGCGTAGCGTCCCTCGGGGACGCCGCTCGCGTCGATCGTCTCGGCGACGAGCTTCGTCCCCGCGTCGAGGCCCTTGGCGGCCGAATCGAGCATCGCCTGCATGATCGCCGGCACCCCCGCCATGACGATGACGTTGCCGATGCGAAAGCCCGGCGCCGACGAGACCGGGTTTTCGACCAGCGCCGCGCCCGCCGGGATGCGCGCCATGCGCCGCCGCGCCGGCGTCAGCGCGCCGTCCGGGTAGCGCTCCTTCATCATCGCGATCACCCGCGGGTCCTCGTCGATGGCGACGCCGAACGCCTTGGCGACCGCGTCGGCGGTGATGTCGTCGTGGGTCGGTCCGATGCCGCCGGTGGTGAACACGTAGTCGTAGCGCGCGCGCAACGCGTCGAGCGCGGCGACGATCTCGGCTTCGACGTCGGGCACCACGCGCGCCTCGCGCAAGTCGACGCCGAGGCTGGCGAGATATTCGGCGATGTAGCCGATGTTGCGGTCCTTGGTCCGCCCGGAGAGGATCTCGTCGCCGATCACCAGCACGGCGGCGGTGACGATCTTGAAGGTCATGACGGCGGCTCCTCGCGGCCGAGCTCGTAGGCGACGTTCTCCGAGGTGCGCAAGATCGCGCGATAGCCGAGCGCGCGCAAGCGCTCCTCGAGCTGCGCGCCGACGCGCAAGAGCGAGAACTCCATGATGATCAGCCGCGGCCACAGCGCGCGCGGCGCTTCGCTCAAGAAGGGGTCGAGCGCCAGGTCCTCGGCGCCCTCGATGTCGAGCTTGATCGCGTCGATCTTCTCGTAGCCTTCCTCGCGCGCGAGCGTCATGAGCTTCTTCGCCCGGACGCGGATCTGTTCGACGCGCGCCTCGGCGCTGACGATGCGCACCGAGCTTTCGCCCTGGTTGCCGGCGTTGACGAACAGCGTGACCTCGCCGTCGATGTCGGCGACGGCGCAGCAGACCGCCTTGACGTTGCCGAAATCGCTTTGGCCGATGTTGTAGGCGAGACGCTCGAACACCTCCGGCAGCGGCTCGACCGCGAGGATGCGCGCGCGCGGGCCGCCGAAGCTCGCGACATAGAGCGCGTAGCCGCCGACGCTGGCGCCGATGTCGAGAAAGACGAAGTCGCCCTTCAGCCGCTCGGCGAGCAGCGCCCGCTCGCGCGGGTCGAAATACTGCGGCGTGAACAGAAGGCGTTTCTCCGCCACGTTGTGGCGTGGGTGGAGGCGCATCCGCGCGCCGAGCGAGACGACGTCGACCGGTCGGCCGCCGAGCGAGCGCACGGCGAGGCCACGCAGAAAGAACGCGGCGCGCTTGCCGAACCAGCCCGCCCCGCAGCGGCGCGTGACGCGCAAGGCGAGCGCGCAAAAGCCGGTCGGCGCGAACTGGCCGAAGGGCGCGGAATCGACGAGGCTTTCGTAAGGCATTCGCGCTCGCCATCCCCCCCTTAAGAGCGCCCCTCCTAGCACGGCCGGGCGGCGCTTCGCCAGCCTCAGCCGCGCCAAGCGCGAACGAGGCGCTCGCGCTCCGCGCGTGACCCGGCGGCGGCGGCGCGAACGCGCGCGACGATTTCCGGGCGCGCCGTCTTCGGCGACCCGGCGGCGAAAGGCGGCGCCGGTGCGTATTCGAGTCCGAGCTGGACCGCCTCGGCGACGTCGCGGCCCGCCAGGTCCTCGAGCAAGCTCAGCGCGAAATCGATTCCCGCGGTGACGCCGCCGCCGGTGACGATCTTGCCGTCGCGCGCGACGCGCGCCTCGACCGCAATCGCGCCGAACCTGGCGAGCATGTCGAGCGCGGCCCAGTGCGTCGTCGCCCGCTTGCCGACGAGCAGCCCCGCGGCCCCGAGGACCAACGCGCCGGTGCAAACGGAGGTGACGAAACGCGCCTCCGCGGCGCGGGCGCGCAGAAAGGCGAGCGTCTCCTCGTCGCCGATCAGCGGGTTGACGCCGACGCCGCCGGGAACGCAGACGACGTCGAGCCGGGGACATTCGGCGAAGGTCGTCGTCGGCGTCAGCACGACTCCGGAGGTAGCGCGCAACGGCTCGCGGCTTTTCCCGACGAGGAGGATCTCCGCCTCCGGCCAGTGGGCGAACACGTCGCAAGGGCCGGCGAAATCGAGCAGCTGAAGGCGCGGAAAGACGAGGAAGCCGATGGAGGCGGTCATGGCGCGTTTCTCCTTATCGCGTTGCGTTTCGCGGCCGGACGGGATAGTGCGGCGGATCGGAGTGGCGGAAATGACAAAGACCCCACAATTCGCGCCAAGCGCGCCCGCGCCGCGACGGATCGAGATCGTCGCCTTCCCCGGCGTCCAACTGCTTGACGTCGCCGGCCCCTTGCAGGCGTTCGCCGCCGCCAACGACGGCGCGGCGATGCGCGGCGCGCCGGCGCCCTATCGGCTGACGGTGGTGGCGCGGCCGGGCGGCCCGGTGGCGAGCTCCTCCGGGCTCAAGCTCGTCGCCGAGCCGCCGCCGCCGCCCGACGCGCCGGTCGACACGCTGATCGTCGCCGGCGGCTTTGGCGTCGACGCGGCGATCGAGGATGCGGCGTTCCTCGCCTGGCTCGCCGCGCGCGCCGAGGCGCCGCGCCGGCTCGTCTCGGTGTGCTCGGGCGCGCTGCTGCTGGCGGCGATCGGCGCGCTCGACGGCCGGCGCGCCGCCACCCATTGGGGGCGCTGCGCCGAGCTCGCGCGCCGCTTTCCCGCGGTTCGCGTCGAGGACGATCCGATCTTCGTGCGCGACGGCCGCGTCTGGACCTCGGCGGGCGTGACCGCCGGCGTCGACCTCGCGCTGGCGCTGATCGAGGAGGACCTGGGGCGCGCGACCGCGCTCGCCGTCGCCCGTCAGCTCGTCGTGTTCCTCAAGCGGCCGGGCGGCCAAGCGCAGTTCAGCGCGGCGCTCGCGGTCCAGGGCGGCGGCGAGTTCGACGCGCTCCATGGGTGGATCGACGGCCATCTCTCGGCGGACCTCTCGGTTCCGCGGCTGGCCGAGCGCGCCGGCATGAGCGCGCGAACCTTCGCGCGCCGCTATCGCCAGGCGACCGGCCTGACGCCGGCGAAGGCGGTCGAGCGCCTGCGGGTCGAGGCGGCCAAGCGCCAGCTCTGCGAGACCAAGGCGCCGGTCAAGCGGGTGGCGGCGCGCTGCGGCTTCGGCTCGCAGGAATCGATGCGCCGCAGCTTCTTCCGCTTGGCCCGGACCGCGCCAAGCGACTTCCGCGCCCGTTTCTCGCTTTAGGCGCCGCCGCGCTTGTGTTGCGCGACGGCGAAAGCGTATTACATCGCGATCAGCGGGCGCGGCGGCGCCCCCTCCTCAAGGTTCGCTTCATGACGTTCGTCGATTCCGCGCTTCTGCACAGCCGGCGCAATGGCCATATCAAGCTGCACGGCCCCGAGGCTTTCGCAGGGATGCGCAAGGCGGGCGCGCTGACCGCGCAGGCGCTCGACCTCCTGGTCGAGCGGGTGAGGCCCGGCGCGTCGACCGCCTCGCTCGACAAGCTCATCTACGAGTTCGCGCGCGACAATAACGCCTATCCCGCGCCGCTCAATTATCGCGGCTATCGCAAGTCGATCTGCACTTCGATCAATCACGTCGTCTGCCACGGCATTCCCGACGACAAGCCGCTGCGCGACGGCGACATCCTCAACATCGACGTGACGCTGATCGTCGACGGCTGGCACGGCGACGCGAGCCGCATGTACGTCGCCGGCGAGCCGCCGCGGCGCGCGCAGCGGCTGATCGACGTGACCTATGAGTGCCTGCTGCGCGGCGTCGCCGCGGTCAAGCCGGGCGCGACCACCGGCGACATCGGCTACGCCATCCAGAGCTACGCCGAACGCGAGCGCTGCTCGGTGGTGCGCGACTTCTGCGGGCACGGGCTCGGACGCCTGTTCCACGACGAGCCGAACATTCTCCACGTCGGCAGGCCGGGCGAAGGGGCGCCGTTGCGCCCCGGCATGTTCTTCACCATCGAGCCGATGATCAATCTCGGCGGCCCGGCGGTGAAGGTGCTTTCGGACGGCTGGACCGCCGTCACCCGCGACCGCTCGCTGTCGGCGCAATTCGAGCACGCCGTCGGCGTCACCGAGACGGGCGTCGAGATCTTCACCCTCTCGCCCGCCGGCCTCGATCGCCCGCCCTATTCGCGATGAGCCGCGCGGCGGAACCGGCGCCGCCTCATTACCTCGGCCATCGCGCGAGGCTGCGCGACCGGCTGCTCGAGGCGGGGTCGGAGGCGGTCGCCGATTACGAGCTCGTGGAGCTCGTGCTGTTCCGCGCCATTCCGCGCCGCGACGTCAAGCCGCTCGCCAAGGCGCTGATCGAGCGTTTCGGCTCCTTCGCCGAGGCGATCGCCGCGCCGCCGCCGCGGCTCGCCGAAGTCGAAGGCATGACCGCCGGCGCGATCGCCGAGTTCAAGATCGTCGAGGCGAGCGCCCGCCGCTTCGCCAAGGGGGTGGCGCGCAAGCGCCTGCCGATCGGCTCGTGGAGCGAGGTGGTCGACTATTGCCGCACCGCGATGGCCTTCGACGACCGCGAGGAGTTCCGCGTCCTCTTCCTCGACAAGCGCAACGGCCTCATCGCCGACGAGCCGCAAGGCGCCGGCACGGTCGACGAGACGCCAGTCTATCCGCGCGAGGTGGTGCGGCGCGCGCTCGAGCTCGCGGCCAGCGCGATCATCCTCGTCCACAACCATCCCTCCGGCGACCCGACGCCCTCGACCCAGGACGTCAAGATGACGCTCGACATCATCGCGGTGGCGGCGCCGCTCGGCGTCACGGTGCACGACCACATCATCGTCGGCCGCCACGGCCACGCTTCGCTCAAGGGCCTGCGGCTGATCTGAGGAGCGTCCGCGAGGGCCTCAGTTCAGCGTCATCTCGGCGCGCAGGGCCCGGATTTCGGCCGGGCCGACGAGGCGGACGTGGGCGACGCGCACCGAGTGCAGCGGCCCGTCGAGCGTCTCGCGCCAGAAGCGCAGGAACTTCTTCAACGCTGGAAACTCCGGCGCGAGGTCGTAGTCCTGCCAGACGTAGGTCTGCAACAGCGACGCGTGGTCGGGAAGGCGGTAGAGGATCTCGGCCGTGGTCAGGCTGAAGCCCTGCAACTGGCGGATGAAGTCCTGCGAGACGCGTGACGCCATGGCGCGACCCTCCTTTTCCAAAAAGCAGCTCGCATTCGTTCGGAGGCCCGTTCTCCGTCCTTGCGAGCGAGGCGATGCAATCGAGGTTTCTCAGGCCTCAAGCTCTTTCGGCCGCCGGATGGCTTCGTCGCTCCCCCCTCGCCGCGACAGGGGTTGGGAGCAAACGCGCCGCGCAAGCAAACCAAGCTTGGCCGGCCGAGTTCAGGAGAGCAAGTTCCGCGCCAGCGCGAGATCGGCGGGCGTGTCGACGTCGAATGTCGCGCCCTCGTCCTCGACCTCCACCGCGACGATCGAATCGCGGTCGAGTTGATCGAGCAGGCGGCGCGCGCCCGTGTCGCCTTCGAGGCGCGCGAGCGCCGGAAACAGCGCGCGCGCGAGCAGCGCCGGATTGCCGCGCCGGCCGCCGCGCATGGGGACGACGGCGAGCGCCGCCGGCTCGGCGGCGAAGGCGACGATCAGGCGGTCGATGAGAGAAGCCTCGACGCCCGGCATGTCGGCGAGCAGAACCAGCGCGCCGGCGACGCCGCTCGGCAGCGCCGCCAGGCCGACGCGCAGGGACGAGGCGAAGCCCGCGGCGAAATCGTCGTTGCGCGCGAAGACCACCGGCAAGCCGGCGAGCGCCGCTTCGACCTCGGCGCGCGCATGGCCGGTGACGACGACGACGGGCCGCGCGGCCGAACGAAGCGCAGCCTCGACGGCGCGGCGCGCGAGCGCTTTGCCGCCGAGCGAAGCGATCAGCTTCGAGGCCTCCGGCCCTCCCGCGGCGCGATAGCGCGACGAGCGGCCGGCGGCGAGCACGATCGCGCCGACCTCAGCCATCGCCGCCGCGCGACGCGACCGGCGCCGGCGCCGTCTTCTCCGCCGCGGCGCGGAACGACGGCTTGCCGCGCAGCGCCGCGACCATCTCGCCGACGATCGCCAGCCCGATCTCGGCCGGGCTCGCCGCGCCGATGTCGAGGCCGATCGGCGCGTGAATGCGCGCCAGCGCCGCTTCGTCGAAGCCCGCCGCGCGCATCCGCGCGAGCCGCGCCGCGTGCGTCTTCTTCGAGCCGAGCGCGCCGATGTAGAAGCAGTCGGAGCGAAGCGCGAGGATGAGCGCGGGATCGTCGATCTTAGGGTCGTGGGTCAGCAGGCACACCGCGGTGTGACGATCGAGCGGCCGGGCGGCGAAGACCTCCTGCGGCCACAGGGCGAACACGACGGCGTCGGGAAAGCGCTCCGGCGTGGCGAAGGCGGCGCGAGGATCGACGACGGTGGCGGCGAACCCGAGCACGCGGGCGATCGGCGCGACGGCCTGGGCGATGTGGGTCGCGCCGACCACCGCGAGGCGCGTCGCCGGCGCGACCACGGTGAGGAAGTAGTCGGCGCCGTCGCGCTTGACAACGCCGCTCTTGCCGGCGCTGAGCGCAGCGGCGATCGCCTCGCCGAGGGGATCGGCGGCGGCCTCATCGGCGAGGACGAATCGTTGCTCGCCGCCGTCGAGCCGCGTCACCATGGCGCCGGCGCGCCGGTCGCGCCGCGCCGCGTTCATCGCTTCGAGCAGGGCGAGCCGCATCACTCGACCCGCTCGACGTAGACCTTGATGTGGCCGCCGCAGGAGAGGCCGACGCGCCACGCGGTCTCGTCGGCGACGCCGAACTGCAGCGTCTTCGGCTGGCCGTCGGCGATCGTCTCCAGCGCCTCGCCGACCACCGCGCCTTCGACGCAGCCGCCGGAGACCGAGCCGAGAAAGTCGCCGTTGTCGTCGATCGCCAGATGGGCGCCGACCGGCCGCGGCGCCGAGCCCCAGGTCTCGATCACCGTGGCGATCACCACGCCGCGCCCGGCCCGCCGCCACTCGGCCGCGGCCGCCAGAACGTCCTCTTCGCTCGTCAGCATCGTTTGCTCTTTCGTCCTTCGTTCGTCGCCGCGCCTATAGCGGACAGCCCTTCGCGTGTTCGGCTTGCAGGATCGTCGCCGCGTTGGCGAGCTCGATCGCGCTCAGGCCCAGCGCGTTGGCGTTGGCGCTGACGCAGCCCTGGTTGCCGAAGGTGGCGATCCCGCGCGCGGTCTGGAAGCAGTAGCCGCGCTCGGCGTAAATGCGGTTGCGCATCACATAGAGAAACTCGCAGTTCGGGCCGCTCATCAGATCGCCGAAGCGAAAGCGGTCGCGGTTCGAGCAGCCGAACACGTCGTAGCAATCGGCCGCGGCGGCGCCGCCGGCGAGCGTCAGCGCGGCGAAAGCCGCGGCGCGCGACATCCAAGCTCGTTTCATCGCTCCCCTCCTCCACGCCCTACCGCGCGCCGCCCAGCGCGGCGGCCCCCGCTGCGGCGCGCGACGTGCGGCCGTCAGGCCGCGGCCGGCCCGATCTTGAGCGCATCGTCGCGGCGTTTCAATGGCGAGACGAGGGCGCCAAAGCCGCGTGACGGGCGCGAAACGGCGCTGCTCAAAATCGAGGCGCCTATTCCTTGGGCGTCGTGCGACGGCGCCGTTTTCCGACCCCCGGCCTTGCCGTCGGGCGGCGTCGGTTACTCTTGACAGGATTGAATTTTTCGCGGCGCGCCGGGCGCGGCGGAATGTCGCGGGAAGACGGCGCGGCGACCCCGCGCGGCGCTTGGCGCGACGCTGCGCCTCTTGACAATTTTCGCATATTCTTGCGTTTCTTCGCTGTTGCGGCGCGCCTTTTGATTGGATATTGCCGCCTGCCCTTCGCCGGCGAAGAATCGCGCGCGAGCGCCTCGGCGGCGCCGGCGACGATGGGGCGCGCGGTGGCGACGGGAAACGCAAGCCGCCCCGCCGGGGAGGAACGGGACGGCGGCTCGCCCCCGGCGAGGCGACCCGCCGCAAGTTGACGGAGACGGGGAATTCGAGCATTGGCAACGCTGACGCGGGCCGCGAGCGCGGGACGCCGGGGACGCGAATTTCGGTCGCGATCGCGGCCGCGGGAGGACCGCGAGCGCGGAGCGACGACGTAGGCCGGCCGACGGTCGTTGGCGCGGATCCTGCATGGTGGCGACGGTTTGAAAGGCGCGTCGACGCATGGATAATTTCGTACAACAGCTCATCAACGGGCTGACGCTCGGGTCGGTCTATGGGCTGATCGCAATCGGCTATACGATGGTGTACGGCATCATCGGCATGATCAATTTCGCTCACGGTGACTTGTTCATGCTGTCGGCCTTCGTCGCCCTGCTGACCTTCCTCATCCTGACGCAGATCTTCGGCCTCACCTCCCTCCCGGTGGCGTTCCTCATCGTGCTGATCGTCGGCATGACGATCACCGGAGCGTGGAACTGGGCGATCGAGCGCATCGCCTACCGGCCCTTGCGCGGCTCCTTCCGTCTGGCGCCGCTGATCTCGGCCATCGGCATGTCGACCTTCCTGTCCAACTTCGTCCAGGTCGCCCAGGGTCCGCGCAACAAGCCGGTGCCGCCGATGTTCACCAACATCATCCACCTCGGCGGCGCCGGCCACGACATTTCGCTGCAGTATCGCCAGATCGTCATCGTCGTGGTGACGGCGTTGCTGCTCGGCGGATTCTGGTGGGTCATCCAGAACACGCCGCTCGGCCGCGCCGCGCGCGCGGTCGAGCAGGATCGTCGCATGGCCTCGCTGATGGGCATCGACGTCGACCGGACGGTGTCGATCGTCTTCGTCATCGGCGCCGCGCTCGCCGCGGTCGCGGGCGCGCTCTACATGATGTACTACGGCGTGGTGAACTTCGCCGACGGGTTCCTGCCCGGCGTGAAGGCGTTCACCGCGGCGGTGCTCGGCGGCATCGGCTCGCTGCCCGGCGCGGTGCTCGGCGGGCTGACGATCGGGCTGATCGAGGTGTTCTGGTCCGCCTACGTCTCCTCCGACTACAAGGACGTCGCCGC
>Ga0326727_10018161_pt1 | contig 14415 bp, 9 predicted proteins | sample MB2enrmetagenome_FD_207643 | JGI IMG/M metagenome (GOLD analysis project Ga0326727, IMG submission 207643) | Lab enriched peat soil microbial communities from McLean, Ithaca, NY, United States - MB29MY | ecosystem: Environmental > Terrestrial > Soil > Wetlands > Peat | place: USA: New York...
AACGCAATGGCGCCCGCGACACGATTCGCAATCTGAAACGGCCCGAGGGGCGTGGCGAAGCAGGCGGCAGCTCATTCCGAAACCGATGCTGTTTGGAATCCGGAGTCATTTCCCACAATGGCAACTGCGTTAATTGACCCCATACTGCCGAACTTCTCTACACTCCACGTCACGAAACTCAACAACTTGCGCCAGGCCGCCGCAAAGGACCTATGTGTGCAGTCGCGGTTCCCTGGAGAAAGAAACAAAGACGCCTGCCTTGCTTGATAGCGCCTGCGGTGATGTTGGTGGCCGGAGGCTCACAGGACGGTTTCGAACCTGCCGGCCATGGGAACCCGATACCCACTGATCCTCGCGGGGGTCGTCGTCGCGGCCCTCTCCGCTGACAATCCAAAACCGCTGCCTGGTTCGGACGACTGCCTGGCCTGTCACGATCAGGGCCGGCAGGTCGGAAAGCGCCAGGAAGGCGTTCCTCCAGGGATCGACGCTGCGGCATTGCGCGTTTCCCCGCATGCTTCATTGGAATGCACCGCTTGTCACTCGGACGTGGATCCCAAGTCGCTCCCCCACGCTGAGAAACTCGCCCCGGTGGATTGCGGCTCCTGCCACGCGGACGAGGGCGGCCAGTTTTCGGAGAGTCTGCACGGCCGCGCTGTCAAACGCGGGGATGCTCTCGCTCCCACATGCAAGACCTGCCACGGCAGGCACAATATCCTCAAACCTTCCACTCCAGGATCGCCCACCTCCACGATGAACGTCCCCACGCTGTGCGGCGGCTGTCACAAGGAAGGAACGCCGGTCTCGCTAACGCGCCACATTCCCGAGAGCAACATCCTTGGCAACTACATGGACAGCATTCATGGCGAAGGTCTTTACAAGAAGGGGCTGACGGTAACGGCAGTCTGCACGAGCTGCCACACCGCGCATTTCGTTCTCCCGCATACGGACGCGCGCTCGTCCATTGCCAGACAGAACATCGCCGCCACGTGCACCAAGTGTCACGCTCAGATCGAAGCGGTGCACCGCAAGGTGATTCGCGGCGAGCTCTGGGAAAAACAGTCCAACGTGATCCCCGCCTGCGTCGACTGCCACCGGCCGCACCAGATCCAGCAGGTGTTCTACCCCGAGGGCATGTCCAATCGGGATTGCCTGCTCTGCCATGGCAATCCCGAGTTGAAGACCGTGCACAATGGCCGGCCGGTGTCGCTGTACGTGAACGAGGACGCCATCGAGCATTCGCGCCATTCCCGCGTGGCCTGCGCGCAATGCCATACCGGCGGCACGCCGTCACACGTGCGCCCCTGCGCCACCATGCCGGAAAAAGTGGATTGTTCTATCTGTCACGCGGAGGTGGTCACCCAATACAACGGCAGCGTTCACGGGAAGCTGGCGGCACAGGGCAGTCCCGATGCGCCGGCGTGTCGCGATTGTCATGATCCTCACGCTACCAAAAGCAGGAACGACGAGACGTCGCCCACGTTTCCCCGCAACGTCCCGAACCTCTGCGGCGGTTGCCATCGCGCCGGGCAGAAGGCCGCCATCCGCTATCGCGGGAGCCAGACGAATATCGTCGAGAATTATCTCGACAGCGTCCATGGCAAGGGGCTGCTTGAGAGTGGCCTCACCGTGACGGCGAACTGCGCCGATTGCCATACCGCGCACGGCGAGCTGCCCGCAAACGACCCGCAATCGAGCGTGAACCGTGTCAATGTGGCGCGGACCTGTGGGAAATGCCATCGCGGCATCTACGACCAGTTCAGCGCCAGTGTCCATTCCCCGCTCGTCACGCATACCAATGACCCGCTGCCCGTGTGCAGCGACTGCCATTCCGCGCACAGCATCGGGCGTACGGATCTTTCCGACTTTCGGCTCCATATCATGGATCAGTGCGGGCACTGCCACAAGGCGATCACCGAAAGCTATTTCGAGACCTTCCATGGGAAGGCCTCCAAACTGGGCGCGCAGAATACCGCCAAGTGCTACGACTGCCATGGCGCGCATGACATCCTGCCGGTCACGGATCCGCGTTCGCACCTGAGCCGTGCCAACATCGTTCAAACGTGCGCCAAATGTCACCCTGGTTCGCACCGGCAGTTCGCCGGTTATCTGACTCACGCTACGCACCACGACCCGAAGCGCTATCCGTTCCTGTTTTACGCTTTCTGGGGCATGACTATGCTGCTGGTGGGGACTTTAACCGTCTCGGGAGCGCACACCGCCCTCTGGTTGCGCCGATCGCTTGAGTACCGGAAGGAGCTCGCCGAAGTGACCGCGTCCGCTCACCCGGTCTACGTGCGACGCTTCGCAGCCTTCCAGCGCAACCTCCACCTCATGGTGATAACCAGCTTTCTCGGCCTGGCGTCCACCGGAATGATCCTGAAGTTTTCCTACGCGCCGTGGGCCGCTGTGCTGGCGCGGCTGCTGGGCGGGTTCGAAGCAGCCGGCCTGATCCATCGTTTCTGCGCTCTGCTCACCTTCACGTACTTCGGGCTGCATCTGTTCGATCTGGTGCGCCGCCGGAAAGCGAGCGGGAAGACCTGGCGCCAGTACATCCTTAGTCCGGAGAGCATGCTGCCAAACAAGCGCGACTGGCGCGATCTTGTTGCCTCGATAAAGTGGTTCGTCGGCAAGGGAAAGCACCCCGATTACGGCCGCTGGACCTACTGGGAGAAGTTCGACTATTTTGCGGTCTTCTGGGGAGTCGCCATCATCGGAGCTACCGGCCTCATCTTATGGTTTCCGACCTTCTTCACGCGGTTCATGCCCGGTTGGGCGGTCAACGTGGCCACTACCATCCATAGCGATGAAGCGCTGCTGGCGGTCAGCTTTATTTTCAGCATCCATTTCTTTAACACTCATTTTCGACCCGAGAAATTCCCGATAGATACCGTCATTTTCACGGAAGGGATGCCGCTCGAAGAATTCAAACGAGACCGCCCGCGTGAATATGAGGAGCTCGTGGCCGCCGGGAAACTGGACGAGCATCTCATGGCGGCGCCCAACCCCCTTGCGGTCAAAATCTGGCGCCGGCTGGGATTCACCGCGCTGGGCATCGGCCTCGCGCTTACCGCCCTGATCATTTATGCGATGATCTTCGCTTACCGCTGACGGGCTGGCGGCGAATCAGTTACCGAGCGACTGGACGAGAATATACAGGCCGCCAAACACCACCACAGCCAGTGCCAGGACCAGCAGTGATCGAACGATGGTCGTGGACATCGTGTCTGCAGGACCTCCTTCGCCTAGGCACGCTGCAGCATGCCGGCTGCCACACGGGAACGTCGGAAGGAACCTTCACACTGGCGTGCGGGCGGACGCGCGACTCGGAATCGCCTGTTGATAGTCACCACGCACCCTGGGGCAAGAGCCACGTCATATTGCGCGGCTAACCCCATAGCATGGTGCAATGTCGCCCTCCGCAGTGGATTTGAGCACCCTCATAGACCGGAATATGTGGTATTCTGCCGCATCCTCGGGGCTTAGACAACGGTCCTGACTGGCTCGGGCCTTGCACGGGCACACTCTATCGCTGGAAGGGAGTTTGTGGAAGCGACACACGCCCTGGGAGGCGGCTCGGCGTTCACCACGGTCAACTTCCGGTGGCGGTGTCATCCGCCCGGAAGGCTATTAGTAATGGGGAACGCGACGGCATTGCCCACAAACTGACGCTGCGGCACTTTGTCGCTCCACAACTTTAGTCTTGTGAAGTCCCGGTCACGGCAGTTGGCATCCTAACGCGAGTCCGCGAGAAGTGGCCCGACTGAACCTCGACGTCGTGTCGCACCAGCACTATAATCAGGGCGGGAGACTTTCCCCGAGGGGGTGACCTTATGTTGCATAACCTCGTCGGACGCATCCGCGAGGATGAGATCAGAGCCCGCGTCATCATGGCGCGATGGAGCGAAGCGGCAGGCATAGCCGTCGTTCTTCTACTGGTGGCCGTGCTGTACATTGTTGTTGTTCGAGGTGGCTAGAAAACCGAGATTTTGGGTTCGATTCCGGAACAGCCGCATGTGGGCAAAGGCTAACGAAGACCTACGAAACGGGAATGCCGCAGATGATTGTCAGGCGTCCATTCCAGGAACTCGAAGTTTCCGGCAAGCAGAGACTTCAGCCACCGGTATTCCGCCATCTTCGCGGCTGTGAGCCCCTGGCCCCAGCGGCCGGCATGTTTTTCGGGGAGATTCGTGAAAGGACAGTCGGTCGTTTCCAGACCGCGGCGCCGAAGCGAGGTTGTTCCGAAGACCCGCCGGCGGGCGAAATGCCAGCCACTGTTCGAGCTCCTCCGGCCAGTACCGAACTAAAGAGCTGACCTTGATGAACTTAGGCCCTCTTCCTTCGAGCCTCCGGCGGCGCAGGGCGGCCATGTGACCTGGCTCTGAGAATAATGAAAACGTTTGTGCATTGAGCGGTTCGGCAGCGCGTTCCTTTGATTACGCTTGCCATTTACTTACTACAACTGCTCGTCGAACTCGGCTTCCTTCTCGGGCAGCACGTCGTTGTGGCCAGCCATCCAAACGTACAAAGTGGGAAGGAGAAAAACACTCATGACCAGGTCGGAGATGAGACCTCCGACGATCACAATGGCGAACGGCCGCTGAGAGTCGGATCCGATTCCATGCGACATTGCCGCCGGCAGCAGACCGAGGGTTGCCACCAGCATGGTCATCATGATTGGGCGGAGTCTCAACACGGCTCCCTCGACCGCGGAATCCGCGATGGTGTGTCCCCGGACTCGAAGCTGATTGATGTACTCCAGCATGATGACGCCGGTCTGCACCGACACACCGAACAGGGCGAGGAATCCCACTCCCGAGGACACGCTGAAATTCGTATGCGTGACCAGCAGCGCGAGCAGACCGCCAATGCGCGCCAGCATCACGTTCACCAGAATAAGAGTCGCCCATTTGAACGAGCGAAACATGCTGTAGAGAATTACAAAGATCAGAAGGATGGTCAGCGGCACGATAAACAGCAGCCGCGCCTCGGCGCGTTTTTCACTCTCGTATTCGCCTTCCCAATCGATGTGATAGCCGCGCGGCAGTTGAACCTGCCTGCTTACCCTCTCGATCGCTTCCCTGACCGCGCCGCCCAGGTCACGGCCCCGGACGCTGTATTTGATCGGAACGTACCGCTCGTTCCCTTCCCGGTAGATCTCCGAGCCGCCGTCGCGTTCCTCGATTTTGCAAAGCTGTGAGAGAGAAACCCGCTCACCGGTGGGAGCTAACAGACGAATGTTCTCTATGGCTTCCTTCGTATTGCGGTACTGCGGCAGATAGCGCATGACCAGGTCGTAGCGCGCCTCACCCTGCAGGACCTGAGTAAGAGCGTTTCCGCCGACCGCGGTATTAATGGCGTCCTGCACATCGGCGACATTGATCTGGTAGCGCGCGGCCTGCACACGATCCACCTCGAAGAGGTCGTTCGGCTGACCGAGAACGTGAAACACGCCCAAATCCTCAATCCCCTTGACCTGCCGCATAACGTTGGCGATCTGGTCCGCCTTTTCTTCGAGGACATGCAAATCGTCACCGTAGAGCTTCGTTGCGAGCTGTCCCTTGACTCCGCTTACAGCTTCCTCCATATTGTCGGCGATCGGCTGCGAAAAGCCCCAGACCACGCCGGGGATCTTCGAGAGTTCGCGGTTCATGGCCGCAATCACCTCTTCCTTGTTCTCATGGAATGCCGGGCGCCACTGCTCTTTGGGCTTCAGATCGACGAAGTATTCCGTATTGAAAAAACTGGTCGTGTCGCTGCCATCGTCGGGCCGCCCCGTTTGACTGGAGCACTGGGGCACCTCAGGCCATGAGCAAAGCAGGAGCCGCGCCTGATTCGACAGCCGGATGCCTTCCGTCGGACCTACGCTGGGAGCAAGAGTGCCGCGCACCCACAGCGCGCCTTCATCCAGATGGGGCAGGAACTCGGACCCGATCACGCCGCCAACCGTGAGATAAATCGCCAGGGCAAGGCTGACCACTCCTCCCGCAACCGTGAGGAAACGCATCCGGATGGCCCATCGTAAAGAGCGACGGTATAGACCCGTCAGCCAAACCATCACCGGGTTGTGCCACTCGCGAGTGCCCTTTGGAAAAAACAGACTTGCTAAGGCTGGCGCGACCAGCATGGAGAAGATGATCGCGCCCAACAGAGCGAACGCCACGGTCCAGGCCATCGGCTTGAACAATCGCCCTTCCACTCGCTGCAACGTGAAGATGGGCAGGTATGCGGTAATGATGATTGCGATGGCATAGAAGACCGGTCGCTGCACTTCGTGCGCGGCATCGGCGATCTTCTCCTTCGGTGTCCTGAGGTGCCCATTGCGTCGGCCGAGGTGGCGCACTATGTTCTCGACCATGACCACGGCTCCGTCCACCACCATGCCGAAGTCCAGTGCGCCCAAAGACAGCAGGTTCGCCGGAATGCCTTTCAGGTTCAGACACGTCGCGGCAAACAGGAGCGAGAAAGGAATAGTGAGCGCGACGATAATCGCGCCGCGAGCGTTTCCGAGGAACAGGAACAGGATAACCACCACGAGGATGATGCCCTCTGTGAGGTTGTGAAGCACGGTGTGCGTGGTGTAGTGCACCAGTTCGCTGCGATCGATGAGCGGCACCACTTTCACGCCTTTGGGCAGAATGGTGTTGTTGAGTTCTTCCACCTTTTTGTGAATTCCCTGCAAGGCCGTGTCGGCGTCGGCCCCTTTTCGCAGAAGCACAATCCCGGAAACCACATCGTCGTTATCGATGACCTTGCCGTCTTCGTGCCGAATCGCCCGCGCAAACTGGCCGAGGCGGATCTTCGGCCCCTGCGAAACCACCGCGATGTCTTTCACGCGCAGCGGAGTGCCGTTTTTGGCCATGATCACCGTGTTGGCGATGTCCTCCACGTTGCGAACCAGGCCGATTTCCTGAACGTTGATCTGCTGCAGTCCCGCTTCAACGAAGCTGCCGCCGCCGTTGGCGTTGTTGTTGGTTAACTGCTGCTCCACCTGGCCGATGCTCAGTCCATAGGAGATGAGCTTCTCGGGGTCGACGCGAACCTGATATTCCCTGGTGGGGCCGCCGAAACTGGCAACATCGACTATGTTGGGAACGGACTTGAAGTTCTTCTCCACCACCCAGTCTTCAATCGACTTCAGTTCCATCACGTCGTACGCGGGGTTGGTGCTGTGCAGCGTAAAGAAATAGATCTGACCGGCGGGGCTCCAGTCTGTCTGTATTTGTGGCGACACGCCGGCGGCAACCGCGGCGGGCGGAAGACTGACCTGCGTAAGCCGCTCGAGCGCTCGCTCGCGGTCCCAGGCATTCAGTTCCTCGTCGTCAAAGATCAGCTTGATGTCGGAGAGACCGAACAATGAGAACGAACGCAAATGGGTGACGTGCGGCATGCCGTTCATCACAATCTCCAGCGGGATGGTGATCTGCTGCTCCATTTGCTCTGCGGAGATTCCCGGCCACTGCGTGACGATCTCAACGTAGTTGTCCGCGACGTCGGGATACGCCTCGACCGGAAGCTGGTGAAACGAAATCGCGCCCCAGACGAACAACAAGAGAGCCGCCGCCAGAACCAGAAAACGGTTATTCAGCGCAAAATCGACCAGCCTGCGAATCATCTACTGCTCCACCGTGTTCTGAAAAATCAGAGCATTCAACACAACACGGTCGCCCGGCTTAATTCCGCTGAGAACCTCCTGCATGTTGTCGGCCAGCATGTTCCCGGCCACGACCTCCCGGCGGCGGAAAGATCCCTTCTGATTGGGCGTGTACACCCACTGCCGGTCGTGCAGATGCAGGATCGCGGTGGCGGGCACCGTGGCGTGCGTTTCGACCGTCCGGCCATAGAACGTGGCGGTCACGAACATCCCCACCCGCATGAGCCCCGGATTCTCCACTTCCAGACGGACCTTGGCGGTGCGAATGGTCGGATCCACGATGGGCAGGATGTTGCTGATGCGCGCCTTCAACACGCGGTCCGGATAGGCAACCAGATGAATATCCGCGTACTCGCCCAGGTGGACCTGCGCCATATTGTTCTCCCATACGTCGCAGATAATCCAGACGTGCGACAGATCCGATATCGTGAACGGCGTCGGCGACGCATACGACTGCACAGCCGACTGGTTGGTGATTTCCTGATCGGTGACGGTTCCCGATACCGGCGCAAACACTGCGACGATGCCGGTGGGGTGGTCCGGGTCCGAGCCCAGCAGTTGCAGTTGTTCCTTCGCCGTTTCGAGAACGACGACATTGTCGTCCTCGGCATTCTGAGCTACTTCCACGGCGCTCTTCGGAATCGCTCCATCCTTGTAAAGGATATTGGCGCGGTCGAACTGAACCCTGGTCAATTCTTCGTTCTTGACCGCCTGGCGGTAATTCGAAAACGCGCCCGCGATGTCCGAGCTTCTCACTTTGAACAGAAGCTGACCTTTTTTCACTTCATCGCCCAGCCGCGCGTCGATTTCCACGATCCGCCCCGTAGCCAGCGATGGGACCGGAACCTGCCGCGAAACATCCGGACTCACCACTCCGGTTACGTTCAGCTCCGGCGCGGCCACATGCTCGCCCGCCATTGCCAGCGTGAACTGCTCGGGGTGATCCACCTTGAAGTTGTTGGGATCGAGATCCGGTTCGACGGCCGTTGTCACCGGGCCGGTGCCCGCCGCCTGAGCGGTCGCCTTGCCTCCGCATCCGGTGAGAAAAAGGCTCAGACCCAAACACAGAGTCGCTTCAACGAACAGTAATCGATTCATTGCAGAACCTCGCGGCCCACGGCCATGTTCATCTGCGCGGCCGCGGTCAGATACGAACCAATCAGATTCAGGTAAGCCAGCCGAACGTCCCGATCCGCTTTCTCCGCATCCAGGTAATCCAGCAAAGCAGCGCCGCCGTTCTGGTAGGAAAAGGCAATCCGGTCGCGCGTGTCGCCGGACAGCTTCAGGTACTTCGCCTTATAAGGACGAAGCAGATTCAGGGTGCTCACCAGCGTCACGTAGGCCGAATCCACATCGTTGAATACCTGCGCCTGGGCGGCATCCAGCAGGCGCTGGTTGCGGCCGATATCGATCTGCGTCCGCGCCTTCTCGCCCTGGTTACGGTCGAAAATACGCAGCGGGATGGACACGCTGACGCCAAAGTACACCGGGATGGGCGGGTTGCGCCCGGCGTCCACGCCGAAGGTGGGATCGGTGGAGCCGTTGGCCACGGCGAGCTGATAGTTCACCTTCGCCAGGTCCACGTTCTGGATCGCTTCTTTGAGGTCCGGCCGCGTGGCCAAAGCCACATTCCGGAATTCATCCATGGACATTAACTGATCGATGTAATCGAACGGGCCGCTGACATCGAACTGCTCAATCGGCGTTCGATCGTTGAGCAGCATCAGGAGCTGGATTTTGGCGGTGCGCAGATTCACTATCGCCGTTTCAAAATCGGACTCGAACTGAACGCGCTGCAGTTCCAGGCGATCCAGATCGATCTGTGCCATGTCGCCGGCGGCAAACCGGTTGCGGCTGATATCCAGCTCGTGGTCCCAGTACTCGAGATTCTGTTTGGCGTTCTCCAGCACCGCTTTCGCCTGCAAGGCCTGGACGAAGGAGCTTCGCAGATTGAAAATCAGATTCCGTTCCTGGTCCGACCAGGAGGATACCGCCACATCGGTCGATTTCTTTGCGGCTTCCAGTCTCAGCTCGCGCTTGTGCCGGCGTTCGTGCAAATAGCTCACCGAACCGTATGGGAACGCATAGGCGAGAGGGCTGTAAGCGTTCGCACCTCCGCTCGGCGGAGGCTGCGGCGAGAACAGGTTAATCTGATCGAGCCCCGCCGTCAGGCCGGGGTTTGGACGAAGATAAGCGGTGATTTCCTCCGCTCTCGATTCATCGATGTTGAGCTGTGCGGATTTCAATGTCGGGTTTGTCGCCTCGAACTTGTCCTTGATCTGCTGCCAGGTGAAAGCAGTCTGAGCCGAAAGAGTCTGCGTCAGGAGCCCCACAGTGACAAAGCCGTTGCGGACAAGCCACCGGCCAGCACGAACGAACGGCGATGGTATTGTCGATCCGACACTCTTCATAGGGTGGATGAGAAACCGCGCTAAGCAATTCAGCAGACTTGAACAGTAGCGCCGTCGAGCATGTCACGCCAGTGATCTTGCTTCCAAAACTGTGAGTCATTCGATTATCTTTTGCCTGGCCGTTCGTCGCGCCTCCCTCGAATCGATTAGCCTCGCAGTCTTATGGCGAGCGGCCTGATCTTTCGGTCGAGGGCCTTGGCAGAGTGTCCGATCCGCCGTACTATGTTCCGGTCAGAGCAATGAGACCTACTGACGAGAACAAAGCGGTCTGATGGATAACCAACCGAACCAGCAACGAATAAGGCTCGTTCTGCTTGACAATCATGTATTGGTGCGGGAGGGCCTCGCTCGGCTGTTAGCCTCGGAGCGGGATTTTGAGTTGCTTGCCGAATGCTCGACACCGTCAGAGGCTTTGAAGAGCCTAAGCGCCTCAGAGGTAGACGTGCTTCTGGTAGATGTAGGCATGGCCGGGGAAGTTATCGCTTGCGCTCGCAAGGCCAAATATCAGGGAAGGTTTTTGGTTGTCGCGAGAGAAATCGATGCAACTGCTTCAGCTTTCGTGCTGAAGTGTGGCGCCTCGGGTATCTTCGTGGAGTCGGATTCTTCGAGCCGGCTAATTCATGCGATCCGGCGGGTCGCAAACGGGGAGGCCTGGGTTGATCAGAAGTTGATCCAACTGTTCGCCGAACGGTACCCACAGCAAGAAGATCGATGGCCGGGCGGTCTAACTCTGACGGAAAGGGAACAGACCGCGCTGAGTGGGGTTGTTGACGGCTTGTCGAACAAAAAGATCGGCGACCTGATGGGCTTGTCGGAATCTATGATAAAGGCGATACTGCAACGTTTGTTCAGCAAGGCTGGAGTGCGAACAAGAACTCAACTTGTCAGGGTTGCGCTGGCTGGTCAGGCGAACACAATTTCAGTCGCGAGTCGCGGGCGCGGCAGGGGACTATGAGCGCCCCGAATGCTGCAAACGTCCGGTCAATTGGCGTCGATCGATTGTACCTTCAGCGATCATAAGAGATCCCGGTACTGTTCGAGTGCCACGCGAACAAGTTGGGCGCGGGTGCGGACCGTGGTCTTGGCGAATAGCTGCTGCAGCGTGTTCTTGACCGTGCTTTCGGAGACTTCCATCCGCATCGCTATTTCCTTGTTGGCCAGCCCCTGAACAAGGAAGCGGAGGACGTCCATTTCCCGGTTGTTCAGAGAGACCCGGTCATCGTATTCGGAATGGGATTCATGGGAGCTCGCAGCCGCCGTCTCCTCCGTCACGTCCGCGACAATCGCAGCGAGCTTCGGTGTCGGCCCTTCCTTATATGTTGAGAACCAAACATCCGCCAGAAACGATTCGCCGTTTCCGCGATGGCCCCGACATTGCATCGTCGCCCGGAACTGTGGGGCCTCTTCCCATCGCAGGGCGTGATGCAATTCGGGCAGGAACGCCGAGATCGGAGTTCCGACCAGTCTTCCGTAACGCGGCACCATCAGCTCCGCAGCGGCGTGATTGGCGAGCTCGATTAAGCCATGCTCATCGACGGTCACGATTGCCGCCGGGCTCGTCTCCACCAGAACCTTCAATCGCTCTTGCGCCTCCTGGGTCAACCGGCGGTTGCGCACCAACTCGGCCACAAACAAACCGCAGCCGGCCAGCGCCAACGTCTCAAAACCCAGGCGGACGTTCGAATGATCGAGCTCACTGAAGAGTTCACTGAGAACGGCGCAGCCGGCGCCAAGCAGGGCCACTCCCCATCGGGGCAGGAAGCCTGCCGCAAGCATGATAGGAAACAGATAGAGAACACCAAATGCGTAATACGGCTTCGTCCACCAGTCAGCGACAGCAATGATCAGGATGATCGACCCACTGACCAGCAAAACCGGGGTTCGGTTACGCTCTTCCCACACTCGTTCCAGACGCCACATAAATTTCTGAGTTCGAAGCGATTATTATCCCACCGCAACTCATCTGCGCCCGCACAATCAAACGATTAGCACACCACTGACTCAACGCAGGTTTTTGCGGTCTCGGCGATTCAATACATTACGGGTGCCTGGTCTCAATGTCTCAATGACAGTCAGGGGGTGCCTGGTCAAACGATTGGCCGAAGGATTGTCAGTTTCGATGCAGCCGGCACCTGCAGGATGCAATCGCGCGTGTGCGGTTGGTTCCCGGGGATAGCCAGACCATGGCGGACTACATCGCGACACACCCGTTTGGCGAGCCCGATGCATTCCCGGTTTCAGCACGGCCGCTTCCGCGCTCCACCGAGTGCCGGATGCGGCATCCCTGGATTCCGAGGAAGCCGGCTCGCTCTGCCGAAAGCGACAGCCGCCGCGAGGAACGCGAGAAAGCGAAGCGCATGGGTGTTGTCATGTTATCCAGGATCGATCCATCCTCCACATTTGTTTGGCAAAAGCGGACATCACGGCCCGCGCCTTATCGTTTGGCGGGTCTGACTCGATAGAAGAAAGCGTGATAGTGCGTATCACGAGAACCGATAACGTGCTGTCCCGGACTTTATGCCGTATTCACGGGTCTGACCCCATACTCAGTTACGAGGAAGGATCCGACGCATGACACGTGAATTGGCGATAGTGTTCTCTGCGGTGTGCTCGCTGGGGTTGGCGCCGTTGCTGTCCGGCGATGAAGCAGCCAGTCAGCCTGCAGAAGCGAGTCACACGGAGACGGTGAGTTTTGCGCCGGGCGGAACGATTCGCTTCAACAAGTCCTTCGGCGATCTCTACGTGGAAGGCTGGGATCGTCCCGAGGTTGAGATGACGCTTATTAAAGTGCTCTCAAAGGTTGAGCTGGATCTCATCAAGTCGCCGGAAGACAGCTACAAGCCTCCCGAGGACACCGCCAAACGCCTGGAGGGCATCCGCTTCACCACGGAACATCCATCCGCGAAGGAACTGACTATCGCGACGGTCAATCCGTCCGATGGCTTCTTCCGTCATCCTTTTGGTGGCAAGGGCCCAGTCACCGTCCGATACGAGCTTCGCGTGCCGCGCGATTCAAGCCTGATCATCCACCACGGAGGCGGCAATATCCTGGTTGGTAACGTAACCGGAGGCGTGGAGGCTAGAAACCGCAATGGCGACATCGTGCTGATGCTTCCGGGCCCCGGACCTTATTTGATCGACGCCAGGAGCAAAATGGGTTCGGTGTCCTGCGATTTCGCGGGTAAGGCGCATGTCCGGCATTTTGTCGGCGAGAGCTTCGCGGGCGCTACCGACAATTCGCCGCGCCGGATCTTTCTGCGCGTCGGATTCGGTGGCATAACAATCAAGGACGTGCCGCACGAAGCGTTCCAGTGACTCGGCTCCCCGTTTCGCCCTCGGCCGAACGCAGCGTGAACGCGACGACTACGGTGCGGAAAGCCCCGTTTTCGTTGACTGCCGCGAAATGCCGTTGCGCGATGGCGCGAGTGTTGCGGGTTGGACATCGTCGGCAGCTTTTTCAACTTTATGCCGTATTCATGTCCGCGCCTGCATAATGGCGTATGATGCGCGTACCTTAACTTCGCCAATGAGCTCACTAACTAGTGGCAAGCTGCTGATTGTGGATGATGAGCCTTCCATTCGCTGGGCGTTGCACCAGACCTTACAAGCGATGGGGTTCGAGGTGGGCGAGGCAACCTCGGGCGAGGAGGCGATTGCGCTGGCGCGAACCGTCCGCTACGACGCCGTGTTGTTGGATACCCAGATGCCCGGAATGAACGGCGTTCAGGCGTGCCGGGAAATTCGCAAGCTGATGCCCATGCTGGGTATCCTGATGGTCACCGTCAAGGACGCGGAAGAAGATAAGATAGAAGCGCTCGACGCGGGCGCCGATGACTACGTCACGAAACCGTTTAATGTCGGTGAACTTGCGGCGAGAATCCGCGCCACGATCCGTCGCTCGCAGTCTCACCAGACAGCGGCCGCCGCGGTAATCAGCATCGGCGACATTGAGCTTGATCCCCCGCGCCGGATCGTCCGCAAAGCGGGCCAGCCGGTTCATCTCACCCGTACGGAGTACAACCTTCTCTATTATCTGATGGCGCATGCCGGTTTGTCGTTGACACATGCCCGCCTTCTCTCCGCGGTGTGGGGACCGGAATACCGCGATGAGGTGGAATATCTGCGAACCTTTATGGGGCAGTTGCGGAAAAAGCTCGGTGATGACGCCGCGCATCCTAAGTATCTGGTGACGGATTCGCATATCGGCTACCGCTTCAACGGCAACGATCAACTGCCTCTTTCAACCGAAGCGCATTCCTCCTGAGTCCGCGTCCGTCAAGTACGCCAGGCCGCCGTGCTTCTCGCTCCGATCACGATTCGTTATCGGTGCGAATCAAAAAACCTTTCGATTCC
>Ga0326727_10018162_pt1 | contig 14415 bp, 15 predicted proteins | sample MB2enrmetagenome_FD_207643 | JGI IMG/M metagenome (GOLD analysis project Ga0326727, IMG submission 207643) | Lab enriched peat soil microbial communities from McLean, Ithaca, NY, United States - MB29MY | ecosystem: Environmental > Terrestrial > Soil > Wetlands > Peat | place: USA: New York...
TTGGTGGTGGCGAAGGCGCTGACCGTATCCGCCGGCACCAGTTTCGAGCAGATGGACCCGGAAAATCCGGGCGCGGGGCTGCGTTCGGCAAATGCCCTCACCACGGACGCGCAGTACGGCAGTAAAATCGGAAGTGACGCAGTCGAACAGACGGTAGACGCCAGCTACAGCCTGCGCGTAGGAATGCGCGGCCTGGGGTCGGATTATTCGTATGCGCGCCATGTGGTTACGGTGCGGTATGAGGTGAAGTCGGGACGGCAGATGGCTTCGGAGGAGATTATGGGCGGAACGATCGCTGGCAATGCGCCATCCTTTGAACGCTTCGTGCTGGGCACCAGTTCGACTCTGAGAGGATGGGACCGGTATTCGCTCGACCCGCTGGGCGGCACTCGCGTGGTCCACAATTCGCTGACTTACGGGTATCGCGTGAGGGGGGGGACGGCGCAGATCTTCTACGATTGCGGCGCACTTTGGGATGCGGAGCGTACGGCGCAGCTTCGCCACTCGGTTGGGGTGGGCTACAGGCAGGGCGTTTTCGTACTTACCATGGCGCTCCCGGTTTCCATGGAAGGACGCATAACCCCGGTATTCATGGCAGGAATGAACTATTGAGTCATCGCGGACGCAGACTGTCGACCATTGCGGCGCTGGCAGCCGGGGTGGCGAGTTGCGTCTTTGCTGTGGGTCTTGCGACGGCGCCGGAGTTGCTGGTCCGTGTGGAGGGAGACTATCTGCACATCTCCGCCCCGCACCTCAATTTCATCAGCGGCAAGACGCTGGAGCGGCTGAAGGACGGGGCGTCGGTGGCGTTCATCGGACAACTCACAGTTACTACGACGCCCAACGCGATCATTCCCGAGGCGCGGTCGGTGGCGCGCTTTGCCCTGAGTTACGACATCTGGGAAGAGCGCTTCTCCATCACCAAGATGGGCGAGAAGCCGGATTCGCGCCGGTCGGTTTCGCACCTGTCGGCGCAGGCGGCGCAGAACTGGTGTCTGGATAATCTGGCCATCGATCGCTCGCAAGTTCCGGCCGATAAGCTGGTCTACGTGCAGTTGGATCTGCGCGTGGAAGATCCGCGGGATCCGGTGGGAATCGTGGGCGAGCCCGGGATCAACATCACGCGGCTGATCGAGATATTCAGCCGGCCGGCGAAGAGCGCGCAACCGCCTATGGTGCTGCGCAACGGGCCGTTCCGCGTGGCGGATCTGCGAAGGGTTCCGGGGTGAGTCTGAGAACGCGTTTGGCGTTGGTGTTTGCGGCGGCGACGCTGGTGCCGCTTGGCGCCACGCTCTGGCTGACGTCGGTGCTGCTCGATGAAAGCCTGCGCCCGGTGGATCAGCTTTCCAGGCTATCGCGCTCGCTCGAGACCACGGGCCGCGAGTATTACCGCCAGGCTTGCGATCAATTGAAGGCCGATGCGATGACGGGCCGCGCTGCGCCGCACCGGTATGCGGGGGCGGGAATGCCACCCATGGTGCAGGAGTTTGCCGAGAGCGACGAGGCTTCCGAATGCAAATGGACGGGCGCGGGGGGCGCGCAGTTGATGTACCTGGTGCGGACTGCGGAGGGCGTAAGCGTTTGGCAGCGGCCTCTGGCTATTCGTATGGGCGATCTTTCGGGCGAGTATACGCAGGCGCGTCTGACCGCTTCGCGTGACCTTCATCGCGGGTTTTTTGCGGCATGGGCGGTACTGGCGACGGTGATCTGGACCATTGCTTTGGCTCTGGTCTGGTGGGTGGCTTCTCGTTTCAGCCGGCCAATTGTGAATCTCACGGGGGCGCTCAAGGGGTTGGCGGACGGCGATTTTCGCATCCGCGTACCGAATGAGCGGACGGATGAGATTGGTCTGGCTACCGATGCCTTCAATCGCACGGCCGCGCAGCTGGAGCAGAATCGCGATCGGCTGGTTTATCTGACTCAGCTGGCCAGTTGGCAGGTTTTGGCGCGCAAGATGGCGCATGAGGTGAAGAATTCGCTTACGCCGATTCGCCTCACGGTCGAGGAGATGGTGGCTCGGGATGGCACCGATGCCAATGCAGAGGCGGCTTCGATTGTCGTCGACGAGATCGAATCCCTGGAGCGGCGTATTCGAGCGTTTTCGGAATTCTCATCGGAGCCTCCGGTGTGCCCGGAGCGCCTGGATATTCTGTCGATCGTGGAAGAGCGTATCGCGTTTCTGAAGACGGCGCATCCGGAAGTGCGCTATGCGGTCGAGACGGTGGAGAATACTCCGAACGCGGTGGCGGATCAGGATCTGGTGCGGAGTATTCTGGTGAACCTGCTGGAGAATGCGGCTGAGGCGGCGGGCGAGGGCGGGCGGATCCTGGCTCGCGTCGCTACGGTGGACGATCGGGTGGCGATTGAGGTGCACGATTCGGGACCTGGGTTGAGCGACCTGGCGCGGAAATCGTTGTTTCAGCCGACGATTTCATTTAAGAAGCGCGGGATGGGGCTGGGTCTTTCTATTGCGCGGAAGAGCGCTTTGCTTTCGGGCGGCGACATTCTTTTGATCGCGGGTGAGTTGGGCGGGGCTGGATTCCGCGTTTTGCTGCCGGCGGGATAAGAATCATGCCTGCTCGGCGCATTTTGGTAGTTGACGACGAAGAGAATATCGGCAGGTCTCTGCGCATGATTCTCGAGCGCGAAGGCTACCAGGTAAACGCGGTGCGCTCGGGCGCGGAGATGCGCGCTTTTCCGGAACGCGCGCGCATGGATCTGTTCCTGCTCGATGTGCGGCTGCCGGACGCCAATGGTATCGATCTGCTGCGCGAACTTCAGGCGGCGGAGATCCCGGGGCCGGTGATCATGGTCTCGGGCCATGCCACGATTGCGGATGCGGTGGAAGCCACTCGCGCCGGGGCGTTCGATTTCCTTGAAAAGCCGTTAGGGCGCGACCGCGTGATGGTGGCGGTGAAGAACGCGCTCGATCAAAACACGCTGAAGCAAGAGAACAAGCGGCTGCGCGAAGCGGTGGGGCCGGGGACGAAGATGATCGGGTCGAGCCCCGCGTTCGAGCGCGCGGTGACGCAGGCGACGATGGCGGCTGGGTCGGATGCGCGCGTGCTGCTGATTGGCGAGTCGGGGACCGGGAAGGAATTGCTGGCGGCGCATATTCACGGGGCGAGCCCGTTCGCGGCGGGGCCGTTCGTGAAGGTGAATTGCGCGGCGATTCCTGGGGAGTTGATCGAGAGCGAACTGTTCGGGCACGAGAAGGGGTCGTTCACGGGCGCGACTTCCATGCGGCGCGGTAAGTTTGAATTGGCCGATAATGGGACGCTGTTTCTGGATGAGATCGGCGATCTGCACGCGAATTCGCAGGCTAAGCTGCTGCGAGTTCTGCAGGAGGGCGAATTTCATCGCGTGGGCGGGGAGCAGACCATCCGCGTGAATGTGCGCGTGGTCTCGGCGACGAATCGCGATCTGTCGGGCATGGTCGCGCAGGGCAAGTTTCGCGAGGATCTGTTTTACCGGGTGAGCGTGGTGCCGATACGCGTGCCCGCGCTACGCGAGCGTCCGCAGGATATCGCTCCCATGGCCGAATATTTTCTGGAAGATTTCTGCGTGCGGAATGGGTTTCGCAGGAAGCGCTTCGAGCCGGAGGTTTGGGAGGCGTTCGAAGAATATTCGTGGCCGGGGAATGCGCGCGAGTTGCGCAATGTGGTGGAGCGGATGGCGATTCTTTCGGCCGGGGATGTGCTGAATTCCGCCGCGGTGCCGCTGGAGTTGAAGCTGCAGAAGGAAACCGGACCGCGTTCGAGTGTGCAGGAGGCGCGGGAATCGGCCGAGCGGGAACACGTGCTGCGGGCGCTCGAGGAATCGAGCTGGAACGTTTCGAGCGCGGCGCGGGCGCTGGGGATGGAGCGGACGAATCTGCATAAGCGGATTCGCGCGCTGGGTTTGGCTCGGGGAAAGTGAATCAGTGACCCGGTCGCTGGAGCCGGAGTTGATGGATTCCCCCGATACGGTGGGGCCGGTGCTGGTGGAATTCCATCGCGATCTGGCTCGGGTGAATCGGCTGCTGGGGACGTTTCCTACTATCGAGCGCTTTCTGCGTCGCGATCATCTGCCGGTGCGGCGGGTGATCGATATTGGGTGCGGCGGCGGGACTTTGCTCGAGTATTTGCGGGCGCGCATGGGCGTGGAGGTGGTGGGGATCGATCCCAAGCCTGGCGATATGGCCGGCGTGCCGATCATTGCGGCCGACGCGACCACCGAGAAACTGCCTGAGGCCGATGTGGCCGTTTCGTCGCTGGTCTCGCACCATCTGACTCCGGAAGAAAACATCGCTTTGATCCGCAATGTCAGCCGATCATGCCGGCGGTTCATTATTCTGGACCTGATTCGGCACCGGATGCCGCTGGTTCTGTTTACGATCTTTATTTGTCCGCTGATCGGGAAGGTGGCGGCGGTGGATGGGCGGCAATCGATTCGGCGGTCGTTTACTCCGGCGGAGTTTGCGGATTTGGTTCGTGCTGCGTTGGCTGGGACGGGGGGAACGTTTACGATCGATGTTTCTCCGCTGCGGTCGCGGCAGGTGATCGATATACGGTTCGATGTCTCGCTTTGACCGGCTGGGAAGGACATGCGGCGACAGCCGCGTTTGGCCTACCGACTGAACAGGCGCAGCTATCGCAGCGCGTCCTCAGAGACAGTACACTGGCGGGTATGATTGGGCGGCTCAGTTCGGCATTTCTCGCGGCGCTTTGTGCGGCGCCTTCGTTCGCTCAGGTGAGCGTCATTTCGTCGGGGGGATTCTCCTCGGCTCTGTCGGCGCTGGTGCCGGAGTTTGAGAAATCTATCGGAATCACGGTGACCGTGGCGCGGGGACAGTCGCAGGGGAGTGGCCCGAACACGATCGGCGCACAGCTTCGTCGCGGTGTTCCGGCGGACGTGGTGATCATGTCGCGGGAGGGGCTCAACGATCTGATCGCGGAGGGACGAATCGTGGCGGGCAGTGATGTGGATCTGGCGCAGACGCCGCTGGGCGTGTCCGTGCGCGCTGGAGCTTCGAAGCCGGATATCGGCACCGTTGCCGCGTTCAAACAGACGCTGCTGCGGGCGAAGTCGATTACGTTTCCGAGCAGCACGACGGGGATTTATATGACGACGAAGCTGTTTCCGCAGTTGGGGATCGCCAATGAAATCGCGGGTAAGATTACGAACACGGGTGTGGCCGCGGTCGCCAGCGGTGAGGCGGAGATGGCGATTCAGCCGGTGAGCGAGCTTTTGCGTGTTCCGGGTGTTGACTTTGTGGGAACGATCCCACGCGAGATTCAGTACATTTCGGTCTTCTCAACCGCGATGGTCGCAGGTTCGAAGCAACCTGAAGCAGCAAGGCGGCTGATTGCGTTCCTCACATCGGAGAGTGCGCGGGCTGCCATCAGGAACAGCGGCATGGAGGTTGAATCGAATCGGGGCGTTCGCCATCCATGAGGATATGGACAACGCAAAGAAGATTGCTCTCATTACGGGGGCGAATAAGGGACTGGGATTTGAGATGGCGCGGCAGCTGGGTAAGGCCGGGGTGACCGTCGTGCTGGCGGCGCGCGATGCGCAAAAAGGTGAAGCGGCGGCGGCGAAACTGCGCGGCGAGGGGCTGGATGCGCAGTCGTTGAAGCTGGATGTGACTAATAAGGAAGACCGGGCGGCGGCGGCGAAATATCTCGAATCGAAGTTTGGTCGGCTGGATATTCTGATCAACAACGCGGGCGTCTCGCAGGAGGGGCTGGGCGCCGGGAAAGTGAGTACTACCACGGAGGAAGTGATTCACAGTACTTTTGAAACTAACTTCTTTGCTCCTGTGGCACTTACTCAGGCGCTGTTGCCATTGATCAGGAAGAGCAAGGCGGGGCGCATCGTGAATATGTCGAGCATTCTGGGATCGCAGACATTGCATGCAGATCCGAAGAGTCCGATCTACGACTTCAAGTCTTTGGCTTACGATTCTTCGAAGGCGGCTTTGAACTCATTCACGATTCATCTGGCGCATGAGTTGAAAGATACCGGGATCAAAGTGAACTCCGCGCATCCGGGTTGGGTCAAGACCGATATGGGCACCGATGCCGCGCCGATGGAGATTCCGGAAGGCGGCAAGACGGGCGTGGAGTTGGCGTTACTCGGCGAAGACGGTCCCACGGGCGGGTATTTCCACTTAGGTCAACCCTTACCCTGGTAAGTCAGCGTTTACGTAAGAAGTCGAAGTCGCAGCCTTCGTCCGCCTGATTGACGTGTTGGAGAAACATCCAGCCGTAACCTCGTTGGTAGTGTGGTTGAGCTTCGGGGCGGGCGGCGAGGCGGCGGGCGATTTCGTCCTCTGCCACATGAAGGGTAAGTGTGCGGCCTGCTGTGTCGAGCTCTACTTCGTCGCCCGTTTCAACCGCTGCTAACGGTCCGCGAACGGCTGACTCGGGGGCTACATGCAGGACCACGGTACCGAAGCTGGTTCCGCTCATGCGGGCATCGCTGATGCGCACTATATCGTTGACGCCCTGGTCCAGTAAGACGCGCGGCATGGGAATCTGACCCCATTCCGGGAAGCCCGGCGCGCCTTTGGGTCCGCAATTCTTCATTACCAGAACGGTGTCGCGAGTTATGGGTAGATCGGGTAAGTCGACCTGGTCGTGCATCTGCTGGTAGTTCTCAAATACGTACGCGGGTCCGCGATGCTGTAGTAAGTGGGGCGAGGCCGCGGTGTGCTTGATTACGGCTCCGCGCGGGGCAAGATTGCCGCGCAGAATTACAGTACCGCCTTCGGGCGAAAGAGGATCGGAGGCGGAACGAATCACGGCGCGATTCCAGCACTGCGCTCCCGCCACGTTATCGCCAACAGTCTTGCCGTTCACGGTAATAACTTCGGTATGCAAGAGAGACAGTATCTCGTTCATCACCGCCGGTACTCCACCGGCCGCGAACATATCTTCCATCAGGTATTCGCCGGACGGTTTGACATTCACGATACAAGGTGTGCGGCGCGAGATACGGTCGAACTCACCTAATGCCAGGTCGATACCCAGTCTTCCTGCAATAGCGAGCAAGTGGACCACGGCATTAGTGGAACCGCCGATCGCCATGTTAACTGTGATGGCATTTTCGAGGGCCTGGCGCGTCATCACTTTCGATGGCTTGAGATCTTCCCAGACCATATCCACGGCGCGGGCTCCACTCATCTCGGCGAGCGCGAGGCGGCGCGAATCGGGCGCGGGAATGGCGGCGCAACCGGGCAGCGTCATACCCATCGCTTCGGCGACCGATGCCATAGTGCTGGCAGTGCCCATTACAGTACAGTGACCGGCACTGCGCGCGATGCCGCCTTCGACTTCGCACCACTCTTCTTCAGTCAGTTTGCCGGTGCGGAAGAGATCGAAGAGCTTGCGGCCGTCGGTGCCGGCGCCGAGTTTGCGGTCGCGCCACTGACCGCTGAGCATGGGTCCGCCGGTAACTACGATGGCGGGTATGTCGGCACTGGCGGCTCCCATTAACTGAGCGGGAGTGGTCTTATCGCAACCGCACAGTAACACCACGCCATCGATCGGATTAGCGCGGATTGACTCTTCGACGTCCATTGACATCAAATTGCGATACAGCATAGATGTCGGTTTCATGAACATTTCGCCAAGAGATATCGTGGGGAACTCAAGAGGGAAGCCGCCTGCGCGCCAGACGCCCCGTTTTACCGCTTCGGCGACAATGCGTAAGTGCGCGTTGCAGTTATTTAACTCGCTCCATGAGTTACAGATACCGATCACCGGGCGATTTTGAAACACATCCGCCGTGAAACCTTCGGCGCGCAGCCATGCGCGGCGCGCGAAATTGTAATATTCATTGCCGGCCCACCATGACTGGCTGCGTAAATTGTGTGGCATCAATCTTTTAAACATACACCTTCACAATTGTTTCGCCGCGAAATCACCGATTTGTAACGGGGTAACAGTTACAACGAAGACATGAGGTGCGACCTCCACGTTCACACACGGCATTCAGGCATGTGCACAGTGCCCGTGCTCTCCCGCGTTTGCAGGGAAAGTTATAACGAACCGGCTGCGCTCTACGAAACACTGAAACGGCGCGGCATGGACCTTGTCACCGTAACCGATCACGATTCGATCGACGCCGTTGAAGAACTGCGCGGACATGCCGATTTCTTCCTGAGCGAGGAAGTAACGTGCACGATGCCGAGCGGAACGGAAATGCACGCGGGCGTCTATGGGATCTGCGATCACGACCACGTTGAACTGCAGCGCCGCCGCACGGACATACAGAGCCTGCTCGCGTATGCCGTGGAACGCCGGCTGTTTGTGACTGTGAACCACGTTTATTCGAGCCTGACGGGGACGCGCACGGAAGACGATTTTGCCATCTTCGCGCGCGATTTCCATGGCGTCGAAACCATTAACGGACAGATCCTCGCATGCGCCAATAAACTGGCGGCGGATTTCGCGGTGCGCTTCAACAAGCCGGTGATCGGCGGCAGCGATTCGCATACGCTGGCCTGCGTGGCGAAGACTTACACGGAAGTTCCGGGCGCGCAGACTGTGGAAGATTTTCTGGCGGGCCTGCGCCGCGGGCAGAGCGTAGCGCACGGCGAATCCGGCGACTACTGGAAATTGACCAATGCGGTGTGCGGCATCGGCGCGTCGCTGCTGCGCGAAAAAGTCTGGATGAGCGCCTTCTGCGGGCTGTTTGCGGTAGCTCCGATGGTTACGGCCGCGAACTATTTCCGCGAGTTGGCGTTCGCATGGTATTGGGGAAACAAGAACCGGCCGGTTGAGCCGGCGGGTATTTCCGAGGTTGTGTTATGACGTTGTCTCGCGCATTGGCGGCTCCGGATCACAATCTGATGCGGCGGGTGAATCGCTGGCGTGCGCCGCGATGGGTGCGCTGGTGGATGCTGCTGGCGACGCGCGCGGGCGATGGATGGCTGTGGGGAGCGATCGGCATTGCGCTGCTGATGTCGACCGATCCGCTGCGATTCCGCGCCATCGAATCGGCTGCCTGCGCGGTGACGGCGGGAATCATGATGTTCCACAAAGTGAAGCGGGTGTTCTGCCGCACGCGGCCGCGCGATATCGAGCCGCATTGCTGGGCGCACATTGTGACACGGGACAGGTTTTCCTTCCCATCGGGACATTCGACAACCGCGTTTGCGGTGGCGTTGTCGCTGGGATCGTTTTACCCCGAGATCATGCCAGTGCTGCTGGTGCTGGCCGCGAACGTGGCAATTTCGCGCGTGGTCGTGGGGATGCATTTTTTGAGCGACGTGCTGGTGGGCTCCGGGGCTGGGGCGCTGCTTGGGTACGTCGCGTACCGGTTCGCCGCTTAAGCCACGCCAGGCGCATGTCCTGGGTAGTTGAAGGCGCGCGGTTGGCAGGGGCGGGGGTCTCGGAGCGAGATCCCCGGCTCAAGCCCGGCGATTTTAGCCAGCCAGCGTTTTCCAGGCGCGATATGCTTGTAGCGGGAGGTCCGATGAACGCTGCAAGCCCCGTTTACCTCGAATTGATCGATTTCATCGTTTCCCGTGCCACTCCCGAAGCCCTGCTGCATTTCCGGCCCTCGGAAGCAGCGCAGCGCCGCGTCTCGGAACTGATCGAAGGCCAGCACCACGGCACGCTCTCCGCGGAAGAGACTTCCGAGCTGGACGACTTCGTGCAGATTGAGCACCTGCTGATCATGGCGAAGGCCCAGGCGCGACGCCGGTTGCAACTTGCCGGCTGAAGTCAGCGTCTCTTTGCGGGCGCTGGTCTCCGGGCGCGCACAGTTCCGCTGTGAATACTGCCTGCTGCACGAGGACGATTCGTACTCGCCGCATCAGGTGGATCACATTGTGAGCCGAAAGCACGGCGGCTTGTCGTCGGAGGCCAACCTCGCGTATTGCTGTCTCCGCTGCAACCTGTGGAAAGGCACGGATATCGGGTCGGTGTCCACCCGCACGGGACGCTTAATTCCATTCTTCAATCCGCGAAAAGACCTCTGGTCCGATCATTTTCGGCTTAATGGAGCCATCATCGAACCGTTGACCGCCGAAGGCGAGGTGACAGCGAGGCTGCTGCGGCTCAATCTCGACAAGCGCGTAGCCGAACGCAGGCTCCTGATCGCCAGCGGGCGGTATCCGCCTCCAGGTTAGCGTGCCCGGCGGGTCGAGGGTTTCGGATCCTACCACGTATCAAGCTTCCACTCCGTCATCGCCCTTAACGTGCTCCCGCAGGGCCAGCTCCGCAATCTTCCAGCAATCCGTTATCGGTCTCCCCGTGGCTGGAATGCTGCCTTACGGCATCGCGAAACCCATACTTTATCCCGATGCTATCAGGACAATCCCTTCGATCGGCGTAGTGTTTGTTGAACTCAGTCGATCGCGAATTCCGCATTATGATTAAGGAATGGAGTCGATGCTGACCCCGCCGGTGCGGGAGAAGATGATTGAGATTGCTGCCAGGCATGGGGCCGGGAACCTGGAATTTGTTTGGCTCCGCGGCGCGAGGTGAACTTCGTCCGGATAACGATATCGATCTGCTGCTGGATGTCGTCGGGCCCACGACGCCGTGGTTCCCAGGCGGCCTCGCCGTTGAGCTCGAAGGGTACGCGCGATCGGATCTCAAAGCGGCCTGCTGTCACGCAGTGCCGACTCGCGGATGCAGGACGCGATCCTCCGCAATCTTCAGGTGCTTTGCGAATCGGCGCAGCGCCTCTCCGGAGAGTGCAAGGCCCAACATCCGGAGGTGGATTGGCGCGCGATGAGCGGATTTCGGAATGTGTTGGCTCACGATTACTTCGGGATCGATTTCGGAGTCACCGATCTGTTGCGCCGCCTGGACCGCGATGACGGTAACGAGGATGGCGACGGCTTCGGCTCAAACTGAGCGTTTCCCTTATGGTCGGGGTTCGGTTGCGAAGCGATAGTGGACCACCACTTCCATGGGCACGTTGCGATCTCCGGAGTGCGCGGGTTCCCATGGCACGGAGCGCGCAGTGTTGGCGGCCAGCATTCCTAACTCGGTCCCCGCGCCTCTGGTTACTTCGGTGTTTTTCACCGTTCCCTGCTTATCGAGAGAAACTACCACATCGACGTTAACTTCGCCTGGAATGCTGCGCGTTAGCTCGGGCGGCAAATGCGGGCGGATGGAAGCGATAGGGCGCGCGGGCGTATATTCGGCGGAGGCTCCAGAGTGGAACGGATGAAATACGCGTCGGGCAATTCGTTTTAGTTCGGACGGCGTGCGCGGTTCCACACTCACGTCCACGGTGAAAGTATTGTTTGTGGACACACGGCGGACTGGCGGCGGGGCCGGGATTGAAGCGGCGAGCACGACAGGAACGGGAGATGGCGCGGGCGGCGGCAGTACGGGTGGTGGCGCCGGCACCGCTGGCGTGGCCGGTGCGACTGCTACGGGCATCGGTTTACGCGGCGGTTGAATCTTCGTGAGTGCCAGTACAGGCGCTGGTTCGGGCACGCCGACTGGGATCGGCTCGAATTGGGGGAGTGCGGAATAGATCGGCAATTGCTCGATTGGCGGCACCTTTACGGCGACAGACGGGACGGGCGCGGACGGATGCTCACCTCGGCGGTACTCGGCCGACATGGCAAAAACGGACAGCACGGCGGCAGCTCCCCACAGTAACGAAGCCGTCGGCGCCTTCAGGCGGGAAGGCCCCGCGGGCGTCCGCACTTCCTGTTCAATCGGTCCCTGTATGCGCAGTGTTGCGGCATCGAAGGGGAACGTGAGCTGCGGTTGCTTCCGGTCGATATCTCCGTACTCCCAGAAGAATATCCCGGCGTTGGGCGGGCCGGGACGGTCGGTACGAATCGCCAGCGCGATGCCCGGAATATCGGCAAAGGAGTCGGACATCAGAGCGAAATCGCTCTGGTCGAGAAAGAGGCCCGGCCGTAGGTGCGTTCGAAAATAGCCCACGGGTTTTGGGCCACGGCGATTATTGCTTAAGCTTCTGACACGCCGGTCGACTGCGTAACGCTCGTGGCCGCTCAGATCGTAGGAAATCCCGCGGTGGTGCTCGCTTCGAATAAATTCGAAGCCGGTTACCTGCACGTTATCGTTATCGATGATGCGGCCAAGAAGGAGACCTCCCTGTTCTTCGGCGGGATCCAGCTTGGGAAGATCCCGGTTCAGGGCATCGACGAAATCAAGCGCCAGTCTGACCGTAAACGATCGCACTTGCCAGCGATAGAATTCCCGTGACCACACATGTCGTGTAAGAGCAATCGGATCTCCACGCGGCGGATTACTTTCCGGCGAGGACGGCGCTGGCCTCGGCTTCGGCGATGAGGCGGTCGGCGTCCTCACGGAGCAGGAAGCGGTCGCTGACGGCTTTATCGGCGGCGGTTTTTACAGCGGCTACCCAGGCGTTATGGCTGGCGTAGCGCTCTTCGAGAGAAGGCCGCGGATCGCCAGCTGCGAGGCGTTCGGCTTTGGTTTTGGCGAACGGGATAAAGGCTCCGTTGAGGCCGCAAATCTTACCCTTGTTGAAGCCGGCCGCAGTTACGTTCCAGCCGACATAGGTTCCCAGTGGCGCCTGTCGAAGGACCGACGGCACGCCTCCGACATCGGTGCCGTCGGCGTCCACTTTCGGGACGAGGGTGGGGATGACCTGTTTGATGGGCGGCGGCGCTTTCGAAACGGCGCCCGATTCGTCGTTGTAATTGAAGCCGGGGCCGAGGTCGTAATCGAGAACGGAGTTGACCAGGCCATCGGGCGCGGGAATTCCGGGGATGGTCGGAAATCCCATGGCGGATTTGTCAGCGGGCGCAAGATCGCCGTGGGCGAGCAACGGGTAACGGCTGGGTGGCGGCTCGGTGCCTTTGGTGACCCAATCTATAAGGGCGACCGTCAAGGCCCGCAGAGTATCGGATTCCGGATTGGGATTGGCCGGAAGCATGCAGCCATTGGGCGGCGCGGCGGCCACAGGATTGAAGCCTCCTCTGCCGCCGCCGTGGGTGGTGCCGGGGAAGAAGTAGCGGCGCACGTTGGCGGGGAGCGGGATATCGGATTTGGCATCGGTGCCGACGAGGTCGGGCGATTCGCGCAGGTACCAGAATTCGAGGCCGCCGAAGGTTTCGAGGATTTTCGGACAGGTGTTGGTAGCGCGGCAGCGATCGAGCAGGCCGGATTTGGGATGGTGGCGAACCCGATCTTCGTAATCGCTCCACCAGAGGACGCCGTCGCTGCCGAGCTCGTCGGGTCCGGCATTGCCGAGGGCCATGGCGAAACGGTAATTGAGAGCCAGTTGGCGAGCCGCGATGTGGGGGTTGATTCCATCCCAGACAATCTTTCCGGATTCGTCCTGATTGAAGCCGAGGTGGATATAGCTGCGGATGAAGACGCCCGATTGCGAACTGCCGCGCGCCAGTGCCCATTTGATGCGGTCAGCCACGGGGTTGGGAGTGCCCTGGTCATCCTTAGCGGCGTAGCGGAGGAAGGAATTGAGATCGCGCGTGGCCGCGTAGCCGATGCCGAGGACCAGGGGATCCTTCGCGGTGTAGGAGACTTCGTAGAGGTAGGCGGGATCGAAGCCGCTGCGGACGCAGATTTTGGTGGGATCGGGCGTGCCGGGGAAGGGAACTTTGGTGCAATCGGCGAAGGCCCAGTCGGCGCTGGGGATGGGGACGTTGGGACCTTTATCGGAAGCGCGTCGGTTCAGGGTGGCTTTGGCGGTGTCGAGAGTCAGTGGGCGTTGATAAGTGAGGTTGGTCAGGGGCAGCGTGTTCGTGCCTGGCCGCATATCGATGAAGCGGGCGCTCACGGGGCCGGTCAGCGGGGAACCATCGGGGTTCTTTGCCACGGGGACGTCGATGGTCTGGGAGGTAGGGCGGCGGATTATATCGCCCTGCCAGCCGCTGACGACGCTGACATGGCCCTCGGGCCAGTCGGTGGGACCTCCGTTGCCGCGATTGGTGACGTTGTAGAAGAGGACGCCGCTGGCTTTGGCCATGTCGGCAGGTTTGTTCATGGCGAAGGTAGCAGAGTATTCGACCATGCCGCGGGCATTGCGGGGTGCGAGCTGGATGTCCTGAATGATGGTGTTGTGAGGATCTTTGGGATCGAGCTCGCCGAAGAAGCGGCCGGTGAGAGTTTCGGAATTGCCGGTGGTGTGGCGTTGGTCGATTACTATGCGGATGAGCCGTGCTTCGATGGGGGTGGTGATGGCGAGGCACGCAACGGCGACAGTGGCGATGCGAATGGACATGTTGGGGACATTATATGGCAACCCACGGAGGGCAGATCGGAAATCTGCCCCACCTACGAAAGGTCGGATTCGAGGGTTACCGGGGCGCCTGGGCTTAACAGGCCTGGATGGATGACCCTCGCGTAGAATCCTCCGTGCGCCCAGTGCGGAGAGGTGACGTCGTCAACGTTGCATTGGGCGTCATAGAGCTCGTTCTTGATGCGCGGCCCGAAGACGTTC
>Ga0326727_10018163_pt1 | contig 14413 bp, 8 predicted proteins | sample MB2enrmetagenome_FD_207643 | JGI IMG/M metagenome (GOLD analysis project Ga0326727, IMG submission 207643) | Lab enriched peat soil microbial communities from McLean, Ithaca, NY, United States - MB29MY | ecosystem: Environmental > Terrestrial > Soil > Wetlands > Peat | place: USA: New York...
GACCTGTTCAGGGGAAAGGTAAACGACAGCCTGGGACTTTGAGCCGGCCTGGCCCTGAGCGCCGGCGTCGACAAACTGGGCGCGGGCGAGTAAAGCCGTAGCGGCCAGGGCTGCAGCGGTATGGAGGTTTGTCTTAATCACACTGCGCATTTCTTCATTGCCAACCTGCTCACTCGCTGACTCGCTTACTGCCCCAGCGCCTTCCTGATCCTGGCTTCCAAATCGCTTTCTGACGTAAGGCCCACTTGCGCGGCAACCACGTTGCCCTTGCGATCGATGAAGAACGAGGTGGGCAGCTCATCGAGTCCGCCGTAGGGAACGCTGATGCTGTCGCCATCGAGCAAAACGGGATACGGGATTTTCTCCTGCTGAATGAACTTGCCGACTTCGGTTCTGGTTTTCGCCCAGCCCGTCTTGTCGTCGGGTTTCAGGTCGTCGCCTTCGGTGTCGACGCCCAGCACCTCGAAGCCCTGCGAGGCGTACTTGTTGCGTAGCTCGACGATCCAGGGAGTCTCGATCTTGCAAGGCGCGCACCACGTTGCCCAGAAGTTGATGAGCAGGGCCTTGCCGCGGTAGCTCGTGAGCGAGACCTTTTGGCCGTTCAGATCCTGGAGCGCGAAGGCCGGCGCCATCTTGCCCTGGAGCGGCGAAATATAAACCGGCGTTCCGCCCGCGGCATCGGCAACGAGTTCACCTTTGGCGGCGTTGGCCAGCAGGCGCGCCGCGGCTTGCTGGCGGTACTCCCAGTTGGCCCAGCCCGCCCAGGCGAACAGGGCCAATAAAAACAGCACCGCGCAAAGAACGATCATATTGCGGCGCACTGGAAAAGTGCTCATGGGGATATTTTAAGCGAGTCAGCAAGTCAGCGAGTCAGCATTCGCTCCCACCTTAGCCTGTAGCCTGTAGCTTGAAGCTTCGGGCTTCCGGTCCCTATTCCCTATTCCCTATTCCCTCTTACCTCCCTACTCCCTTGTTCCCTCGTTCCCTTGTTCCCTTGTCCCCTCGTTCCCTGCCCTTAACCTGTTACCATCAGAAACCGATGAATGAGATGCACGATGGCGAAACGTTTCATCCAGCGTCGCTGGTTCGCACTGAGGCGGCGGCGCTCGAGGCGTTGGCCGCTCGGCTTGAGGGGCAGATGGCCGAGCCTTTTGCGCGCGCGGTCGAGCTGATCCTGCGCTGCGGAGGGCAGAACGGGCGCGTGGTAGTGACCGGGATGGGCAAGAGCGGCATCATCGCGCAGAAGATTGCCGCGACGCTCAGCTCAACCGGTTCGCCGGCCTTGTTTCTGCATCCGGCTGAAGCGGTGCACGGCGATGTGGGCGTACTGATGGCAGGCGACGTGGTGATTGCGCTCTCGGCATCGGGAGAAACAGAGGAGATTCTGCGACTGCTGGCCACGCTCAAGCGCAAAGGGGATGCGCTGGTGAGCTTCTGCTGCAATCTGAAGTCGACGCTGGCCGCGGCGAGCGACGTAGCGCTGGATTGCAGTGTGGAGCGCGAGGCCTGCGGGCTGAACCTTGCGCCCACCGCCTCGACCACCGCGATGCTGGCGCTGGGCGATGCGCTGGCCGTTGCGGTGAGCCTGCGCAAGGGCTTCCGCGCCGAGGATTTTGCCGAACTGCATCCCGGCGGCAAGCTGGGCAAGCAGTTGGCCAGGGTGCGCGATCTGATGCACAGCGGCGAAGACGTGCCGGTGGTAGCTCCGTCCACAGCAATGGCCGACGTGATCTTCGAGATGTCGTCGAAGAAGCTCGGCATTACCACGGTGCAGGAGGATGGCCGCTTGCGCGGGGTGATCTCCGATGGAGATTTACGGAGGCTGTTGGAGCGCGAGGGGGGCGCGGCGCTGGGCAAGACCGCGGGCGAAGCCATGAACCCGCATCCGCGCACGATCGCCGGCGACGAGCTGGGGGCCAAGGCGCTGGCCATTCTCGAGGAATGCAAGATCACGTCTCTCGTGGTGGTGGACGCCGGCGAAAAGGTGGAAGGCCTTGTTCACCTGCACGATCTGTGGGGCGTGGAGTTGATCTGAATGCAGGGAACAAGGGACCTAGGGAACGAGGGAACAAGAAGACGGACGGAGGTCGAACTGCTGTCCTCGCTCGACTCCGCCGAGCTGGCGCTCGATGCTGGCGAGGGTGAGGAATATGCCTTTGAAACGCTTTCCTCGCTAGTCCAGTCCGTCAAAGAACGCGGAATAGCCCACCTGTCACAACGCTAATGCGCATACGCCTCGCGCCACAGGTTCAGGGAACTCGTCGGTGCGACCTGTGGGGCGTGGAGCTGATCTGCCCCCAGATGGTTGTTGTATTTTTGCATGGGTATCACAGAGCGAGGAGGATTCCGATGCCTTTCACCTTCCAGCCAATCACATACAAAGAACTAAACGGTAGACAGAAGGAAGCATACAGCCTGCAAAAAGTTTCGTCAGTGTTGGCAGACCTGGGGTTTGTAACCATTCGGATGACCAGCGACTGGGGAGGAGCCGATTTCATAGCGCAGCACATTCACGGGAAGTTCCTTAAGGTACAACTCAAGAGCCGGTTAACTTTTTCAAAGGCATATTTGAAACAAGAACTGTACATATGCTTCGGCGAGAGGAGTCCGGATCGTTGGTATCTGTATCCGCACGACGAAATGCTGGCGCAAAATCTAAACAAGGGATGCATTGGAGCGAAATTTTGGAATGGACACAACGATTATTCCAATGGCACACCATCGAAAGAACAGAGAGCAATGCTCGAACGTTATGAATTGAAGCCGGGGCACGCGATCACTCTTTAGTGCACCCTTGAACAAAACATTGAACCAATTGCGATTCCTGCGACGCCATCCTACCTACGGCTCGCCTCCATTTAGAATGAAACCTGCTGTCATTCGCACTTCGTCCGCATGGTGCGGGCGGGAAAGTTCGCTTTTCTTTCTATGCATCGTTGGTCGAAACTCTTTATTCCCACGCTTCGCGAGGCCCCGGCGGACGCCGAAGTGGCCAGCCACAAGTTTCTTCTCCGCTCCGGCTACATTCGCCAGCTCGGCGCCGGCATCTACAACTATCTCTTCCTCGGCCAGCGGTCGCTGAACAAGATCACCGGCATCGTGCGCGAAGAGATGGACAAGATTGGGCAGGAGTTTTACCTGCCCGGCATTCTGCCCAAAGAACCTTGGGTTGAGAGCGGCCGCTGGACCGGCATGGGCGAGAACATGTTCCGCCTGAAGGACCGCAAGGGCGCGGACCTGTGCCTGGGCATGACCCACGAGGAGGTAATGACCTCGATTGCGCGCAACGAATTGCGCTCTTACAAGCAGTTGCCGCAAATCTGGTACCAGATTCAGAGCAAGTTCCGCGACGAGCCAAGGCCGAAGAGCGGCCTGCTGCGCGTGCGCCAGTTCACCATGAAGGATTCCTACTCCTTCGACATCGACAAGGCGGGGCTGGACAAGAGCTTCGACCTGCACGACCAGGTTTACCGCCGCATCTTCACGCGCTGCGGGCTCAGGTTCGTGGCTGTGGAGGCTGATTCGGGCTCGATGGGCGGCTCGCAGTCGCAGGAGTTCATGGTCTACACCGACGCGGGCGAGGACCTGATTGCGAGCTGCCCGGTATGCGGCTACGCGGCTAATCTGGAGAAGGCTGTTTCAAAACTTGAACCGATCGCAGAGCTTGAGCCTACCGCGGACAAGCCAGAAGAAATCCATACGCCGGGGATGGGTGCAATCGCCGACATCGCGGCATTTCTCAAAATGTCGCCCGCGAACGACATCAAGTGCGTGGCGTACATGGCGAAAATGCCGGGTAAGGACGAGGAGACCGCCGTAAAGGGACTGCGGGACGCAAAGTCCATGGATAAGGAATCCTTGGCCCGGAAGTACCTGGCCGCCCTATCTTGGCAGCCCGCAGTCGCTCTTCTCCGTGGCGATCACTTCGTTAACGAGACCAAGCTGCTTGCCGTGCTTGGCGCAACGGAACTTCGCCCGATGGTCCCTGAGGAGTTGGAGGACTGGACTGGCGGGCCGGCTGGGTACCTCGGACCGGTTGGCCTAGACCCGGCGAAGACGCTCAACGACGGTAGGCTGAAAGTCATCCTCGATCTCGCGCTCGAAGGCCGCAGGAACATGGTGTGCGGCGCCAACAAGCTGGATTACCACCTGCGCAACGTGAGCCCGGGCCGCGACTTTGGCTGGACGCTGGTGGCCGAAATCCGCAGCGTGAACGAGGGCGAGGCCTGCCCGAAAGATGGCTGCGGCGGAAGGCTCGTGGTGGGCAAGGCGGTCGAGGTCGGGCACATCTTCAAGCTGGGCTACAAGTACACCGAGAGTATGGGCGCGCGCGTGCTCGACGAGAACGGCAAGGAAGTGGCGCCCATCATGGGCAGTTACGGCATCGGCATGGAGCGCATATTGACGGCAGCAATTGAGCAGTCGAACGATGCGAACGGCTTCTGGCTGCCGGCGTCAATCGCGCCGTTCACGGTGGTGGTTACGGTGACCAACGTGGCCGATGCGGCGCTGCGCGAGACCGGCGAGAAGCTGGCCGAGGAACTGGAAGAAGAGGGCCTGGATGTGCTGCTTGATGACCGTGACGAGCGCGCCGGCGTCAAATTCAAGGATGCCGACCTGGTAGGCATCCCGTACCGCATCAATGTGGGCAAAAAGGCCGCCTTGGCCCAAGTGGAACTGGTGACGCGCGCAACCAGTACGAGCATTGACGTGGCGCTGAGCGAAGCTGCAGCGCTGGTGAAGCAAAAGGTGCAGGAAGAGCGGCTGCTGGGAGAGGCGTAAAGACAGGGATCAGGGATCAGTTGTCAGTGGTCGGTTGCAATACACGGCGAAAGCGGAATGCATCGGGGCCAGAAGAACGAAAGGAGCGATCGCTCTATTGCAGCCGTATTTCTCAGCACGATGGAGCTAGGAGCTAGAAGCTAGAAGCTGCTTTTAAACATGGCATTGAAGATCAGAATCGCGCGCAATACAAGCCGGCGTTCGCTGGTCAAGAGGCCCCTGCTGTTTGGCGGGGCGGTTGTGGCGCTCGCTCTGCTGGCGGGCTTTTGCATCTTTGAGTACACCTACTTTAAATACCGCGGCATAGTTGATCAGCGCTTTGAGCAGCCGTTGTTTGTGGATACGGCGAAGATCTTTGCAGCGCCGCGCGAGGTGCGCCCCGGGCAAAAGCTGACCGTTAATCTGATTGCCAACGAGCTGCGCGAGGCCGGATACACAGAGGTGAGCGGGTCGCCCCAGTCGCAGCTCGGCACCTACAACATGAGCGGGCAATCCATCACCGTACAACCCGGGCCGCAATCGTATCACGCGCCCGACAGCGCCACCATTCACGTAAGCGGCGGCGTGGTGGACTCGATCACCGACGACCGGGGCGAAGCGCTCTCGAGCTACGAACTTGAGCCGCAGCTCATCACCGGCCTGAGCGAGGACGCAAATCGCACCAAGCGCCGCCTCATCACTTACGACGAGATACCGGCCAACCTGGTGAACGCGGTGGTGGCCATCGAGGACCGGCGCTTCTTTGAGCACAATGGCGTGGATTACTACCGGCTGATAGGTTCGGTGCTGAACGACCTGAGCCCAAGGCATCGTTACATGGAGGGCGGGTCAACGCTCACCATGCAGCTGGCCAAGATGTTCTTCCTCACGCCGGAGCGCACCTTCAAGCGCAAGTTCCTGCAGGTGGTCATTACTTTTCAGCTCGAAAATCGCTTCACCAAGAAGCAGATCTTCCAGATGTATGCCAACGAGGTGCCGCTGGGGCAGCGGGGAAGTTTCTCGATCGATGGATTCGGCGAGGCCGCGCAGGACTACTTCGGCAAGGATGTGCAGCATCTGTCGCTCTCAGAGTGCGCTCTGCTTGCGGGAGTGATTCAAAGCCCCAGCCGGCTGAATCCCTTCCGCCACCAGGACCGCGCCTTCGAGCGCCGCAACCTGGTGCTCGACTCGATGGTTGAAACCGGCGCCATCACCAAGGAGCAGTCTGAAGAAGCAAAGCGCGAACCTTTGCACCTTGTGCCGGGAAGCATGGATGCCAGCGAGGCGCCCTACTTTGTCGATCTGGTTCACGACCAGTTGATGCAGAAGCTGGGCGATCGCGACTTCAACCGCGAGGGATTGAGGATCTACACCTCGCTCGATCCCGATCTGCAGCGCGTGGCCACCAGCGCGGTGGAGACAGCGATCAAAGTGGTTGACGCTCGAGTTGACCAGCTTCATGCGCGCGATCGCAAGCTGGGCAAGCAGTACGTGTATCCGCAAGTGGCGCTGGTTGCGCTTAATCCGCATACGGGGCAGGTGCTGGCGCTGGTGGGCGGGCGCAGCTACGGGGTTTCGCAGGTAAATCACGCGGTAGCCAGCAGGCCAACCGGGTCAATCTTCAAGCCGTTTGTGTATGCCACGGCTTTCCAGACGGCGGTAGAAGGCACCATGCTGCCCGGCCAAACCAAGCTATTTTCACCGGTCACCATACTGAACGATTCACAGCAGACCTACGGTGAAGGAACGCCCTACGAATACACGCCGCGCAATTTCGGCGATTATTACGGCAACATCACGGCGCGCTTCGCGCTGATGCGGTCAGACAACAATGCCACCATCAGCCTGGCCAGCATGGTTGGCTTCGATCGCGTGGCTGCGCTGGCGCGCGATGCCGGCGTCAAGAGCGCGCAGGCAACGCCGTCGATGGCGATCGGATCGTATGGCGCAACGCCGCTGGATATGGCCGGAGCATACACGACCTTCGCCAATGGCGGCGTGCATCTCGACCCCTGGATGCTGGCCAGCGTTCGCACCCCGACCGGCGACGTGATCACCGACTACACGCCTACGTCGCGCCAGGTGCTTGACTCTCGCGTAGCCTACCTGACGACGAGCCTGATGGAGGCCGTGTTGCAGGGCAAGGGCACCGGAGCGGGCGTGCGCAACATGGGCTTCAGGGCGCCGGCGGCGGGCAAGACGGGCACCGACCACGACGCGTGGTTCGCCGGATACACCAGCAGCCTGCTGTGCATTGTGTGGGTGGGTAACGACGACTACACCGACATCAAACTCGAGGGCGCGCAGGCGGCGGCGCCCATCTGGGCGGAGTTCATGAAGAACGCCATCCAGTTGCCGCAGTACTCCGACACCAATGAGTTCACGCCGCCCGAGGGCGTGCAGGTGGTAACGCTTGACCAGGTAACCAACCTTCTGGCCGATTCTGCCTGCCCCGACGACTACACGGCGGCCTTCCTCGACGGCACCGCGCCGACCGATACCTGCGACCACCCGGCCGATCACCGCAACATCATTCAGAAGATATTCGGGATCGGCAAGAGCGGGAACTGATCATGACGGCTGAAACCCCTCGGTCGGGGGCGCATCAGTCTGCGAGATTTCATGGCTATTTGCGTCTTGATGCCCGACTATCTCCTTTAATCTCGCCGCTAGCTGGGCCAAGTCCGGCTTTTTTCTTTGCTTCGCAATACTCTCTGCCTCTCCGATGAGCTCTTCGAGTTTTGAAACCGCCTCCTGGGGCCGGGAACTTCTAAAAGCATTTATCTCCTCGACTCGAGCGAACAGGCTCACCCGAAAGATGAACTCTTCTTTCGCTGCCCCGTCCACCAGGAGCGAGAAGAGCTTGGCCCCATCGCTGGCCCCAAACCTTGTTCGAAATGGGATGAGGTTAATTAACCCCAAGGCGGCGGAGGCGAGTGCGAAAACTCCTGCCATGTTCGCTGCTGCCGTCGACCATAGCGTGAGCGGCCAGACAACAATCGGTAAGAGGAAGTTTGCAAAAGGGCCCCCGAGGATGAAGAGTATGCATTGCACCCTGACGAACTTGCCCGGAACGGTCTTGAGCTGAACGGCGACCTCACCTCCCCGTCTTATCCCAAAACCGACCCTCCATTTGTGCTTGCGATCGCGCGAAAATTTCAAAGACCCTATTCGAATCCTTTGGATCCTGAACCCGCAGGAATGGCCGGCTAATGCATGCCCCGCCTCGTGAACCGCTACAACGGCAAGCAACAGCGCTACAATCGAAGCCAGTTGCACCGCAAACAGTAATAGGGTGGAGACCATGACTGATTATGCCCTGAATTCCTCGGTTCTCATCCATCCACTTCGCTGCCGTCGGGCATGGGCTGGCAGCGAGGGCACCAGAAGGTGACGCGGGCGTCCGGTCCCTGGATGCGGCGGCGCACGATCTCACCGCAGCGGCGGCAGGGCTCGCCGGCGCGGCCGTAGACCCACAGGCTTTCACTGGCATCGGACGAGTGCGTGGTGCGGCGATGGCGGCCGCCGTAAGTGACGATGGTGTCGCCGGAATCTTCGAGCACGTTGGCGCGCACCAGCCGCACCGAGGCCGCGATAAGCGATTGAATCTGCGCGAGCGACAGCTCGGCAACGTGGGCGAACGGGTTGATCCCGGTAACAAAACAGACTTCAGACTTGAAGACGTTGCCCACCCCGGCGATCACCTCCTGATGCAGCAGCACGTCGCCGATCTCCTCATTACGATGCGCGGCGATGCGCAGGGCTGCCTCATTGGCGTCGAACTCCGGGTTGAGCACATCGAGACTGCCGGCCGGGAAGCGGCGGTCGCGCGCCAGCGATTGGGCGTTGTGCATCTCGGCCACGGGCACCTTGAAACCTACGGCGATGTAGTCCTCGTTCTCGAGCACGATGCGCATGTTGACGCGCGGCTGCTGCCACCGCTCGCCGTGTCGGTAGATGTGCCAGCTCCCGCTCATGAGCATGTGCGTGGCCAGCGTGGCTCCGCCAGAGAAGTGGATGAACAGCCACTTGCCGCGCGACTCGACGCGCTCGACGATCTGGCCGGTGAGGGGCGAGTCGTCATTAAAGCGGGTCAGATAAGGATAGGTGGAGTAAAAGCGGGTAACCGCCTTGCCGCCGAGGGCGCGGCCGAGGGTGCGCGCGGTGCGAAAGATGGTGTCTCCTTCAGGCATGGCTACTGCACCTCGGGCCGGGCTTGCTGACCGTGCGAAAGCGGCACCGGAATGCGGCGCAGATGCATTCCGAGCGGGCCAGAGAAAAAGCCCGCGTCCATGAGGAATCGCGCCATGGGATGCGCGGCCACGGGCTGGCCGTTGATGGTGGTGATGAGCGTGCCCTCATGCATTCCGGCGCGCAGTTGAGCTTGGCCGCGCTCGCTGAGGAAGTGCGCGAGGCCCGAAGCTGACTGCGAACGCTCGGGCTCTTCAGCAGGCAGAAAGACTAGGATGTGCGGATTGCCGCGGCGCATCCAGGCAACGAGCTCGCCGTTGCGCAGAATGACTTCGGCATAGGCTGCGCGGGTCAGCACGCGAGGAGCCGTTTCGGAATCGTCATCCATCGCCGGCAGTTCGGGCCAGCGCAGCGAGGCGCCGTAGGGATTGGCGGGGTCGGCCGCGGCGAGTTGCACGAACTCGGGTTTCTCGGCAGGCGGCTCGGCGCGCAACTGGCGCAGAAGATCGACGGCCGCGGGCAACGCGAACTGGGTTGCGCCGAGTCCCGCGACAAAGTAGCCGCGGCGAATGCGGCCGGATTCTTCGAGGACCTTGAGCACGCCGTAGACGGCGCTGAATCCGCCGGGAACGTTTTCGGCCATCACCGACTCGCGCAACAGAACGCCGTAGCGGCTGAGGAGCTGCATGGCGAGGGCGTGGGAGGATTCAGTGGCGGTGTAGCGCCGTTCTCCTGACCGGCTGTAGCGTGGGTCTCCTGACCCGCGCACGCCCCTTGCCAGCGTAGTTGCCGGCGGTACAGCCGGACTGGAGTCCGGCGCTACACCCAAGGCTTGCAGCGGCAGCAACGACCAGCGGCCCTGCGCATTCGGCGGCGTGGTGCGACGCGAGCGGAAGACGTTGCCGGTGTGCAAACGGCGTGGCGTGCGCGCACTCTCAGGCCGCGCGATATAGGCGCGCAGCGCATGGAGCGAATCGTTGGTGATGAGGCCGCGCCACACCAGGCTCCAGAGCGCGTCGATGGTCTCGCCGGGATAGCCGCCTCCTACGCCCAAATGCAGCGGCTCAAAGAAGCTGGCGCCGGTTGACGCCAGCACCGCAAGTAATTTCTCTTCGCGCTCGGTAAGCGGTTCGATAAGAGGCCGCGGCTGCGCGAGCAGCGGCAGCTTATCGGCAAGGTAAAGCGCGATGCGGCCGTTGCGTTCGCCGATGGGCTCCACGCCGGCCCACGCGACCTCGCCGGCGGCGATCAGCGTGTCGAGACCATGGGGCGTGTAGCCCTGCAGCCGCGCGGGCAGAATTGCGCTCTCAAGCAGCGTGGCCGGCAACGGCGCGCCCTGCAGGCTCTCGATTGCATCGAGCAGCGCGTCGAGATTGGGCCCACGGCGCGGCGCAACCAGTCCCTGCCAATGCGTGAGGAAGCGCGCCAGCGTGCGCTGCTCCACCGGCTCGACCTCGCGGCGCAAGCGAGCCAGCGATTTGCGGCGAATGATGCGCAGAATCTCAGCGTCGCACCACTCCTGGTGGAACCCGTTGGGACGGAAACCGCCCTCGAGCACGCGGCCCTCGGCCGCCAACTGGCGCAGAGTGTTTTCAACGGCCTGCGAATCAAGCGCGAACCGCCCGGCGACTTCGCGCAGCGTGAACGGCCCGTGCGTACGCGCATAACGGCGCACCAGTTCAAGCACCGGATGCGCCACCGGCTCCAGCAGCGCAGCGGCCAGGCCCGGAGGCAGCGGGATACCCAGAGCATCGCGATATCGGGCTGCATCTTCAGCAGCAATCAGCCGGCGCTCGCCGGCGATGTTGAGCTCGAGCAGGCGGCGCGCGCGGATGAGACGATCCACATGCGCCAGCAGATCGGGCGAAGCGACGCGGCGCGCCAGTTCTTCTCGCGAGAGATCGCCCAGCCGCAGGCAAAGATCGTGAATGCCGTCGGCGGTACGGGCGCAATGCGACTCGGTGAGGCACTGCGCCGCTTCTTCCACCTCGGCAATGGCATCGGCATCGAGCAGCTCGCGCAGGTCGGCTTCGCCCAGGATCTCGCGCAGCTGATCCTGGTCGATGGTGAGCGCCTGGGCGCGGCGTTCGGCCAGCGGCGCATCGCCGTCGTAGAGAAAGTTGGCCACATAACTGAAGAGCAGCGACGAGGCAAAGGGCGATGGCTTGCGCGTCTCCACCATCTGCACGCGGAGCTTGCGCTCCTCTATTTCCTTGAGGATTTCAACCAGCGCGGACATGTCGAACACGTCGCGCAAACACTCGCGATAGGCTTCGAGCAGCAGCGGGAACGATGGATAGCGCGAGGCGACGCTGAGCAGATCGTAGGAGCGCTTGCGAAGCTGCCACAGCGGCGAGCGCTGATCGGCGCGGCGACGCGGCAGCAGCAGCGCGCGGCCCGCGGCCTCGCGAAAACGGCCGGCAAACAAGGCCGTTGCCCCCAGCTGGCGCAGCACAAGCTGCATGGCCTCGGCAGACTCGACAAGAATCATGTCGGAGTCAGGCGGCTCGCCGGTATCGGGGAAGCGCAGGACAAAACCATCGTCGCCCCAGAGGGTTTCCACCTCCGGCCCGCCCGCGGCGCGGATACGCGCGCTGACGGCCATGGCCCACGGAATGTGGATGCGGCTGCCGAAGGGCGTCAGCACGCACACGCGCCAGTCGCCCAACTCGTCGCGGCAGCGTTCAATCACGATGGTGCGGTCATCGGGCACATGGCCCGTTGCGGCCTCCTGATCGGCGAGGTACTGCATCAGGTTTTCTGCCGCGCCGGGATCGAGATCGTGCTCTGCAACCAGACGCGTGAGCGCAGCGGGCCTGGGCAAGGCGCGCAGCTCGCGCACCATGGCGCCGATGCGGCGGCCAAACTCCAGCGGGCGTCCGGGGCCGTCACCCTTCCAGAAAGGCATCTTGCCGGGCTCGCCGGGCGCGGGCGTCACCAGCACGCGGTCGTGCGTAATGTCGACGATGCGCCACGTCGACGCGCCCAGCACGAAGGTTTCACCCGGATGCGACTCGAAGACCATTTCCTCGTCGAGCTCGCCCACGCGCACCGGCTTGCCCTCAGTGAATGCGAGAAAGACGCCATAGAGGCCGCGATCGGGAATGGTTCCGGCGTTGAGGATCGCGAGGCGCGCTGCACCCTCGCGCGCGCTCACCACATTGCGAATGCGGTCCCAGGTGAGGCGCGGGCGCAGCTCGGCAAACTCGTCGGAGGGGTATCGGCCGCTGAGCAGATCGAGCACGCCCTCGAATGCCGAGCGCGTGAGTGAGGCGAATGGAGCCGCACGGCGGACCAGATCGAAGAGGAAGTCGACGGAGACGGAAGGAGCAGCGGGGTTAGCAGAGCTAGCAAGGTCCGTGCTTTCCCAGGTCCCAAAATCGGGACCTGGGGCACCCAGATCATAGGCTGACTCGAAAAGACTTGCCGATGTTTGCGCGCCGGCGTGCTTTTCCCTATTCCCTATTCCCTGTTCCCTGTTCCCTGCCTTTCTGTTCCCTTGTTCCCTCGTTCCCTCGTTCCCTGCCTTTGGCGGATGGGCGACGATCGCCACAATCTGCTGCGCAAGCACATCGAGCGGATTGCGCGGGTAGCGCGTGGACTCGATGTGGCCATCGTGCATGGCTCGGGTAACTGCGGCGCAGGCGACCAGGTCGGCGCGGTACTTGGGAAAGATGACGCCCTCGCTCACCGCGTCCACGGTGTGGCCGGCGCGGCCGATGCGCTGCATGCCGCTCGCAACCGAAGGCGGCGACTCGATCTGGATGACGAGGTCGACAGCGCCCATGTCGATGCCGAGCTCGAGCGTTGAAGTGGCACAGAGGGCGCGAATCTGGCCGGCCTTGAGCTGCTCCTCGATCACGGAGCGCTGCGCCGCGGCCAGCGAGCCGTGATGGGCGCGCGCGATGGGCTCACACCCCACGGACGAAGACCCGTCCGTGGGGGCACCGATCTCGCCGGCGAGCTCGTTGAGCGCGCCTGCCAGCCGCTCGGCGATCTGGCGGCTGTTGACGAAGAGTATGGTCGAGTTGCGCTCGCGAATAATCTCAAGCAGGCGGGGATGGATCGCGTTCCAGATGGAAACGCGGCGCGGCATCTGCGAAGCGGGCCCGCTGGGGATCTCCTCCATTTCGCCCAGGCGCGCCATGTCTTCAACCGGAACTTCGATGCGCAGCTTGAGCTTCTTCGGCGCCGAGGCGTTGACGATGGTGACAGGGCGATAGTGGGGCAAAGCCTCGCTTTCGGCAGGGATCAGGGAACAGGGAACAGGGGACAGGGGATCCTCGTCAAGTGAAATTCCAAGACTTTGTGTCGAAGAATCCCCTGACTCGCTGACTTGCTGACTCGCCGACTCGGCTTTTTCTGATCCCTGATCCCTGTTCCCTGTTCCCTGTACTTCCACGCCTCCCAGAAACCGCGCCACCTCTTCGAGCGGCCTCTGCGTTGCCGACAATCCAATTCTCTGAAGAGGCCGCGGGGTGAGCGCCTGCAGCCGCTCGAGCGAGAGCGCAAGGTGCGCGCCGCGCTTGGTGGGAACCAGCGCGTGAATCTCGTCCACGATCACCGTTTCGACCGTGCGCAGCGCGTCGGCCGCGCGCGAGGTGAGCAGCAGGTAGAGCGATTCGGGGGTGGTGATGAGGATGTCGGCGGGCTGGCGCGCGAAGCGGGCGCGCTCGCGCTGCGGAGTGTCGCCGGTGCGCACGCTGATGAGCGGCTCGTGAAACGCGACCCCCATGCGGCGGGCCATGTTGGCAATGCCCACCAGCGGCGAGCGCAGATTGCGCTCCACGTCGACGGCGAGGGCCTTGAGCGGCGAAACATACACGATGCGGCAGCCGCGCCTCGCGCGGTTTTCTTGTTCCCTTGTTCCCTCGGTCCCTCGGTCCCTGTCTCCCAGCATCAGCCGGTCAAGGCACCACAAAAACGCCGCCAGCGTCTTGCCGGTTCCTGTGGGCGCCAGGATCAGCGAGCTTTCGCCCCGGGCAATCACTGGCCAGCCCAGCCGCTGCGGTGCTGTGGGCGCCTCAAAGACCGCACGGAACCACGCCGCCGTGACGGGATGAAAGCAGCCAAGCGCGTCAATGACCGGATCGGGAGCCGGAGCGGGGCCGGACGGGGTGGTCTGAGTGTCGGGATGGGGCGGGCGAGGAGACACGATGCTCTTTGCAGAATACCGCGCCGGGCAGGCGAAGAGGAAGCGAAGAAATGAAGGGGTTTTCCTCAGCTCCGGCCTGCCATCCGGAAAAGCCCCAACGCGAGCACCTGGGCTTATGGCAGATATTGCGCCGGCACCGGATCGGCCGGCGTCTCAGCGTGCCAGTCCTGCGTGGGTCTGGAGACCGGCGGTACCGACGGGCTCTGCGGCTATTCGTATGCCAGAGCGTCGATGGGGTCTTTGCGAGCGGCGATCCAGGCCGGGTACATTGCGCCGACCAGCGCGCCGGCGAAGGCGATGAGAGCG
>Ga0326727_10018164_pt1 | contig 14413 bp, 14 predicted proteins | sample MB2enrmetagenome_FD_207643 | JGI IMG/M metagenome (GOLD analysis project Ga0326727, IMG submission 207643) | Lab enriched peat soil microbial communities from McLean, Ithaca, NY, United States - MB29MY | ecosystem: Environmental > Terrestrial > Soil > Wetlands > Peat | place: USA: New York...
GAGGCCGGTTCCGCTTCTGAGGCCGGAGGCCGGTTCCGCTTCTGAGGCCGGAGGCCGGTTCCGCTTCTGAGGCCGGAGGCCGGTTCCGCTTCTGAGGCCGGAGGCCGGTTCCGCTAAGGTGTTCGACATATTGCGGCGGGCCTGCGCGCGCCTTAGGCTGGGGGCATGAGGATCACCCGGCTCGCCGCCGCCACCACGTTATTCGCGGCTTTTCCTCTGTTGGGCTTGCCTCAGGAGGCGAAGAGCACCACCACGTACGATCTCGATACCCGCGACGTAAATGGCAATCCCATGCCTGGCCTGGACACTCGCTCGTCGCGCAGCGACGGAGACAGCAGCGTCTACGAAACCCGCCAGTCGCTCAATGGAACCACCGTCCCCGCCGAGCGCGTTGAACAGCACGTGGTCAGCGATTCGGGGGGCGTCCGCGTTGTCGAGCGGATGATCCAGCGTTATTCTCCCAACGGCGAGCCCCTGCCGCGCGAAAAGCAGGTGATCACTACCACCACGCATGCCGACGGATCGGTGGAGCAACAGAACGACACGTGGCGCGGCGACCTGAACGGTAATCTGGCGCTGGCCGAGCGAACCGAGACCGAAACGCGCCGCAACAACAGCACCGTGAACTCGGAGACCGTCGTCTCGCGCCCGTCGCTGAACGACTCGCTCGACGTGGTGGAAAAACGGGAAGTGGTGCGCGACGAGCGGAGTAAGGACGCCTGGCAACAGAACGAGACCGTCTGGCGGAACGGACAGAGCGGGTTCTATGAGGCCGTGCGCAGAGTCACCGAGCATCGCGCCGAGGACGGGCGCGTTTTGGAAAATACAGCGGAATACGAACCGGGCGCGGCGGGAAGCCTGGTGCTGCACAGCCAGATTGTGAAGAACTCGGCGAAAGCACCCGACGGCTCCGAGCGCATCGAGATCACGGTACGCGATCAGTCCGCTCCGGGAATGGTGATCGACGGCTCCGATCCCGGCCTGAAGCTCCACTCCGAAGAGATCGTCGAGCGGGTTCCAGGCACCGACGGCAGCGTCCGGGAGACGGTCAGTGTAAGACGCCCCACTATTTCCGAACCGGATCGGCTGGGGCCGGCCAGGCGAATCTCTGAAACGGTGTGCCGGGGTAACTGCAGCCCGCCGCCGCAGCCCTGAAGAGGAAGCCCGGCCCTGAAGAGGAAGCCCGGCCCGGACCCGAGCGGACTGTCTGAGGAATAACCCTCACGCTCGATAGTACTTCCGCCGATAATGTAGGGAGTAGTTTCTCGGTACTTTGCCGGAGCGCCTGGGTTGCGGCCGTTGCGGCGGGGAGGGTGATCTTGAGCAGATCCAGAGACTTGGCACTTTGGGCATGGATCGGTATCGCGTCGATAGCGCCGGTCTTCGCACAATCCGAGGAGCCCTACGAAGGGCCCTCGATTCTCTCACGCGATTCGACAACAGCCGGCGCGCGCGGTGGAAAACTGCTCGATTTCCAGTTGTGGGGCGATATCACGGGGATTGTGGACAACGGCCTTACTGCACCTGCGCTGAACTCTTCGGGACAGGTAGTCGGACAGGGCAACGACTATTGGCTGGAAGTGGGTGGCGGCGCTTCGGGGGCGAAGAGCTGGGAATCCGATCAGATCCGCCTCGACTACCGGGGCGACTGGCGCGAGTACACGCCCAACAATGGGTACAACGGGACCGACCAGTTTCTGGATCTGCAGTGGACCCACCGGCTGTCGCGCCACGTGCAACTGATCGTGCACGAAGTCGGCGGCATCTCGGCCCTGAGTTTCGGTACGCTCAGCTACTATCCGCTCGCCAACTCCGATCTGCTGGGCGTGCCCCTGAACGATCTTTTCGACACCACCTCCTACTTCTCGCAGTCCACGGCGGAACTGATCTGGCAAAAGTCCGCTCGTCTGTCGTTCGGCTTCGGCGGCGACGATTTTCTGGTACGCAGAAAATCGCCCATTCTGGTGAACACCGACGGGTACCGCGGCCGCGCCGATATGGCCTACCGCTGGACCATGCGGCAGACCGTTTCCGTCTCCTACGCCTATGAGCATTTCGACTATCCGCGGTCCTACGGATTCTCGGACATCAATATGGCGGAGGCTGGCTGGTCTTACGGTCTGGGACCGAGAACCGATTTCGCCATCGACGGCGGCGCTGCGCGGGTGGTCACTTTGGGGCTGATTCAGGTGCCCCTGGACCCCATCATCGCAGCGATTCTTGGCGAGAGTTACACGGTGACAACGGCGAAGCGGGACGTGATCATACCGGTCGGTGAAGCGCGCTTCAGCAGGAGATTTGCCAGTTCGGCAATCGGTATCAGCGGGGGTATGACGGTGATGCCCGGCGACGGCGTTTACCTGACCTCCCGGGCGATCTCCGGCGCGGCTACTTACTCCTATGTCGGCAGCAAGCGTCTGACATTCGGAATGACCGGCGGCTATTCGCGCATGACCACGGCCGGCGAGCAGACCATCGCTCCCTATGGCGGGTTCTACGGGGGCGCGGGCGCCACCTGCCGTCTCTTCTCGCTTGCCCACATGGAGGCGCGCTACGACTACCGCCAATACAATGTCCGGAGTGTTGCCAGCAAAGCGGAAAACCGGGTCTCGCTGGGATTAGCCATCAGCACCGGGGAGCGGCCTCTGGCCATCTGGTGAGTTCCGTCCGAATTCTCCTGGTTGACGACGAGCCGGCGCTGGTCCGGCTTCTGGAAACGTTTCTGAGGCAGCGCGGCTTCGCGGTGGACGCGTGCCCGGGTTCCGCGGAGGCGATCGGGATGTTTGCGGCGGCGCCCCAGCGCTACCAGCTCATCATCGCGGACATCAGCATGCCTGGGCTCGCCGGCGACGCCATGGCGCTCGAGTGCGCCGCCATGAGCGGCTCGGTGCGTATCCTGCTCACCAGCGGGCTGCCTTTCAATACCGACCGTTTTCCGCCCGGGATTCGCGAGCGCTCCGCGTTCCTGCAGAAACCGTTCCTGCCGAAGATGATGATCGAGGCGATTGAACGTCTGCTGGCTGGCCGGCACAGGGCGGAGCCGCCCACGATGCGAGCCGAGTAAAGCCGGCGGTCCGCTCCGTTGTGCCGGCGTTTACTCCAGAGCCGGCACAGGGCGGAGCCGCCCACGATGCGAGCCGAGTAAAGCCGGCGGTCCGCTCCGTTGTGCCGGCGTTTACTTAAGAAACCCTGAGCGCTTTTTCCCGCGGGAATCGGCGGCGCAGCCATTCGATGAACTTGTCGGGCGCGCGCATAGTGGACAGGCGCGGCTGGCGGACCAGCGCCCAGTCGGCAAAAAGATTCGAAGCGCGCACTTCCGCCAGCGTCACCGGAGCATCCAGCCGGCGCACGAATTCGAGATCGACAATGGCCGAGCGGCTGTTCTTCGGATCGTCCCGCGGCGGCGACACGACGCGGGCAATACCGAGAATGGCCGATTCTCCGCCGCTGTGGTAAATCAGAACACCGTCACCAGGTTTCATCTCCCGAATGGAACGCACCGCCTGCGGGTTGGTGACGCCATCCCAGACAGTGCGCTTGTCGCGTTCGAGGTCGTTGAGCGAGTAGGTCTCAGGGTCGGTTTTGGCGAGAAACCAGTTCATGACCGAACCATTGTAACCGCCAGACGGTCCGCTCCGTTGTGCCGGATTTGCTTAGGGGCGGAACAAGCGAGCGTCCCGCCGCGTATCCTGAATTGGATGACCGCAGACTACGCCATTGAAACGTCCGATCTGCGCAAAACGTATCGTTCGCGCTGGCGCCGGCGCGAGGTGCGCGCGGTCGATGGAATATCGCTGCGGGTCGCGCGGGGCGCGACTTTCGGATTGCTGGGGCCGAATGGCGCGGGGAAAACAACCTTCGTCAAGCTGCTCCTCTCTGCGGTGATTCCGACCGGCGGCACGGCACGGGTATTCGGACGAGACGTACACGAGTCCGAGGCGCGCCGGCCGGTGGGCTACCTGCCCGAGAATCATCGCTTTCCCACTTATTTCACGGGCGTGGGAATGCTCGATTTCTACGCCGCGCTTTCGGGGATGAGCGCCGCCGACCGCAGGCGCCGCATCCCGGAGATGCTGGAACTGGTGGGACTGGAGCGCTGGGGCGCGGTGCGCATCGGCAAATACTCCAAGGGCATGCTGCAGCGGCTCGGACTGGCTCAGGCCATTATCCATTCGCCCGCGCTGCTGATCCTCGACGAACCCAGCGACGGCGTGGATCCCATCGGCCGGCGCCACATCCGGGAGATTCTCGGCAGCCTCGAGGAGAAGGGCGTCACCATTTTCATCAACTCGCACCTGCTGGCGGAAGTGGAACTGTTTTGCAGCGAGGTGGCCATTGTTCACAAAGGGCGGGTGGCGCTGTCGGGCAAGGTGAAGGAGCTCATCGCCGGCAAAGGCTACAAACTGACCGCCGCGCAGGTGCCGGAAGCGCTGGAAACCGCGTTGCGCGAGCGAGCGGTGGCGGTGGCCGCGCGCGACGGCGTGATCGATTTTCAGTTCGCGACGCGCGAGCATGCCAATGACGCCATCGATCTGCTGCGGCGAGAGAACTGCGCCATTGAAGCGCTGACCCAGACATCGAGCACGCTGGAAGACGTGTTCGTGCGCACCATCGGCAACGGCGGCGGGTTGGCCAGCGCGCCGAAAGCGGCGGAGGTAACGGCATGAATCGCACCGCCGGCATGGCCCTCATCCGCGACACCTTCCGCGAAGCCATTGCGCGTAAGATTTTCTGGGGATTGTTCGGCCTCTCCAGCCTGATGATCCTGTTCTTCCTGTTCGTGATGAAGATCGACATCGTGGCCGGGGCCACGGCTTCCATCTCCTTGTTCGGATTTCGTCAGCATGGCGCCGTGGACGCACAGCGGCTGGTGCGGGGCGTGTTCGGCGGAGTGGCCACGTTCCTTTACTCGTGGGGGAACATACTGGCTGTCTTCGCCTCGGCCGGCCTCACCCCCAGCGTGCTGGAGCCGGGGCGCATCGAGCTGCTGGTGTCGAAGCCGCTCTCGCGATGGCACATTCTGCTGGGGCGTTACGTCGGGAACCTGCTGGTGGTCCTGTGCAACACGGTCTACCTGGTGATCGGCGTGTGGCTGATCCTTGGCTGGAAGACGGGCATCTGGTCGCCGGCTTTCCTGCTGGCCATTCCCACCACGACCTTCATTTTCGCCGTGCTGCTGGCGGTGGTGGTGCTGGTGGGTGTGCTCTTCGACAGCACCGCGCTGTCCATCATGGTCACCATCGGGCTGCTCATCATCAGCCTGATTCTCGCGGCGAAGGACACCATGATGAAGCTGCTTTCGTCGGAGTGGTCGCGCCGGCTGTGGCTCGCGCTGTATTACATCCTGCCCAAGGTTTACGACCTTGGACGCATCACGCTGAATGCGATCATGGATCATACGTTCAGCGGCTGGATGCCCATCTGGAGTTCGGCCCTGTTCGCCGCCGTCATGCTCGCGTCCGCGCTGTACGTTTTCTCGCGAAGGAGCTTCTGATGATTCTGCGCGGGCTGGCTAACAGCCGGCCGCAGGTTGCATACCTGCCCCACGTCGCGCTGGCCGCCGCGCTTCTGCTTCTGGTGTCCTGCCGGCCGGGGGCAGGGAAGTGGGTTCGCATCGATCCGGCGCTGGCCGCCCTGGTCCCTACGGATACCGTGTATCTTCTTGGCGCGCACATGGAGAGCCTCAGCCGAACTCCGGCCTGGCAGAAACTGCAAACACTGGCTCTGCCGGACCTGAATCGTTTCACCCAGGCCACCGGCCTCGATCCGCGCCGCGACGTCCGCGAGGTCCTGGTGTGTTCGAATGGCACGGGCGCGGTGACCGTCCTGCGCGGCAGTTTCCGCGAGAGCGACCTGGCGTCGAAGCTGCAATCCGCCGGCGCACACACGCTCTCTTACAAAGGACACACGCTGTACGTTTCCGATCACGTCGCCGTGACTTTTCTCGACTCCTCGCTCGCGGCCGCCGGCACCACCGCCGCCGTGGAACGTATCGTAGACGCGCACGACCGGGGCGGGAGCGGTCTTCCCAGTGCCCTGCAAGCTCTTGTTCAGACGATTCCCGCGCGCGACCAGCTCTGGGCGGTCCGGGCGGGTGGATCGCCGGGGATGCGCTTCGGCGAGAACGACGAAAGCAGACTGGGAAGCATCGTCCAGATGCTGCGCGGGATTCGAACCATCGTCCTCGGAATCGACTTCAGCGATGGGCTGGACCTGAGTGCGCGCGTGCAGTGCGAGAGCGACAACGACGCCACCCACATCCACGATGCACTGCGCGGGGCCATCGGTTTCGCCCGGCTCAACACCCCCGATAATCACCCGGAACTGCTCAAGGTTTACGATGCAATTCAGGTGAGCCAGGAGAAATCCCTGGTGACCGCTTCGGCGAGCGTTTCCTCGGAACAGGTGGACCAGGCCCTGGACGTGTGGCTCAAGAGAACCCGTTGATAACCTGAGAGTAACCATCGCCTCGCCGTACTATTCCTCGGATCGGCAACCGGGCGCCCACGATGATACCGCTTGCACCGGAGTCATGCGGTCGTCATCGAAAAATTAAGAAATATACTTCCCTTTTTCGTCCATTCGTGCGAACCTTCTAGTTAGATAGATAGGACGACACCGTGGTTGGCCCACGTTGGACGTAGCCAGGTAGCAGGGCGTCGGTCCGGTACGTATTTTGACTGGAGAAGAGAATGCCCACGTTTCTTTTGAAGGAGCGAGTGGTACGGGCCGACGGATCGGGTCCGGTTATTGAACTGGGTCCGGACGCCGGCAAACTCTTGGTTCTTACCCTGGGCATCACTCGGATCGTGGAGCACCAGAGCCTGGAGGTTTCAGTCTGGGGTTCGGCGGACGGTGAAGACTGGGGTCGCCATCCGATCGCGAGGTATCCGCAGAAACTGTATTGCGGCCTTTATTCCACACTTCTGAACCTCTCCGCTCGCCCGGACGTTCGTTATGTACAGGTGCAGTGGAAGATGCATCGCCTCAGCAAGAGCGGCGACAACACACCTCTGTTCGGCTTCTACGCGTACGTGGAGGAGTCGGGGGCGCGGATCGTGGCGGCGGTGGCGTAGCCGTTATCACCAGGTGGGGCAGGATTTCATCCTGCGCGCGGTTTGTAACCGCGCCTCTTGCGGTTCCTGACCGCGCTTCGGGCCGATTGAAAAATCGGCCGCAGGCTTGACGACAAGCGAAGGAGCACTGGTCACGTTATCCGGCGATAAGGCCGCCCATACGGCTTCGCCAGTGGTCAAGCCTGCCCCACAAACCCACTACAACCGGTTGATCAGGCTGGCGACGTAGCCTGCGCCGAAGCCGTTGTCGATATTCACCACGGTCACGTTGCTGGAGCAGCTATTCAGCATTCCCAGCAGGGCCGCGAGACCGTTGAAGCTCGCGCCATAGCCCACGCTGGTGGGGACGGCGATCACTGGCGCCGAAACAAGTCCACCCACCGCGCTGGGCAGCGCGCCCTCCATTCCCGCGCACACCACCACCACTCGGGCAGTCATGAGGCGTTCACTGTGGCTCAGCAGGCGGTGGATGCCAGCCACCCCGACGTCGTAGATGACGTCCACGGTGTTGCCCATCACCTCGGCGGTAAGGCGCGCTTCCTCGGCGACGGGGATGTCGCTGGTGCCGGCCGAGACGACGGCGATCGATCCCTTTCCCAGGATTGTGCGATCGCGCCATACGCGAATGGCGCCGGACAGCGGGAAGAACTCCGCTTCCGGATACAGCGCCTTCAGCCGCTCGGCGATCCCCTGATCGGCGCGCGTGATCATCAGGTTGCGGGATTGTTCCAGCAGGCTGGTGGCAATGCCGACGACCTGGTCGGCGGTCTTGCCTTTCCCGAAGATGACCTCAGTCAGCCCGTGACGCAGAGCGCGGTGGTGATCGAGTTTCGCATAGCCGAGGTCCTCGAAGGGAAGGTGACGCATGCGGTCGAGTGCGTCGTCGACGGAAGCGGCGCCGGAGCGGACATCGTCGAGGAGATTGCGCAGGAGCTGTTCATCCATGGTTGATTTGACCGAGGTTGATCTGACCGGGGTTGATCTGCCCGGAGGCTAAGAGCTGCCGATAAGAATGCCGGTGGCAAAAACCAGCGCCCCACCGAGGCCCACCTGCACGGCCGCGCTGAACACCGGCGTGTCCATATAACGATTGCGGATCCAGGTAATGGTGGCCAGCTCGACGATCACCACGGCAACGGCCACGGCCATCGCCGCCTGGAACGAAGGAATCAGGAACGGCAGCGTGTGCCCGATGCCGCCGGCGGTGGTCATCAGCCCGCAGACCAGCCCGCGCAGCCACGGGTGGCCGCGGCCGGTGAGCGTCCCATCGTCGGAAAGCGCTTCGGCGAATCCCATGGAAATGCCCGCGCCGAGTGACGCGGCCAATCCCACCAGGAACGCGTTCCAGCTGCTGTGCGTCGCCAGAGCCGCGGCAAACACCGGGGCGAGCGTGGAAACCGAGCCGTCCATCAGGCCGGCGAGGCCCGGCTGCACGATCTGCAGCACGAAAAGGCGGCGGCCCGCGCGGTCTTCCTGGTCGCGCGCTTCGGGCGTCAGGTACTCCTTGCCCAGCGCGTCCGCGGCGATGGCGTGCTTACGCTCGGCGTCGGAGAGGTCGCCCAGCAGCTTGCGGGTGCTCGCATCGGTAACCCGCTGCATGGCGCGATCGTAGAACTGGCGCGTCTCGATCTCCATGTCTTCGGCCTGCTTGCGTACGGTGTCGATGCCCAGCGTCCGCTCCAGCCAGACCGGCCGCCGCGTCAGGAAGCCTTTCACGTCCTGGCGGCGGATGAGCGGGATGTGCTCGCCGAAGCGCTGCCGGTATAGTTCGATGAGCGCATGGCGGTGAGTAGCTTCCTCGGCCTGCATCTCCTCAAAGACTTTCGCCGTTGCCGGGTAGGTTTCGCGCAGACCTTCCACGAACTCGCCGTAGATGCGGCCATCCTCTTCTTCGAGAGAGATGGCGAGAGCGATAATCTCCCGCTCGCTCAGGTTCCTGAAGTCCTTTCGCATGGCTGTCCCTATCAAGCTTACAGGAGGGAACGGCTGGTGGGGCCGCGCATTCCCGCCGCGGCGCGTGTATGCTGGAACCGCGGAATCCCCATGAACGCCCCACTCAGAGGAAATCTCACCCTCGCCTATGCAGGCTCCGTGGCACTCGCCGCCGGCATGGCGATTGCGTCGGGCGCTGGTCTCATGTTTCGCGACGCCGTCTATCCGTCGCGCGATCTGCTGCAGACGTTCTGGCCTAACGACGTGGTGAATCTCGCGGTCGGTTTGCCCGTGCTGCTGGCTTCCCTGTGGCTTGCTCACCGCGGGGTTCTGGCCGGGTTGCTCCTCTGGCCAGGCGCACTTCTCTATGTGCTGTACAACGACCTGGTTCCGCTCTTCTGCATGCCGCTGAACATGGCATTCCTTGTCGAGCTTGTCCTGGTCGCGCTGAGCATTTACACGAGCGCGGCGGTGGTCGTGAGCATCGATGGCGCGGCAGTCCGCGAGCGGCTTCGCGGCCGGGTACACGAGAAGGCCTGCGGGGCGATCATGGCGGTGATGGGCGCTCTGTTCGTCCTTCGTGCGGCGGGTATGCTGATCGCCGCCTCGCTCAAAGGAGCTCCCGTCGGCACGCCGGAAGTCGCGCTGAACGTCACCGACTTTCTGATAACGCCGCTGTGGATTATCGGCGGGACGCTGCTCTGGCGGCGCAGGGCCCTGGGATATGTGGCCGGCCTCGGGCTGCTGTTCCAGTGCAGCATGTTGTTCATCGGGCTGATCCTGTATATGATCCTGCAGCCGTTCATCACCGGAAGGCCCGCCGCAGCGGTGGACGTGCTGGTGGTGCTGGCCATGGGCCTTCTCTTCTTCGTTCCTTTCGGGCTGTTCCTGCGCGGCGTCAACCGCGGCGCGAAGAGCACGTCCTGAGACGAATCACACGCCGGGGAGTTTCGCGGCCGACTTGCCCAGCTTACGCAAAAGCCGGATCGCCGTTTCCCGTTCCTTTGCGTTCAGACCCGCCGTGGCCGCTTCGATGTCGGCGCTGTGGCGGACGAACGCGTCCTCAATCAGAAGACGTCCCCGGCGAGTCAGATGCACCACGCGACTGCGGCGGTCCGCGTCGTCCATCTCACGGCGAACCAGTCCGCGTTTCTCGAGGCGATCAACGGCGGTAGTCGCCGAGCCGCTGGTCAACGGCACGCGTGCGCCGATCACGTTGACGGGCAGCGGTCCCTTGTGCAGCAGAATTTCCAGAAGCGCGAAGTCCGACAGGCACAGGCCGAGTTCCTGGACGCTGGCATTGGCGCGGTGTTCGAGCGCACGAAACGCTTTCATAAGCACGAGCCAGAGATGAACTCCGGACTCGCCCTCGCCGATCACGCGGTCATCTCCGGCGTACGCGCGTCGTTCGGGTCGGCCCAGCGGTCGTTGGGAACCAGTGGGGCCCAGCCGGGACGCAGCGGATCCTGATCGTAGGGGTAGTTGCCCAGCTCCTTGTACAGCTCGCTGTACTGGCGCAGCTTGTCGCGATTCAGGCGCACGCCGAGGCCGGGCGCATCGGGGACGGCGATCGATCCGTTCTCATACTTCATCAGGCCGCCCTCGATGATGTCGTCGCGCAGGTGATGGTAATGGGCGTCGGTGGCGAAGGTCAGGTTCGGCAGCACCGCGCCGAGGTGCAGCATCGTTGCGAGCTGGATGCCCAGTTCGCCGGAAGAGTGCACGGCCACCCCGAGCTGGAAGGTTTCGCACACGCCCGCCGCTTTGACGCAGGGACGGATGCCGCCCCAGAACGTGGTGTCGAGCAGGATCACATCGACGGCGGTGTCGAGCGCGTTGGCGGCGAGCTGCTCGAAGTTGACCACCACCGTGTTGGTGGCCAGCGGGATGCGCATCATCTGGCGCGCGCGGCGCATTCCGCTCAGGCCGAAGACGGGATCTTCCAGGTAGTCGTTGCGAAGATCTTCGATGGCCTGGCCGAAGCGGATGGCTTGTTCGGTGGACCAGACGCCGTTAGGGTCGAAGCGCATGCGATCCTCGGGAAGCGATTCGGCCAGCGCCCGGAAGGCTTCGAGTTCGTACTCGGGCGGGAACACGCCGCCCTTCATCTTGTGAGTGGTGAAGCCGAAGCGCTCTTTCAGCGCGCGGGCATTGGCCACCACCTGCTCGATGGTGCGGACTTCCCCGTTTCCGGTCCTCGCATCGGCATAACGGAAAAAGCAATACGACGCGAAAGGAACGCGGTCGCGCAGGTTGCCGCCTAGAATCGCATGAACGGGCACGCCCCAGGCCTGACCCAGAATATCGAGGCAGGCGAACTCGAGCGCGGCCAGCACCTGCGTGCGGTTGTTATAGAGCGATGCGGTAGGGTTGGCGATGCGGAAGCGCATTTCTTCCAGGCGCGCGGGATCGTGGCCAGCGAGATAGCTTTTCAGCGAGCGGAATACCGCCTCGGCCGATTCGCCGCCGCCGCCCATTTCGCCGAGGCCGACGAGCCCGTTATCGGTCTCCACTTCGATGATGGTGCGCACGAACCTGCCCCAGTGGCAGCCGTTGGCGTGGCGCAGCGGCGCTTCGAGCGGAACGGTGACGGTGGTGGGACGGATGTCAACGATTTTCACGGGATCTGGCTCCAGAATAGCGAACGTAGTACGATACGATTGCCTCGATGCCGACCGCGACTTCGCAACTTCCCGAGAACGCCTACACGCCGCTGGCGGACGGAACCGTGTATGAGCCTGTTGTGCCCGCGTCCGCGCGCCTGCCGGAGCTCACGTGGCGATCCGTCTTGTGGGGGCTGCTGCTGTGCATTGTATTCACGGTGGCCGCGGCGTATTCGGGGCTGAAGGTCGGCCAGGTGATGGAATCGGCCATTCCGATTTCCATTCTGGCGATCGGGCTCGCGCGGGCGTATCGGCGGCGCTCCAGCGTTCTGGAAAATGTCATCATCACCACCATCGGTGGCGCCGCGGGTGCAGTGGTAGCGGGGGCCATCTTCACGCTCCCCGCGCTGTACATTCTTAAGCTCGATCCGCATCCGGTACAGACGATCTTCATTTGTCTCGCGGGCGGATGCCTCGGCGTGGTGTTCCTGATTCCGCTGCGCCGGTATTTCGTGCGCGAGATGCACGGACGGTTTCCTTATCCCGAAGCGACGGCCATTACCGAGGTGCTGGTGGCCGGCGAGAAGGGCGGATCGAAGGCGCGTCTTCTGCTGGAAGCGACCGTGGTCGCCGGAATCTACGACTTCGTGGTGACCACGTTCCACGTCTGGCAGGAGTATCTCGATTTCCGCTTCGTCCCAATGATTCGCGGGCTGGCCGACCGCGCGCGCATGGCGGTGAGCTTCGATGCCATCAGTTTTATTCTCGGTCTGGGTTACGTGATGGGGCCGCGCAGCTCGCTCATTCTGTGCGCGGGCGGCGTGATGTCGAACCTGGTGCTGGTGCCGCTGGTGTGGATGATTGGCAGCCATCTGAACACCGCCGTATATCCGGCTTCGACGCCCATCGCCGGCATGGATGCGACGCAGATCTTTCGCAGCTACGTGCGGTTCGTGGGAGTGGGCGCGATCGCCACAGCGGGCGTCTTCGGGATCATCAAGTCGCTGCGTATTGTGGCGGGGTCTTTCGGGGTCGCGCTGCAGGCGTTCCGCCGTGGGGAGGCGGTCTCGAACGAGCGAACGGATCGCGATATTCCGGTGATCGGGACACTGGCCGGCGTGGTGATCGGCGCGGTCGGCGTGGCGGTATTTCTCGGACACCTGCCCGGCTCGCCCGTGGTGATGCTGATCGGCCTGCTGATGACGCTGGTGTTTTCTTTCTTCTTCACGTCGGTAGCGGCGAATGCCATCGCCACCACGGCGCGAAATCCGGTCTCCGGCATGACCATGCTCACCATCATCATTTCGTCCATCGTACTGCTGCGATTCGGCGTTTCCGGAACGGCCGGCATGTTCTTCGTGATGGCCATTGCGGGAATGGTGTGCACGGCGCTGTCGGTTTCCGGCCAGGCGATCACCGATTTCAAGACCGGCTACTGGCTGGGCTCGACGCCGGCCGCGCAGGAGAAGGTAAAATTCCTCGGAGTGATAGTGGCCGCCGTGGCGGTGGGGCTCACCATCGTCATGCTGGCCCAGGCGTTCCAGTTCGGCGAAGCTGCGCCGGGCGACACGCGCGTGGTGCTGGCATCGCCGCAGGCCTCCATCATGAAGGCGCTGGTGTCGGGATTCATGAGCCGGCAGCCGGTGGCATATCTTCTGTTCGGAACGGGCGCGGCGATCGCGCTGTCCATGGAGATGCTGCAGATTCCCGCGCTGATCTTCGCGCTGGGCATGTACCTGCCGCTGGAGCTGAACACTCCGGCGCTGGTGGGCGGGTTCATCGCGCATTTCATGGGAAAGCGCGGAAGCACGGCGAAGGAGCGCGGCGTGATCATTGCATCGGGTCTGATGGCCGGCGGCGCGCTGGGCGGTGTGCTGGGCGCATCGTTCCGGCTGCTGCCCGGCTTCACCGAAGACTGGATGCGCGCACCATTCTACGGCAACGAAGTGATTTCGCAATGCGTGTCGGCGGCGATGTTTATCGGGATGTGCCTGTATCTGTGGCACCGATCCGTGCGGCACAAGGAGGAAGCATGAGTTTTGAAGAGCTGGTGGGGAACGCGATCCTGGGGATCGACACATTGTGGGGCGGCGACGTGATGTGCGCGTCGGGCACGGGACGGTTCATCGCCGATTCCTGGTTCTCCGACGCACCACTGCCCGTAGCCTACACCGACCCGACGGCCGCGCGCGTGCGCGAATCGGGCGGAGTCACCGCAAAGGCTCTGGATCGCGAAGGGATTCGGGAGTATCTGTGCGCGGTGGATATTCCCGGCGCGATTGGCGGATTGAAGAGCGAAGCGGCGAAGATCGGCGGTTTGCGCGGCGAGTATCTGGCGGGCCTGGCGGTGTGCTTTGAGACGATGTGCGACCTCGCCATGGAGATCCTCGGCGAAGGCGACGCTGTGCCCTACGAGCGCTGCGTGCAGGCGTCCAGCGGCGCTGCGCCGACGCCGTCGGATCCCTCGGCGAAACGGGAGCGGGCGTCGGAATTGCTGGCGCGCGCAGGCTTTCCGTCGAGCACGCGCGCCGAGTTGCTGGGCGCCGTTGACCAATGGAGAAAATCGCACCGCGTGCCGCTGGCATCGATCAAAATGCTGGGCGCGGCGGTGATTGCATACTATGACGCGCTGACCGCCGCCAACATCGTGCCGCACATGCCGGCTGAGCTGCGCGATGTGCCGCGCGCGAATATTCAGTTCCTGCCCATCAGGGACGCCTGGTTTTCGGGGTCGATGAATTATCTCGGCCGGGCGCGGCGCGCGGGTGGATCGCCCGAATACGAGGCCACATACGAAATCAA
>Ga0326727_10018165_pt1 | contig 14413 bp, 13 predicted proteins | sample MB2enrmetagenome_FD_207643 | JGI IMG/M metagenome (GOLD analysis project Ga0326727, IMG submission 207643) | Lab enriched peat soil microbial communities from McLean, Ithaca, NY, United States - MB29MY | ecosystem: Environmental > Terrestrial > Soil > Wetlands > Peat | place: USA: New York...
CGCTGAAACGACTTCGCATGAAATCTGAGAAAGGCCCCGCCATGACCGCTCATTCCCGTCTCGACAACATGCGCGTCGTGCGTGCGCCGCGCGGCCCCGCGATCAGCGCCAAGAGCTGGCTCACCGAGGCGCCGATGCGCATGCTGATGAACAACCTCGACCCCGACGTCGCCGAGCGGCCGGGCGAGCTGGTGGTCTACGGCGGCGTCGGCCGCGCCGCGCGCGACTGGGACGCCTTCGACCGCATCGTCGCGACGCTGCGCCGGCTCGAAGGCGACGAGACGCTGCTCGTCCAGTCGGGCAAGCCGGTCGGCGTGTTCAAGACCCACGCCGACGCGCCGCGGGTGCTGATCGCCAACTCCAACCTGGTGCCGCACTGGGCGACCTGGGAGCACTTCAACGCGCTCGATCGCAAGGGCCTGATGATGTACGGCCAGATGACCGCCGGCTCGTGGATCTACATCGGCGCGCAAGGCATCGTGCAGGGCACCTACGAGACCTACGCCGAGATGGGCCGCCGGCACTATGGCGGCTCGCTGAGGGGCAAGTGGATCCTCACCGCCGGCCTCGGCGGCATGGGCGGCGCGCAGCCGCTCGCCGCGACCATGGCGGGCGCGTCGCTGCTCGGCGTCGAGTGCCGCCCGTCGGCGATCGATTTCCGTCTGCGCACCGGCTACCTCGATGTCGTCGCCAAGGACCTCGACGAGGCGCTGACGATCGTCGAGCGCTCGATCCGCGGCGGCAAGCCGATCTCGGTCGGCCTGGTCGGCAACGCGAGCGAAGTGCTGCCCGAGTTGGTCCGACGCGGCGTCAGGCCCGACATCGTCACCGACCAGACCTCGGCGCACGATCCGGTCAACGGCTACCTGCCCAAGGGCTGGACGCTCACGCAATGGGAGGAGCGGCGCGTAAGCGACCCGAAGGGGGTCGAGCGCGCGGCGCGCGCGTCGATGGCCGAGCACGTGCGCGCGATGCTCGCCTTCCACAAGGCCGGCGTCCCCGTCGTCGACTACGGCAACAACATCCGCCAGCGCGCGCTCGAAGAGGGAGTCGCCGACGCCTTCGCCTTCCCCGGCTTCGTGCCCGCCTACATCCGGCCGATGTTCTGCCGCGGCGTCGGGCCGTTCCGCTGGGCGGCGCTGTCGGGCGATCCGGAGGACATCTACAGGACCGACGCGAAGGTCAAGGAGCTCATCCCCAACGACCCGCATCTGCACAACTGGCTCGACATGGCGCGCGCGCGCATCCGCTTCCAGGGCCTGCCGTCGCGCATCTGCTGGATCGGCCTCGGCGACCGCGACCGCGTCGGCCGCGCCTTCAACGAGATGGTCGCGCGCGGAGAATTGAAGGCGCCGATCGTCATCGGCCGCGACCATCTCGACTCCGGCTCGGTCGCCTCTCCCAACCGCGAGACCGAGGCGATGAAGGACGGCTCCGACGCCGTCTCCGACTGGCCGCTGTTGAACGCGCTGCTCAACTGCGCCTCGGGCGCGACCTGGGTGTCGATCCACCACGGCGGCGGCGTCGGCATGGGCTTCTCGCAGCACGCCGGCATGGTGGTGGTCTGCGACGGCACGCCCGAAGCCTCGCGCCGCATCGCCCGCGTGCTGTGGAACGACCCGGCGACCGGCGTCATGCGCCACGCCGACGCGGGGTATGAGGACGCGCTTCGCTGCGCGAAGGAGAAGGGGCTGGATCTGCCGAGCGTGGAGGAGTGAGGCCTGCGTCGATCGCGCGGATTGGCGCGCAAGAGGATCCTCGCGGCTGAATTCGGCCCGCTGCAAGCCGCCGATCGATCGAGGCCGAAAGGGTAAGCGCAGTTGCCGAGTTCTGCACTGTATCTTCTGGTCGGCGCTTCCGTTCGCGAACCTTTGGAAGTGGGTTATCCGCCTAGGTATTCTTGCTTGTAGTCGATGACGCTATAACCCAGCGAATGCGCGCAGTTGGCAAGGTCAGTGTCGGCCGTTATCAGCGTCGGGCTAACCCCGTTTACGGTCATGCTGCACAGATGGAGAATCACGGTGTCGGTAAGGCCGAGCTCGTCGAACTCGTCGCGCCGGGCGCCATAAGCGCTCTTGATTGGAAGTTCCGTCGCCGTCGCAATCAAAGTTCTCAAAGCGCTCTGCACTCGCGCGCGCGCGGGCTTGTCGATTTGTCGGGCCAAACTTGACGCCTCGGCAAGAATATGCGGCAAGAGCACGATCTCAGAAAATTGCGCGATCAATATGCCGAGCAGCTCGAAATCGTCTACGGAATAATCCTTCAATCGCTGGTGCTTGGCAATGTATTCCTTCGAAGCTGACCCGACCACCAACAGCACGGTGAGATTGGCGTCGACGACAACCACGCCCGTCATTCAGCCGCGTCCATCTTTTCACGGTTCCTCATCGAAAGAACCGTTCCATCGTCGGCCATTGTGATGACTTTGTAAGACCTTTTCAGCGAGGACACCGCGCCGAGGTTCTCGAGAACTTCCTGCGCTCGCGTTCGCGGCGTGTTCCAAGGTCGCGAAAAGGCCAAAGTGATCACCCAGTTGCCGGCCGACTGAACGTGCTCGACCTCTTCCAAGCCGAGATTCGTTAGCTGCTCGTCGGCGTAGATGTCTCTTACGTAGTTCTTGGCGGCCGCAATCGCTTCTTTGACGTCCATAGCGTTATCTCCGTGGCCTGGTCTCGAAGTTCAATATTCGGCACGGTTGCATTGGCGGAAAATCGGCCAATTCGTGGCCAAGAAGCCGGGCGAAATCATTGGGCGATTTTGCCGATTTCGTCGCGAGCGGCTTCATGCGACAGCGCCCGCGATCTGTCAAATCGCCCATCGCCGCGCGAGAGGCAAGGAGCGCGCTTCCGCCACATATTCAGAGCGTTTGCGCGAATCGCGCCATTCTCGATTTACGTCCGTTTTCGTCCGCGGCGGCTCCTTGTTCGCGGACGGTCCGCTCCGGGTCGCGCGCCGCCGTTTCTCGGACAGGCGAAACGTCGAGTTTTACCCTTCGCCTGTCGAATTGCGGCCGGCCGGCGCCTCGACGAAGCAGCCCCCTCAAAAACTATTCCTATCGTGATAGGTCTGGAAGAACTGCCTGACCCGCGGCTCCGGGCTCTCGTGCAGCACGCGGCGCGGCGGGCCGTCGTCGATGATGCGGCCCTCGTCGATGAAGGCGATGCGCTTGGCGACATGCGCGGCGAAGCCCATCTCGTGGGTGACGATCAGCATCGTCATGCCCTCGGCGGCGAGGCTCTTGATCGCCTCCAGCACCTCGCCGACCAGCTCGGGGTCGAGCGCCGAGGTCGGCTCGTCGAACAGCATCACGTTCGGCTGCATGGCGAGCGCGCGGGCGATGGCGACGCGCTGCTGCTGGCCGCCCGACAGCCGGGAGGGGTAGGCGTGCGCCTTGTCGGCGAGGCCGACGCGGGTCAGCATCGCCATCGCCCGCTCGTCGGCCTCGGCGTGCGCGAGGCCGCGCACTCGGCGCAGCGGCTCGGCGACGTTGCGCAGCGCGCTCATGTGCGGCCACAGGTTGAAGTGCTGGAACACCATGCCGATCTCGCGCCGCATCTCGCGCAAGTGGCGCGCCGCCATCGGGCGGCGAATTTCGTCCGGTCCCTTCTCGTAGCCGATCAGCCGCCCGGCGATTCGCACCTCGCCGGCGTCGTAGGATTCGAGGAAGTTGACGCAGCGCAGCAGCGTGCTCTTGCCCGAGCCGCTGGGGCCGATGAGGCAGACGACCTCGGAGGCGTCGATCTCGAGGTCGACGCCGCAGAGCACCTCGTGCGCGCCGAAGCGCTTCCTCAAGCCGCGAATTTCGATCATCGGGACGCTCATGCCGGCCTCGCCTCCTCCTGGAGGAACGCGGTCACGCGCGCCTCGAGGCGGCGGCCGAGGCGCGAGGTGGCCTCGACCAGCAACCAATAGAACGCCGCCATGGCGAAGATCGAGTCGAAAGCGGTGAAGGTCTCCGCCGCCATGGTCTGCATCTGATACATCAGCTCGGGCACGGTGATGATCGACAGGACGACGGTCTCCTTCGACAGGACCACCAGCATGTTGACGATCGGCGGCGTGGCGGCGATCAGCGCCGCCGGCAGGGTGACGCGCAAGAGCGTGTCGCGCGGCGCCATGCCGACGCTCATCGCCGCCTCGATCTGGCCGACCGGCACCGCGGCGAAGCCGGCGCGGAAGATCTCGGCGAAATAGGCCGAGGAGTAGACGCCGAGGCCGATGACGCCCGCCGCCGTCGCGCTGAGCCTGAGCCCGACATAGGGGCCGCCGGCGTAGAGCAGGAAGAGCTGGACCAGGAACGGCGTGCCGCGAAACACTTCGACGAAGACGCGCAGCGTCCAGCTCAGCGGCGCGATCCGCAGCCGGAACATGAGCGCGATGACGAAGCCGAGCGCGATGCCGAGCGCGCCGCCGAGGCTCCAGCACAGCACCGTCACCCCGAAGCCGCCGATCAGCGAGGGCGCGTAGTGGATGAGGACGTCGAGGCTCACCGCGCGCCCTCCGCCAGCCGGCGCTCCGCCAGCCCGCCGAAGCCGGCGAGGACGAGATTGATCGCGAGATAGAACAGCGCGGCGCCGACATAGGCTTCGAGCGGCCGGTAGGTCATCGTCGCGATGTTCATGCTCACCCGCGTCAGCTCGGCGATGCCGACCACCGAGACCAGCGACGAAGCCTTCAGGAGCAGGATGAATTCGTTGATCAGCGGCGGGATCGAGATGCGCAGCGCCTGCGGCAGCAGGATGCGCCGCCAGATCTCGACCCGGGTGAAGCCGAGCGCGACCGCCGCCTCGGCTTGCCCCTTCGGCACGGCGTTCAGCGCGCCGCGCAGGATTTCCGTCTGATAGGCCGCCGAGGAGAGCGCCAGCCCGCCGATCGCGGCGACCAACGCCGGCACGTCGAGGCCGAACTCCGCGAGGAAATAGTAGATGAACAGCAGCAGCACCAGCAGCGGCACGCCGCGGAACACGCTGACGTAGACGCCGGCGAGCCGCGCGGCCCAGATGCGGCGCGATGTCCCCGCCACGCACACCCCCGCGCCGATGACGAAGCCGAGCAGGATGCCGGCGAGCGAGATGGCGAGGGTCACTCCCGCCGCCTGGGCGAGATAGCCGAAGGAGTGGAGGATGACCTCGGGATGCATCGGAACTGGCGACCGAACCTGCGCTCGAACGCATGACGCCGCGCAGGGCCTGCGCGCGGGCCGGCGCTTCGCCCCCGCGCGTCTCCCGTTCTTACGGGAGAGAGGCGGGGGCGGGGAGCCTAAAGATTAGGCGCGCGAGACCGGAAACGCGTCAGATCGTCGGCTCGGGGACCGTCGTGGGCAGATCCATCGCCTGGCCGAACCACTTCTTCTGGATCGCCGCCATCGTGCCGTCGCCGTCGAGCTTGACGATCGCCGCGTTGACCGCGTCGAGCAGCGTCTTGTCCTCGAGCCGGCCGACCCAGGAGAAATAGGTCGGCTGGCCGAACGGCGGCAGCACCAGCGCGAATACGTCGGAGCGCTGCGCCGCCGCGTAAGCGAGGTTGGGCAGCGAATTGACCGAGGCGTCGATGCGTCCCGCCGCGAGGTCGGCGTAGGATTGGTTGTTGTCGACGTACTCCTTGAACTCGACCGGCTTGGGCAGCTTAGCGGCGAACTCCTTGAGCTGCGCGAGCTGCGAGGTGCCCTTTTGCCCGCCGACCGTCTTGCCGGCGATGTCCTCGGGTTTGCCGATGCTCTTATCGTCGGCCCGCTTCATCAGGGCGGCGGTGGCGTCGGCGATCGGCACCGAGAACGCGTAATGCTTCATGCGCTCTTTGGTGATCGTCACCGGGGCGACGCAAAGGTCGAACTTCTTCGCCTCGAGGCCGGGCAGGACCGAGGTCCAGGGCAGGTCGAGGTAGGAGACCTTGACGCCCATCTCCTTGGCGACGGCGTCGATCAACTCGCGGTCGACGCCCTTGTAGACGCCGTTGTCCGAGATGTCGAAGGGCGGAAACTGCATTTCGGTGGCGACGACGAGCTCGCCGCGCTTCTTGATCTCGCCGAGCGTGTCGTCCGCCCGGGCGGCGCGCGTGGCGCCGAAAAGCCCGGCGCCGGACGCCGCCAAGACGGCCAAGCTTCCCAGCGCGGCGCGCCGCGTCAGGCGCAATTCGATCCTCTCACCCATTCATGCCTCCCATGTCCGATGGATCGGCGCGCCGCCTCGGCGGGCGTGACGGCGCTCGGCGCCGCCGCGATCGAGTAGCGACGCCCCAGGCCGCGCCATCGCCCCCAGATCGCGGCCTACCCGTTAAATGTCTAGACATGGTCAGAAAACCTGTCAATTGACGCTCGCCGACGCGACGCGGCCGGCGGCTCGGCGCAGCCGAGCGCGGACGCCGCGCCGCCGAGCGGCGAGCGCCGCGCGTCTCCTTGCGGAAGCAGGCGCGTCGCGTGTTTTCCGTTGGCTGAGAAGGCCGCTTCGATGAAGCTTCGACCGTTCGCTCTCGCCGCCCTGGTCGTCGCGCCGCTCGCCGTCGCGCGCGCCGGGGACGACGCCGCGCCGTCCGCCGCCTATTGGGGCTCGCCCTCCGTCGACGGCGGCAAATGTTGCGCGAGCCTCGCCGAGACCCGCGGCCACATCGACGCGATCGACCGCCAGATCGTCGCGCTGATGGCCGAGCGCGCCAAATACGTCGCCGAGGCGGGGCGCTTCAAGCGCGATCCGGCGGCGGTCAGCGCGCCGGCGCGGGTCGAAGCGATCATCGCCAAGGTCAAGGCGATAGCGCGCGAGGACGGCCTCGCCGAGAGCGTCGCCGAACGCAGCTATCGCGCGATGATCGCCGCTTTCGAGGACTACGAGCGCGACGAGTGGCGGCGGCGCAACGCCGGCGCGGCAGGGCCGGCGAAGTGAGCTAGCGGATTCACACATCTTCGAGGCCTGCGGCCAATCGCCCGGCCCCTCGCCCAACCTCTCCGCAAGCGGGGAGAGGAGCGCGTGGCGCCTTTCTTCACCTCTCCCCGCGTCTTCGCGGGGAGAGGCAGGCTGAGGGGCCGGGCGAGCTTCCGCGCCGTCGCCAAGATGTGTGAATGTCGTAGGTCAAGTGAGGGGCAGCCCGCGCGGTTGGACTTCGGGGAGAGCCGCCGCGCGGCGGCCGAGCTGGCGATCAAAATGTGACGCTTGGCGCCACGGCGGAAAACGTCCGTGATCGACCCATAACCGACGCGCGAAGCCGGGGTCGCCGCTTCACCCGCCGCCCGCTCGCATGACCGATACGACGCCGTCGATGACGAATTGCACCGCCAGCGCGGCGAGCACGACGCCGAGCATGCGGGTGAGCACGATCGCGCCGGTCGCGCCGAGCCATCGACCGACGCGTTCGGCGGCGACGAAGGTGGCGAAGGTTACGGCCATCGTCAGCGCGACGATCGCCATCAGGTTGGTCAACGCCAACCACGCGCCGCCGGCCCGGTCGGCGAGCAGCACGGTGGCGGTGATCGTGCCCGGCCCCGCCATCAGCGGAATCGCCAACGGGAACGCGGCGATGTTGCGAACGTGGTCGGCCATCGCCGCCTCGTCGGCGAGCTTGCCTTTGCGCTCCTGCTTCAGCTCGAACACCATGTCGAAGGCGATGTAGAGCAGCAACAACCCGCCGGCGATGCGGAACGCGGGAATGGTCACGCCAAGCTCGTTCATGATGGCGCGGCCGCCCAGCGCGAAGACGGCGAGAATGCCGAAGGCGATCACGCAGGCGCGCAGCGCCACCTCGCGCTTGGCGGCGCGGGTCATGCCGAGCGTCAGGCCGACGAACGATAGCGACAGACCCGGCGGATCGAGCGTCACCAGCAGCGTCACCAGTGCGGTCTTGAGATCGTCGAACCCCATCGCGGGCCCCCTCCGGCAGGCGTGAGAGAGGGCAAAGGCGCGCGCCCGTCAAGGCGGCGCGCGCCGAGCCGCGCCGGGGCGCGCCCGCGGCCTCCATAACGCATTGAAACGAAACGACGAATTAAGCGCCGCGGCGGGGGCGGCGAAAGTGGCGGCGGAGCGCGGAATCGGCTACAAATCGATGACGAAGATTCGTCCCGGGAATCCCCACATTGAGCGAACCGAACGACCAGCGGCCCGCGCCCGGCGGCTCGGCCGACATCAAGCCTGTCTCGATCCTCGACGAGATGAAGCGCAGCTATCTCGATTACGCGATGAGCGTGATCGTCAGCCGCGCGCTGCCCGACGTCCGCGACGGGCTGAAGCCGGTGCACCGGCGCATTCTCTATGCGATGCGCGAGGCGAATTTCACCCCCGAGCGGCCCTACAACAAGTCGGCGCGCACCGTCGGCGACGTGATCGGCAAGTACCATCCGCACGGCGAGCTCGCGGTCTACGACGCGCTGGTGCGCATGGCGCAGGACTTCTCGATGCGCGCGCCGCTGGTCGACGGCCAGGGCAATTTCGGCTCGGTCGACGGCGACCCGCCCGCCGCGCAGCGCTACACCGAGGCGCGGCTCGCGCGGCCGGCGATGGCGCTGCTCGAGGACCTCGACAAGGACACTGTCGACTTCCGCCCCAACTACGACGAGAAGGAGCAGGAGCCGGTCGTCCTGCCGGCGCGTTTCCCCAATCTCTTGGTCAACGGCGCCGGCGGCATCGCGGTGGGGATGGCGACCAACATCCCGCCGCACAACCTCGGCGAGGCGATCGACGGCTTGTTGGCCTTGATGGACAAGCCGGACATCTCGATCGACGAGCTGATGGAGCATATTCCAGGGCCGGACTTCCCCACCGGCGGGGCGATCCTCGGCCGCTCCGGCGTGCGCGCCGCCTACGCCACCGGACGCGGCGCGATCCTTATCCGCGCGAAGGTGGAGGTCGAGACGCTGCGCAAGGATCGCGAGGCGCTGGTCGTCACCGAGATCCCCTATCAGGTCAACAAGGCGACGCTGATCGAGCGGATCGCCGAGCTGGTGCGCGAGAAGCGCATCGAGGGCGTCGCCGACCTGCGCGACGAGTCCGATCGCGACGGCATGCGCATCGTCATCGAGCTGAAGCGCGAGGCGATCGCCGACGTGGTGCTCAATCAGCTGTGGCGCTTCACCGCGATGCAGTCGACCTTCGGCGCCAACATGATCGCGCTCTCCGGCGGCAAGCCGGAGATGATGACGCTGAAGGACATGCTGGTCGCCTTTCTCGACTTCCGCGAGGAGGTGGTGACGCGGCGGACCAAGCATCTGCTCGCCAAGGCGCGCGACAATGCGCATATCCAGGTCGGCCTCGCCATCGCGGTGGCCAACATCGACGAGGTGATCCGCCTCATCCGCACTTCGCCCGACCAGGCGGCCGCGCGCGTCGCGCTGATGGAGCGACCCTGGCCGGCGCGCGACATGGCGCCCTTAGTGGCGCTGATCGCCGATCCGCGCCACCGCCTCGCCGAAGACGGGACGATGCGGCTCTCCGAAGAGCAGGCGCGCGCCATCCTCGAGCTGCGCCTCGCCCGCCTGACCGCGCTCGGGCGCGACGAGATCGCCGAAGCCCTCAACAAGCTCTCCGCCGAGATCGCCGAATATCTCGAGATTCTCGGCTCGCGCGCGCGGCTGATGGGCATCATCCGCGACGAGCTCAACGCGGCGAAGGCCGCCTTCGCCGATCCGCGCCGCACCGAGATCCTCGACAGCGAAGGCGACATGGACGACGAGGACCTGATCCAGCGCGAGGACATGGTGGTGCTGGTCAGCCACGGCGGCTACATCAAGCGCGTGCCGCTGTCGACCTATCGCGCGCAGCGGCGCGGCGGAAAGGGCCGTTCCGGCATGGCGACGCGCGAAGAGGACTTCGTCGCGCGCGTGTTCGTCGCCTCGACCCACCAGCCGGTGCTCTATTTCTCCTCGAAGGGGCAGGTCTACAAGGAGAAGGTGTGGCGCTTGCCGCTTTCGGCGCCGCAGGCGCGCGGCAAGGCGCTGGTCAACTTGCTGCCGATCGAATCGGGCGAGCGCATCACCACCATCATGCCGCTGCCGGAGGACGAATCGAGCTGGGAGAGCCTCGACGTGATGTTCGCCACCACCGGCGGCGCGGTCCGGCGCAACAAGCTCTCCGACTTCGCCCAGGTCAATCGCGCCGGCAAGATCGCGATGAAGCTCGACGAGGGCGAGAACATCGTCGACGTGCAGATCTGCTCGGAGAAGGACGACGTGCTGCTGACTACGGCGCTCGGCCAGTGCATCCGCTTCGCGGTCGACGACGTGCGCGTGTTCAAGGGCCGCGACTCGATGGGGGTGCGCGGCGTCAGCCTCGGCGAGGGCGACAGCGTCATTTCGCTGGCGATCCTGCGCCAGTTCGAGGCGACGAGCGAAGAGCGCGCCGCTTACTTGAAGATGCGCCGCGCGATGGCGGGCGAGACGGGCGACGAGCCGGCGAACGGCGAGGCGGAGGGCGAGAGCGAGGCGCCGGCGGGCGCCGCGCTGACGCCCGAGCGCTACGCCAACATGTCGGCGGGCGAGCAGACGATCCTCACCGTCTCGGGCCACGGCTACGGCAAGCGCACCTCGTCGTTCGAGTACCGGGCGGCGGGACGCGGCGGCAAGGGCGTCGTCGCCATGGCGGTCAACGCCCGCAACGGCAAGCTGGTCGCCTCCTTCCCGGTCGAGGAGAGCGACGAGATCATGCTGGTCACCGACGGCGGCCAGCTCATCCGCGTGCCGGTCGGCGGCATCCGCGTCGCCGGCCGCGCGACGCAGGGCGTCATCGTCTTCGACACCGCCGAGCAGGAGCGCGTCGTCTCCGTCGACCGCATCTCCGAGCCGGAGGGCGAGGAGGAGGAAAGCGAGGCGGGGGACTGAGGGCGTCAGCAGAACGCATGGCGCGCTCAATCTCAGCCTCTGTGCTGTCATCCCCGCGCGAGCGGAGATCCAGTCTTTGCGCGGCCCCGTGGAAGCGGTGGCCGCCGCGCTTTCGCCGGAAGTGTTCGGCTGAGAGGAGGAAACCGCTATGCCCATTCGCCACAGCCTCTGGCGCGTTGGCTCCACGCCGCAGGCGCTTCGCGAGGCTGTTCTGCCCAGCGAGGCGCTGCTGGAAGACATGATCGTCGCCGCCCCCGAAATCTTGTCGAGGGAATGGATGATCATCGGCCGGCAGGAGGACACCGGCTTTGGTGGCCGCATCGACCTTCTGGCGCTTGCTCCCGACGGCGCGCTGATTCTGATCGAATTGAAGCGCAGCAAGACCCCGCGCGAAGTGGTTGCGCAAGCCATTGACTACGCAAGTTGGGCCGTACAGCTGGAGGCGGAAGAAATCGCCGGCATCTATGGCCGCTATTCGGGCGGCAAGTCGTTGGACGAAGCCTTTGCCGCACGTTTCGGCCAGCCGCTCGATCCTGACACTTTGAACCAGGGTCATCAAGTCGTCATCGTCGCCTCAGAGCTCGACGCGGCGAGCGAGCGGATCGTCAACTATCTGAACCGGCGCGACATCCCGATCAATGTCCTTTGCTTTCGGGTCTTCGAAACGAGCGAGGGGCAGTTGCTTAGCCGGGCCTGGTTGCTGGATCCCATCGAGACGCAGGCCGCCGCCGCGACCGGCGGTGCGACGGCCCCTAAAGAGCCTTGGAACGGCGAATACTATGCCTCGTTTGGCCACGGCCTGGGCCGCGATTGGGACGAAGCGCGCCGCTATGGCTTTATCAGCGGAGGCGGTGGTTCCTGGTACAGCGGCACGTTGGGTCTCCTGCACGCGGGCGATCTCGTTTGGGTCAGGGCTCCCGGTCATGGCTTCGTGGGCGTGGGTCGCGCGCGTGGCGGCCCCGTCCCCGCGTCCGACTTCAAGCTGATCGACGATCAAGGCATCGAGCGACCCGCGATGGAGGTCCTGACCAAAGCCAGCTACCACAGGGAATTCATCGACGACCCCGAACGCCAGGAATGTTTCGTTCCCATGGACTGGGCTGAAACCCGGCCGCTATCGGCGGCAATCAGCGAGACCGGCATGTTTGGCAACCAGAACACGGTCTGCGCGCCGAAAACCCCCAAATGGCGGCACACGGTTGAAAGACTCAAAGAGCTTTTCCCAAGTTGGCAAAAGGCTGCTGCGAGCCCTGGCGGCTCACTTGCATGAGAAACTCAACCCCATAATCCCGCTCGCCCGCCCTATCGCGCCGTCGCCGTCAAGCGCCTTCGGCGCTCCTCCACTTCGTTCCGGTCGCTTCGCGATGACGGCGCCGTCGCGATAGGGCGATTGGTTTCCAAGGCTTCGACGCACAAAACCGGCGCGTCGCGCCGGTTTGCGGCGTCAAAGCCTTGGCGGCTTACGGCCTGATCCGCGCGCAGCGGTCAAGCCTCGCCGAAGGCGACGCGCGTAAGCGCGCTCGGGCTTGACGGCGAGCACGGATCAGGCAGACAGCTCGGATTATGCCTTTCGGCGGGGGAACGACTCTTGCCGCCCGCCCGGCGGCGGGCTACGCCTTGCCTATGCCGCGCGTCGCTTTCTATTCCGGGTCGTTCGACCCGATCACCAACGGTCACCTCGACGTCATCGTCGGCGCGGCGGCGCTGTGCGACCGGCTGACGGTCGGCGTCGGCACCAATCCCGCCAAGGCCGCTCTGTTTTCGGTCGAGGAGCGGCTCAAGCTGATCCGTGACGCCGCCGGGCGGGCGCTTGCCGAGACCGGCTGCGCGCTCGAGGTCGCCAGCTTCTCCGGCCTGGCGATCGAGGCGGCGCGCGCCGCCGGCGCGACGATCATCGTGCGCGGCCTGCGCGATTCCACCGACTTCGATTTCGAGATGCAGATGGCGGGGATGAACCGCGCCATCGCGCCGGAGCTGCGCACCGTCTTCGTCCCCGCCTCCTCGCCGGTGCGGCCGATCACCGCGACCCTGGTGCGGCAGATCGCCGCGATGGGCGGCGACGTCAGCGCTTTCGCGCCGGCCAACGTCGTCGCGGCGCTGAAGGCGAAATTCGCGACGCCCGCCTGACGCGCGCGGGCGTTCAGTCGTCGGCGAAGGCGGCGCAACTCCCGCCGCCGCAACACCCCTCCATCGGCGCGCCGCAGGGGGCGAGGGCCGGCGCGCCGTCGCCGCCCTTGGCGGGCCGGGCGATCAGCGACAGTTGGCGCTCGAGGTCGGCGCTTCCGCAGCCCTTGCAGATCGGCGTCTCGCCCGGCGTCGCCAGCGTTTCGAACTCCTTGCCGCAGGCGGGGCAACGATAGGCGTAGAGCGGCATCGACAGGCCTCGTCGTAGACTTTTTCAGCGCCTTGCATCTGTCGCAACCGCGCGGCGATTTCGAGCGCCGCGGCGAGAACGGCGCGCTTGACGACGCTTTCGGCCTGTGATCGGGCATCGGCGATGCACGCCTCGCTCGCTCCCCTTCTCGCCGCCGGTTTCCTGCTCGGCTGGTCGGTCGCCTGGCCGCCCGGGCCGATCAACGCCGAGAGCGCCCGCCGCTGCCTCGCCGGCGGCTTCTGGGCCGGGTTCATCGTGCTCATCGGCGCCTGCAGCGGCGACGGGCTGTGGGCCGTGCTGGTCTCGTTCGGAATCGGGCTGTTGTTCACCGCGCCGCTGACGCGCGAGATCATGGGGATTGTCAGCGTGCTGCTGCTCATCGCGCTGAGCGGGCTGTTCCTGCGCGCCGCCTGGCGCGCGCTCTCCCGCGCGCCGAGGGCGGCGCCGACGCCGGCGCGCTTCGACGCGCTCGCGGCCGGCTATCTGCTCGGCCTGGGGATGGCGTTGACCAGCCCTTGGAACGTCGCCTTCTGGCTCGCGGCGATCGGGCGGCCGGAGATGGCGGGTTATGCGGTCGCCGAGCTCCTGACGATGGCGACGGCCGTGCTCGCCGGCGCGCTGACCTGGGCCGTCATCTGGGCGAGCGCGGCGACGCTGCTCGGCCGCCGCGCCGCGGCGGGCGGCGGCGGCCGCTGGTGGGCCTTCGCCGTCGATCTCGCCACCGGCGCGCTGATGGCCGCCTTCGCCGCCCATTCCGCCGCGCGGCTGATTGGCGGATAGCGGAGCGCTGAACGCTCGGGCCGCTGAGCGCCGACCCGAATCAAACGGCCGGCGTCGTCCTTGACACGCCCTGACAGTCGGAAATTTCGCTTCCAAGAGGTCGACGGCGGGTTTCGCGGGGGTCTCAAAGCTGCGCGTTGCGCTCCTCGCCTTGCTTCGCGGCCGCGTCGCCTCTATGGCAGGGGCCGCATTTCAAGCCGGCAGGAGCCCTATGGCCGAACCGCAACGCGCCCGAGTCGCCGCGCCCCGTTTGACGGGCGGGCGGCTGCTCGTCGTCGAGGCGCGATTTTATGACGCAGTTAGCGCCCTTCTGCTGGAGGGCGCGCGCGCCGCGATCGCGGCGGCCGGCGCCGCGTGCGACGTGGTCAGCGTGCCCGGCGCGCTGGAGATCCCGGCGGCGATCGCCATCGCGCTCGACGCGGCGAGCGCGGCGGGCCGCCCCTATGACGGCGTCGTCGCGCTCG
>Ga0326727_10018166_pt1 | contig 14412 bp, 14 predicted proteins | sample MB2enrmetagenome_FD_207643 | JGI IMG/M metagenome (GOLD analysis project Ga0326727, IMG submission 207643) | Lab enriched peat soil microbial communities from McLean, Ithaca, NY, United States - MB29MY | ecosystem: Environmental > Terrestrial > Soil > Wetlands > Peat | place: USA: New York...
AGAATGGGATCCAAGGGCCTCTCGGCCCGTCGCGCGAAGGCGCGCGCCGGACTTGGCGGGGGTCCAGGGGCAGCGCCCCTGGCCTTCATCAGAGCAAAAACAGCGCCATCAGGATGAGGGTTGCCGCCGCGACGGTGCCGCTGGCGATCACGAAGGACGTAAAGCCGTTCCAGAACTGCTGGCGGTCCGCGATGAATGCGTCTTCGGTAGCGGCAGGAGCACTCGGGGGCTGGGCCATGGCCTTTCCGTTGGCAAGGGGTTGAGCAGGTCGGTTGGCTATAAGGTGGGTGCGGCGGGCGCTGGCAAGGGGTTGAGCAGCGCCGCGCCGGCAGGCGGCGGGATGGCCGCGCCTTCGATGAAGGCGCGGAGGGCGAGCGGGTAGAGAATGTGTTCCTGGACCAGGACCCGGGCGGCCAGCGTCGCCTCGGTGTCGCCAGGCAGCACAGGCACGGCGGCCTGGGCGAGGATGGGGCCGGCGTCGAGCGCCTCGGTGACGAGGTGAACCGTGCAGCCATGCAGCCTGACGCCGGCCGCGAGAGCGCGGGCGTGGGTATCCAGGCCCGGAAAGGCGGGGAGGAGACTGGGGTGGATGTTCAGCAACCTCCCGGCGTAGGGGCTGACGAAGTGCGGGGTCAGCAGGCGCATGTAGCCGGCGAGACAGACGATTTCCACGTCGGCCGCCGCGAGGCTGGCGAGCAACCGGTCCTCGTGGGCGGCGCGATCGCCATGAAACGGGCGGTGATCGATGACCTCGGTCGCGATGCCGGCTTCAGTGGCGATGCCGAGGCCGGCGGCGTCGGGGCGGTTGGACAGCACCAGGGCGATCTCGGCAGGCCAGGTCGGATCGGCGGCCGCACGCAGCAGCGCCGCGAGGTTCGACCCCCGGCCCGAGATCAGGACGCCGACGCGGCGCTTCATGCGAGCCAGCTTCCCGTGAAATTGACCTCGACCTCGGGCGCGCAGCCGGCAGCGGCGGCTTCGATGCGGCCGATCTCGAAGGTGGTCTCCCCCTCGGCTTCGAGGATCTCGCGGGCGCGGGTTGGATCGGCAGTGATGACGGTCATGCCGATGCCGCAATTGAACACGCGCAGCATCTCCTCGGTGGCAACGCCGCCGGCTCGGGCTAGCCAGGCGAAGATGGGCGGCGGCGTCCAGGCATCGGCTTGAAGGACTGCCCTGGTTGCGGGGGGGAGGACCCTGGGAAGGTTGCCCGGCAGGCCGCCGCCGGTGATGTGCGCGGCCGCCTTCAGCAGGCCAGCGCGGTGCAGTCTCAGCAGGGAGCGGACATAGATGCGCGTGGGGGTGAGCAACACGCCACCCAGCGTGTCCCCGCCGGGGAACGGCGTGGCCCAGTTCGCCCCGCTGGCCTCGACGATGCGGCGGACCAGCGAGAAGCCGTTCGAGTGCACGCCGGTGCTCGCCAGGCCGAGCACGGCATCGCCCGGTGCGACATCCTTGGGCAACAGGGCGTCGCGCTCGACGGCACCCACCGCGAAGCCTGCCAGGTCATAGTCGCCGGCGGCATAGATGCCCGGCATTTCGGCGGTCTCGCCGCCGACCAACGCACATCCGGCAAGGCGGCATCCTTCGGCGATGCCGGCGATGACCGCAGCCGCCTGCTCGACCGAGAGGTGGCCGGTGGCGAAGTAATCGAGAAAGAAAAGCGGTTCGGCACCTTGCACGACAATGTCGTTGACGCACATGGCGACCAGGTCGATGCCCACGCTGTCATGGCGGCCGCTGTCGATGGCGACGCGCAATTTGGTGCCGACCCCATCGGTCGAGGCGACCAGCACGGGGTCGCGAAAGCCCGCCGCCCTGGGGTCGAACAGCGCGCCGAAGCCACCGATGCCGCCGAGGACGCCGGGGCGCGCAGTGGCGCCGGCGAGCGGCTTGATGCGCTCCACCAGGGCCTCCCCCGCATCGATATCCACCCCGGCTTCACGATAGGTCATGCTCGCCATGCTGGATCTCGGTATGATGGGGCCATGATCGCCCGGGCCGTGTGGAGGAAGGTGTCGGTCGTGGTGGGCGCAAACAACCATAGCGGCTGCGGGTGCGCAACGGGCCCGGGCGAGGGAGCCTTCGATGCCTGAGGGTGGATCGCTGCTGCGCCCGGTGGGAAACGCGGTGGTCAACCTCGCGAATGTCGTTTCCTTTGCGCGCCTGTGCGCGGTGCCGGCTGCCGTGTGGCTGGTGCTGCACGACGATTTCGCGGCGGCGTTCTGGCTGTTCCTGACCGCCGCCTTGTCCGATGCGGTGGACGGCTGGTTGGCCAGGCGCAACGGGCCAACCGTGGTGGGCACCGTGCTGGATCCGGTTGCCGACAAGTTGCTGCTGGTCTCGATGTATGTGACGCTGGCGGCGGTCGGGGAACTGCCGGACTGGCTGGCAATACTGGTCGTGTTCCGCGACCTGGTGATCGTGGGCGGCGTGATGGTGTTCGTGGTAAGCGGACAGAAAGTGCCGATCCGGCCGTTGCTGATCTCCAAGTTGAACACCGTGCTGCAGATCGTGCTGGTGGCGGCGACGCTGGCCGTCCTGGCTTGCGGCTGGAGATGGCCGCTGATGACGCAGGCGCTCACGTGGGCGGTCGTGGGCAGCACGCTGGCGTCTGGGGCCGCTTATGTGTGGATGGGGGTGCGGACGCGATGAGCCTGCCTCTCCCCGCTCACCCGCGATTGCCCGAGCCGACGCCGCCCGAGCCGGAACCCCACACCACCCGCATGCAGCGGCTGGCGATCCTTGGGGCCCTGCTGGTGGGCACATGGGTGGCGTTGGAACTGTTCGCCTCCGTGCTCCTGCCGTTCGTGGCGGCGGCCGGGATCGCGTATTTCCTCGATCCGCCGACCAGCCGGCTGACCCGCACGGGCATGCCGCGCGGCGCGGCGGCGCTGCTGATGATCGTGGCGCTGGTGGCGGCCTGGCTGATGTTCGCGCTGCTGCTGTACCCGCTCATCCTGTCGCAGATCGGCATCCTGATCAGCCGCTTGCCCGATTATGTCGGTTCGATCCGTGGCTTTGCCACCGACGTCATCACGCATTTGCAGGAGCGGCTTGGGCCGGAATTCGTCGACGAGAAGTTGCGTGACCTGGTCGCCGGCCAGGCCGGGACGATGCTGTCGGTCCTGGTGACGGCGATCAGCCGGCTGATTGGCGGTAGTTTTGCGCTGTTCAACGTGCTGACGCTGCTGGTGGTGACGCCGGTCGTCGCATTCTATCTGCTGCGCGACTGGCCGCGCCTGGTGGCCCGGATCGACGGTTGGCTGCCCCGTCGCTATGCCGGGGCGTTCAGGATGCAGGCACGCGAGGTGGACCGCATCCTGTCCGCCTGGCTCAGAGGGCAGGCATTGTGCTGCATCCTGCTGGCGGGGTTCTATGCGGTCGGGTTGTCGCTGGCGGGGCTGGATCTTGGCCTGATCGTCGGCCTGTCGGCGGGAGTTCTGTCGTTCATCCCGTATGTGGGCACGATCACCGGGGCGGTGACATCGATCGGACTGGCTTGCGCCCAGTTCCCCACCTGGACGCAGGTCTTCGTAGTGGTCGGCATATTCATCATCGGCCAGATCCTCGAGGGTTACGTTATTTATCCGCGGTTTCTTGGTGGCCGGGTGGAGCTGCATGCGGTGTGGGTGATTTTCGCCCTGTTCGCGGGCGGCGCGGCGTTCGGTTTCCTGGGCGTGCTGCTGGCGGTCCCGGCGGCGGCGGTGATCGGCGTGGTCTGCCGCTTCTGGCTGCGCCGCTACGTGAAGAGCGCATTGTACCTGGAGCCGCCAGGCCGGCAGGAGCGGGAACCCTGAGGCCGTCGCCGCCACGCCAGCTGGTGCTGCCTTTCCCGCATGTGCCGCGCTATCGCGCGGAGGAATTCCTGGCGGCCGGATCGAACGCCGAGGCGGTGGAATGGCTGCATAACACGACCGCGTGGCCGCGTGGCCAGTTGGCGCTTTGGGGGCCGGAAGGGTGCGGCAAGACGCACTTGTTGCATCTTTGGGCGGCACGGCAGGGGGCGGTGGTGGTGATGGGGGCACACCTCCCAGGCGAGGCGCCGACGTCTGCGGTCGCGGTGGATGACGCGGACACCGCCCCCGAGCGGGGACTGCTGCACCTGTTGAACGCTGCCGGCGAAGCCGGACTCCCCGTGCTGTTGTCCGGTCGCGCCGCACCGGCACGATGGAACCCGTCGTTGCCCGACCTGGCCAGTCGGCTCCGCGCCCTCACGGCGGTGCGCATTGGCCCGCCGGAGGATGATTTACTGCGCCGGCTGCTGGCGCGGCTGTTGGGGGAGCGGCAACTGAACGTGGGCGAAGGGCTGCAGGAGTGGCTGCTGGTGCGGCTGCCGCGCTCCCAGGGGGCGATTCGCGAGGCGGTGGCCCGGCTGGACCATGCCGCCATGGCGGCCGGCGGAAGGGTCACCCGCTCGGTGGCGCAAGCTGTCCTCTCCGGGCTCGACCAGGAGGTGTCGGTCCCCTTGCCGGAACATGAAGAGGTGGCCTCTTCCGCGAGCGTGATGCCCGCCATGGAGAGGCTCCTGTAGGCTGCACCCATGATGCAGTTGAATGCCATGCATGTCTCGGGAGCCGGCGCCGCGATGGAGCGGCGTGGGCCGGAACTGGCCGGCTTTGAGGAACCTGCCAGTCCGGATCGGTTCATCAATCGTGAATTGTCCTGGCTGGATTTCAACCAGCGCGTTCTGGAAGAGGCGGAGAGGCCGCGCCACCCGTTGCTGGAGCGGCTGCGGTTCCTTTCGATCAGTGCCGCGAACCTGGACGAGTTCTGGTCGGTGCGCGTCGCCGGGCTGATCGGCCAGGCAAAGGCGGGGGTAACGGCGCCCTCCCCCGATGGACGCTCGCCGGCGCAGCAGTTGCACGAAGTGGAGGCGCGGGCGGAACGGCTGATGGCCGAGCAGCATCGGGTATGGGTGCAGCTCAGCGCGTTGCTGGCGGCAGCGGGCATCGAGCTGTGCGAGCCGGCGGTGCTGCGGGAGGAGGACTGCCGTTGGCTGGAGGTCTGGTTCATGGAGCGGGTGTTCCCGGTCCTGACGCCGCTTGCCATCGATCCGGCGCACCCCTTCCCGTTCATTCCCAATATGGGTCTGGTGATGGCCCTGGCCCTGGAGCGGCCGGAGGACGGGCATCGCATGCGGGCGCTGATCCCGTTGCCGAGCCAGATCGAGCGCTTCGTGCGGCTGCCGGGGAGCGAGGGGCCAATCCGGTTCGTCATGCTGGAACACCTCGTCGTGCTTTTTCTCGACCGCCTGTTCCCCGGGTTCCGATCGCACGGGCACGGCGTGTTCCGGCTGATCCGCGACACCGACGTCGAATACGAAGAGGAAGCGGAGGATCTGGTCCGCTCCTATGAGACCGCGCTCAAGCGGCGGCGGCGCGGCGTGCCGATCCACGTGTCCGTCGAGGCCGCGATGCCGGCTGACTTGCGCGACCTGGTCATCGACGAATTCGAGGCGACGGGACGAAGCGTCTTCGTGCACGACGGCATCCTTGGGCTCGCCGACCTCAGGCAGTTGATCGTGGAAGACAAGCCGGACCTGCTGTTTCCTCCCTACACGCCGCGGTTTCCGGAACGCATCCGCGATTTCGGCGGTGATTGCTTCGCTGCCATTCGTGCCAAGGACATCATTGTTCATCACCCGTTCGAAAGCTTCGACGTGGTGGTGCAATTCCTTCGGCAGGCCGCACAGGACCCCGGCGTTGTCGCGGTGAAACAGACGCTCTACCGGACCAGCCGCGACAGCCCGATCGTCAAGGCGCTGATCGAGGCGGCGGAGGCCGGGAAGTCGGTGACCGCGATGGTGGAGTTGCGCGCCCGTTTCGACGAGGAGGCGAATATCCGCCTGGCGCGTTCGCTGGAGGCCGCCGGAGTGCAGGTCGTCTACGGCTTCACCCTGCTGAAGACGCACGCGAAGCTGAGCCTGGTGGTGCGGCGCGAGGGCGGCACGATGCGCTCCTATGCGCATTTCGGCACCGGGAATTACCACCCGATCACCGCCCGCATTTATACCGACCTGTCGTTTTTCACCTGCGAGCCGGCTTTGACGCGCGATGCGGCGCGGCTGTTCAATTATATGACCGGCTATGCCCGTCCGGCGCGCATGGACGCGGTGGCGTTCAGCCCGTTGACCATCCGCTCGACGCTGGAGGAGTTGATCGGGCGCGAAATCGCCTTTGCCCGGGAGGGACGGCCGGCGGCGATCTGGCTGAAGATGAACAGCCTGGTGGACGATCGGCTCATCGACCGGCTTTATGACGCATCGCGGGAAGGGGTGAAGATACTGGCCGTTGTGCGCGGCATCTGCTGCCTGCGGCCGGGTGTGGCCGGGCTGTCGGAAAACATCAGGGTGAAATCGATCGTTGGCCGGTTCCTGGAGCACAGCCGGATCTGCGTGTTCGGCAACGGTCACCGGCTGCCCAGTCGGGGGGCCCGCGTCTACATCAGTTCGGCGGACTGGATGACGCGCAACATGGAATGGCGGGTCGAGACGCTGGTGCCGATCCACAACCACACCGTCCATCGGCAAGTGCTTGACCAGATCATGATGGTCAACCTGCGCGACACCGAGCAGTCGTGGGAACTCGGGGCCGATGGCGCGTGGCGGCGGGTGCGCCCGGCGGCGGCGGGCAGGCGGGTATCGGCGCACGAATATTTCATGACCAATCCATCATTGTCCGGCCGTGGATCCGCCCTGCACGGACCGGCGGTGCCAATTCCGGCGGAGCCGGCCCGTCGGGCCCGCCGGATGCTCGAAGACTAGCCCGCCGTCCCGGTCGGGGGGTTGACGGCGACATGGAAGGCGGTCACGCGTTTCCCCTGCCATGTCAAATATCCCTCCTGCCGGACTGCCGCGTTGCGCGGTGGTCGATCTTGGATCGAATTCCGTGCGGTTGGTCGTCTTCGAGGGTCGCGGCCGCAATCCGGTGCCGATCTTCAATGAGAAGGCGGTGTTGCGACTTGGGCGCGGCCTGCAGGCGACGGGTCGGCTGAACGAGGACGGGATGGCGCAAACGCTGACGGTGATGAACCGTTACGCGGTCATTGCGGAGGCCATGCGGGCGCAGCCGTTCGAAGTGCTGGCGACGGCGGCGGTGCGCGATGCCGAGAACGGGCGGGATTTCGTGGCGACGCTGCAGCAGCGGATGCCGGCGGTGCCGATCCGCATTCTCGCCGGCGAGGAGGAGGCGGAACTCGCGGCCGACGGCCTGCTCTGCGGCATTCCCACCGCCAACGGCATCCTTGCCGATATCGGCGGCGGCTCGATGGAACTGGTGCGGCTGGAGCGAGGACGGCGCGGGTCGGCGAAGACGTTTCAACTCGGGGTCATCCGGCTCGCCGAGCGCGCCGGCGGCGACCTCGCTGAGGCGCGGGCGATCGTGGACGCCGATCTGGCACCGGAGCCCTGGGTGCAGTCCGGGGTCGGGCGCGACCTCTACCTTGTCGGCGGCGCCTGGCGGGCGCTGGCGCGGATCCATATCGCGCAGACGAATTATCCCTTGAACATGATCCATCACTACACGATCGGCCGCGATGAGGCGCGGGATCTGGCCGGAGTGGTCGCCGCGGCCGCGCGCCGCACTCGGGGGAGAATGCCCGGCGCGCCGCGGCGACGTGTCGAGGATCTGCCGTATGCCGCGGTGGTGCTGCGACGGCTGCTGCGCAACAGCGGCGCCCGGCGGATCGTGTTCAGCGCCAGCGGGTTGCGCGAGGGCTGGTACATGCGCCTGATGGAGCCCCCGGAGCGGGCGCGCGACCCCCTGCTGGCGGCGGGCATGGATTACGCAAGCCGGTTCGGTCGCGATCCGGGAATGCCGATGGGGCTCCTGGAGTGGACCGACCCGCTGTTCCCGGGCGAGACCGGGGAGGCGCGCCGGTTGCGCAGGGCGGCCTGCTGGATGTCGGACGTCGGCAGCCACGATCATCCCGAATATCGCGCCGAACAGGCCTTCCTGCGTATTCTTCGCCAACCCGGAATCGGAGTGGACCATCACGCGAGGGCCTTCCTCGGGATGGCGCTCGCGATTCGCTATGAGGCCGAGCCGGAAGCGCCGTTCCTGATCCCCGCACGCATGCTGCTGAACGAAGAGGCGAGGCGGCGGGCGATCATCCTGGGGGCCGCGATGCGGCTGGCCTATACGCTGTCGGCCGGGACGCCGAAGCTGCTGGCGGGAACGCGCCTGGTGCTGAACCAGGTTCTCGCGCTGCACCTGGCGGAAGGCAGCGGCGTGTTCGCCGGCGAGAGCGTGACACGGCGCCTTGAACGACTGGGACTGGTGATCGGCCGGGATACCATCACCACGGTCGACCCTTGAAGGCCAGGGGCGGCGCCCCCTGGCCTACGTCTGGATCAGGCGAATCCGTTTGCCTTCCACGCCGAGGGCAATGCGGCCCTGTTTCAGCGCCTGGGCCTCGGCGCCGAATACCTCGTAGCGCCAGCCATGCAGCAGGGGCGTGTCCGGCACATCCTCGCTGGCGAGGCGTTCGATGTCTTCGCTGGAGGCGACGAGTTTCGGCGCCACGCGATGTTGCTCGCACCTGGCGGCCAGGAGGACTTTCAGCAGCATGACCAGGGCCGGCGAAGGCCGCGGACCGTCGCGGCTGGCGGGAGGGGCGGGCAGGGCGTCCTCGGGCAGCGCGCGGGCGTCAGCCACCACCGCGATCAGCCCGGCGCCCATGCGGCCTTCGGCAAATCCCCGCGAGACGCCGCGGGCGCGGAGCAGCTCGGCGGGCGTCTCGGGGGCGGTGGCGGCGATCTCCAGCAGAAGCTCGTCCTTGAGGATGCGATTGCGCGGAATGTTGGCGCGTTGCGCCTCCCGTTCGCGCCAGGCGGTAATCGCGCGAAGCGTGGCCAGCATGCGGCGGTTGGTGGTCCGTGGCCGCAACCGTTCCCACAGCAAATCGGGATCGGGGTGATAGGTCGCCGGGTCTGCCAGCAGTGCCATTTCCTCACCGACCCAGTCGATCCGGCCTTCGTTCTCCAGACGGGCGCGCAGTTGCTCGTAAACCCGGCGCAAATGGGTCACGTCAGCGGCGGCGTAGCTGATCTGGGCAGGAGAGAGCGGGCGGGCGGACCAGTCGCTGAACCGGTGTGCCTTCTCGATACGGCCCCCAGTGAGGGCGGCGACGAGCGAATCGTAGCCAACCTGGTCGCCGAACCCGGCCACCATCGCGGCGATTTGGGTATCGAACAGGGGTCTCGGCACGTCGCCGAAGTGAAGGACGAAGATCTCGATGTCCTGGCGGGCGGCGTGGAATACCTTCACGACCGCGGTATCGGCCAGCAAGGCACCTAACGGACCAAGGTCTAAGCCGGGCGCCAGGGCGTCGACGACCGCGACCTCCGACTCGCCGGCAAGTTGAACAACGCACAGCTCCGGCCAATACGTCCGTTCCCGCATGAATTCGGTGTCGACGGTGACGAAGCGCTGGGTGCGCAACCTGGCGCAAAGGGCGTCGAGTTCAGCCGTGGTGGTTACGAGGGCGGGCGGTGGAAATTCCGTGCGTGTGATGCGAGGCATGGGCGGATGCTACACGCGAGGACCGTGGCCAGGAAGGCCGGAGGCGGCGCCACTCGACGCCTCGCGCCATCTCGGGCAGATTGCGCACACCGCGGCGGCTCGCTGGGGCCGTCGTTTCCACAGACAGGGCTGCCATCATGTCCGAATCCGCTTCCCCCGCCCGCGCCATGCCGCTGTTCTTCAGGCGCGTGGTCGGCCTGGCTCCCGAAAAGCACGCCTCGTTGCGGCTCGACCGGAGCAGTGGCTTTGGCTACGCCGCGACGGCACAGTCGGTGCCGATCGGGCTCGGCGAGATGGAGGCGGTGTCCCAGCATTACCCCATTCTGTTCGCCGGAGGCGCGCAACCGACCGCGGTCGCGCTGCTCGGACTGCGCGAGGGCGAGAACCTGTTCGTGCTGCCGGACGGCAGTTGGCGGCGTGACTCCTACGTGCCCGCCTATGTGCGGGCGTTTCCGTTCATTTTCGTCGAGGACGAGGCCACCAAGGCGGTCTACGTCGGCATCGAGGCCGACGCCGATTGCCTGCGCCCCGATGCCGGCACGCCGCTGTTCGAGGACGGCAAGCCGACCGCGGCGCTGAACGAGAGCGTGGCCTTCTGCTCGGCCTTCCGCGACAACCTCAATGCCGCTGCGGCGCTCGGCCGCGCCCTGGAGGCCGAGGGCCTGCTGGAAGAGGAAGAGGCAAACATCACCTTCACCCACGGCGGCGCCTCACGCGTGCGCGGCTTTCGCATCATCAAGCCGGAACGCCTCGACCGGGTGAGCGACGAGACCTTCCTGGACTGGCGCCGCCGCGGCTGGCTGGGGCCGCTCTACGCCCACCTGCACTCGATGGCGCGCTGGAGCCGGCTGATCGACCTCGGCGCGCCGGCGGCACCCCTCGCGCACTGATACCGATGAGCCTCTTCGCTCATCGGTATCGCGCGCGGGGGTGGTGGGGCGGCCGCGCGCAAAACCAAAGACTCATACCGGCGCGCCGACCAGCGCAGATGAGTCAATCTACCGGCGCGCCGGTATGACTCCGTCGCCATGATCGACGCCGCCAGGCTGGCCGCCCTGCGGGCACGCTTCGCCACCGCCCGCGCGGACGAGGCGAGCGATCCCGCGCACCGCAAGGCGATCGCGCTCGCTTTCCCCGGGCCGGGGCGGCGCGTGCTGCCCTATGCCGGTGTGGCAACGCTGCTCGGGGCGCCATACCGTCCCGATGCCCCTGACCTGCCCGGCTTCGACGGCCTGCAGGTGGCGCTGATCGGGGTGCCGATGGACCTCGGCGTGACCAACCGCAGCGGCGCGCGACTGGGCCCGCGGGCCGTCCGCGGGGCGGAACGGATCGGGCCATACAACCACGCGCTGCGGGTGACCCCGCTGGCCGAGCGGCGAGCGGCGGACGTCGGCGACGTGCCGCTTGCCAGCCGCTTCAGCCTGGATGGCTGCATCGCCGACATCGCCGCCTTCTACGGCCGCGTGCGGGACGCCGGCGTGACCCCGCTCTCGGTCGGCGGCGACCACTCCATCACCTACCCGATCCTCAAGGCCCTGGGCCGCGACACCCCGCTCGGCCTGGTCCATGTCGACGCCCACTGCGATACCTCCGGGCCGCAGGAAGGGACGCGGTTTCATCATGGCGGACCGTTCCGCAACGCGGTGCTGGACGGCGTGCTGGACCCGGAACGCAGCATCCAGATCGGCATCCGCGGCTCGGCCGAAATGCTCTACGAGTTTTCCACCGCCGCCGGCATGACGGTCATCCACGCCGAGGACATCGACAGGTCAGGCATCGATGCCGTGGCCGCGAAGGCCCGCAGCGTGGTGGGCGACCTGCCGTTCTACGTCTCGTTCGATATCGACTCGCTCGACCCCGCCTTCGCCCCGGGGACGGGCACGCCGGAAGTGGGCGGGCTGACGCCGCGGGAAGCCCAGCGCCTGCTGCGCGCCCTGGCTGGACTGAAAGTGGCCGGCGGCGACGTGGTGGAAGTGGCGCCGCAATACGACGCCACCACCGTCACCGCCCAGATCGCGGCGCAAATGCTGTTCGAACTGTTCTCACTCGTTGCTCTGGCGCCGTGAAGGCCAGGGACGCTGCCCCTGGACCCCGCAAAGGGCCGAGAGGCCCGCGGGTCCCATTCCGTTAGGAGGACACAGACCATGGACATCAGGCGAGCGGGTTCCCAGCCTTCCGCCCAGGGACCGGCGGAGTGGTTCACCGGCAGGGTACGCATCGACCGGCTGTTAGACTCACCCGAACCCGCCCGCGCCGCTGGCGCCAGCGTCACCTTCGAGCCGGGAGCGCGCACCGCCTGGCACACCCACCCGCTGGGGCAGACCCTGATCGTCACCTCCGGCTGCGGCTGGGTGCAGCGTGAGGGCGGCCCGGTTGAGGAGATCAGGCCGGGGGACGTCGTCTGGTTCGCGCCCGGGGAGAAGCATTGGCACGGGGCCACGCCAACCACGGCCATGACCCACATCGCCATCCAGGAGAAGCTCGACGGCAAGGCCGTGGACTGGTTGGAGCACGTCACCGATCAGCAGTACCGGCGCTGATCCGTCGGCCTCGGCTCTCTACGCCAGCGCCCGCCGCACGCTCACCGTGGCGCCGGCCAGCAGCACCACGGCGATCGCCGCCATCGGCCAGATGGCGTCGAGCGCCGGGGCTGTCGGGATGGCCTGCAGGAACTCCCCGCGCGCCACCACCAGCATCCAGCGCACCGGATCGAGCCGGCTCAGCCATTCCACCGCCTCGGGCATGTTCTCGATCGGCGTGATGAAGCCGGAAAGCATCAGCGCCGGCGCGGCGTACACGAACACGCCGAGGATCGCCTGTTGCTGGGTGCGCGCGAACGACGAGATCGCCAGTCCCATGCCCACGGTGGAAAGCATGTAGATGAGGAGGGCCGCTTCCAGCATCGCCACGCTGCCGGCGAACGGCAGGCGGAAGAACAGCAGCGCCGCGGCGATCACCAGGTTCGCCTCCAGCAGGCCGACGATCGCCGCCGGCACCGCCTTGCCGAGCATGATCTCCAGAGGCCGGAGCGGGGTCACCAGCATCTGTTCGAAGGTGCCGAGCTCGCGCTCGCGCGCCAGCGACAGCGAGGCGACCAGCATCGACACCACCAGCGACAGCACCGCCACCAGCCCGGGCAGGATGAACCACTGCGGATCGAGCGTCGGGTTGAACCAGTCGCGCGTCTCCAGCGTCAGCGGTGCCACCGGCACGGGCGCGTATTCCAGCGCGAAGTCCTGCACGATCGTCTGCGCGTAGCCGGCGACAAGCAGTGCCGTGTTGGAGCGGCGCGCATCGAGCAGCAGCTCGACGCTGGCCGGACGGTGGGCCAGCACGCGGGCGGAGAAGTCCTGCGGCAGGTGCAGCACCGCGGCCACGTCCTTGGCATCCACGAGGGCGGCGGCGGCCGCGGGGTTGTCCGGCGCGGCGACGACATGGAAGGCGGATGAGCCGTCGAAGCGGCGCATCAGCTCGGCGGCGATGGCGCCGTTGTCTTCGTTCCACACCGCCAGCGACACGTGGCTCACGTCGAAGGTCGCGGCGTAGGAGAAGATGAACACCTGCACCAGCGGCGGCACCAGCAGCACGGTGCGCGTCTTCGGGTCCTTCCAGAGGGAGGTCAGTTCCTTCAGCACCAGCGCCAGGATTCGCCGCCACATCGCCCTAACCCCTTAGTCCAGCCGCCGCCGCGTCACCGCGATGGTCGCCGCCACGGCCAGAGCCGCGGCCACGGCCAGCGCGGCGAGGTTGGGCAGCAGCAGCCGCCACACCGTGCCCGCGAGGAACAGCGTCTGCAGGATCGACACCAGGTAGCGCACCGGAAAGATGTGGGTCAGCGCTTGCAGCCACGCCGGCATGGAGGCGATGTCGAACAGCATGCCCGACAGCATCAGCGCCGGCAGCAGCGTGGTGAGGAACGCCACCTGGGCGGCGACGAACTGGCTGCGCGCGAGCGCCGAGATGACCAGCCCGAAGGCCAGCGCGAACAACAGAAACAGCGACGCCGCGGCGCCCAGCACCAGCACGCTGCCGCGGAACGGCACACCGAACACCCCGATTGCCATCAGCACCGAGCCGGCCATGCCCAGCATGCCGAGCCCGTAGTAGCAGATCAGCCGGGCCGCGATCATCTCGCCCATGCCGGCCGGCGAGGCCAGCAGGCTCTCCATGGTGCCCCGCTCCCACTCGCGCGCCACCACCAGCGCGGTCAGCAGCGTGCCGACCATGGACATCACGAACGCCACCAGTCCCGGCACGATGAAGTCGGCCGAGCGCAGTTCCGGATTGAACCAGTCGCGGGACTCCAGCGCGATCCCGCCGGCCGCCGCCACGCGCTTCTCCTCGGCCCGGCCGGCGGCCCAGGAGAGCAGGGCGCCCTGCACGTAGCCTTCCAGGATGCGGGCGGTGTTGGGGTCGGTGGCGTTGGCCAGCAATTGCGCGCGGGCCGGCCAACGCAGCGGCCGCATCAGCCGCGCCGAGAAGTCCTCGCGCAGTACCAGGATGCCGCGCACCTCGCCGGCGAGCACCATCTGCTCGGCCTGGTGTCGGTCCGAAGCTGCGACCGGTTCGAGATAGGGGGAGGCGGCAAGCGCCTGGATGATCTCGCGGGTGTCCTCGGCCTGGAGTTCGGCCACCACCGCGACGCGCATGTGCCGCGCGTCCAGCGAGACGCCGTAGCCGTTCACCAGCAACAGCACGAGCGGCAGCAGGAAGGCGATCAGCAGCGCGGACGGGTCGCGCAGCACCTGCAGCACTTCCTTGCGCAACAGGCCGCGGAGCCGGGTGAGGGCAGGGGTCATACCAGCCGGCCGAAAGGCCAGGGGCGCTGCCCCTGGACCCCGCCAAGGGCCGAGAGGCCCTTGGAACCCATTCGTTTGGGCGCTTCGCG
>Ga0326727_10018167_pt1 | contig 14411 bp, 16 predicted proteins | sample MB2enrmetagenome_FD_207643 | JGI IMG/M metagenome (GOLD analysis project Ga0326727, IMG submission 207643) | Lab enriched peat soil microbial communities from McLean, Ithaca, NY, United States - MB29MY | ecosystem: Environmental > Terrestrial > Soil > Wetlands > Peat | place: USA: New York...
CGACTCTTCTTTGGTGGAATTGAGCAGGTCGCGGATATTCTTGGCGTCCTGCAGGGGATCGCCGGTGCGCCGCGCAGTGCCGGAAATGGGGCAGGTTTCGACCCGCGGGCCTTCCACGCGCACGAACATTTCCGGGGATGCGCCGATCAGTTGCTCGTCGGCGAACTGGATCAGAAATTCGTACGGGCTGGGATTGGCGCCCTGCATTTTGCGAAACAGGTCTGAGGCTTTGCCCGCGTAGGGAGTCTGGAAAGTCTGGCGCAGCACCACTTCGTAATAGTCGCCGCGTTTCATGCCCTCGCGCACGGTTTCCACATTGGCCATGTACTCTTCCACGGTGTGGTCGGAAGTGATGGGGCCGGGCTTGCGTTTGGGCGGTTTGGGGACGGCATCGGCCGTATGTTCGAGGCCTCGCGTGGAAACTCCATCGCGTTCGAAATCGTACGTGAAACGCTCAATTACTTCACGCTTGCGATCCATGTAAATGATGTCGTCGCAAAGAAAGAGCTGGAGGTCCTTGCGCATGCGGCGCTCGAGGCGCAGCGGGATGGGCTCGAACTGATAGAGCAGATCGAAACCGAAGGCGCCGGCGAGCGCCAGTTTGTCGTCGTTCTCGTTGCGGAATTCGGCCGTCAGGGCGCGCAGAATCGAGAACACAGAGGGCTGTTTACTGCGCTCCTCTTCGGGAAACAGCTTCGGCATCGGCTTGAGTCTGCCGTGCAGCGTGCCGTTCTCTTCGCGGAAAGCCTCCCAGTGCGGATGGTCGCGCAGGACGCCGGCCAGCATCCGGTTAATAGCGGCGCCACGCTCGTTCAAAGGCCGGAAAGTGACATCGCGCTGGAAGCTCACCAATTCGAGCGGAGGCTTCACGGAAACGATGTCCCAGCGCGAATAGCGCCCCGGATATTCGTATCCCGAAGACAGATAGATGCCGCGAAAACGGTCGAGCTCGCGCAGAAAGCGACTCAAACCCTGGCGGTAATGGAGCCTTGATGTAATACGCGACACGTGGATGCCGTGCGGCGTCTGGTATTGCAATTCCCGCATGATAATGGGTGCGTGCCTCTTATTATCGCCCACCGCTGCGCGGCATGAAATACGCGTAACGGTACTTCCGTGGATGATGGATACGGCGTTTGCATGTTACGCTGAAATTGCCCATGTATAAGGCGTTCTTTGGCCTCACCAGTAATCCCTTCAATCTGAGTCCGGACCCTTCGTTCCTGTATCGGAGCGCACAACATGAAGAGGCCCTGGCGAACCTGATTTACGGCGTCCAAAGCCGTAAAGGATTCATCGTTCTGACCGGCGAAGTGGGGACCGGGAAGACCACCATGCTCGAATGTCTGCGCGACCACCTGTCCGCGCACCGCATTCCCTTCGGCTTTGTCTTCAATTCGCGGCTGACCCCGGAGCAATTCTTCGAGACTATTGCGTACGATTTCGATCTCAAGTGCTCGCGCCATTCGAAGACCGAGGTCTTGTTCGCGATGAACGAAATGCTGGTGGAGCGCGCCAATCAGAATCGCACCACCGTTTTGATCGTCGACGAAGCGCAGAATCTGGATTGGGATGTGCTCGAGGAAGTGCGTCTGCTCGGCAATCTGGAGAACCGGCGCGGCAAGATGCTGCAGATCATTCTGGCCGGCCAGCCGGAACTGGACGCCAAGCTCGAGGAGCGCAATTATCGTCAGCTGAAACAGCGTATCGCGCTGCGCTGCCAGCTGCGGCCATTTTCGTCGGCGGAGACCGCGCAATATATTGCCTCGCGTCTGGCCCGTGCCGGCATGCGCGAGCAGAGGGTAATGCCGCCCTCGCTGCTGATTGAGATTCACCGGCGCACGCAGGGCATTCCGCGCCTGATCAACTCAGTGTGCGACAACCTCCTGCTGACGTGTTTCGCGATGGAGAGCCGTGTGGCGACCATCGACATGTTGGACGAGGTAACGGCGGACCTGCGGCTGGATTGGCCTGGCCGGAAATCGCGCTTTGCGGAGACGGAGCGCCTGGCGTCGCGCGGGTAAGCGCGGTGGATGCGGATGAGCAGCGGGAAGAGTTCATGCGGTTTTCGGGGGGCAGGTCACCGCTAACGAACGGATTCGTGTAACCTTTCACCGGCGTCTCGAATTGTTATACGGGTAAATCGCCGACTGCGTCACATTCCCATACTGATCCAGGGTCTGTGTGGTCAGCGCCGTCTGCGGATTCGATCCGCCCGGATTCAGCGCCGAAGATTTCGCCGAAATATAAGGCGTTCCCGAAGGGTCCTCCGACCACGCGTACGAATCGTGCCAGCATTAGCCGAACTGAGTTACGGCTCTATCCTGTACAACCGAATGACCCCATTTCCGCCTTCCACAACGAACTGTCCGTCAGGAGAAATTGCCACCTTGTCTATTTCGTCTAAACGCTTCGGAGGCCTCCCGTCCACGTAATTGTCGCCGCCAAACGCTTGGAACTGCGGCCTCCACGACACCACGGCCCGCTCCGCAGCGAAGTCCCAGACGACAAGATCTCGGAAGACGTTCCTGTCAAGATCGCGGATGGGGCCGCGAAAGTATCGATAGTTGGAAACGATTATCCTCGAGGAACGTGACGAGACGGCAAACGGCTCTCCGCCGTTTTCTGGAAAGACGCCGTGCACCTTGCCACTATCCAAATCCCAACATCCAACTGACGTCCCGGACAGTCTGGTCGTCGCGACGATTCCGCAAATATCCCTTCCAGAGTTCGCAAAACGCCCATATGGGCGATCGGCGCCCTGCCACCGGTGCAGTACTCTCCCATCCTGAGGGTCGACTATCAGCGTCTCGTGGGGCATCCGTGGCTGCTCCATGAATAGTACGCGACGCTCAGGAGAAACGTCCATAAGGAACCACCGCTCTGGCGACACCCATTCAGCCTTGATCCTGCAACCGCGGTCAAAAATGCCGAAACGAGACTCCGGCGCCGAATACCCGGTCGAAGTCGACGCGATAATCTCGTCCTCGCCCAGGAAGGCGCCAAATTCCGGAACGCTGCACCGCGCGCCGCTCGCAAGATTAAACACGCTTCCACCAGCGTCCAGGGCGCTCCCCGAAGGGGACCAGGAAAAGTCCTTGAGATTGCTCTCCGGACCGAAGACGGCCTGAGCGCCGAACGACTTGACTGGAGCTTCCGGAGACCGCGCCCTCGCTACCCAGATGACGTACTCCCTCCTTCCGGACACCACGGCCGCGCGAGTAATGGCCGCTATTTCCTCGCCGTCCGGCGAAAATTCCATGCCGACCAGGGGCATCTCGCGGCCTCGCTCATCCAGATCCCCCTGGTACGATTTCCTGAGGTCAATTTCCCAAACCTTCCGAAGGGTAGCAGCACCCGAGTAGGAGGAACTCCCCGGGAAAATCAAGGCACAAAGGAACGCCACACGCCACCGGGCCTGCCTCAGTGCCATGCTGGATCCAAACAGGGATGGTTCCCGTAGGTGCCGTAGCCAACGTCGTACATCCAGTGCAGGGGGTTCAGGCCGTACCACCTGTCGAGGTGGAAATCAATATCGCCGGCGTTGACCCCCTCGCCGTTCTTCGAGTGCAGGTAGTAACTGGTGACGTCGGGCTGCTTCCGGTGATCGCCTGCTGTCGGGTACCGTCCCCAGCCCAATTGAAATCGCTCTGAAATTCGCTGAAATCGCCGCCGAGGTCGGCTCGAAGCTCGGCGATATTGAGATTCAGATCGAAGTGCCCTCCTATATAAACCGACGAGCTAGGCGCCGAAGCTGGGGTGCTCGCGGCTGGCCACTCGCTGTCGATCGCCCCGTCGATGACGCTGCTAATCGCGTTGAGGTCGTAGATCAACGTGTGTTGGCCGGGGGTATAGTCCTTCTGGAAAATCGCCAGAATATTAGCCCCGATGTCGGTCAGCGTGGTGTAGATCTTCGTTGTGTTCTGCCAACACGGCGGCGGAGGGGAAGGAGCTGTCGGAGGCGGCAGACAGGGACCCGGTGCATCGGGATCGATCAGGTTCGCGCAGTTCTCGCAATCGGGAGCGTCCGGGTCACAGGCATAGCAATTTTGACCGTCCGAGTCACAGACACAGTCAGATGGATCGTCCGGGTCGCCGTCATCGAGGCCACGCGGATCATAACGATTGACCGGGTCACCCCGCGTGTAAGAGTACCGGTTCCAACTGGCCGGCGATTTCGGTCCACCACTCGCGCGATACGGGTCTGCCGTCATGAACCGCCCATAAGCGCTCGCATACCATCGCTGATCGGCATAATCCACCCCCGTAAACGAATCCCGGTAATAACTCCCGAACTTAGTCCGCTCATTCGGCGTCGAAGTGATCTCATCCCCATACGGGTAATACCGCGCCCCACACGCGATTCCATCAAAACAAGTAAACGGATACGAGAAATTATACTGCCCGTTCGACCGATTCGTCCCCACTCGATCCTGAAACACCGCCGAGTTCCCGTCCGCGATCAGCCGCCCCGCAAACCAAAGATACGATCCGGTCGATGAGTTCCACAGCTTCTCCCCATAAGCTCCGTAGAACGTGATCTCCTCCACCCCCGCCGCCGTGTTCCGGTACACCAGCTTGTTGTCCGGCGAATACCCGAAATACCCCGTCCCGCCCGAAACCTCCGCAGCCGACTCCACCCGATTCGCCCCATTGTAAGTGAACGCCGCCCCCACTCCCGTCAGCATATTCCCATTCAAATCGTAATTCGAATTCGTCAACTGATTCGTCCCCGCATTCACCGCAATCGTCGTCGACGTCCCGTTCAAAACCTTCGCCGTCAGATCCCCGATATCACTATTGGGTGCACGGCGCAAGCGAAACCTGGCCCGTCGTAAAGGGGCCTTTCGTTACGATCGTCTTGGTTGCCCGAACTGTCTTCCCGTCGAGCACTAGGACTACGTACGCGCCAACATCAACGCCATCGAACAACGAATACCCGCCGACCATAATCCCCCGCTGGACTGCGAGCCCTGCGTGGCCACGACAGAGGCAGGTATCCCAAACTCGCTCTCTAATTGCGCGTCGTCAAACCCCAGATTATGCAATAGCTCATGAAAGATCGTATACAAGGCCATCCCGCTACCCATGCCAGCGAACGCGCCAGCATTGTAATAGATGTTGTTTCCTTTGTACTGGCCAACCGCCTGAATCAAGGGATTGGCCGCGAAGAGCTGAGCCAGGGTGGCATTTGCAAGTCCTGTAACTGCGTTGGCATTTGCCTGAGCGGCATTAGCCAGGGACGGATTTCCGGGAAACTCAGTCGCGCCAACTGGAGTTGTTGCTGTAGCTGCGTTTATCAAATCAGCTTGCCCGGCGGCCCCTTGGATCTCATTGAGAAGATCAGCATCCCCGGTACTATTCGCCAGAAACTCTCCGCATTGCGGCGAAAAGTTCGCCTCTGACACAGCACCCAACGCGTTCCATGTGTTCATTGCGCTTTTTGGCTGAGCAGGATTGTAGATCGTGGCCAATTGCGCCATTTGACATAAGGCTCCCGGCACCGGGTCAGGGCCCAGCACCAACCGTGCGAAATTACTGCGGCTGGATACAGAAGGACTCTGCATAAAAGAAGTCAGCGCCTCTCGGAAAGATAGGTCTCCACGACAAGTGGTTGCTGGCCACCCTCGATTCGAACGGAGCGAAGCAGCAGAACCTTTGCGCCCTTAAAGCACGAAAAAGTAAAAGTTCCTGGGGGCACTAACCCAAAGTCGAACAGCCCGCCGGCCTTCAGCGGAGCCTCATATCTCAACTGAAGGAAGAAACCATCAAGCCGACACAGCGTCCCGTCGCCGCCCGCCATATTTTTCACACGCCCGTTCACAGGCGTCAGCAGTCGCGTCCCTTCTTCAATCACCGCTGCCTCGAACGCCGCCGTTACCCAGGAATCATCCGAGTATACGTCGACGTCCATCTCACAATGGCGCCCCGAATGAAATGCGTCCAAACGGTACCGGCCCGGCGGAAGACCCTGTGCCACCCCTTCCTTGAATCGTGAAGACCAATCTTTTCCGGCCGAGTCTGTGAAGGAATCCACTGAAACCACCCCGAGGGTGTTCCCATAGGCATCGACTCCGACCACATGAACAGACGCTGTCGTGGCACCGAGAGCAGGCACCGGCACGGACGACAAGAAACATGCAAGAACAACGGCGCCAACACGCAGAGAAGAGTCCCTCATGATTAAAGACACTTGCTCAACAGTAGAGCAGATATGTTCGAAGACGGCGATCCAACAGTTAGTCCATCCGAACTCAAGGTAGATTGAATCTGCTGGTCGGTCAGGCACCGGCTGGCACTGATCTTCGCGATTCGAGTTTTGCCCCGTTGGATATCGCGGCACCATGGGTCAAGCGTTTCTCGCTGTCATAAGTGTAAACCGTTTCCTGCCCCTTGGCGTCACGCTTGTACTGCGGCGTGTTATCCGTGTTGTAGTAATACAGCACCGTCCGTTCTCTTTTCGCAGCCGCTGCGACCTCTTAAAGGTGGTAGAGCATCAGGTAAACTACTACTCCGGTTACGCTGACGTAGAGCCAGATGGGGAAGGTCCAGCGGGCTATAGCTCGGTGTTTAGCGAAGCGTTTTCTGAGGGCCCGATTCAGCGTGATGATGGCCAGCACCGGCACGGTCACGGCAAGCAGCGTGTGGCTGATCAGAATGGTGAAGTAGACGGTCCGGATCGGGCCCTGACCTGTGAACGGAACGTACCTTGCCTGGAAGTGATAGATCAGATAGCTGGTCAAAAACGCTACGGAGACTCCGAACGCCGTCAGCATCACGGCTCGGTGCTGTTGGATTTTGCGGTTCTTGATCAGCCAGAAGCCGATCAGTAAAAGCACGGCGGCCGTCCCGTTGAGAATGGCGTTTAGAGTGGGCAGATAGTGGACGTAGTTCACGCCGGCTCTTTCTCCAGCCGCGCGGCGTCTCTCGAAATTTTCGCCATCGAATCGTCGTCGGTTATTCCGTAGTAGCCTCGGATGCGTTCCTTTTTGTCAATCAATACGAAGCGCGTGCTGTGGTCCATGTCGGCTCCAATGGAGCCCAATTTAAAGGCATCGCGATCGAGAGTGCCCAGCGTGGTTTTGTCACCGGTTAAGAAGGACCAGCGGGCGGCTTCGGCTTCGAAGCGTTTGGCGTAGGCCTCGAGTACGGGCGCGGTGTCGTTGTCGGGATCCACCGTGAAGGAAACGAATTTAATGGCGGGATCGGTTGATTTTTGGAGGGCTCGCATGCGGGCGCTCATGCGGGGGCAGGAGGCCTGGCACGTGGTGAAGATGAAGTCGGCGATCCAGACGTGGCCGTCGAGCGCGGACCTGGTGAATGGGCGGCCTTGTTGATCGGTGAGTTGGAACTGGGGCACTTCCCCCAGGACTTCCAGAGGTCTTTGCTTCGCGCAGCCAGTGAGCAAGAGAGCAAGTAAAACGAGACGGAGCATTGTTACAAAGGGGGGCGGTCGAGAACCATCAGCCCGTAGATCATCGGCAAATAGATTACTGACGCCAGCAAGACTTGTCTTGCACGCACGTTGGTTCGGTCGAACGCTACTCTTACTCCGGTGTAGAGGAACCAAATACCCAGGAGCATTGCGCCGACCAGATAGATCTTTCCGGACATTCCCAACAGCACCGGCAGCAGGCTGAGCGGGATCAGCGTCGAGGCGTAGAGCACGATCTGGCGCGCGGTCGACATGCCATCCGGCTCGACCACCGGCAGCATGCGGATGCCGGCGCGGGCGTAATCCTCGCGGTACATCCATGCGATGGCCAGGAAGTGAGGGAATTGCCAGACGAAGAGGATGGCGAAGAGGGTCCAGGCTTCGGCGGTGAGCGCTCCGTTCGAGGCCGCGTAACCCATCAGGGGCGGCATGGCTCCGGGCAGCGCTCCGATGACGGTCGAGAGATGCGACACCTTCTTGAGAGGCGTGTAGATGAAGAGATACGCGAGGAGGGTAAGTGCCCCCAGCATTCCAGTCAGCGGGTTGACGAAGATGGCGAGTTCGGTAAATCCCGCCACGGCGAGTGCGATGCCGAACCAGAGGGCGCGGTTGGCGGACATCATGCCGGTGGGGAGCGGACGGCCGGCGGTGCGGCGCATCAGGCCGTCGCCCTCGCGTTCATACCACTGATTGAGGGCCGCGGTTCCGGATGCGATCAGGCCCGTGCCGAGCAGGGTGTTCAGCATCAGGAGCCAGGAGTGGAGGCCGTTCCAGCTTGTCTTCAGGCCGAAGAAATAACCGACGCCCGCGCTCATCAGGATGAGCCAGGTGATGCGTGGCTTGGTGAGAGCAATGTAGCTGCCCATCACCTTAACGGTCATTGGCTTCAGGGTCATTGCTTTAAGGAATGGCGGCGATTTGCGCGCCGGAAAATGCGAGGGCGGGCGACGTCAGATTGCGGCGCACCAGGATGGCGAGGGCCACGCTCGACGCCATGGTGAGGGCTCCGACAGCCACGTGGAGCACGGTAAACGTGACCATGATGGGCATGGGCTGCACGGCATCCGCATAGGCGACTCGGCTCATGAAGGCGGCGATGCCGAGGAACACCTGCAGGAAGGTTACCCCGAGGAGTGTGATGGCGGCCAGGCGCAATTCGTGGTTCCCTGCGTAATGGAGCAGAATTCGCAATGAAATCCAAAGTACCACGCCGGTGACGATCGGCGATCCACAGATGTGGTAAATGGAGCCGATGGCCTTGTGGCGGGCGGCGGCTCCGAGCGCCAACTGCCCGAGTACGCAGAGGGGGGCTATTAGAGATAACGTGCGCAGCGGGTACCTGGGGTCTTCGTCGATCGGCGTGGGGCCGCGGAGCCACCAGTCGGATGTGAAGAGGGCGATGGCCACGGTGGTGGAGAAGAAGAGTTGGGCGAGGCAGGCGTGCGCCGTGGAGATCCACCAGGGGAGGAGCAAGAGGACGGTGAGGCCGCCGAGGACCCCCTGCACGATTACGGCGATGAGCGCGGCCACTCCCAGCCATTGCATCCAGCGGCGTTTTTCGGCGCGGAAGAACCAGATCATCAGGATGATGGTGAAGATGCCCACCGTGGTGGCGACCATGCGATGGCCGTGCTCGTAGAGGATTCCGCCTTCCATGGGGGGCATGAGTTTGCCGTAGGAGAGGGGCCAATCGGGGACGGAGAGCCCGGCGTCGCGGCTGGTTACGAGGCCTCCGGCTACCACCAGGAGCAGGGTGCAGAAGGCGAGGAGGATCGACCAGCGGTGCAGGCCTCGGTTGTACAGGGGGTCAGCTGCCATAGGTGAAATCGAGGGTGACCGCTCCGCTGGGCGCGAGCGTTACTTTGCCCTCTTTCTTTCCGAATTTTTCGTGTACCGCTTCTATGGTATACGTGCCGGGGGGAACGCCTTTCAGGGTGAAGGCGCCGTCGTCGCCCGTGACCGCGAAGAAGGGATGGGGCGAGACGGCGATATACGCGCGCATCCATGGGTGGACGCTGCAGGTGACGGGGAACATCACTTCCGGCGCGGCGAATTTCTTGAATTTGTGTTCGGCGCGCGGGGGCTGCGATTCATTCCATGCCTGGTTGACCTCGCACTCGGCGTGGACGTTGTGGTTGACGGGATCGTCGTTGGTGATTTCGAGATCCTGGTTTTCCATAATGCCCTGCACGTGCGGCTCGTAGATGCAGCCGTTTTGTGCCAGTTTTGCGGGTTGCGAAGGCACGGGCCATTGGGCTGGGGCGAGGCCATCTTTAATCCAGACGAAAACGTTGCGAAGCGTGCCGTTAGCGTTGACGATTACGGTTTCGGCCTTTTGCGGGGTGTGGTGCTGGCGCTCGCATTGGGGGTTGGAGGACATGTCGATGACGGGCATGGGCGGGGCATCGCCTTTAAAAAGGATGCGGCCGGAGATGGCGCCGGCAGTGGCGGGATCGACATGAGCCGGGGGCAGACTGGCGGTTGATGCAGATGGTGGTTGGGGCGCGGTCCCGCAGGCTGCCAGCATAAGCGCGCCGAACGCGGCCATGAAGTGTTTCAAAAGCTTATTTTCCCATATGGATGCGGGTCAGGCGGCCTTGTTGAGGACCGGGGGCGCGCCTTGTCCGCAGCAGCGTTTGTATTTTACGCCGGAGCCGCAGGGGCATGGGGCGTTCCTGGGGGTAGGTTCGTCCGATTTACAAAACGGAATTTCTGCGGGCAGATCGGAAATCTGCCCCACCGGGTCGTCGGCATCGCGGTCTTCGGCGAGTTGTTCGAGAAGGGACTCCATGAGTTCCCGGTCGTCCCGCTTGCGATACTCTGCGGCCTGTTCGCGGGCGGCGCGCTCGGCCTGGAGTTTGCGCAATTCGGCGAGGGAGCGGCGCAGGATGTTGTGGGACTGCGCGCGGGCGCGGTCGACGGATTTTTGTTGCTTGTAGAGAGCATCGTCCACCATGGGGTCCAGCGCAGCGTCCTGGGAAAGGGATTGCTCGACCATGCGGCAGCGGCGGAGGCGCCAGGTGGCTCCCACAATTTCGGCGGCGAAGGTTTGTTCGATGATTCCATCGGGCTCGAGTTGGGCAGTGACGGATTGGAGGATTTCGGCGTATTCAGGTTCTTCGCCTTTGCGGATGAAATCGCGGGCGGCGAAGAGGCCGTGGGTCAGGGCGTTTTGGGATGAGGGAGATTCGTCAGGCATGTGTGGAGTTCCTTCCGGTCCGAGGGTAGCGGCCGGGAGTGGCGGGTTATCGAGGCAGGGGCGGGCGGTGTTGAAAACAATCGGAAGATAGGTTAAAGAAATTTGTGAACGGGGAGGGGCGGCTTTCACAGCCCAAGTTCACTATGTGAACCCAGGCGAACCAAGGTCGAGGCTTTCAGCATCCGGCTTGCGATAAATGAGAACCAGATCAGGCTTGATATGACAATCTCGGTAATCGCTCCATTCGCCGGAGAGTGGGTGATCGAAATTCCGCCGTGGAAGCGGCGTGTCGTCGGCGAGCAGGTTAACTACGTCCATCAACAAGGCGTCAAGCTTTTTACTGTGCCGGCCGGATTTTTCTCGCTTGTAATCTCGTTGAAAGCGGGTAGTATATTTAATCTCCCGCATTCAGGCTTGGCAGCAGTTTGTCCGGCTTGCCGACCTTGACCAGTTCGCCCCGGCGTGCGGCCTTCATCGCGGCGATAGTTTCGGCGTTGGGGTTGAGCGGCTCGAACGGCAACGCCTTTTCCGCGGCGACGCGCACAAGGAGCAGGCGGAAGGCGTCGGACACGGTAAGCCCGATTTTCTTCAGGGCGGCGGCGGCTTCCCTCTTGGTGCGTTCGTCGATGCGGGCGCGAACTACGGTATTCTCGGCCATCGCGACTCCTGAGCTACATTGTAGCCCAACCAGTCGGTCTCATTGCCCAACGTCGATTTTTAGCGCGCTTTTTGATAGTCCGCGCAAGGGCTCGCTCCCGCACGTCGCGCGCCCCATAATGGCATCGGCATGGAGTACCTTTTTGATAGGGAGCGATTATCCGGTGGCCAGCGGCAGTGAGTACCGAAATCCATGACCGATTACTTCCTTGGGATTGACGGCGGCCAATCGAGCACTATCGCGACGATCGGCGACGCCACGGGCAAGGTGGTCGGGTGGGCCAGCGCCGGACCGTGCAATCACGTAGCCGCCGCCGAAGCGCGCGCCAAATTCCTGCGCGTCATGCAGGCTTGTCTCGCCCAGGCCTCCACTAACGCGGGTCTCGATTCACCCCGGCCGCATTTCCGATCGGCCTGTCTCGGCATGAGTGGGGGACCCGACGACAAGGCCGCGCTGCTCGGCGAATTGATCGACGCCGAGCACATGGTCGTCACCCATGACGCTCGCATCGCACTGGCCGGGGCCACCGGAGGCAAGCCGGGAGTGGTGGTAATCGCCGGCACCGGTTCCATCGCATTCGGGGAAAACGCGGCTGGCGAAACCGCGCGCGCCGGCGGCTGGGGCTACATATTCGGCGATGAAGGGGGCGCTTTCGATATCGTCCGGCAGGCTCTGCGCGCGGCTTTGAGCGAGCATGAGGGTTGGGGACCGCGCACGGCACTCACGCCCGCCCTGCTGGAGGCGACGAGTACCGCCAATGCCAATGAGACGCTGCACCGGCTCTATACTCCCGATTGGCCGAGGGCCCGCGTGGCCGCTCTGGCTCCTCTGGTGGACCGGATCGCCGCCGCCGGCGACCCTGTGGCAGTGGCCATTCTCAATAACGCCGCGCACCATCTTGCCATGCAGGCTGGTTCGGTGCGGCGGCAGCTCTGGCGGGAGGACGAACCTTGCGCACTTTCCTGGGTTGGCGGTGTATTCAGCAGCGCGATCCTGCTGGAGCGCTTTAAGATGCTGGTTCAGCTGGATGGCACGGCGATGGCAAGTCCCCCCGAACACAGCCCGGCGGTGGGCGCTTTATTAATTGCCTGGAAGGCCGCGGGGCTGCATGACGTGCGTCTGCATAGTACCGGAGTTAACACGTAACTCGCGATATACTCTGGTTCCATATGGGTCCTGCACTTGAGGGAAGCGCGTCTCTGTCCTCGATTGGGCAGATCGCCCTGAGTGTCAACAATCTTCCCAGAGCCGTTGCATTCTATCGCGACGTACTCGGTTTGAAATTCCTCTTCGAAGCTGCCAGCATGGCCTTCTTCGATTGTGGCGGCGTGCGTTTGATGCTGAGTGTTTCCGAAACGCCGGAATCGACTTACAGCTCCATTATTTATTACAAGACTGAGGATATTCAGGCCGCTTCGCGGCGGCTTCACGAGCGTGGGGTCGTGTTCGAAGCTCCGGCGCGCATGATCGCTAAGATGCCCGATCACGAGTTGTGGATGGCCTTTTTCCGCGATTCCGAGGGGAATCTGCTCGCCCTCATGAGCGAAGTCAGATAGGCCGGTTATCGGCAGATGCCGAGTTGTTGCAGCATCCAGGCGTATTCAAATGCCTGATCTTTCAGCCGGTCGTAGCGCCCGGAAGCCCCTCCATGCCCGGCTGGATCCATCTTGATCTTCAGCAGCAGCGGCCGGTCGCCGGTGTTCAAAGTCCGCAGAAGGGCCACGTATTTCGCGGGCTCCCAATACATGACCTGGCTGTCGTTGAGACTTGTTGTGACCAGTATCGCCGGGTAAGAGGCGCGGCGCAGATTGTCATAGGGGCTATAGCTCTGCATGTAGTCGTACGCGGCCTTTTCGTTAGGATTGCCCCATTCGAGGTACTCACCCACGGTCAGCGGTAGAGTCGCGTCCATCATGGTATTCATTACGTCCAGAAACGGCACGCCGGCATGCACGGCGCGGAACAGATCGGGACGCATATTCACCACCACCCCCATCAGCAAGCCACCGGCGCTCCGGCCTTCGATCGCCAGCCGGTCGGGCGCAGTCCAATGCTCGGCAATCAGGTATTCGGCACAATCGATGAAGTCGCAGAAGGTGTTTTTCTTCTTCATGAGCATGCCGTCCAGGCGCCAGTTCTCACCCATCTCATCGCCGCCGCGGATATGGGCGATCGCATAGGCCACGCCGCGGTCGAGCAGACTCAGGCGTGAGCTTGAGAACGACGCCGTGCTGCCGAATCCATACGATCCGTAGGCGTACAGGTATAACGGGCTCTTGCCATCCCTCATCAGTCCTTTCTTGTAGACGATCGAGATGGGTACTCGGACACCGTCGCGCGCGGTCGCCCATAAGCGTTCGGAAGCGAATTGAGATGGTTCGTAGCCTCCCGGCACCTCCTGGCGTTTCAATAACTGAGATTGGCCGGTTCGGATGTCGAAATCGAATACGCTCGGTGGAGTAATCAGGCTTTGATAGTTATAGCGATAAGTGGCCGAATCGTACTCCGGGGTCGACCCGGGTGACGCGGCGTATACCGGCTCTGGAAATGCAATCGAGGTCCACGCGCCGTTGCCGAATGTGTAGACGCGCAGCCGGTTCAAGGCTTCCGACTTTTCCACGGCGACCGCGAAGTTGCGGAACAGATCGATATCCCCGTTCAGAACATCCGCCTGGTGGGGAATAAAGTCGGTCCAGTTTGCCGGCGAGGGATCGTCAACGGGGGCGGTCACTACGCGGAAGTTTGTCGCACTCTTGTTGGTTCGAATGTAGAACAGTCCTTCGCGATGGTCGGGATAGTAACGATGACCTTTCTCGCGCGGCAAAAAGATGACGGGGGGGATATGTGGGTAGCGGGCAGAGAGATAGCGGAACTCGGTGGTATCTTTCGACTCGATGCCCAGCAGAATATATTTCCGGTCTCGGGTTTTGCCGAGCGCGATATCGTATAACTCGTCGATCTCCTCGTATACGAGTGCGAAGTCATTAGACCCCACGACGTAACGCCACAAGCGGTCGGACCGTTTGGTCACCGGATCTTCCGTGGTCAACAAAATCGTGCTGTTGTCCGCGGCCCATTCGAGCGAGGTGACGCGCTCGGTGGTATCGGGCAAGGTTTCC
>Ga0326727_10018168_pt1 | contig 14410 bp, 13 predicted proteins | sample MB2enrmetagenome_FD_207643 | JGI IMG/M metagenome (GOLD analysis project Ga0326727, IMG submission 207643) | Lab enriched peat soil microbial communities from McLean, Ithaca, NY, United States - MB29MY | ecosystem: Environmental > Terrestrial > Soil > Wetlands > Peat | place: USA: New York...
CTCGGGCAGAAAAGTTCTGACTTCAACAAGTACATGGGCCGCAACCGAGCGGACGACACAATAGCGAACGATAACATTCAAGACTACCGGCGATTCTACGAAGACTTCATCAAACTTCTACCCCTCGCCGAACAAAACACCGTATACATCTTCATGGGCGGAAGCGAACTACACACACTACGCCTCGCCGCGGACCAAACCGGCTTGACCTGGAATAGTTGGCTGGTATGGATGAAAAATCGCCACACGTTGACGAGGAAGGATTACGAATGGCGACACGAATTCATCTACTACGGCTGGCGCAACCAACACAAGTTCTACGGCGGCTTCAGCACAACAATCCTCGAATACGACGCACCCCTCAAAGCAGACCTCCACCCAACAATGAAACCAATCTCACTCCTTGAGAGACTGATTGAAGACGGAAGCCCAAGCCAAGGCGCAATCTACGACGGTTTCCTAGGATCCGGAAGTACACTTATCGCGGCTGAACGAGCTGGAAGAACTTGCTACGCGTTGGAAATCGACCCACGTTACGTCGATACGACCGTTCATCGTTGGGAACAATTCACCGGACAAGAAGCGGAGCTAAGCAACCGTGACGAAAGAAGTTAGGAAGCGTCAGAAACTTGCATGGGACCCACCTGAGATTACGATTGAAACTCTCCAAAACCTCAGCTTTGAACTTCTTGCAAAAGCCATCCAATTATGGCGCACTTACCGTGACGACGAGAAATCAAAGGGCATCAAAATCAGTAAGGCCATGGAAATTCATGACCGCATCATCGCAGCCATGCGCTACCACCCCGACATTACGCACCTCCGTGAATTGGATAAATTCCGTGAGGAGGCTGAAAAGTTAGTTGACGCAACTCGAAAAATACATCCAATTAGTGAAGGATCTAAGAGAAGTAGTGAATCCGGCGAACCAGAGGACAATTCAAGACAGTGAGCTGGAACGCAAGTTCTTTGACCAGTTCATCCCCCATGTCATTCACCCAATAACAGGTTTGCAGTTGCATCTCTTCAATTATCAGGCCGATGCAATTCACAAGTTCTTCAGGAATCAAATCAGCATCTGGAACATGGGCAGACAGGTAGGGAAGACATCCGACGCGGCTCTCCTACTAGCGTTTCTCAGCCGAGAACTGCGCGGGGATGCGGTGATTGCAAGCTTCCGCATGGAACAATCTATGGATATTATCGATTGGACCAAAGCGTGGTGCCGCTCATGCAACGATCCGACGTATGCTGATAACATAATGAACAACGCCGCGACTGAAATCTGCTTCAAAACGGGTTTTCATTGCATTGCGATGCCACACGGGCATGCGGCCCGAGGAAAATCTACCATCCTAGTAATAACCGACGAGTCTGAACTGATCAACGACCAAGACCTAGCTGCCCTTCTGCCAACTGGCCTAGCAACGAGACCAAAACGGCTGCATATGGGCACGGTTTGGGGAACAAATTCATGGTGGTGGCAGTTCATCCAGCATGCAGATGATCGGCACTACGCACTGTCCCACGTAACCAGCGAGCAGGCCCTACAACCGAATGGGCCCATCATCAGAACGGAACTCGACCGCGTACTTGAAGAAATCGGCGACTTGCAATACCAACAGGAATGCTTGCTGAGACCTATTCCCGACGTCGACGTCTTCTTCGGCGCAGACTTAGTGAAATCGTGCCTAGGTGAACGAGTATGACATACCGTCGAGATCCCCAACACCAATCAGGAGACGAATTAGCATGATTCCGGAAGATGCTCAGATCTGCATAGGTTTCGACCATGCCGTCTCAGGCCGCGACGAATCAGTCGCGTTCGTGGGCGCATTGATCCCTGGCTTAGACGCACACGGACAAGAAGCGCTCATCCTCTGTGAACATGAAATGCGAGCATGGTTGAACACCCTAATTTACGACCAAGTGAACGAAATTATCCAATCATACCCCCGCGCCAGATATTGTGTCGATGCAACGGCTGAAGGCGGCAAAGAATGCCTGGGGTACTTCGAACGCGTTCGCGTCGAGGTGGTCGGGATGGATTTCGGTAAAGCGAAACAGACCTTAATGATTAAGCTGAAGAACTCTATGCAACGCGGACTTTTCAAATTCAACGACGAACGATTGCGAGTGCAACTCTCTAACTACAAGTTTCAGGAATCCAAAACGAAGAAAGGCCAGTACCGGTATGGTGAACCCGGAACTCCTGACGATCGAGTCGACGCCGCCGCCCTCGCAAACTACCTCGCAATTGAGCTCCGCGGAAACCAAAGCCTAGGTTTCCATGACTTCACAGTATACATCAATAATAGAACGCGAACCATCTCAAAAGGATAGAGGGGCGAATTGACTAACTGTGCCGAACACTCCCTTGACCAACATTAGTCTATACGTTCGGTCCCTATCGTCCGCATGATTAGACTAACACAAAATTCACGGTTCAAATTCGGTTGCCCGCGGCACCATACCACACACGCACTTTTTGACGACGAACGACGACCGTCCCTGTTTTTAGGTGAAATCTCCACGCCTTCACTCTTCTTGGATGACATGCAGGCATCGCGCTGGAATTGTAAATGGTATACTTTTGAATATTTCTCGTTTACGCATATGCCATAGGTTATTGGAGACTCTCAGGGTCGGACCAAGGGCAAGCGCTAACTGATAGTTGAAACTAAAGCTTTGTAACTGACACGCAGCTATTTCGAGTGTTCAAGATGATGTCTTCGAAAACCCGTCCGCAAAAGTTCTGCACAAAGTGTGGAGACAGCCTCTCCGGAGACGCCGTCTTCTGCAGAAACTGCGGAACCCCAGCGACATTGAATAATGTCGCCACTAAAGGCATGACAGTCAGAGATACCCTGCGTGTAATTGATGTTATTCTAAACAAGACTGACGAGGCCCGTCCGAGCCGTCAGGTACAGCAGCCTGTCGACCGCTCCCAAGACCGCGTGCCCTGGTGGCGGAGGCTTCACAGGCGAAGAGAAGTTGCAATGCCCAGTGCACCACTCTTATCGCCATTTCTTATTGACCCGGGTCTTGCGTACACTCTCTTTGCAGAATTTTGCGTTAGCGTCGCATCCGCCATCGCATACGATGCCGTCAAACACAGGCTTGACAGAAAGCAGGATACTTACCATGAAAAGGAAATTGCGAGGCTAAAAGAGGAGATAGATCATGCGCAAGCGCGAGGAAAGGACGAGACACTCCAGCTCGTCAACGATGCAATCAAGCTCATAAAATCTATTGGAACGCCCTCAAATTCCGTGCCCGTGAATTCATCAGAGCTTGTGAAGGTTCTGGAAAGTAGAGGATGGACAACTCAAACGGCCGAATCGAAGGCGACTCAGATAGCTAAGCTACTTACGACTATCGGAATAGAAAACCTCCAAGAATAGCAGATAGGAAAGCGAAAGCGTCAGAAGATCTAATCGGGTTATTCGTAGGATTACCGAAGAGCCAACCTATGATGGACATGAGCTCCTGTCCTCCAGTTAAGTTACGCCTGAACTGATGCTAGTGGTTGACAATAATCCAGGTAGTGTACTGGAACGTTATCGCGTCGGAAGGACGCCAAGAATCCGCAAGACTCACCATAAGTTGTAAATAGTTTCACCTTGCGTCTTTCGCTGTCTAGTGTTGCCTATTTTCTCAAAGTTGAAGGCCTTAATCGTCTTGCCGATTATTCTGGTGGCTGCGGTTGCGGCGGCCTACTTTAGCCTATCAACGCCGTCTTTTGGTACTTTGACGCCTTCGGTCTCCACGAGATTTCAGATAGCTGCACTCACCTCCGATGTCCCTATGAACCCGTTTGCTCCCGTCTGTATTGTAAGTCCATGCCCCAACAGTAGCGTAATGCTTACGCTCAGCATCGTCCGCCCGTCTCCACCGGCTTCATGTGTTGGCAGCGCCGCGTGTAATGCTTACTCCGACACCATCATCTACGCCGGGCAGCCATTCACGGTACACGGCTTAGCATCAATAGAGACGGTAAACGGAACTGAGGGACGGGACCTTTGCCAAACTAGCCCTGACCACATCCAGTGGGCTGTGGGGGGACACTATGACCCGGATAACCTATGGGTAGGCGGATATGATTTCGGTTCGGGCTGCAGCACACAGTTAACAGTTCCGAACGCTGGCCCCAACGTGATAAACATGTGGACCCTAAACGCGTTTGGGTCGGACATGGCCTATGATAACAGGGGTAATCCAATCTACGCCTCCGTGAACGTGAATGTTCTGCCAGGCCGGACTGAGTGTTGCCGGCTGCCGGCCCCGCGGGTTACTATCAACGACTTGAGAGGCATGGTCTTTTCGGCTTCCCGTGAAACGGGTTCAGCGGACTCGGTCGTACACTTCAGTGAGACGGTGACTGGTGCAACTCCATACTTGATCGGTTATGCGCTTCGCGGCATCATGCAACCATTGCCAGAGTCCGGAACTTCAAATCAGCCTTTCCAGGGTCTAGCTTCAGAGGAAACAGGTCTCACAGGCACGTACCAACTCTGCATTGGCTTCCAGGGACCCGTGACCTTCGAGACGCACTGCGGTCAGGTTCAACTTGAAAACGGCGGGTTCGTTTCGCCAAGCACTTTCAGTGGTACCGTTACAAGCCCACAGGGGTTCGAGGGCCCCCAGACATCTGTAGCGACTGCGAAGTACACGCTGGACAGTTCCGGAAAAGCTGAAGGAAACTACGTTTGCGGACCACCCGCGGATGGCCAAACAGGTGCTTGGTTGACCATAATTCAAAATGCGAGCCGTAAAACTGCAAAATCTTAAGAGCCGATTTCGCACTATAATATATTTACTAGTCGACCGTTAGCGCGTTGGCGCGGCTCGGTGAAGGACTATGAACAGGTTCGCTAAGGGTTGTTTTACGATATTCTTCACAATAGTCATATTGTATGTTCTCTTTTACTACCCCGGATTCCGCACCCAGACCTCAGACTGGAATCCGCCCCCCTATACGCCCCACGGCCAATGCAACGCGAACGGACAATGCTGCTCCGCCGAATATCCTTATCTCCATTCCGACGGAAGATGCTACACCCAGCCGGAGAGTGGAAGTGAAGGGGGATCAAGCTTCTCTTTCACTGGTACGTATACAATGAATATAGGATTCTATGGACCGGGGGGTAATTATGAAACCCATTCTGGTTCTGTTCAACTGAACGGCGGTTGTTTCACGAATTACTTCAGCGGATGCCTAGATAGTAATGGCTTCACGGGAGCCTGCCCTCAGTCATCCAATGCAGCGCAGGCCACATTTTCCTTAGACACAAGCGGCAGAGCCCAAGGAAAGTATTATTGTCAAGGTGCCGCGGCTGGACAAGAAGGGAATTGGTGGCTTACCAACTGATTTTCAAGCCAGAGACACAATTGTAATGGTTTCTGACAACTCTGACCTTAAGCAAAAGCTTGGGGAGCCATTCCTGCTAAGGGTCCATGCAAGTATACCTTCGACTCTGATTTACCGTAGTATTGTTCCGCAGTTGCCGCAGAACTTGTCAGATTTCACGCGTGATTTACAGTTCGGACAGATAACCTGGCTGGATGACTTCCTTCTTTTCCTATCTTCGAGGTACCTATTGATAGCGACAACGAGAGTTCCAACTCCGGCCAAATAACTCAAGGCAGTTCACCCATAAGCTTGGCAACGGCACTAAAAGGCGTTAAGATTCTTACTGGAAGATATTGAGGCGCAATAGGGTGCGATCGGCACTATTGGCATGGAGGCGCGACGAAAGCCTCCACCAATCGAGCGAAGCATTACAACGCTAAGATTGCAGAGAAACCAAGAATTGATCTTCTCATTAATTTCCAGGTCAGCCAAGTATTTCGTGCATTCGGCCTTGAGTCCCATGCCAGGCTTGACAGTTTCTTCGGACCGAACGATTGGAGGCCAATTGTGTGTGTGCGCGCACCATCATACCCACACACACACTTTTAGAAACGACGAACGATGACTGACCAGTCTACGTTACTTCTCTACCGTGACTTCGCCCTCCTCCGACAACCGGAGCCTTCTCCACCGCGAATCGCATCCCCTGCCCCGAAGACTTCTAATCCTCACGAAATGTTGAATTTCGTTCTCTCGTTCTTCGCTCTTGAAATCGACTATTCCATCGCACAGCGATTCGTACTGTTTGTAGAATGAGGGGGAAGCTACGCCCTTCAAGATTGTGTGCACGCTGACACATTCGCGTGCTCTCGAATAGGGAATATACCGTGTACGCCAGAAATCTATGATAGCCTTCTCCTCGTTATACTGAAGCAGGATGCCGGTGTTATCGTCAATGTGCAGGCGCCTTTTCATGGCTTCAGAAATACCTGCCTTAAGATCCTTCCCCAGCGCGATACTCCAGTCAGACAGCTTCACGGAGACTTGAGTAATCTCCGACTGATCTTTGGAGGTGTCAAATCCTGTTTGTACCGTGTAGCTGTCAACGATCCAGAGCATGTCGTTATCTTCTAGCTTCTTCACATCTAATCCTCGTCGGTCGAGGGCTTTCCTGATGTCATCAGGAGTGTGCTGGAAATTATGGTAGTCAACTTTTATCCCTGCTCTTATTGCGTCAGCCGCGATTGTGAGCGACGTTTCGTACCAGACGGAGTCGGAGTCAAATTCAACTAGAAGATTGGCTCCATATTCGAACCCGCTAGGAACTAGTTCCTTCAAGAATGGAGGAACCATAACGGTGGACAAGCGCCGGTCTCCTGTGGCAAAACAACCTAAGTCTGTAGTCTGTACGATTTCTATGTTATGATTATTCGCGAATGCTACGGCACAAACGGATTTCGGATCTTGCGGACGAGCTTTGCCTTTACGAATATCGTGTGTGGTTTAGGTATGGCTAGTCTAATCGTCGTAATTTGAACCGTCAGTTCAGGCGTCGTTTGTGTGTGGATCTCTTGGTGCGCACACACACTTTTACGAACGACTGTCCGACAAATGGCTAACTCTAATCCAAAACGCAAGCCGAAAAAAGCAGTGACAATGTACAAGACACCATGGCAGAGAGAGAAGGGTTCTCAAGCGGCGCTAAAGGCAAGCAGGAGACGCAACAATTCGAAAGGCCAGATCCTGCACTCAAGCGTCTGGAGATTCTGGTTGACACTTGGAAGATGAGAGGTCATACACTCGACTCAAAAGTAGACAACATAACTGGTTGGAGTACCTTCGAATGGCTGCCAGGAAAGTTCTTTCTAGAATCTTTCGGTGAAATCACAATTCAAGGGTTTCATTTCAATGGTTTCGTGGTCAAGGCCCTAGAAATCATCGCCTACGATCCAAAGAAAAAGAAATTTCCCTCAACGGTATATTCCAACCTCTCAGGAGAGGTACTTGCATACGAATGGGATGTCCAAGGAAGTTCCGTAATACATTCGGGGTTAGGAGCGAAGTACATTGGTACTCTTAGTGGGGACGGGAACACCCTCACAGGCGGTTGGCGATCAGGCAAGGGCACGAAAGACGCCGAAGGCAATGCGTATGACGTGGTCATGACGAAGATGAGACGAAGAACAAGAAAAGCTTGGTCATGAATCCGTCAGGAATCTGCAGCGGGCCTGGAGTACAAAAAAACAGCCGCGCGCTCATCGTAAGCGATTTCAAGCGTCTTGGTGTGCTTTGAACCTATTTGCCAGTGGGTCACACCGGTTTTTTTGCCGTCGTTCGTCGTCGGGCGTTTGAAAGTGTGTGTGTGCGCACCATCATACCCCACACACACTAAATGACGGTTCAAATTACGGTGCTCTCACCGGTGCGAGCTCTATCCGCCGCACTTAGGGATGCACACACGAAAACGACTCTAGTTATTCTCAGCGAGCAGAGATCTGAGGATGATTCTTAATTTCTCCATTGACGTTCGCGACGAGCACTCTAACCTACCCGTCATTGGTCGAATCCACGTCAACGTTTGTCGTTTCCACGAGCACAACGAGCATAATTTCATCGACCGTCACAGGCACCGTCAGCACAAACGTACTTGCTCTGGTATGGTCACCTGTGGATTCCTACACACTCATGGAGGTTCTTGTCTTTGCCATAATCTGCGTGAGTTTGGTAGCGCTAATCGGGATGTTTTCGAAGCGTAGGTGAGTTGGTTGAGCTTCAGGAAAAAATTGGAAGAATACGGAGTAAGCAAGAGGAATGCTCCAGTGGCGGCTTTGCTGCTGCCGATGAAAGCCGTGCTCTATCTGGTGGCCGTCAGCTTCATGGTTAACAAGCTCGGCCCAATCCAGATTCAGATGATTGGGATTTCAATGTACGCTTTGTACACTGAAGGGACGGGCTGGTTTCTTGCGATAATAAGCAACGACATGGCGAATAAAATCGTCGGCCTAGAGAAGCTGACGGACAAACTGCTCTTCAAAGTCATCAGCGACGTAATCTACGTAATACTACAAGTTGCAGGCTCCGCGGTCTTCTTCCTATTGCTGATACTCGTCTTCGGACAACACTAACATTCCTAATGAAGCTCACGGTCCCGGGCGAAACTACCTCGGAAAGCGTCGTCAAGGTGAAGGATACGGGAGTGGTTGTGAAGGAGAACTCTTATCGGGAGTTACCATATTTGGCAGGTCGTGACTGATGGCGAATCGGTATGGCTTCTGAAGGCGTCTCAGCCAGTTCTATGCGCACGAAGGTTTCTACTGGTTACGGTAGGCTTGATGAGGCGCTTCGAGGCGGATTCCTAACCGGTTCAGCCATCGTCCTGAATGCTCCCGCGAGTGATGAGGTCCCGTTTCTTGTTGCGGGCTTCCTCAGAGCCTCCGAGGAACAGGGGCTGCTGATATGTCGCACGGTTTCTTCAGCCGAAACGATTACCCGGAATATGGGTGAGAATGTTAGGTCGCTGGTTTGCAGCGACAAACCCGTCTCACCAGCAAGAAACATCATTCCAGGGAAAGGTATTGAGAACCTGACGGACGTGAACCTGCAGATCGGTGAAGCAATCACTTCAGCTCAACCGAAACGTTTGGTCATAGACATCCTCTCAGACATTCTACTCCGCCATAAGGCGTTGCAGACAAGGAAATGGCTCACGGAACTTCTTGAGCGGCTGCGGTCGAAGGGTATCACAACGCTTGCCGTTCTAAACCCCTACATGCATTCATCCGAAGACGTTCAGGCTATCGTGGACCTGTTCGACGGCAACGTTGAGATCTTCGAGAAGGAAGCTGAAGGCGGAACGCCGAAGTATCTACAGATCAAGTGGATGCATGGCATCGAAACCGCCGAGAAAGAGTTCCCATTAGAAGGATTAGCCCCCGAGAGACAGGCGACGAAAGACAAGACACAAGGGGCAATCGAAGCTGGCCTGGACAAGAGGCGGATTGCAGTTCTGCCTTTCGCAAACCTGAGTTCCAACCCTGAAGATGGATACTTCGCCGATGGAATAACTGAGGAGGTGATCACGTCGCTCTCGGCGGTGAGGCAGCTGGCAGTTATCGCTAGAACGTCCATCATGAAGTACAAGGGGTCGCAGAAGGGTGCCTCGGACGTGGGAAAGGAGCTCAACGCTGGCAGCTTGATTGAAGGTAGCGTCAGAAAGGCAGGTAACAGGGTGAGGATTACGGCACAGCTTATCGACACGTCGACTGAGAGTCACCTTTGGGCTCAGAACTACGATAGAAACTTGGACGACGTGTTCGCGATTCAGTCGGAGATTGCCGAGAAGGTTGCTGGGGAGCTCAAGATTCGACTTGTGGACTCGGAGAAGCGCGTGATCGAGAAGAAGGCTACTGAGAACACGGAGGCGTACACGTATTACTTGCGTGGAAGGGAGCTGACTCGAGAGATGACTGAGACCTCACTCAGGCAGGCGAAAGGGCTCTTTGAGAAGGCGATACAGTTGGACCCATCCTTTGCAAAGGCCCACTCTGGTCTGGCAGACTGCTTCCTTCACCTCGCGAACGAATTGTACGAGCCCTACGAGCAGTCGATCCCGAAGGCGGAGCTTTCGGTGAGGAAGGCTCTCGAATTGGACCCAGAACTAGCCGAAGCCCACACGTCGCTTGCGCTGATCGACTTCCTCGAGGACAACGTAATTGGCAGCGAAGCAGAAGCTCGGCGGGCAATCGAGCTGAACCCTAGCATACCGGAAGCGTACTACATGCTGTCCAATACAGCGCTAGTGAAGGGAGATGGAGACGAAGGAATCAAAGCTGCTGAGACCGCTTACCGTTTGGACCCTGTAGGGCCACGATATGTTGAGAGGCTCGGATCCTTCTATTTCTACCTCGGGAAGGAAAGTGAGGCGCTTGAGTTCTGGGAGAAGACGATCGAGTTGGCTCCGGCTGGAACCTACAGGAACAAGATGGAGTACTACATGTTCAAGGGCAACTTCGAGAAGGCGAAGGAGTTCTTCTCTATGGCCGAGAAACTGGAGCCCAACAATTCCTGGGTGGCCTGGATGAGAGGATTTATTGCGGCACAGACGGGGGACAGGAACGTCGCTTTCGATGCCATCCGTAAGATAGAGGAAAATTGGAGTGGTGCGTTGGATCTAAACGGTATCGGCTTTATCCACTACGCCTTGGGCGACTCGGATTCTTACTTCACCTACTTGAATAGGGCTATGGACCAACACTTGCTTCAATACGTATACCCGATGTACTGTCCGCTCTTTGCTAAGGCAAGAGCCGACCCCCGATACACGGAACTAGTGGAGAAGTTCAGGAAGCAGAGTTGGGTAACGAAATAGAAGCCGCCGAGATTCAACCTAAACTGTAGAATGTAGAGTTATTCCTGTAATAATCTTCCCTTCAATCCTGAACTGCGTGCCTTTCAATTCTATGACCTTACCGACGCAGTCGGATGCCTTTACTCCATAAGCGGCTGATAAATTCCAGAACGTGGTATCGTTCATGCTCCATCTCCTCTTATCATTGTCTTCGAATTCCAACGTGATGCGCTTTTCGCTGTAGGTAGTTGTGTGTCATGAGCATTTAGTCCGGTCGGTCGTTTAGTGTGTGTGGTATAGCTGGTGCGGGGGTATTAACATAAGGCCTGTTTTCTGGTGTCCACGTGGTTGGGTTGGTGGGGACGTGGAAGTCCAGGTGCGGGTTGAAGCTCTCCGAGTTTCAAGGTTTAATTGAGATTTTTCGCTCGTAATCGGAATCTAACAGCTTTTCTGAAACCTTGCTTGATTTGCTTGTGGATTCCGCGTTTTGCCAACCAGTACCCGACTCTTTGAGAATAGGATATGGGCACCGTGCGCGTTGCGCATGAAAATTCCTTAGGAAAATGCGAGTTGCGGATACCTGTGATCAGCCACTTGCAGCAAGACTAAGAACTAGGTTTGCAAACTCGATACCGCTGCCATTTGACTTGGAAAACGCCCTCTGTTAGTAACGCGACCACAACCTTTCCACGATGACGGGATCAATCGCGACTGGAGGTTTGCCAGTCTTCATCAAACACAAGCCTAAAGGAATTCCGCCCTTCAGTTTCCAAACATTTCCAACGTCGTCGACTCCCTCAAAATAAAGGACGCCATATTCGTTAGTGATTTCTTTCATTACGCTAACTGGGATTGGGTATGTGCCCTCATCAAGGAAGCTTTGAAGGAGTTTCCGGATGAGACCGATGGATTCCAAACAGTCTTCAGAATGAACTACTTCAGGAACATCATGAGCAAACTTTGCTCTAAGCTTCGAGACCGAATCTAACATGTTGCGCTGCTCAATTGTTAATATAGTATCTCGTGAGAGCATGTTCTTTGTCTTCTTGGCGACTCCTGCATCTTTGATGCTCTCTGAATCCAAAGAGAGTAGAACACTTTTCAGTTGACCTAGCGTTAACTTGTGTAGAGGTTTGATTCTTCCCAATTTTGGAAACTTGTTTTCCAGGAATTGTTCCAGTCCCTCGAGATATCCCACTTCTTCTGCGTTCTTTAGATCGTCGATATCCTCTTCCCAGAACGCACTTGAGTAGAAGTAAACCAAGTCTTTGATAATGCTCTCCAACTCGACAAAAATGGATGTGACCGTTCCCTTTTGGATTGCAGTATTTTCCTTCTCGAGATCTTTTAGCAACTCATCAATTGACGCGATTCGGTCCCGAATACCTCTTGGGGATTTCGGAAGATTGAAACCGATTCGGAACATCAGGAATTCGATTAGCTTTTGCTTATCGGGAATGTTCGACACTGCGACAAGACCTAGATCTTCGCCTATCCGTTTTAGTTGACCGAGTCCGAAGTGGTCATTCATAACTCTCTCATATCGATCGAGAAGTAGTTTTGCTAGAAGAGCGGATCTTACTTCTCCATTCGGTAGACCGAAGTCTCGTCTTACATCACTCTCTCCCAAATACTTCAATAGAATCTCTGCAAGGTTGCCAAGGGCATCATGCCCTTCGTCCCTGACGAATAGGCCAACGGGGCTAGCGCAAAACTCATCGTATTCTTCGTTGGACGGGACCTTTAGGGTGCCGTCTCTGATCAGCGAATTCGCGATTTGCACGAATTGTTCGTTGCTAATGTGAGTCAGGATCAGTTGAAAGATATCGTCAGTAGTTATTGGTTCGGCTGCAGGCAGGGTGATTTTTTCGCGCAAGTTGGATATATTGAGAAATGCTTCGGCTATCCTGGTATTGAAGTATGTCTCCAAGAAATCTAGAATTGAGCCGCCATAAGTAGTGTTTCGTTCTTCTACAGAGTTTGTCATCCCTAGAGGTCCGATAACCCACTTTCCAGTTTGATAGAAGCTAACCTCATCTGATTGAACAAGCTTGCGAATAGCTTGATTTATTTCGGGAAGACCACAGCTTCCTGATATCGAGCGAACAACTGCGGCTTTAGGGTTCTTCTTGAACGTCCATTTTTTCTCATGCTGGCTCAACTCCTGAGCTAGGAGTTTCGATTCGTAGAGTGTCATGGTTGACAGTCCTTGAACTGTGTCCTCGATCGTGATCCCGGACTCGATATTGTCAGTGTGGAAGACTGCTTGGGCAAACTTCTTCTCATTGCCTGATTCGCGGATTACGGAGAGGATGTGGCTGTAAGACGATCTCTCTGGAACGGCTATACCTAATTGCTGTAGGTAGGTGATCAGCTGGAATTTGTTGTCGAAAAGGTATCTGATGACGCGGGTGATCTCCTTATCGTCAGCCATGGAATCAGATTCCCATCAAGTGAAAACTGCTCCATTAATGTGCGACAACTGACTTTCAGTGAGCTGGTTTTGTGCCGTCGGATTCGTGAATATCATTCCTGTAAGGTGAAACTTTCCATCAGAACCTAGGGTCGTCTTATAGCAGAGAACGCCGCTAATGAGATTCAGATTCTCGGGACTGTCCTTTGCGTATTCAGATAACGAGTCTTTCGCTCGAGTCCATGCGCCTCCGGCTTGTTTTCCAGTTTTCTTGTCGACCCAGAAAGTGAATTGTGTAGTGCCGTATAGATAGTCTGCCACGAAGTCGTAATCGATTTCTGATCGGCCGGCGTCAATCACAATGATGATCGGGGTGGTCGTATCCTTTGGCAATTCAGCAAGATGGTTCTTGAATTCATCATAGATTTTGGCGCGAGCTCTGTTTGGGATCATGACAGCTTTAGTCGAATACTTGAGCGATTTGATCATGTCAGGCGTTATTACTTCAATCAGAATAGGCGTCCCTTCAATGGTAGCCTGCAAGTCAAGCTTTCCAGCTCCAGCGGGCGGACCTAGGACGATGGTAAATCCTGCGTGTGCAAAGGCGTATGCAATTTGTAATTCACTAAAGGATTGTGGAAATCGGTCCTCCGAACGCAAGCCCTCCTTGAGACTTCGCGTTCCGGGCAAAATCTTGATTGCCTCTACCATATCTTCCAGGTAACACAACATGGCTAGAGGATGCAGCAAATGGTGGAGGCGCATCGACTGGACGAAGGCATCCATGGGAGTTAGCTCTAAGCTCGGTTCTGATTGCAGCTTCTCCAGCTCTGCCTCGCGAGAAAGGTACGCAAGGTCATACAAGATTTCATGTATGTTGTTGTTTTCTGTTTTCTTGTCTTTCATCCACTGATCCCCCAAGAACTCTTGAAGAGCGGGGAACTGCTTCCAATTTTCTTCAATCTTTGAGAAATCCAGCTTGGGCCGTTCTGCTAGCAGTTCGTCCACAAGATGAATGCATTGCTCAATCTTGTTGGAGTTACCTCCGAGCGTTTTTTCAATGTTCATTCCATTTGCTCGCGCATTCGACTCAAGGGTTGGATAGATCGATTCAGCGATGCTGATGTTCTGAGTGTCGAACGCATTTCCAAGCGCTTCACGTAAGGTCTTCAATGCGACATAGCGGAGTGCGGGCTTGACAAGCCATTCCTTAAGATATGTTGTCAAGAGAAGAAGATTTGACTTGCATACATCTACGAGCAAGTATGGTGCTTCAAAAGTCAAGTAGCCGTGTTTT
>Ga0326727_10018169_pt1 | contig 14408 bp, 17 predicted proteins | sample MB2enrmetagenome_FD_207643 | JGI IMG/M metagenome (GOLD analysis project Ga0326727, IMG submission 207643) | Lab enriched peat soil microbial communities from McLean, Ithaca, NY, United States - MB29MY | ecosystem: Environmental > Terrestrial > Soil > Wetlands > Peat | place: USA: New York...
AATTCTTGAAAATGGAAATAGCCATTCAACACCTCTATCCCTCGTTGTAGTGAAGGAATCCAGGAACGAGTGAAGGAACGAGCCAATGCCAAAAAAAGGGTTTATCAAATAGACTACGCCAATAAATAAAAAATTATGGAATAAAGCACGATGAATTTGTCGACGACGAAAGGATTCCTTGCTGAAAAAACCATATTCCCTATCTAGATCGTTGATTGCCGAACCCATACCGACCATTAAAGCTATCTCTGGTCTGCCAAACAATAAGGCTCCAACTAGTATACCAACCATTATGTGGGTTGAAAGATTCATGAGAAAAACCCGTTTTCTTCTTACTGGGCAGTAAAATCATGAACAATTCCAAGAATATAGTGATTAGAGGCTGAATCTTCATTCTTTCAGCACATTTAGACCGAATTCTTTTAAGGCCTAATAAATTTTGGCGTCATTTTTATCCAATCACTTAATTTCCAACAATACCAATAACAACTATAACAACTCCAACCATTGCCCTTATCACCCTAGCGCGCGTTGGTGGGACTTGGATGTATTAAGTTTCACAGCGGCTCGAATAAGGGTCTTGAAGGCTTCCTTGTCAACGCTCTCGCCTTCATGGATGTCGATGGCGCGCCTAACGGTTCCAGGCTGGTTAAACAGGTGAGAGGGGTCCTCCAGCGAAGCGCCCTTAAAGAAGGTCAACTTGACCACATTCTTGTAGGTCTCTCCTGTGCAGATTCCGCCGCTGTGAGACCAGACCGCAGTTCCAGGCGACGTAGGTTTCACCCACTTCCATTCTTCAACTACCTCCGGGTCTGCCTCCTTGATAAGCTGACGCACCTTGGCTAACGTTTCACCGCGCCAATCGCCTAGCTCCTGGATTCTCGTTTCTATCAGTCGAGATGCATCATCAACTTCTTTATTCTGTGGCATCCTTTCACCAATATTTATTTATCTGCACATTGATAAATAAACTTTGGATACTGGTTTTCAGATAAAAACGTATGTTGTTTTGTTCCGGGGCGGATTGCCAAAGGAGAAATTAACTAATGATTATCTAAGCCGCTTTACCAATTGCGCGCCGCGCTACCTGTCATTATGTTGTACTTGCGCGCGCAAACAACTCAACCGCTAGAATTTTCAAATGGTTTTTATGTAAAGACTGTTATAGTTAGGGGTAGGTGTTTTGTATGGTTGAAGATTTTGAACAAGACGATTTCGACATTCTTGATCAGTCATCCAAACGGGTTCTTGTAGCTCTATCTCAATTTGAGAAAGGTCTGTTGGTGAAAGTGGACCTCTTACATAGAAAGACAGGTTTGATGCCTGAAGGCCTTAACGACGCAGTTAGGCACCTGTCAACAGCCAAGCTCATCGACATCCTTGAAACTCCAAAAAGAATGGGACCCTACGAGTTCTACGCCGTCGAAATAACCGATCTCGGACGGGAAGTGCTGGCAAAATTCGGGTAAAGCTACTTCAACTCCAAGTAAGCTATTCTCCCATTTTTTTAAAGTTGAAAACAAGTTTAGTTTGGTATGGTCGCCGAGTTTCACCAGAAATCAGGTTAAAATCCAAATAGTTTGTATGTAGCTGGCAGGGCCGCTAGGTCCCAGACCCACCCAATGGTTCAGAACCGAAACTGAAATCTCGATGGTGTCTGTTTAAGAGTTGCTAAGCGCATTCTGAAGGCTTAGTATATTTTTCGCTTAACATGGGGTGCTTTGACCCGTACGCGCTACGAGCCTACTGCTCATCCTGACAAAACAGGGATGGGGTTGCATTAAGGCATTTACGGCAATTCTTATAAACTAACAGAATATTTAACTTCAGTGCTCGATACGGTGGGCCGGTAGCTCAGCACGGCTGGAGCGTTCGACTGATAATCGAAAGGTCGGCAGTTCAAATCCGCCTCGGCCCACCAACTTATCACACAAAAAGGATTTCCCGCCGAGTTTTTTGCTTTAGCCCAAATATTTTTGCGGCATAAACCTTTGAGACTTCTGCGCCGAACAGCTCGATCTGGTTGAGTTGGCCTCAACATTCATCAGTCGGTTTGATTCTTCGATTTTTCTTTTTTGCGTCCAGTTTTAATAACGACGCTCACCTTGATGCTGCCAGTTTCAGACTCATCGTCCTTGGGCACGCCATCTTGCACAGAGGACACATACCTGTCATCGGCGATTGACTCTTCTTTATTGGCCGGCGAAGCGGACGGTTGCTTAGGCATTTGATTTGGCGGGATTGTTTCCGTTTTTTCTGGTTTGTCCCCTTCGATCGGACCCTTTGTAACTTCCTCTATTTCTTCTCCCACCTTCGCCAAAGGCTTAAGTATTTTCTCTGCCTCCGGGCTCAAGTGGATTTCCGGATGCAATCCGACCGTTGTAGCGTAAACTTTGGAGATTTCAGCGCCGAAAAGCAGGATCAGATTGAGTATGTATATCCAAAGAAGAATAATCATAAGCGAACCCGCGGCCCCGGCGATCGTTGAAACCCTAAAAGTTTGAACGTACCAGCCGAAAACGTAGTTAACAACGGTAAATGCAACTCCAGCTAGTACCGCGGGCAAAGCCACGTCTTCCCAATGAACCAATCTATCGGGAAGCATCTTGTAAATTATCAGAAAAAGAAGCGTCGATAAACCGAACGACAACAAAATTTGTGCTACAGTGAGAGAAATCAGAGTAAGCGTTCCGTTTATTGAATAGAGCCGTATCACATCAAACAAAGCTTCTGAGGTAACTGTTCCCAAAATGACAATCAACCCAAGAAAAGAAACCAGCAAAAACGGTCCGATCGCTGACCTAACTCTAGCCGAAAACTTTTTCGTTTTAGGCAATTTAACATCCCACACAACATTCATTGCGTCTCTTAAAATTGCGAAAGCGCCGATTCCTCCCGCTAAAGAGAACCCTACCACGGTAATCGCAGTCCAAACGGACGTGAAAGGAGACGTCGCACTCGCCAACAATTGCTGAAACAGATCAGCGACAACTGGTCCTGCAAACGAAGTTATCAGCATAATCAACTGTTGAGTTGCTACGCTCTGACCAAAGAACCGCCCGAAAATAGTTACCGCGACAATCAAAAGAGACGGCAGAGGCAGAATAATGAAGAAGGTCAACGCGGCCGCCCGTATGGGCGCATTGTCGCCAAGCCAACCTTTAAACGAAGATAGAAACAAATCAACAAGCTGCGCGCGGTTCATGCTTTACCCTGAAAACGCCTCAGAAAACGTCCAAATTGTAAGAACCCATAGCGCTAATATTTAAGTTGCGGTAAAGAAGTAATCATGAAATCCCCAGATTTCATGATTGACAGGTAACCGAAAGGCTTAAAATGAAAATGAAAAGATAATCTCTAATAGGAGTTTTCAGTCTTGACAACAGATGATGAAATTCTTGCAGAGCTAAAGAAAATTAGAGAAGCCGTTGAAAAAGCTCCCCCACCAACACCGCCAAAAGGAGTTTGGAATGAGTTCAAAGACTTTTTATCATCGTACAAAGTTCTTGGCTTGGCTGTTGCTTTCGTGTTAGGTGTGTATCTTGGTGCTTTGGTTAAGGCGCTTGTCGCAGACTTCATTATGCCGCTCTTAGGCTTGGCGATTCCAGGCTTGTCAAATTTAGCTACGTATGTAGTCACGGTTTCGAAGCAGTCGTTTGGCATCGGCGACTTCTTAGTAGCTCTGATTACCTTCGTCTTTGTGGCACTTGTCGTGTTCATCATAGTGAAGGTAGCTAAAAAATGGAAAATAGACTAAACTGACCAAATCCCTCTTTTTTCTTTTTTCTACCACAAGAGTTCACGATCCTCAATAGACCGCCTGTGACTCTCTAAAAGCTAATAACTAGACAGCAACGTTAAGAGGTCAGGCATTAAACATAAGTAAAGATGGTAGGAAATTACTAAGCCCTAAGGCGGGAAAGTATGCCTCAGCTATACCCTGAAGAAATTTGGAGATTAAACTCAAAAGATGTGTTAAACCTACTTGAGTCAGGCGCGCTCATCTCGAAAAACAAACTCATCCATTTTTACGCGCCAAGCTTCACCTACTACAAAACAAAATACTACAAATCTGCCCCGACGAGTTTCCCAACAATTTCGGTAACGGGCACAGCCTGTTCTTTGAACTGCAAGCACTGTGGAGGGAAAGTCCTAGAAACCATGCATCCCGCGCTTGAGCCTGATGAACTCTTCGATTTGTGCTCGAAGCTGAAACTTGACGGGTCGGTGGGGTGCCTTGTCAGCGGCGGGTGCTTGCCCGATGGATCAGTGCCTCTTGACGGGTTCGTTGAGGCACTTGGGAAGATCAAGCGGGAACTGGGCTTGACTGTTTTTGTTCATACGGGAATCATAAAGCCTCAAACAGCCCTCGCGCTTCAGAAGGCTGGAGTGGACGCGGCGTTGATTGACGTTATCGGCTCTGCCGAAACCTTGAAAAAAACCCTCAACCTAAACGTAACCCCACAGGACTATGCCGATTCTTTGCAGACTCTGCAGAAGTCTGGACTGAATTTCGTGCCCCACATCATCGTCGGCTTAAACGAGGGCGAATTGGACGGAGAGATAGAAGCGCTCAAAATGGTGACCGCAGTTGAGCCATCCGCGCTGGTTATAATAGCGTTCATGCCTATTCATGGAACAGAAATGGAGAAAACTACTCCGCCCAAACCTGCGGACATAGCCAAAGTCACGGCAATCGCACGCTTAATGTTCCCTAATATCCCGCTGATTCTGGGCTGTATGAGACCCAAAGGCAGGGCGCGGGATGAAACGGACATTTTGGGGTTGATGGCTGGGGTAGATGCCATCGCGTTTCCCAGCGAAGAAGCCGTCAAATTCGCGGAAAACAGGGGCTGGAAGACTTCGTTCTCGTCTTTTTGCTGTGCTCAAATGTATTTAGATGCCGCCGTGAAAGCCAAAAAGTAATCAATTCTTGGCTTGGGCCAGGATTTTGCTGCAAACTGCGACAACCCATGCCGAAATAGCAAGCGCTGAAATGGTTTCTGGAATTGCCACGTTAGATACATACCTATATGCAAACAGCACTATCCAAGGCGAAGCGGCGATGACCCCAGTTGTGAATGTGGAGAGGGCCGCCAATCTTTGATGCGTTAACGCAAAGGCAAAAGTGATGATTAACAAGGAAATTGGCGCCAAAACGAAGAACGCTACCGAAACATCAAAATGGATTTTAGAAAAACTTTCATTAAAAACACCGATGGCGATAAGTGCCACTGTAGCTGCGGCGAACGTTAAGGCTCCGACCTTGCCAACAACCCCTTTCCCAAGATGGCTATACAAGCCGAATGTGGCAAAGATTAATCCTAAAAACCCGCTTCCGTAGAGCCCGAAATTGAAAAGCGGCCCAGCTACACCTGAAATGATGCCTAAGTCGCTTAACGCGTTGTTTGTCCAGCTGAAGGAGGAGGAAGTCGCGATGGCACCTAGAATGCAGACAAACGCAAGTATAGGCGCCGCTATTCCAGCCGCGGCACCTATTTTCAACTTGATTGAAGCTCTGGAAGGCAAGTTTTGTTTCTCAGCAACCCTAATGGCGGCAAGTTGCTTTAAAATTTGCGCCTCAGCTTGAGAATTGCAGTAGGCATAAGCAAATAAGCTAAACAAAGAATACATTGGTTCATGAACGTCGAGGAAGTATTCCACGATCTGGCGGAAGAAAACTGCAAGTTCCAGATTGTGTCGGTGACTCATCTGCCAGAGTTGCAGCGGGAAATCGAAACCCGCATAGATGAGGGCCAATTTGACTTGGAGTTCGAGCGGACACGCATGCATAAGTTTAGATTCACTTTTCCAGACGAACTGAAAGATACAAAATCAATAATTATCGTCGCAATGCCCCGACCCATAACCAAAGCGATTTTCAACTGGCGAGGCGAAAAGCGGTCTTTCATCTTGCCACCGACTTACACTGCTTATGATGAGAAACGCCTTTACGTTGAACGTTTGGTTGCACGTGACGTGGGCGGGGAAGGCTACAAGATCGCTACGCCCCTGCTTCCGTTGAAGCTTCTCGCCAACCGAAGTGGCTTGGTGTTGTACGGCAGAAACAACATAACTTACGCTCAAGGCATGGGCAGCTTCATGCGTTTGACCGCCGTCTACTCTAACATGCCCATTGAAAGCGACAGGTGGCAAGAAGCAAAAATGATGGATCGCTGCGAAAACTGTGACCGGTGCCGGGCCGCCTGCCCGACTGGCGCCATATCCCAAGATCGTTTTCTCCTTCGCGCCGAGAGATGCCTTACGTTCCATAACGAGAAGGAAGGCATAATCCCTTTTCCAGCCTGGATTAAGCCTGAATGGCACAACTGCATTGTGGGCTGTATTCGATGTCAAGCTGCCTGTCCAGAAAACAAGCCATACTTCAACGTGATCGGAGAGACGGCGGAGTTCACGGAAAAGGAAACTAGATTATTGTTGGCTGGGACGACTCCTTCTGTGCTGCCTGCGGATACCGTTGCCAAAATGAAATCTCTAAGCCTCATGGACTACTACAACGAGTTACCTCGCAACTTAGGGGCGCTGCTCAAGTAAACTCAACATATGGGGAGCGGAAGTCACAAAAAGACCTCGTTGAGCTCAATATAGGAGATTAAGAGCGAAAGGTATAAGAAGGAAAGTCAAGGTGTAATGGTTGGTCTGCCGGTCAAAGGGCACGGGTTCCACCTGATCCCATTCCGAACTCAGAAGTTAAACCGTGTTCCGTTTCCAGCTGTAGTGTGGTCTTAGGCCACGTGAACCTGGGAAAGCTGGCAACCACTTTTCTCCTCAACATTATACGGTAGATTTGGCATAGCTTTATAACTGAGATTTAATTGTTTTTGAGAAGTGGTGTAATAATTGAGTCTTATTCCTATAACCGAAGCGTTTGCGCGGGTAGCGATGTCAGCGCTGCCAGTTCATGTAAGTCAACTCGGCGGCAGCTCAAACACATGGCTCACATATCTGAGCCTTCTCTCATACGTGTTCTTCATAGTCCTGATTTTCTATGGGCAAAGAATCCAGATGTATGTTATGATCCGAGAGGTAGAGAACTCACTTCATAAACTGAAGTACATCAAAGAGGAAGGCCGAAAAGTCACCATAGAAGCCATAAAAGAAATCGGCAAACCAACCGTCGATCCTTCCCCACGTGTCGACCGCTTCTTAGAATACTTCACGATTGGTCCCCAAAGCATGGATCCAGCTGGGGTAGTCTACAAGCTCGATCACATCCTAGACGTCAGAGACGAACGGATGAAAGATGAAGTCAAACTCATGGCTCCTTCAAGCGACGAGGTCCAAGTGAACAATCTAGAAAACACTTTGGAAGCTGCGATGGCACTAAACTTCATCTACAAAGTAGTAAGACACTACTACATACAGGGCAAAAAAACCCTAAGCCTCTACGTAATAATGCAGCTACAAATGATACTGCCCATGGTCATGAAAGAGGCCGAAGCCTACGCCAGCGCACTCAAAGCCTTCGCATATGGACAACCAATCGGCGACGGAGCAGGACCATTAATCGCGGCGAAACTCATGCACGGCTACGAAACGCGTAAGGTGCAAAAAGACTGTGTCGTTGCAACTGTTCCTTTTGCTGGGCGCACAGCGTTAGTCTTAAAAGCTGAAGGACCAGGCGGCAATGTTGGCAAACCAGGAGACGCTGTTGAAACGCTCATCGAAGAAAACGAAGGCAAAATCGCCACTCTAATAATGATTGATGCGGGCTTAAAGTTGGAAGGCGAAGACGTCGGCGAAGTTGCAGAAGGAATCGGCGCAGCCATCGGCGGACCAGGCGTTGACCAGTATAAGATTGAAGAGAAACTTACAAAATACAAGATTCCGAACTACGCCATAATAATCAAGGAAGACATCGGCGACGCGGTTTCGCCCATGCGCAAAGAAATTAACGATGCAGTGGACAAAGCCATTGAAAGGATAAGAAGCGTAGTGTTGGAGAGAACCAAGGAAGGCGACAAAATCATAATTGTCGGTGTCGGCAACTCCATAGGAGTCGGACAATAGGAGGATAAGTCAAATGGCAAAAAATGATCAAACATCAGCATCCACCAAAAAAATCTCAAATTACATAACTATGATCGTCGTAGTCGTTATGGCGCTTGCAGTAGTAGCGCTAATACTGGCAACCAGTCTATACTACACTGGAACAACCGTCACAGGTTCAACCCAATCCGGCGACTACGCAGCCGCAGGAGTCCTCGCAGTTATCGGTCTAATCGCACTATCAATGTCGGCTTTCACGCTTCTCCAGTCAAGGAGACAAGTAGCAGAAATGAAAATTGACATCCCCAAAGTCATGACGACTATTGGATGCAGCAGCGTAGGATGCGACGCCAAAACAGTGCGGGAATTCCAACGCGGAGACTACGTATACAAAGAACTAGATGCTCCATGCCAAAAATGCTCAGGCAAACAAATGATAACTGCAATCTACAAAGAAGTCAAAGACAAAGAAAAGAAATACCCAGTCTAACTTAACCTAAGCCTTTTTTACTTTTCTTTTTGTAAAACGAACTGCGTACCTAATGTCATCTAAAGTTTTTGTGCGGCTGTCAACAAGCCCCTGGGCAATCGCCTCGGCTACGGCTTCGCTGAAAGACACGGGCTGAGGATTTGCACTCGCCTTTTTGATTAAGACAACCCAGATTTCATGGTATATCTCTTTGTTCGCCTTTAGAAACTTGGCTAAATCGTCAATGCCCTTTGGCTCGTAGATGATTGACCCTTCAGCGGTCGTCATGTTGGACGCCTAAGTTAAAACTTCGCAGCCTTCTGCGTTCAGCAGCACGGTGTGTTCGGCTTGGGCTACGGGTTTCTTGCTGGCTTCAACAAAAACGGGGTAACTCATTATCGTCTTTGAAGAAAGCAGCTCCTTGAACGCCGTAGCATGCTGCTCTTTGGGAACAACGCCGATTAGCCACCGTTCAGCAAACGGCAGGGTCCTAAAATTAGCTTCGATGTGTTTGAGTAATTTTTTGGCGGATTCCGTTTTAACGGATTTTGCTTTAAGCAAACGGTAGATAGTAGATTGCGGGCTGTCGTCAACACGTCCGACCGCATCTGGCAGAGTAACGAAGGGTTCAATGGCGTAGACTTCTCCGGCTTTAACTTTGGCAAGCGACATTGTTTCAGCCACGTTAGGAATAGACAGCCCCGCATGAATCAAGTATCGCCCAACCGAGTGCCCGGTGAGGTTCGAGATGGGTTTGTACCCGCGGTTCCTAATCGAAGTCTCAATTAAGCCGCCTATTTTACTCAGAGCCATGTCCCCGTGGATGTTTTCGATGGTTACCTTCAAAGCAGCTTCTGCCGCGTTAGCCATCGCCCTGCCCTCAGGGTTGAAACAAGCTGTGAACGCGGTATCGGTGACGTAGCCGTCAACGTGGACTCCGAGATCAACCTTAACCGTGCAGCCCTCTGGAATACATGACGTGTCATTTGGCGGTGCAGTATAGTGGGCGGCGACCTCGTTTATGCTTACGTTGCAGGGAAAAGCAGGTTTGCCTCCTTTGGCTCGAATTAGCCCCTCGGTTTTTTCGCAGACATCTATGATTAACATGTTTTCTTTAACTACTTTTCTCATTTCTTCCCTTGTTTCACGCAGAATCCGTCCAGATAAACGGAATTTTTCGATCTCTTCCCTGTCGTATGCCATTGCCGCTCACTTCTTCGCTGTTTGGGATAACACAGTGGATGCTTAAATCCGTAACCCACCGGAAAAAAGGGCTACCCATAGAAAAAGGGTAAAAAAAAGGGTACATCGACCATGGGGGCGTTTTAGGGCTTGTAGGTTTTAGGGTCAAGCAGCACGAAGTTGTTTCCGCCTAGGTGGTAGAGTAAACGGGCTTTTTTCAGGTCGTAGCTTTCCATGAAGACGCCCATGTCTGCGTAAGCTTCGACTATTTTGCCGACGAAAACAGTGTGGTCGCCCGTGGAGAATTTGCCTTCTACTGTGCATTCTAGGTGAGCTATGCATTCCCGTATGGCTGGCGCCTTCACTTTTTTAGAGGGCGTCGGCGTCAGGTTTGCTTTCTTGAATTTGTCGAAGCTTCTTCCCGTCAGGGACCCGCATGCATAGACGGCTTGAAGTATCTCCAACGTCGGAATGTTCACGACGAATTCGCCTGACTCTTCAATCAGCAAATGTGAATGCCGTGTTGGCGCAAGGCTTATGGCTACAAGCGGCGGATTCATTGAGGTCGGCATCGCCCAGGCAAGCGTTGTGATGTTAGGTTTGCCCGCTTTCCCAACGCATGAAACCATGACCGTATGCATCGGATGAAGAAGCCGGTAGGCGGAAGCTATGTTTACTTGGGTTTTCGCAGACACATAAGCCACCAGTTACAGTACGAATAACGGCAGTTTTACTTATTTCTCTTTTCCCTTGTTTTTTTCTTCAATTTCTTTGAAAAGATCTTTTTGACCAGTTAAGGCTGGAAGCTTGAGTTTTACTATTACGAGTTTGTCGTCTTTTCTGTACAAGGCGAGTTTGGTATTTGGTTTTATGGCTAGCTCTTTTCTAAGTCGTTGCGGGATAACTATCTGGCCTTTAGTTCCAACAACGGCAATTTCGGGTTCTTTTTCCATTTTTAATCACTTACCAATCTTTAACCGTGTATAACTTTCATACTGCAACGAAATAAGCTTTTCTTTAGAACAACACGGTTAAGTTAAGTTACTTGACAATAAAACATCAAAACTCATGGATTTTTTTTCTAGCGCGCGAGGCATCTTGATTCGTTTGACATTCTCGACGTATAAAACTTGTGATTAAACATGAGCATTGATTATTTTCTTAGGATCACTTTTTTTGATACACGCTACGTCGACTTGAAGCAAAATCAAGCGCGTTTTATGTGGTATTGTTCGATTACGTCTTTGGCTTTTTCACGTTTTTCCCTGTGTGCTTCAAGGAACTTGTTGAGTTTTTCGGCGATGTCTTTTTTGCATTCGCCGCAAAGTATTTCGCCGCCTCTGCATTTGCGTTCTCTCTCCGCGAGCTTGCCGCTGTCTTCCTCAAACAGGTAAAAGTAATACTGGAATATGCTGCAGACCGTGGGGTCAGCGCCGGTTTTTCGCTGCTCGGCCGCGGTTCCTTTGCCGCCTGTGAAGGCGTTCCAAATCTTTTTCTTGACAACATCGGGCGGATCCATTGTGAAAATGCTGGTTTCAGGCATGCTGGCACTCATTTTTCCGCCTTGCCCTAGCCCAGGTAGGAAGCGGCAGTGGATTTGTGCGGGTTTGTAGTAGCCAAGTTTCTGAGCAACGTCGCGGGTCACTCGCCAGTATGGGTCTTGGTCGATAGCTGCTGGGATAAGCGCTGGGACATTTTCTCCTGTTAGTTTCTTGTGGATGAAGCATGGGGCGGCCTGGACGGCTGGCCAGAAAACCCAACCGATGTTGGTGCTGTCTTGGAAGCCGAAGCTACTACGGGCAGTGCTGTATGTGATGCGTTTGGCTACTTCAAGCGTGATGTCGTAGAGTAAGTCGATGTCTTTTGTGTCGTAAATGATAAATGTGTTTTCGGGTTTGAACCCCAAGGCGATAAGGTCAAGGGCGTTTTCGTAGGCGTATTTGCCTGTTTCCTTAAGATTGGCTTCGTCGTCTATGAGGAATTTTTCGTCGTCTGTGATCTGGAAGTAGAGTCGGGTGTTGAATTTTTGTTGAATGTGAAGCGTGAAAATCCAGGGGACAAGGTGCCCTATGTGGACTGGGCCTGAGGGTCCTCTGCCGGTGTAGAGTACGAATTTGATGCCCCTGTCGTATAGGTCAAGCACGGTTTCTAAGTCGCGGTGGCTGAAGAAAATGCGTCTCTCAAGCTGCAGGTGCAGCTTGTCGGTGTGCTTTTCTATTCGCTCAAGTAGTTGGGGGGTGATTGGTTGGGTGCCGAACTCGCGGATCAAGCGTTCATAGTCCACTTTGCCTTTTACTTCCCACGGAGTAACAACCATTTCGTTATTGTTTCCTTCAGCGTCAGATGAAGTCGTCTTAATTCACCAGTGCCTTCGAAAACAGTGGCGTTTAAGTCATATATGCTTTTTCCGCCAGCCCGGTTTTCTTTTGGATCTGTTGCGTCAAAAGGTTTCGCTGTGCATTATCTCGCTTATCGGACGCCGACCTCTTGCTTCCGGCGCTTCATCAGGGTACCCGACAAGAATCAATGCGACTGGACGCATGTCCTCGGGAGCCTGAATCAACTTGCTCACCTGCTCCTCCTTAAAAGCGCCCACCCAGCATGTACCTAAACCAAGCGAGTAAGCCGCCAGCAGGATATTTTGAATGGCTGCGGCGGTATCTTGAAAGCAAAAAATCGTTTTGCCACGTTCGCCATAACGTTCTTGGGCGAGTTTTTCGTCGGCACAAACTACAATTACAGCCGAAGCCGCCTCAACATCTCCCTGACCGTAAGCTGCCAAACTCAGAGCCCGCTTCATATCTATCGAGGCGGCAACGACAAACGCCCATGGCTGAACGTTGCCGGCAGAAGGAGCCCATCTTGCTGCGTCAATAAGCTTCTCCACAGTGCCAAGAGGCAACTCCTTTTTCTTGTAGGCTCTTATGCTTCGCCTATTTTTTATAGCTTCAAAAATCTCCATCGACATTCTGAATGCACCATTAAAGACTATTCACATTTGAAAATAAAAGCAGTTCCCCCGGCCCCTTCGGTGATTCCGGTTGAGTCATCGCAAGAGTCTTAAGCCGTGTCGCCTACCCAATTTTAGGATGATGAGCACTAGAGTCGCTGAGCCTTACGCGGTGATATTGACTCGACGGGCGAACTGACGAAAACATTAACAAGGATGAACGGAGCGGACAGAATGGTTGAACCAGCGATCAATTAGCAAATATTAAATACATCTTTTTTGCCTTTGCTAAATTGTTCTTTGCAAATGAGCCGAAACCTTGGCAGGTAATTCTCGCAGATGGCAAAAAACGGCAGAATCGACTTGATTATGTGGACTTACAACAGCGCCAAGCTTCTGCCAACAGTGCTTCAACGAATCAACGAAGTCATTCCAGCAGAATTGGTAAACAAGAAAATCATCAGCGATGACCACAGCACCGACCAAACCGCCGAAATCGCCCGAAAGATGGGCTGGGAAGTCCACCTCAACAGAGGCACGGGGCTGCAGAGCAACAAACAGAACGCGCTAAGCCTCGTCTCAACGCCTACATTCGCGTGTTTTGAGCACGATGTCCTCTTAAGCCGCCACTGGTGGCGCAGAGCTTCCGAAACCATGATGGACCCGCATGTCGGAGTCGTCCAGGGCATCAGGCTGTCCACGGATGCTAGGTTGCGAAAGCTGGACGCTTACGAGTACGCGCGCAGAAGCGACAAACGCAGCGTCGACAACAACCTCTGCCGAACCGACGTAGTGCGGAAATTCGGTTTCGACGAGTCAGGGAGCCCTAGAAAAATGGCGCAGGACGGGTACACGTGGGTCGTCATGTCCAACGTTGTCTCGGACCATGTAACAAGAGCCAGCCTGGCGGAAACCGTGCAGCACGACATGCGAATCCATATGCTGTCGCTACCCAACTACACACGAAGCCAGAAAGTTGGCTGCTTCAAAATATTTGTTCACAGCCCAATCCGCGCTTTAGATATCGTCCGAAAAACCCGAACCTACTCCATGTTGCTTTTCTACCCGATCGACAGGCTAGCCATTTTCTTCGCCTATTTCACGAGAGACCGAAAAATCGAGTAAAACAGCTACTTTTTGATCGTTTTTTTAAGAAATGTTGCATCGTTGGAGCGGAAAACTTATCTGTGAAGTAACTATGAAAAGGGTGGCTGATTGAAGGCTTTAGGCGCATGGGAATCGAGGTGAATTGAAGAATGGTTGAAACGAAAACTGTTGAAATGAAGGTTGACGCGTCAGAACTTAAAGGCGACGAGAAAGAGTTGATTCCGAAACTGGCAGATTTCTTAAAAGAGAAAACAGGTGGAGAAGTATCCACAGCCTCAGGAATCGTCACGATTAAAGGTCAAGGTGAAGCTTTAAGCAAAAAATACATTCGGGTAACAGTAAAAAAGTTCCTACACAAGCACGAGCTCACAGAGGATTTCAGAGTTATCGGCGGAGAAGAAAACCTGCTCAAAGTAAAAGAAAGAATAACAGGTGACGAAGAAGACTAACCCAACTTCCCTTTTAAACATATATTAATCAAATTTTTCTTGCTTCAAAAATTCTTAGGTCACAACCTGTCCTACTTGTTGAACACCCTGTTCTAATGCGTAGCATTAAATCAAAAAACGCCCTTAAGAAACACTCAAGCAGGCGGGTGACGGGAAAGTGAGTAACAAAACCATCGCCATAAGCACAGCGATCGTAATTTCAATGGTAACTATAGGGACGCTTTTAGCCGAAAGCTACACG